>Ga0268262_10006737_pt1 | contig 10930 bp, 14 predicted proteins | sample TergutNc150P3_FD_190354 | JGI IMG/M metagenome (GOLD analysis project Ga0268262, IMG submission 190354) | Nasutitermes corniger P3 segment gut microbial community from laboratory colony in Florida, USA - Nc150 P3 (SPAdes) (version 2) | ecosystem: Host-associated > Arthropoda: Insects >...
CCCTGGTGGAACAAGGATTATTTTGCCGAGGCCGCCGAATTTTTATTTAATGCCGCCGCGTGGAAAAGCCCGGACAATAAAATCTGCGGCCCATCCAGCGCGGTACAGTCTACCGGCACAACGGCGACCCGTACAATCTGCCGCGACGAATCGCTTGGAAAAAATTCCGGCACAGCCGCGGACTGGTACATCACCGCAAACAGCAGCGCGACTCCGGGGAAGCCCAATAGCACAAAAAGGTATAATTGAGACAAGGGTATAGGGTCTAGGGTTCATTGTTCGTATACAGACCCCAGACCCTAAACCCCATACCCCTTAATTAAGCTGGTACATAATTTCTAAACATAGACTCGATATCTCGTTTGGGGGCGGCGCCGTTTTTCTGGTTTACAATTGCCCCATCCTTGTATAACACCAGGGCGGGAATGGATACAATGCTGTGATTACCCGCGAGTTCGCTTTCCTCGTCCACATTTACCTTGCCCATCTTGATTTTTCCCTCGTATTCACCGGCAAGCTGATCGATAAAAGGACCTATCATCTTGCATGGCCCGCACCAGGGGGCCCAAAAGTCCAGTAAAACAGGTATAGGCGACTTCAAAACTTCCTGCTCAAAATTGCCGCTTGTAATGGTTATCCCTGCACTCACAAAATTCCTCCCACTGGCTTGAAATATAACCCATTGCCCGGTTTTTCTCAAGTAGGTCCGGCGCGGGGTCCCTACTATTAATCCACAACCCTTCCATGCTAAAAATAAAGCATGAAAGAAACAGATCATTCCTTTAAATCCTTATATGACATTGTTGCCCGGCTCCGCGCCCCGGACGGCTGTCCCTGGGATCGCGAACAGAGCCCCGCCTCCCTTCGCGAGTGTTTAATCGAAGAAACCTACGAGTGTATAGAAGCCATAGACGAACAGAACCCGTCCCATATAAAAGAGGAACTGGGCGACCTTTTTTTGCTGGCGACCATGCTCGCCTATATGCATGAAGAAAAAAACGTTTTTTCCGTGGAGGATGTTTTTCAGACGGTTTGTGAAAAACTGATCCGGCGTCATCCCCATGTATTCGGCGAAACACGGGTAAAGGACAGTGATGAGGTGCTTGTTAACTGGGCAAATATAAAGGTTAACCAAGAGGGCCGCAAGCCCAAAGATTCTATCCTTGATGAAGTAAGCGCGGGACTCCCTCAGTTGGATCGGGCATGGAAACTACAAAAAAAAGCGGCTAAAGCCGGTTTTGACTGGCCGAACCTGGAAGGTGTCGTTGAAAAAATCAACGAGGAACTGGGAGAAGTTATGGAAGCGACCGGCAGTACGTCAGAAAGCAACCGCGTTGAGGAAGAACTGGGCGATCTTCTTTTTTCTGTTGTGAACCTCTGCCGCTACCTGAAAGTCGAGCCGTCCGTTGCCCTGCGCCGGACCAACAGCAAGTTTATACAAAGGTTTAAGCACATGGAAAAAAAGATGAAGGAAACAGGGCAGGAGTTAAAACCGGAAAATTTACCCATCATGGATCAATACTGGAACGAAGCAAAAAACTACGGAGAGAGAGGGATTTGAACCCTCGGTACCCTTCCGGGTACATACGACTTCCAATCGTACACCTTCGGCCGCTCGGTCATCTCTCCAATCCCATATAGCGTTTAATTTCGGAGAGAGAGGGATTCGAACCCTCGGAACCCGTAAGGGTTCAACGGTTTTCGAGACCGTCCGATTCAACCGCTCTCGCATCTCTCCTCAAAACACTGGGAATTAAAGTATAGTTACTGGCGATTTTTATGTCAAGGCGGCAAATTAACCCTTGAATCTGTATATCAAATGCCATACACTAACCAAAAAGGCATTTATGGAAATTTTAACCTTGGGCAATGAACTGTTACGCCAGAAAGCCGCGCCCATAGAGAACCTGAAAAATGATTCTTCCCGGTGGAACGATATTATACGGGAGATGTTTGAAGCTTTGAAAAAAGGGAAGGGTATCGGGCTCGCCGGACCGCAGATAGGCATGATGCGGCGGATATTTGTGGTTCATGTCGAAGGGGATGAGCCCCGCGCTTTTATTAACCCGTCCATCATCGAGACCTCGCAGGAGACGTCCAAATACGAGGAGGGCTGTCTTTCGGTGCCGGGCATTTGGGCCGATGTGATCCGCCCTAAAAAAATAAAAGTACAGGCATGGAATGAAAAAGGCCGGGCTTTTACAATGGAAACGGAGGGGCTTCTGGCGCGGGTTATCCTTCACGAGTACGATCATCTTGAGGGCGTTTTGTTTATTGACAGGCTTCCAGAAGCGAAAAAACAAAAAGTACTTGATAAAATCGCAAGGCTGTCTGAAAAGACAGCTAAATTGAAACGGACTGAGGTATAAATGCGTATTCTGTTTGCGGGAAGCCCCGCAATTGCCGTCCCGGCATTGAAAAGCCTGGCAGCCATGACAGCCAACTCTGAATTGGGAAATAATAATAAAGATAATTTTATTTTTGCGGGACTGCTTACCAACCCGGACAGCCCCAGGGGGCGCAGCGGCAGTCCCGAACCGACTGAATGTGCGGCAGCGGCCCAGCAGTTTTTTTCTTCGCCTGTTATCCTGAAGCCGGAAAGACTGGCCAGCGCCGCCCGTATTCTGACAGCGGAGCTAAAACCGGATATTTTGGTTTCTTTCGCTTACGGCAAAATTTTCGGGCCGAAATTTCTCAGTCTTTTCCCGCAGGGCGGAATCAATATCCATCCAAGCCTGCTGCCCAAATACCGCGGGCCGACCCCTATCCCCGCGGTAATCATGAACAGGGAAACGGAAACCGGCATAACGATTCAACGGCTTGCGATTAAGATGGATAGCGGCGAAATTCTTCTCCAGGAGAGGGTGCATATGCATGGGCGGGAAACAACCGCGAGCCTGAGCGAAATAATGGCGCAAAAAGCCGCGGAATTACTGCCTATCGCGCTTAGGAGTATTGCCGCCGGAACCATACAGGCAAGAGCGCAGGATCATCACAAGGCCACATACTGCTCCTTAATCGAAAAAGAGGACGGGCTTATAAACTGGGGCCGGAGCGTCCTGGAAATTGACGCCGGGATCCGGGCCTATGATCCCTGGCCGCTTTCCTGGACGACGCACGGGGAATTGAGGCTGTTTATACTCAAGGCGGAACCGTTTGTGACGGAAGGGCCGGGGAAAAAACCTGGAGAGGTCTTGGGGAAAGATAAAGATAAGGGTATACTTATACAGACCGGGTGGGGTATTCTGGCGGTAAGACAGCTTCAATACCAGGGAAAAAAAGCAATGGAATGGAAGGATTTCTTGAATGGAGCGCGGAATTTTCTTGGGGCAAAGCTGGGCCAAGAGGTGATATGAAGATTTTTAATTTCAATTTTGATCCCATAGAAGGATATCAGCAAAACCCCCTAAAATTTTTCATCGTCATGACAGCGGCGCTGCTTATCCTTGTTGGAATTATCGCAATGTCAATTTTCTTTGTCGCGGTCAGGGGAGGGGAACAAACCCTGGTTCCCGAATTGCGGGGCAAGGAACTTGCCGAGGCCCTGCTTGAATTGCAGGTAAAAGAACTCTACCCGCGTATACAGCTCCGTTATTCGCAATCCGCAAAGGACAAGGGGTATATCCTGGAACAGGATCCTGTCGCCGGAACTATTGTTAAGGCCGGGCGGCGGATTCGGCTGGTGGTAAGCCAGGGTGTGATAATAAACCGTGTTGAAAATTATGTCGGCAGAAATATCGAAGAAGTGCGGATGGATCTTCAGGCCTTTGCCGCTTCTTCCGGCGGCGTCCTCTTATCAATGAGAGAGCCTCTGATGTATGATTTTTCCGGTGAAGCCCCCGGCACGATAATCCGGCAAAAGCCGGAGCCAGGAGCGGACATTTCCGGGCCGACCAGACTGGAATTCGTAGTCAGCAAAGGCCAGGAAAATAGCCTTGTAACAGTGCCGCAGTTTGTCGGCTTATCGATTTCATCGGCATTGGAACAAATCGGCAGGGCGGGGATTGCGTTTGAATTTTCCATGCGGGACATTCAGGAAGGCGAGAGGGGTGAAACAGTGGTCTACCAGAATCCGCCCGCCGGCGTAAGCGTTACATCGAATGTCATAATAAATCTTACAGTGAATACCCCGGCGCGGCTTCGCGAAAACGAGGTCTTTGGCCTGTTTGAATACACAATGCCCAAAAACCCCTATCCCCTTCCTGTACGGCTGGAAGCCCTGCTTCCCTCCGGTGAACTGACGCGGATTATCGGGGTGAATTATCCCGGCGGCAAATTCACCGCTCCCTACCGTCTACCCGAGGACAGCGTACTGGTGCTTTATTTGATGAACAGGGAAATATACCGGGAGACGGCGCGTTAACACAAATTAGGTAGCAGGTAACAAATCAATGTCAACAAGTTAAGGGTATAGGGTTCAGGGTTCGGGGTCTGTTTTGGTTCGTAGGCTAATCGTGAAATAACATGCAACACTTACAAATCAAAAACCATACCCTGAACCCCGTACCCTTTATTTGCTATTTGCTTTTATGTACACGGAAAGATAGTCGAAAAACGACAGTACCGAAAAAAGCACCGACAGACTGAAAACGGCAATAGCGGCGATTTTGACTATGGGCTGTAAAAACTCAAGCGCCGAGAGGCGGATAAGGCTGGCATAGAGCAGTGCTATCGCCGCCGCGGTGATGTAGGTAACTGTTTTAATCTTTCCGCTTATACGGGCCCCCATTGTAACGCCTTTTCTCAGCATGAGGTTTCGGATAAACAGGATCCCGAATTCGCGGTACAGCACCACAAGGAACAAAAACGCCGGCAGTATGCCGTCGATCACAAAACAGAAAAAGCCTGTTATTTGCATGAGTGTATCGGCAAAAGGATCGAAAAGTTTGCCAAAGTCGCTGGTCTGGTTATAATGCCGCGCCGCCATGCCGTCAAACATATCGGTTAATTCGGCGGCAATCGCTATTATCCAGAGCAGCGCGACCAGCCAAATCATATGCCCAGCAAGTTCTTTCTGGAAAGTTTTCAACAGCATATATTCGGCGCAAAATACAGGAGCGAGTATTATTCGCAGTAAAGTTATCCGATCGGCAATATTCATAACTTAGTATGGAATGTAAGTTCTAATGTGTCAACCGGAAAAAGACGCTTCTTCCAGTTCCAAAAGACGCCGTTTGAGGGGAAGCCCTCCGCCGTAACCTGTCAGTTTCCCGTCATGGCCTATTACTCGGTGGCACGGCACAATTATAGAAATGGGGTTGCGGTGGTTTGCCATTCCCACAGCGCGGACCGCTTTCGGCCTGTGTATAAGCTCGGCAATCTCCTTGTAGGAGCGGGTTTCGCCGTAGGGGATAGTTTGCAGCGCCCGCCAAACGTCCATCTGAAATTCAGTACCATGCATGGCAAGCGGCAGGGAGAATTTTTTCCGCTTCCCGTTAAGGTATTCCTCAATCTGCGCTGCGGCTTTTTTAATCAGCGGAGTTTCGGCTTTGACAAAACCGGCCGGTATTTGAGCGTCAAAATACACGCCCGTTACGGCGTTATTTTCCTCAGTAATAACGATTTTTATTTTTTTCAGCGAATAGGTAAAATAGTATTTAGTTTCTGTTTTTTTTTGCATTAGGCGGTTTTCGGTTCGGTGTTTTTGTTTGCTTTCTTGTTGGTAACTACCGCGCAAATGGTTACAATTATTGCCGGTATTAACGGCATACAAAGCAAAATAATGAGATTCATTTTTCTCCTCCTGCATTTGTCAGTGTAATAACTCCCAATACGATAAATATTAAAGCAACTCCTCCGCCAATCAAAAGTAATGTTAAACGGTTATAATCACCCTTGATTATTGTGCCGAGTACAAGACTGGCAAAAGTGAGGTTTCCAAAATTAACCAGCACTCTGCCTATTTCTCTATAAGCTCTTTGTTTTTTTTCTAATTCTTTGCCTTCCATACCGTTAATATAGCATTTTTGCCCGAAATTAACAATTAGTACTTGCTCAGAATTTCGCTCAGGATTTCGTTTGTTGAACGGTCTAACTGTGTTTTAATTTGTGTTGAAATTTGTTTTTTCATAGAGTTTGGCAGGAGGGGAAAAATGTTTTCAGTATCAGAATTATCGTTTTTACCCGCCTTTTTTTTGAAAAAAAGGTAAGGTTCTATTCTTAGTATTTCAGCCATTTTTTCTATCATATCCATAGAAGGGAATTTTAGCCCGGTTTCAATGTGCCCAATGTAACTGGTCGTTGTATTGCAATATTCCGCCAATTTCATCTGTGAAAATCCTTCTTTTTTGCGGAATTCCCTCAAATTTTGGACAAAAACTTGTTTCAAAGTCATAATTATATGCTAATAGGTACTAAGTTTAGCTCTCAATGTTCCATTGGGGCATATTTGCATCTTTACAAATAATCCCTATATGTATATAATATATTATTGCTTACAAGATACATATTTCTTGTAGAACCATTGAATTTAGAGAGGTTTATTCAGTTATGAAAATTATCATGCTTACAGGTGATTCTGACAGAGGAAAAACAGCGTCACTGCATTTTGTTCTCGAAATACTGGTCGCCTACGGAGCAGAGATAATTTTTTTTAAGCATGTTGGATTTGATTACCAAAGAGATTTTTCCAGTAAGTTGAAATATCGGGAGAAAACAATAAGGATTTTCACTATGGGAGATTCCGAAAAACCAATACGGAAAGCATTATCCTATAAAAAATATGATTTTCTTATATGCGCCTGTAATAATGAACACGAAAAACTTTTTGAACAGGCAACTCATAGGGTTGAGAAATCCGTTGCGGAAGTTAACGCCTGTATGTTAGCGGCAAACTGGTATGACGCAAGCAGAATAATTGAACTGCTTGATAAAAACATAAAACAAAGGAGAAAAGCATGAAAAACAGAAAAACAGTATTAGCGTTTATTTTGATGGCGGTACTGGCGGTTGCCGTATTAAACGCACAGGCATCTGTATCCAGTGATATTATGGGGCAAATGATTCGCGAAACTGGTTATGAGCACGTACCAGAAAACGAATTTAACCAGTTTTTTCAAAATTTTCTAAGAACAAATTACCCACGGAAGAATAATTTTACCGAGTTTGAAGTACAAAGTGTAACAAAAGCCTTTGTAATTTACGTGTATAACAATTCCGCAATTTACGCTAAATGGCAAAAATACGCTGAAGATAAAGAAGCGGCTGAACAAGCGACAATAAGCGGGGATGAATACATCAGAAAACGCGACTTTGATCGTGCTATTGCAGAATTTACCCGGGCGATACGACTTGAACCAACTGCGGTCAGATACGCTGGTCGTGGCTTTGCATACAGGCAAAAAAATGATAACGAGCACGCTATTGCTGATTACACTGAGTCGATACGGCTTGATCCGAATTATGTAAATGCATACAACAACCGTGGCGTTGCATACAAAGGCAAGGGCGACTATGATAAAGCTATTACAGATTTTACTCAGGCAATACGGCTTAATCCGAACTATACAAACGCATATTACGGCCGTGGTCAAGCATATTACAGTAAAAACGATTACGATAAAGCCATTGCCGATTTTACCGAAACGATACGGCTTAATCCGAACGATGCAGACGCATACTTCAACCGCGGTCAAGCATATTACAACAAAAAAGACTATGATAATGCCATTGTCGATTTTACTCAAGCGATATGGTTTAATCCGAAACTTTCTAGCGCATACAGTTGGCGCGGTTATGCATACAATTACAAAAATGACTACGATCGTGCTATCGCCGAATTTACTCAATTAATTCAACTTGATCCGAACAATGCAGACGCATACGATGGCCGTGGCTCCGCATATCTTGGAAAGAAGGATAACGATCGCGCCATTGCTGATTTTGATCAGGCTATACGGATTAACTCGAACTCTACAGGATTTTATCGGCACAGGGGATATGCATATATGTAAAAAGGCAATTTTACTCAGGCACGCACGGATGTGAACAAGTCTTTACAGCTTAACCCCAATTATCAAAGAGCAAAGGACTTGGATGCCGAACTTAAGCAGAAAGGATATTAGTGGACACAGTGAACTAATTCAGAAATGTATGCTAAATAAAGTACTTGAGGGATGGCTGGGACAAAAACGCCGCCCCCGCGCGGCGTTTTTGATCACTGACAGGACCCCAAGTGAATCTTTCAAGCATACATTTCTGTTTTTACTATAAGTTTTGGAAAAGTCTAATTTATCACCTGTTACCTGTCATTTAGCGTTTCATCCAATACCATAAACCGATTTCTACCGGATTGTTTTGCCTTATACAATGCTTTATCCGCTTCGTCCATTAGTGTCGCCGGTACACAATTTTCGTCAGGTACGACCGATGCCATACCGGCGCTAATCGTTACATACGGCGAAGCTTCATTCTTAGGATGGGGTATTTTCATGCCTTCAACCGCCTGTACCAATTCGCGCGCGAAATTCTCCGCGTCAGTTTTTTCGATATAAGGAAGCAGGCATACAAATTCCTCTCCGCCGAATCTGGCGACAAAATCGGTTTCCCTTTTCACCTGACTTTTCATACATTGAGCGATGGCAATAAGGGCTTTGTCCCCTTCCAAATGTCCCAGTGAATCGTTGTATTTTTTAAAAAAATCCACATCAATCATCAAAACGGTAACCGGAAGCCGCAAACGGCAGCATTGTTTCCAGAGTATATCCATATAATCTTCAAGGGCGCGGCGGTTATTGATATTTGTCAATTTATCCGTTATTGATAACGCTTCCAGTTTTTTATTTAATTGGGTTATCTCAAAAGTGCTTACAAAATTTCTGACATTTCTGTTGTATAACAGCACTTTGATTGCGATAACAGTACAAAAAATATCAAGAAGATTATATTGAATGGAACCAAGTCGATAAAACGAATCACCGTCATACATAAGTATAAACACTGTAAATACATAAAACAGCGCCGCAAACAACATCGACATCTTTATTTTTATATCAGGCACCAGTGTAATCATAAAAACCTTCAAAAAGAAAAGCTGAATGATCCTGGTTGTGTCAACAAAAGGCATGAGGCAGGCGGTCAGGGAAAATTCAATTATTATAAACAGATAACATATAAACCACAATACGGAAGGTTTGAGTTTTTTTGAAAAATAAAAAACAAATAAAATAAACAAAACATTAACGGTAATGTCAAGAACATCCACAACGAATATTTCTTTTCCGCCCATAATCTGAAAAGTTTTGTCATAACCAAACATAACTACCGGAAGATAATCAAAAGGCTTTATAATGATCCACGCGATAGCCAGTATTTTGAGCCTATTCAGGGTATTTCGCAACTGCAACCGATCAAATTCTTCCTGCAATTCATGGGGAACATAAGCAATGATATTTTTAAGATTTATTTTTTTCAATTTGTCAACCTTTAAATATGCCATGTAAAGCGCAGACCGGTGGAGAAACGAAATCCCGCGGCAAAATCAGCGCCGAGGTTTGTTTTGGAACTGTCGTTAAAATATGACTGCCAGGCAATCTCCCCGTAAGGGGCAAGATCGGTACGAGCGATTCTAACCGCAAAGGGCGCATAGGTAAGCCCCACCGCGCCGAACCAGTTTGTCCCTCCTGAGTAGGGGCGGCTTTCACCGGATACGTCCAAAGCCGCGCTGCCAAAACTGACAGCGGGCCCGGCAAATACCCGCAGCCTGTCGTTTAAGCCCCATGAAAAGGTAAGCGGCAGGCGGAACACCCCAAGCGCGTTGTCCCATTCGGGACGCAGCTCCGCGCCGAAAATCATCTGAATACCCAATGGCCGGACGACCGCCCCAAAGCGGATATGCCCAGCCGCGCCCCTGAGAACATGGCCGTCGGCAAAATATGTGTTCCAGGTCGGCGCTGCCGCCAAACCAAGGAGGAGGCCCTTTTCTTTCTGTTTTCCGGTCAAAGCTTTTTCTTGCCGGCTCGTTGTTCCGGCGCTTATTCTATTGGCGTTGCCGCCGGAACTGCCGCCTGAGCTTTCGCCTGTTCCAGTTGACGGAAAAACCCTTCCCGCCCCGGCAAAGGTACGCGCCCAGTACTTTTCGTCAAGCCGGGAATATATTACCCCTGTCGCCGGCCCTTCCGAGGCGGAGTGGATAAAGCGCCCGTTGCCGGTTAATATCCCCACATGGGAAATTTTTTTCCCGGTTGTCCTGAAAAACACAAGATCGCCGGGCTGAGCCTTGTCAATCGGAATTTTTTCAACCCATGAATACAGGCTTTCGGCATTTCTCGGCACGGATATCCCCAGGGCGTCAAGGAAACTAATGGACACAAGCCCGGAACAGTCAAGGCCCCTTCGGTCTACTCCGCCGTAACGGTAGGGCGTGTGTTCGTATTTTGCGGCGGCGGTAATAAGGCGGGAACGCGCTTCCTGGTAGGCGGCTTCTTTCTCCGCCGGAGAAGCGGATGCTTTTGGGGCAAGGGCAAAACCGCCCTCAAGCGGCGCGGCGGCAAGGCGTCCGGCAAACAGGGCCAGAAACGCGATAAAAACCATAAACATCTATATATAAGTATTATTCAGCTTGTATTATCTGTCAATCAAGTATATCTTAATAATATATAAAACGATAAAGTAAAAAAAAGACCAAAAGGAACGCCGGTCATGAATATATTAAAACGAATATTTTCCCGCGTATTCAGGAAGCCCCAAATTCCAGAAGATATAATTGAATACTGCATAAACGAGACAAGCAAACAAAACCGGACGAGGTTATTTTATTCAGCCCCGCTTGTAATAGCCGCTATGACGGCTATTACCTCGGGCTATGTTTTAAATGCCTTAAAAAACGGCCTGAAACCTTTCTTTTTGATACATATTATAACAAATACGGTATATCTGTTTTTAATTATCTGCTGCTTTTTAATTATGAAAATATGGCCCCTTTTAAGGGAGA
>Ga0268262_10006738_pt1 | contig 10926 bp, 13 predicted proteins | sample TergutNc150P3_FD_190354 | JGI IMG/M metagenome (GOLD analysis project Ga0268262, IMG submission 190354) | Nasutitermes corniger P3 segment gut microbial community from laboratory colony in Florida, USA - Nc150 P3 (SPAdes) (version 2) | ecosystem: Host-associated > Arthropoda: Insects >...
AGTCAGGTAATGGGGGATTCGAAGTTTCTACTGGAGAGATGACCGAGCGGCCGAAGGTGCACGATTGGAAGTCGTGTGTACCCGGAAGGGTACCGAGGGTTCAAATCCCTCTCTCTCCGAAAAATTTATTTGTTGCCCAAAAATTATTCTTGAAGTTTTATGTAACACAATGCCAGGAATTGAGGGATTTGAACCGGAGTGTTTCTTGAAAAATTTCAAGGCGACAGCCTTGCGATGGAAAGAGTCGGCGCATGGATGCGCCGGAAACGCGTAGGCGGGCGGCGCATACGGCAACCTAAAGGTTGCCTACATTTTTGGAACAGTGATAATTTATCTTGCGCCGGTTCATGTTAAATTTCTGAAGGAACAACCCTTAACGGGTTGCTCTTTTGGAACGGGTAAAAGGAGTTGACAGGATGTCAACGACTGGAACCCCAAATCCCTCTCTCTCCGAATTTCTACTTTTTTGCTTCATTCCAGTATTGATCCATAATGTCAAGATTTTCCCGCTTCATTTCCTGTCCCGTTTCCCGCATTTTTTTTTCCATGTATTTAAACCGGTTGATGAATTTGTTGTTTGTCCGGTGGAGCGCTACCGAGGGTTCCACTTTGAGGTAACGGCATAGATTAATCGCCGAGAAAAGAAGATCGCCTAACTCTTCCTCAATTTTTTCGTCTGCAGTACCGTTAGCCGCTTCCAATACCTCATCAAGTTCTTCCCTTATTTTTTCGGTTACCCCCTCAATATTCGGCCAGTCAAAACCTGTTTTTGCGGCTTTTTTCTGGAGCTTCCATGCGCGATCCAGAGGAGGCAGACCGGAACTTACCTCGTCAAGAACGGAATCTTTGGGCTTGCGGCCTTCCTGCTCGATTTTTATTTTTGCCCAGTTGTTAAGCACTTCGGCGCTGTCTTTCACCAGGGTTTCGCCAAATACATGGGGATGCCGCCTGATCAGTTTTTCTGAGACTGTCCGCAATACATCCGCTACCGAAAAAAGCCTTTCCTCCTCATGCATATACGAGATCATGGTCGCCAACAAAAAAATATCGCCCAGCTCTTCCTGTATATGAGCGGGATTCTTTTCATCAATGGCCTCAATACACTCGTAGGTTTCCTCAATTAATTCGCCGCGCAGTGAAGCGGGATTCTGTTCGCGATCCCAGGGGCAGCCGTCCGGAGCGCGAAGGCGGGATACAATGTCGTATAACGATTTGAAAGCATTATAAGGTTGTTCCATACAGTAAAATTCTATCATAAAAATGCCCTTGAAAAAAGTTGTCGTTGGGTTATAATGGGTTATATTTGAATGTGGGGAGGGAATTTGTGAGTGCGGGGATAATCATAACCGGCGGTAACTTTGAGCAGGAAGTTTTACAGTCGTCCATACCGGTTTTAATTGATTTTTGGGCCTCATGGTGCGGGCCTTGCAAGATGATCGGTCCTTTTATTGACCAGCTTGCCGGTGAGTATGAGGGTAGAATTAAGATAGGCAAGGTAAATGTAGATGAAGAAAACGGGCTTGCGGAGCGGCATGGTATTGCGTCCATTCCCGCCCTTGTGCTGTACAAGGACGGGGTTATAGTGGCTCAAAAAAACGGCGCCGCTCCCAAGCGTGATATAGAAGCCATGTTCAGAGATATTGCTTAATTATACCGCTTCGGGTTATTTGGTTTTCCCGGTGTCGCGCTGCTGTTGGCGGTAATGTACCAATCAATGGCTGTGCCGGAATTCTCATTAAGAGTTTCATCGCGGCAGATGGTTCGGGTAAGGGTTGTGCCGCCGGAAGATACCGCATCGGCAGGGCTGCAAATTTTTTCAGCAGGGCTTTTCCATGCGCCCGCCTTAAATAAAAATTCCGCAGTCTCGGCAAAATAATCTTTTCCCCACCAGGGATCAGCGCTTTCGGAAAGCATCACCGCATCAATAACATGATCATCCTGATTCAGCAGATAAACCGCATCGGTTTTATGCAGTAATTTACCTGATCCGGGAATCCACAGATCGCGGGCTGTCGGGGAAGAATCAGCGCCGCCGGATTCATCTAAATTTTTTCCTAACTCGTCACGGTTGCTTTCCTCCGTTGTCCGCAAATGAAGCGTAATGTATTCACCGTTGGCAACTTCAACCGGAGGAAATTCGTAAACCATTGGGGCTTTGTAATTGCCGGCGATAAATAACCGCAGCGCCCCCAGGTTTCCCGCTGATAAGGCTTTGAATTCAATAAATTCACATTTGGGTTTTGAATACTCGGTTCTGAGTTCGTTAATGCGCAGCGGGGGAATCCTGTTGTTTCTGGTGAGGAAAGGAACAAGCACATTGATGGTGTTGCCTTTGCTGTCTTCGGCCAGAAGATCGGCGGTAAGCCTCTCCCCCGGCCCCGGCCCATTGCTAAAAACAACCCGGACAGTACTGCCGTTTTCCACTTCGTCAGGCTTGATGTCCGGGCTGAAGTGCAGCGATACGAGCCTTACAGGCTGTGAGAATCGGAAATTAATTTCCGTTTCCGATACCGCCTGGCATGAAAGAAAAACCGGGGCTTCGGACTTGTTGCCGATTATTTGTCCGGCAATCTCGCCCCCGGTTTCCGTGGCGCAGGAACAAACTGTGCAAAAAAGAGAGCAAATTCCCGCCATAAAAAGATAAAGATACTTCATTTCTTTCTCCTTATCTTATATATGGCGGGAAACTGCAAAAAGCATTAGTGCTGCAGCAAATATTGATTCAAAATGTTCTCTAAATATTCCTGTTTGCCGCTGACATGACCGGTCTTGCCATAACCGGCTTTTGCGCCGATTTCGGCAAGCTGCTCAAGGGTTAGCTCCCCTTTGTCGAATTTGGCGCCGTCGCCCGTATTAAACGATGAATAGCGTTTTTTGACAAAGGTGGGTATTTTGCCGTCGCTGATGATTTTGTCGGCGATTTCAAGGCCGACAGCAAAGGCGTCCATGCCGCCGATGTGGGCGATAAAAAGGTCAGCCGGATCAACGGAGTTACGGCGGATTTTCGCGTCAAAGTTAAGGCCGCCTGCGGTAAAGCCGCCTGCTTTGAGAATAGCGTACATTGCCAATGCGGTTTCGTAGTAGCTGATCGGGAACTGGTCAGTGTCCCATCCGTTCATGGTGTCGCCGCGGTTTGCGTCTACCGAGCCGAAGAGACCGGCGGCGGCGGCAGTTTCAAGCTCATGAGCAAATTCATGACCGGCAAGTTCGGCGTGGTTGGCTTCGATATTCAGGCGGAAATCTTTGTCCAGTCCGTAATGCCGCAGGAAGCCGATAACCGTTTCGCTGTCAAAATCGTACTGGTGCTTGGTCGGTTCCATCGGTTTGGGCTCAATGTAAAACGGCCCCTTAAAGCCCTGTTTACGTCCATAATCCCGCGCCATAGTAAGGAAGCGGGCAAGGTGGTCTTTTTCTTTTTTTAGGTCGGTGTTGATAAGACTCATGTAGCCTTCGCGTCCGCCCCAGAAGGTATAGCCTTGTCCGCCGAGTTCAATGGTAGCGTCAATGGCGGTTTTTACCTGAGTGGCGGCAAGAGCCACTACGCCAAATTCAGGATTGGTAGCGGCGCCGTTCATATAGCGGGGATGACTGAATACATTTGCCGTTCCCCACAGCAGTTTAACACCGGTGGCTCTCTGGAGTTTCTTTGCCTTGGCAACCAGAGTAAAGAGATTTTTTTCACTTTCAGCGGGAGTAGCCCCTTCAGGAGCTACGTCCCGGTCATGAAAGCAGTATAGTCCTACTCCCAGTTTGGTGAAAAATTCAAAAGCGGCATCCATTTTGTTATCCGCCGCCTCCATGGGAGTTTTGGCGCTGGTAATCCAGGGATGGGAATGGGTGGCTGAACCGAAGGGATCAGTGCCGTCAGCGCAGAAGCTGTGCCAATAGGCGACAGCAAAACGCAGATGATCTTTCATCTTTTTTTTGCCGATTTTTTTCTCCGCATCGTAGTACTTAAAAGCCAACGGGTTGTCGCTTTTAGGTCCCTCGTATTTGATTTTTGTGATTTTGGGGAAATACTCTTTTTTCCCTACATAGTAATCTGCCATGTTAACCTCCGTCATTTATATAACGGGCTTACAGCCCTCAGATACCGGGAATACTGCGTGTACGCCTTGTCATAAGCGGCAACCGCTTTTTTGTCAGGTTTAACGATTGCGTCATCTTTTGATGATGCGTCATCTCCGGATGGCGCGCCATCTCTTGATGGCGAGCCTTCCAGCGTAACGTGTTCATCCGCCAAATCCTTAATCGAAACTTTTTTGCCTTTATATTCCTCTGAATTGTTCTGCAAACACCACAAGGCCTGAATTGCTCCGCCCATTGCGGCGGCTTCGGTGTTGGCAGGAACCCGCACGGGCAGGTTCATCACATTGGCGGCTATGCTTTGCCAGAGGGGACTTTTTGCGCCGCCGCCGGTGAGCCGTATTTCTTTTGCCTTAAATCCCAGTTCGTTAAATCCCTCAAGCCCAATCCTCATGCCGAAAATCGCCGATTCAAGGGCGGCCCGGGCAAGGTTTTCACGTTTGAAATTTGCCGCAGTGATGCCGTTGACGCTGGCTCTGCCGTTGGGGAGGTTGGGTGTGCGTTCGCCGTTGAAGAAGGGCAGTATTACAATGCCATCCGCGCCGATGGGAGCTTTTTCCGCTTCTGCGTCAAATGCCTTTACGTCAAGGCCGAACAGGGCGCGGAATTCTTCGCTTGCCACAGTACAGTTCATGGTACAGAGCAGGGGCAGCCAGCCGCCTGATGATGAACAGAAAGCGGCAAGATTCCCCGTCGGGTCGATTACCGGTGTTTTGGAGAAGCCGAACAGAGTGCCGGAAGTTCCCAGGCTCATGGTGAGGAAACCATCCCGCACTGTGCCGGTTCCGATAGCGCTCATCATATTGTCTCCGCCGCCGGACGCAACCAGCGTCCCTTCCTGAATGCCGTAGAGTTGCGCCGCTGCGCCGGAAACCTTGCCCGCGATAGCTCCCGATTCAATGAGCGGCGGCAGCATGGATACAAGGTCTTCCGCAATCAATTTCGCAATTTTTGAAGCCCATTTGCGTTCCCGCACATCAAAAATCGCCATGCCGGAAGCGTCGCCGTATTCGGCGCTGTAGGTTCCGGTCAACAAATAATTGATGTAATTGTGGGGCAGCAGTATATGCCGCAGTTTGCCAAACGCTTTAGGTTTGTGATTTTTCAGCCAGAGGATTTTGGGCGCGGTGTAACCGGGGCGCATGGGCAGTCCCGCTTTGGCGATAAGTTTTTTCTCGCCGCCCGCCATTTTGGTAAGTTCCTCACACTCCGGCGCTGTGGAGGTATCGCACCAGAGTTTTACATTGTAGACAGCCTTTCCCGTCCTGTCCAATGGTACAAAACTGTGCTGGTGGCCTGAAACCCCAATGGCGGCGATGGATTGTTTGATTTCTGCGTCAATTTTATTAAAACAGGTTTTAAGGGCTTCATCGTACCATTCGGCTTTTTGTTCCCGCGTGCCGTCATTTTCCGCTATCATCTCGACTGGCGCCGAAGAATGGGCGATGACGCTTTTTTTTTCAAAATCATACACAATCAATTTACAGCTTTGGGTTCCCAGATCAATTCCACATACAGTTTTCATGGTATCCTCCACTTTATTATACACATCTATTAACTGTATGTCTACAAAAATGCATCCTTTATTTTTCCTATGTTTATTAATCCGGTAAACAGGGCATAAATGATAACCTGGGTGCGGTTGTGCAGGCCGGTTTTTTTCTTTATGTGATTGACGCAGTTGCGCAGTGAGCCGATTCTTATGTTCAGGTTTCTGGCAATTTCCCGATCGGTGCAGCCGCAGCTGATACCGTAAAGAATACCCTGTTCCGTATAAGAAAAAGAAGGCCGGGGAATGCCATTTCCCGCCGGAAATATCTCTTTTGATACGTGAAGGTGGTTCAGCGCATGGGTTTTGACCGATTTACTGATGTACAAACCCCCGTAAAAGACGCTGCGCACTGATGAAACAAGGTTGTCAAAGCCGTCTTGTCTGAGTAGATAACCGGAAATTCCCGCATTCAGAACCTTGGCTACATATTCCTGTTCATTATGGGAACACAATACGATAAGCGCAGTTGATGGGGAATTACGCTTGATTATAGGCGCAAGGTCCGGACTGTCAATATCCGGTAAATTGAAGTCCATGATGATGATATCAGGGCGCTGGGTCATTGCTGATTTGAGCGCATCATAGCCGTCTTTGCCGGTGTTTGTTATGTGAAAATCATCCTGTTCTGTCAGCAAGGCTTTTATGGTTTTGAGGTCATCTTCGTGCTTACTGATAATAGTAATATTAATCATGGTAATATATTATAAAAATAGTAATATATTTGGACAAAGGCAAGAAAAATGGTACTAGAAAGAAGTTTTTTTGACAGGTATACTCTTCTTACTATGGCGAAACGAGGAAAGATTGAAATTGATCGGGAATTGTGCAAGGGGTGTTTTTTGTGCATCCGCGCCTGTCCCCTGAAACTGCTGGAGGCCGATACAACACTTAACGCATCCGGTTCTTATCCCTCAAGAATGGTGAGTCCTGAAAAATGCGAACCCGCATCAAGCTTGACCACTACAAGTGGTCAGGTCTGCATTGCCTGCGGAAATTGTTACGAGGTGTGCCCCGATGTTTGTATCAGGGTTTTTGAGTTGGAAGGGGCTGAAGCATGAGTGAACGAGTCTTAATGAGCGGAAACGAAGCGATTGCCGAAGCTGCGATACGGGCAGGCTGCGGCGCGTATTTCGGTTATCCCATTACCCCGCAAAACGAGCTGATTGCCTACATGGCAAAAAATATGCTGGATAAAGGCAGGGTGTTTATTCAGGCAGAAAGCGAAATTGGGGCGATTAATATGGTGTATGGCGCTTCTTCTGTCGGGGCGCGGGCGATGACCAGTTCTTCCAGTCCTGGCATCAGTTTGAAACAGGAGGGAATTTCCTACGGCGCGGGAGCCGATGTTCCTATGGTGGTGGCGAATGTAGTCCGGGGCGGCCCCGGTTTGGGTTCAATTGCTCCTGCTCAAAGTGATTATTTTCAATCTACCAGAGGGGGCGGCCACGGGGACTACCGCTGTATTGTTTTGGCGCCCAAAAGTGTACAGGAATGCGCTGACCTTACCTACCTGGCGTTTGATTTGGCGGATAAGCACCGTATGCCGGTGATTGTGCTTGCTGATGGCATGATTGGTCAAATGATGGAAGGTATTGTGCTGCCGCCGGAAAAATCGCCGTCAGAACTGCCCCAGCGGGACTGGATTGCCGGAAAAATGTATACCCGGGCAGCTTCGCCCGAAGGCTACCGGACGGCGCGGCATATTACCTCAATTCACTTAAAACCGGAAGAACTGGAAGCCATTACCCGCGCCCGCTTTGCCCGGTACGAAACTATTCAAACCACCGAAATCCGCTATGAGGAGATTGGCTGCGCCGATGCAGAGCTGATACTCGCCGCTTACGGCACTTCCGCCCGCGTTTGCCTGGGGGCGCATAAACTTGCCGCGCAGGAAGGCATAAAATTGGGCCTTTTTCGGCCCATTACCCTCTGGCCGTTCCCGTATCAGGCGCTGGGAAAAATCGCCGCCCAGGGGGCCGCCCAAGGAAAACCCATTCTCACCGTAGAGATGAGTCTGGGGCAGTTGGTGGAAGATGTAAAACTCTCGGTTTATGAGGCGATTGTGTCTGCTTCCGCAGACGCGGGTGAAACAACAAAACCGGCGAAAATTCACCTGTTGGGACATTCCGGCGGGATGATTCCCACAGAAGAAGAAGTTTTCGCTGAAGCAAAAAGGATTTTAGGAAAATGAAACAGATATACGGTTATCCTGACAGTTTATATAAAATCCCCACCAAATATTGCGGGGGCTGCGGTCACGGAATAATACATCGGATTATCGCCGGTATTATTGACGAATGGGAATTGCGGGAAAAGACCGTTATCACCAATCCGGTGGGCTGTGCGATTTGGGCGGATTTGTACTTTGATTTTGATTCGGTGCAGCCGCCTCACGGCAGAACCCCTGCCGCGGCTACCGGCATTAAGCGGATGCTGCCCGATCATCTGGTAATCTGTTACCAGGGAGACGGCGATATGGCGGCCATCGGTACGGCGGAAATGATCCACGCGGCAAACCGGGCCGAAAAATTTACCACGATTTTTGTTAACAATGCCATTTACGGCATGACCGGCGGTCAAATGGCCCCAACCACACTCATAGGGCAAAAGGCGGCGACCGCCCCCTATGGCCGTGACCCCGATGCTGCCGGTATGGGCTACCCCATCCGTGTCGGGGAATTGCTTGCCAGCCTTGACGGTACGCGCTACATTGCCCGCGGAGCGGTGAACAATGCGGCAAATATCCGCAAAACGCGGCAGTATATTAAAAAGGCGCTGGAGGCGCAGCGCGCGGGCAAAGGTTTTACGATGGTGGAGGTTCTTTCACCCTGTCCTACCAACTGGGGCATGGAGCCGGTTGCATCGGTAGAATGGCTGGAACAGAACATGATCCCCGTGTTTCCCCTGGGGGAGATAAAAAACACATTAGATGCGGAGGCCGCAAAATGATGGAGAAATCATTTTTTGCCGGATTCGGTGGCGCCGAGGAAAGCACGCGAACCGGTGAGCGTGTTTCTGGGAATAATGGCGACAGGGCGTGCCCCCCAGTAAATGTTTTTATTAGAAAAAAGTCGAAAGGGGGCCGGAGGTGACGGAAAAAAGTTTTTTTGCCGGGTTCGGCGGTCAAGGAATAGTCTCCTTAGGCCAGATTTGGGTGTATTGCGCCATGCAGGAGGGTAAAAACGTTACTTTTTTTCCCTTTTACGGGGCGGAAAAGCGCGGCGGCATAGCCAGAGCGGGCGTTATTGTGTCCGATGAGGAAATTGCCAGCCCTTTGGTTACCAAACCGGACTCGGCGCTGGTGATGAACAGCGATTCCCTGCCCTTGTGCGAGGAAATTCTGAAAAAAGACGGGCTTTTAGTGGTAAATTCAAGCCTGGTTAAGGAAACCCCCCGGCGAACTGACTTAAAAATGGTCAAAATCGAGGCGACCGGTATCGCTGAAGGTATTGGAAATGTCCGTTTTGCCAATATGGTGGCATTGGGGGCAATGGCAAAACTGACCGGAGCGCTTTCCTTGGGCCAAATTGAGGAAATTTTGCGGAAATTCTTTTCGTCGGACAAACATCACTTTATTCCGATGAATGTGCAGGCAATAGAAGCCGGCTGTAAAGCGGTGTAAAGTTTTTCACTCTTGGGGAAAGATTTTCTCAAGTTATTTTTTTTCCTACCGACAATGAAAGGGGGTATTAAAACCCTAAAATTGCGGAGGGGAGGCTATTGTGGCGTATAATAATGCGTTATCTACGTACAAAGAAACCAGGATAAAGACGGCAAGCCAAGGACAGCTTATCATTATGCTGTACGGCGAGGCGGTACGGCAGCTTGATCTGGCGCTGGATTTGCTGGAAGTGAACGATTCCGGGAAAAAAGACCCGGGCAGAATTGAGAAAGTCAGCAAGGCTGTCGTTAAAACTCAGGAAATTGTTGCTGAATTAATGGTTTCGCTGGATTTTGAGCAGGGCGGCGACATAGCCAAGAATCTCTTTTCCCTGTATACCTGGTTTAACCGTGAGCTTATGGAAGCCAATATCGGCCAGGATGTTCAGCGAATCTCCGGTGTACGAAATCTTATTGAGGAACTGCGCAGCGCATGGCAGAGAATAGTAGTAACTAATGCCGCAGAAACGGCAAATCGTGAGATTGTGGGACTTAATATTGCCGGATAGCGGTAAAAACTAACGCCAAATGTAGGAGGGGACATGGCGGCAACAATGATAAATACACGCAAGGCGAATACTACACCTGTGGTAAACGTTGCGGCGATAAGCGAGGAAGAGCTTGCCCAGCGGGTGGCTATTGTTCGGCGGTTCAGGGAATTACTCATACAACAGCGGGAGCGTTTTCATAATTATCTGGCTGTTCTGGAAAAACAACAGACCATTATCAAAACCGGAAGCGCGGAAGAACTTCTTGCCCAGGTTGAACTGGAAGAACAAATAGTTGCCGATATTTTTTCCTTACAGAAGGTTATTAATCCGCTGGAAGATATGTACCGGACAACGGTTCCCTTCTCGCCTGCCGATGATGTTCCCGCCCTGAAAGTTGCGCTGGAAAACCTAAAAATCCGCGCCATAAGCCAGTTTGCCTATAACAAGGATTTGCTTTCCTCGCGTATGGCGGAACTTCGCACTGAAATAAAAGAGCTCAAAAATAACCCGTTTGTGGGAGCAACGCGCTCATTGTACCAAAATTCCGTTACTGCTTCACTGATAGACATAGAAGGGTAAAATGGAAAATGTGTTAACTTTACTCAGGGACTCAGGCGCTATGCTTGAGGGCCATTTCCTTTTGAGCTCAGGCCGTCATTCGGACCGGTATTTCCAGTGCGCGAAACTGCTGCAGTATCCGGACAAGGCGGCGGCGGCGCTTGCCGGTGTGGCGGAAAAAATCAAATCGGATATGCAAGCCGGAAAGCTGGAGATTAACGCTGTTGTCGGTCCTGCTATGGGAGGGATTGTTGTCGCTTATGAGTTAGGCAGGCAGTTGGGGCTTCCCGCTTTTTTTACCGAACGCGATGACACGGGAACAATGGTCCTGCGCCGGGGCTTTGAAGTGCAGTCGGGGCAGAAAATATTAATTACCGAAGATGTGGTCACTACCGGAAAATCTTACGGCGAATGTGCCGCCGCTCTGGAGAATCTGGGGGCGCACATTACCGCTCTTGCCTGCCTGGTAGATCGGCGTCAGACGGGCATTGAAATACCCTGGCTGTTTTACCCCGCCTGTAGAGTAAATGCCGCAAACTGGGAAGCTGATTCTTGTGAATTATGTAAAAAAGGAATACC
>Ga0268262_10006739_pt1 | contig 10925 bp, 11 predicted proteins | sample TergutNc150P3_FD_190354 | JGI IMG/M metagenome (GOLD analysis project Ga0268262, IMG submission 190354) | Nasutitermes corniger P3 segment gut microbial community from laboratory colony in Florida, USA - Nc150 P3 (SPAdes) (version 2) | ecosystem: Host-associated > Arthropoda: Insects >...
GGTGAGCTAAAGCTCCCCTCATTTTACTCGTCATGTAAGATTTTTCCCGCGCCGTAACATATAACATTTGCTCATCTACACCCTGCGGGTGCAATTACTTGTTACCGCGCACAATAAAAGCCACTGTGTACAGTAAATGCCGGATGCCTTTAGGCAGCCGAGCGTGCGGCGGAGGAATAAAAGGTTTTCGTATCAAAACTCCGTGACCTCCGTGGTTAATTCTTACTTCCTGGATAACCCCAGTATTCCGTGGTGAAAATTCTTTATTAATTTTCAAAAAATTTAATTTTTTTTACGCCGGGACTAATGCTTTTTCCATATTTGCACCCTATATAAGGTACATAGATAGAATTGTGCAACTTGTTTTTTCTGTTTTCCCAAGTTGCACACTGTCTATGTCTGGCTGCTGTATGCGGCCGGATCATGTTATAGGGAGATGTTATATGAACAATCTCAACAGCATTCTTATCGAAGGGAACATGGTGAGGGACCCGCAATTACGCAGTACCTCAAAAGGAACATCGGTCTGTACTTTCAGCCTGGCTTCCAACCGTTTCTTCAAACAGGATTCCGGATTTGAGAAAGAGGTTTCCTTCTTTGAAGTTGAAACCTGGGCAAAATTGGCGGAGGCCTGCAACAACCTGGGAAAAAAGGGACGCGGGGTACGGGTGGTTGGCCGCCTGAAACAGGACAGATGGACCGGCAATGACGGCAAACAACATTCAAAGATCGCTATCGTTGCCGAGCATGTTGAATTCCGCCCCGAATTTAAGAAGGAGGCCAACAATGAAAAACCCTTACCCGCGGGCGAAGAACTTGCGATGGCGGCGCAGGAATACCCTGATGATGTCCCGCTTGAGGAAGACAATGGCGCTCCGGTAAATACCGGAGTTCTTGAAGCGGTGACGTTCTAGGAAATAAGGGACTGGGGATCGGGGAATAGGGACTGGGGATTGTTGTTCGTAATCTCAGCGTGAAAGAAACACGCATCGTACCTTTGGTACGCGTTTTCTAACAAAAACCTTGATCCCTGGTCCCCGATCCCTCTTCGTGATCTTTGTGTGAAACATTCCGTAAATATTCACTGTTCTTTGCTTTTTGCCGCCGGTTTTTCCGTAGTGTAAAAACCGTCTTTCCAGTTAAAGCGGCTTATACGGGGCAGCGGCGTACCGTCATCTATCGCCCGCATAAGGTCTTTGTAATCCGTTTTTTTCAGGGGACGACCACCGGGAAAATTCCCCGCCAGGTCTACGAGAAAGCGCCGGAAGCCCGCTTCTTTCAGGAAAGGGATTTTGTCAGTAATGGAAAACGGTTTCTCAGGAAAAACCAGCGACCCTTCGGGGCCGCAGACCAGAGAAAAATTTTCGCCGCGGTTATCCGAAAATATGTTGAAATCGTACATGATTCCCAGATCGGCGCGAATGGTAAACAAGGGGGGCCAGATAAAAACCGGTACAAAAGCCAGGGAGCGCATTTGACGGTTTCCCGCGTCAATCGTACGTTCCCAATTCTGCCGGTTATTTTCCAGCGGCGAGACAAAGCCGTCTACCCCCAGCGACAGCACATAGGAAAGCGCCCACGCATTAAAGGTATACAGCCAGGGGCCGGCAATAAGCTGCACTTCGGGACGTATGTCGCGGAACAGGGAAAAATGCCCCAGGTTGTTGATCATAAACTGACGGTAGCCCCGGTCAACCAGAGGGCGGATTATATCGGCAAGCTCTTGCGCGGCGGCTTGCGGAAAAAAAGGTTTCAGTATCAGAATAATGTCGGCGGGCTTAAAGGGCAGCGGCGGCTTGTCCTCCTCCAAAAGATAATCAATGGTTTTGCGGGTCAGGGTGAGCATCACCCGCGCCGGACGGAATGACTGTATAATGTACAGGTCATTGATACGGGAAGTCGCGACATACAAACCATCGGGGAACGCGGCGGATTTATTTTTCGCTGTTTTCCGGGGAGCAATATCCGTAAGCGGCGGCGGCGGCGCTTTCTCATGTCCCGGCCCCCGCCCGCCCGTTCCCGCGTTATGGGCAATGACCGGCTTATGACGTTTTGACATTGCTTTGGTCTGGATAAGATACACGCGGTCATCCAGGTCAAAGCCGTCGGGAACAGAAAGCCACAAACCATCCGGCATCGCTTCAGCACATTGTACTTTGTGCGATACCCGTTCAGAGTCATCGCTGCGGTGCAGACGTATTGAATCCCCTACGGCAGGCAGAGCGCCGGATAACTCGCCGCCAGAAACCAGAGCCCGCCGCTCGCCGGCCTTGCCCTGTATTTTTTCAATCACTCCCAAACTGATACCCGTGCCGCCGTCCTGGGCGGGATTCAGCCAGTTAATGCCATTGTCTGTATTTGCCGCAGTAAAAAAATAAGCGGTCTTGCCGCGGGCAAAATCGCCCCGGAGAATATTCTGCCCTTCGGCAATGCCAGACCGGATTTTCTCTTCATCACCCTGAATAATCGCGTCCAGAACCAAGCGGTAAGCGGAAACCACCGCCCCTACATAATCGGCGCTTTTCATCCGTCCTTCGATTTTAAGGGCGTTTATCCCCGCCGCGGCAAGAGCAGGCAGATGTTCCAGAAGCTGCAAATCGGCGGGGCTAAAGTAATACCCGTTTTCACCCGCGCCGTTCTCGGCGCCGCCGGCGTCTTCCCCTCGGTGGTACAGGCGGCGGCAGGCCTGGGTACACATTCCCCGGTTGGCGGATTTGCCGCCAAGGTAGCCGGAAAACAGGCAGAGGCCGGAAACGCTGACGCATAACGCGCCATGCACAAAAACTTCCAGTTCCATATTGGTTTCTGCCCGTATTGAGCGCAGTTCTTCCAGGTTGAGTTCCCGCGCCAGCACCACCCGGGAAACGCCGGAACGGGAAAGCATATTGGCCCCTCTGCCGCAGGCAATGTTCATCTGGGTTGAAGCGTGCAGTTTTAGCTGGGGAAATTCCGAGCGGACCATTGCCAGAACGCCGAAATCCTGAATAATCAGCGCGTCAGGTCCAACGGAGGAAAGGTATTTGAGCAGTTGGTACATTCGATCCGCTTCGCGCTGTTCAAAAACAGTATTTACCGTGACATAGATTTTCTTCCCTATACGCCTGAAGGATTTAAGAGCAGCTTCAAACTGAGAATAAGTAAAATTGGCGCTGCGCATACGGGCATTGAAATTTTTCAGACCCAGATAAACGGCATCGGCCCCCTCCCCCACTGCGGCATCCAGCGCATCGGGCGAACCAGCAGGGGCCAGCAACTCAATAGACATAGAAGTCCATTATAGGGACAAAGCCGGCAAGCGTCAATGAAACTGCTGATTAATCACCTTTAAGAATTTCACCACGGAGGGAATAGGGACTGGGGAATAGGGATCGTTGTTTGTAATCTTAGCGTAAAAGAAACACGCAATGTTTTCTAACAAAAGCCCTAGTCCCTGATCCCTATCTTCTCTTCCTCCGTGAAACTCCGTGTCCTCCGTGGTGATTATTCTTCTTTCTTACCTCGCACAGTCCAGTAGTTACAAAACCTTCACCTGCGGCTCATTGCTGTAGCATATGTCCGGTGACTCCTGCTGTTGGTTTCGCCGCCCTGAAATATATGTTTGTTGATGTCAATTTTATTCCGGCCCGGATAATGTTCGGGAATCTTATACCGGGCCATAATAGCGGACAGCGCAGAACTTGCAATGCCGATTTCAGGATGACCAAGAACGGGACTGACCAACGCGGCGGCAAGCATCACGCCGGTAAACACTTTTTGACCGATTCTTGCCAGTTTTTGCGCTTTTTCAACAAAAGTTCCGGCAAAAGTATCCGCAAGAACGGCAGCCGGTTTGTCCTGTTTGATTGTTTCTCTGATAAATTGCGCAATTTCCCTGCCAATGGTGGTCCTGCGGTCCAGGTTATCCAGACTGTCAACGCGAAGATTTACAATAGCGATGATAAGCGGTTTTGAAAAATCATTAAATTCCCGGTTAAAAGACGGTTTTTTACCGGTATACATATTCTCAACATGATCAGTTATAACAGAATGTAACTGTTTAAATTCATGGCTGTTTTCATCCCGAGCCTTTTCAATAAACTGTTTTTTATCAAACGGACAATAATGATAATCAATGACTTCCTGATAAGCCCTGTTGGCCATTCCCGCCATGAATTCGGGATTTTGGGTAATTTTATTGATAAGTTTTGTTTTGAATTGATCCATTTCTCCTTCCGGTATGGCTCTTCTGAAGGTACAGCCGCTGAAAGAAGCGTTAATGGCGTTGGTAAATTGTTCGCGGACAAAATCATCAAAGCTGCTCATCTCCGTGTTACTGGTCTGAAACGGGATATAATCATTATACTGCCTGTCCCGGTTATTCCGGTAAATATCCTGATTAAGTTCCGCCGTTGGCATCACAAAAGAATAACGCGGATATAATGAAGAACTATCTTCCTGATATAATATTCCCCGCGGCCTGTTTTCACGGGGAAGCGTTGAAAGCCAGTCCGGCTTTGATGATAATACTTCACTCATTTTAACGTATTCCGTACGATTCTTGCCGTTCAGGTCATTGTCAAGCTGCAGATTAAAATAATTAAGACCGGTAACGGGCTTTCCGGAAAATGAATCGCCGATAAAAGGCAGGCGGGAATCGCCCGGCTTCATAAAAAAAGCCGTATCATTTTTAATAGCCTCAATGGTTTTACGGTTGAGTTCCTGGTAAAAATAATTTTCCATATACTACTCCGTTACTTGTCTTCCATTAATATAATACTCAACCTGTGTGCCGTATCCGGAGATAATGGCCGGGCTGAGCGCTCCGTTTTCATCATGAGAGTCGTTATGCAAAATGCCGCTGCGGTAATGTTCAATATGCGCATCCTGGAATTCAACCGCGGGCAACTCACCGTCATCCTGGAGTCTCCCGTCATGCCACCTGAGAATAATGCCAATTTCCGCGGAATCAAATATATTGTACAGTATCCGGTATTCGTGTCCCTGCTTGGGCCGGCCTTGTTCATCGGAAAAAGTGCCGTACCAAAAATCTTTCATCCTGCTTAACATATCAACCCTCCTAACGTAATTCATCGGGCTGCAGTAATGAAGTAATCACTATATCCAAAAGCCATTCGTCATGCCTTGTTATTTGTTTAAGGACAAACCAAGAAATAACAGTGACAACAAGAAAGGCAATCTGACCAAAAGTAAACACCATAAGAATGGTGGTAAAACCCAAAATCATTAAGGGTATAAACGGTATACCCAGCCAGAGATCACGGTGAATGATACTCCGTCGTACCGGGATGGCATAATCGTATATTTTTTTCGCCACAGGCGCCGCAGCGGTATTCAATTATTTTGCACTCGAAGTTTTGAAGACAATATCCACTATTGCCGAAAGGCTCAATAAAAGAGTGCAGCCGGCAATCCAGGGAATGAATTTTTTGACCATTCCCGGCTCCCCCCGGTTTATAATCATGCCGACAGCAAGCCCGCCCAGGGCGATGGAAACGATCGCCTTCATGTAATTGGACCTGAAAAAACCGAGGATTTGATTCAGGACTTCCGAAAGCCCTCCGATGTCCTTGACCGTTTCACTGTAGTTGGGAGTCATGTCGGCAAAGCACAGCGAAACAGACAGAAGCAAAAAGCCAAGAATAAAAACCGCTTTTATTCTTGTTGACGACCGATAATCTGAATTCATAAACATATTTTTCTCCTTGAAAAAATTTATTATTTACTTTAATTTATATTCATATAATAATTTCTGTCAAATACAATTATTTTTTTACTATTCACTGGGAATGAAATTAACATTCAAAAGAAATAGTATTATCTTTCATTCGTTAATTTTTTTTCATCTCCATCATGTCATCAATTATAACGCCGGTATTCCTGTCCTGCCTGATATAAATAATAAGGTCGATATATTCATGCAGATCGGGCAGGGACGCTTCACCGGGATAATGATCAAGGAGAAGTTTTTTGATGCGCGTGACGGTTAACGCCGCAGAATTTGAATGGAGCGTTGTCAGTCCTCCCGGATGCCCGGTATTCCACGCGTCCAGCAATTCAGCCATAACGGATCCTTTGCGGACTTCGCCGAAAATGATGCAGTTGGGAGTATAGCGCAGGGAAAGAGAAACGGCGCTGATGGCCTGTTCGCTGCGGATAATGAGCATTTCCGCATATTTGGTATTGCACTGAAGTTCCGAAACATCCTGCACGATAAAATAGCGGTCGTTGGGAAACAATTCGCATTTTTTTTGAATTAACGCGTTGGACAGAGTTGTTTTGCCGCTGCCGGTACTGCCAGCTATGATAATGTTTTTTTTATTTTTAATATAATCGACAATTATCCCATAACGCTCCCCGCTTAACTGACTATTTTGCACATAATCTTCCAGCAGGTAGATTTTTTCAGGCGGTTTTCTGATGGTAAATGAAGGCTCCGGAACCCAGGGCGGAAATATACCGGTTATACGGGCGCTTTTCCATTCGGGAACCGGTATGGTCGCCTCAAGCACCGGATAGCGGAAAAAATCAACATTCTGTTCCATGTATTTGGCTATCTGGTTCAACAACTGCAGGCGCTCGCTCATGGAAAACACCATCTCGGTATCGCATATAGGCCGGCCAAAACATTTAATGCTTATCCTTCCTTCTGATGAACAAAAAATATCAGTTAACTTGGGATCGTTCAGAAACGGAACCAGAGTCCGCAGGTTATAGCGGATATTGTCAATCTCCCGTTCTTTGGTTTCTTGGTTTGAAAAATGCATTGTTACCGCCTGAATTCTGTATTATGCGGACACTCAAGCAGCAGCTCGCGGCGGTTTCGGGGAACCGGCAAATTAACCTTGTCCTTATAACGGCGGTCGGCATAGTAAACGTTCTTTTTGGCAATTATCGCCGGAGACCCCTGCGGAAAAATAATAAGCTGATTTGCGGGCAGATGCTGAATCTCGTCGGCGTTCATTAAATTTCTCTGCTGGGTCTGCTCGGAAATATTGATATTATTCATGCCCGCCTCGTAGCGGCTGCCGCTCTTTGAAACATTGCTGAATGTTACCGACTCAACGCCGGTCATTTTTGAAAACATTTCAGCGCCTTTGGGATCGGACATAGCGTAGGTCATGATAAACTTGCAATGGTCAAATATGGTGGTATGTTCCCCGTACAGCCGGTAAATCTGGCTTGGCGACTGGCAGATAAGGTAGAAGGTGATGCCGTAACCGGCAAGAATTCCCATCATGGTTTCCAGGGCGGTAAAGGTACCGAGAGTGGGGAATTCATCTATTAAAAACAGAATGGGGTGTTTAAGTTTTTGCGCGCCAAACTGGACTTCATCCTGGGAGAATTTACGCAGTATAAAGGTGACAATAATGCGGATAAATGAGGAAAGGCGGTCAAGGTCGGGGAAGGGGACGGTAATATAAAGGGAAAGGGGATGATCAGAAACCTTAAAGTCATTCAGGCAAAAATCACTGGAAGAACTGCAATTACGAACCAGGGGATCTTCAAATATTTGCAGAGCCGTTACCGCGGTAGAAAATATCGAACCCCGTTCATCATCGGGGCGCGCCTTGTTCCGCTGCGCGACATTGCAGACAATTTCATGAATCTCAGGGGAAGAATGCCGCGTATTAATCATGCTGTCCAGTAACGCAAGGCCCTTATTTCCTTCATCGGCGTTGCCGGCCCGTGATAAAAACGCCAATGCGCCGTACAGGGATTTATCCGGGTAATCCGAAAATTTAATATGGAGGATGGTTCCGGTTATCAGGTCTTTGGCAGTATCAGTCCAGTGCCTTGAACTGCCGTCAATTTTTCCGTCCGCTGGGCTGGTGAGTATGTCGGCTATCATCGAAGCGTCACGATAGGCGCACTCTTCGTTTAACTCATCAAGTATGTTGAATTGCAGGGTATCCTGACTGACCGGCGACAGACGCAATACATGGGAAAATTTCCTGCGCCAGCCCGCAGTCATGTTGAAATTTTCGCCCTTGGGGTCAATCGTTATCAGACTGTGGGGATAATCAATACAGGTAGGAATGACGGAACTTACCCCCTTACCGCTGCGGGTGGGGGCAAACATAATCGTTGAAGTCTGGCCGGAATGACGCAGTATTTTCGATGGCCTGCGCAGGGACAATCTCACCGAACCGTTTACCATAGCGTAATCAACCTTGGCGTTTTCCTGCTGGCCAATGACCACGCCTGAATCTTCAAACAGGCCGATTGCCTGTATATCCTTGACCGTACCCCAGCGCGATGTGCCGTGAATATTCTGCTTTCTGCTCATGGCGGTTCTGGTCCATGACAGAATAAAATATGCCATAACACCGGTAAAAATCCCAATAACCAAAATCATTGTTGAATCAAAGATGATTTTTCCCAGCATTTGATCAGCCGTGCCAATACCGCGGATAATGAGCGGAAACATGAGAAATGGGTAATAAACAGGGTAATAGTCGTTCATCACAAACCAGGGATAACCCAATATAGAAGGATCGTAGCCCAGGCGGTCCGCAAGAAACTGCGTGGAAATAACTAATGAAAGCAAACATATTACGAGCGGAATTATTTTATGCATCAATGAAAAGGCAAGAGCGCCTGATTTGTGCGGCTTGTCGCGCCGGAATTCATTAATTCTGTCTTTTGTAAAAACACTCATGTTTTTAATACTATTGTTCGTTAATAATATTGTCAATAAAAAATAATAATTGTTAATTGATATATGCAAATGAAATTAACAATTATTTCCAGTGAAACGGAGCAAAGCTGTGAAAAATGCCATATTAGCATTGGGTGCGTTTTGTTTGTTTTTTTATTTGAGGATTTTCCAAAACTAACCGATTTTCGGAAAAGTCTCATTTGATATAACCATAAAGGCAGTGCTATGAGAAAAAATTATTTCGTTATTATTGTATTGATAAGCGCATTTTCCGCCCATGCCCAGTGGAATAACGGCGTTCTGATGAATGTACAGGAAGTGGTTATTGCCAAAATGAAAGCGGCAAGGATGACCGGGGCGGAGGCGGTGATGAAAGTAATTGAGCAATATACCGATGGCCGCTACCGGTTTGCCTTCGTGTCAAACAATTACCTGGTACCGCCGGAACAGCGTCAGTACCTTGATCTGGGAAGAAGCCGCTTTACGGTCGTACTGGCAGGATATCCTGAATTGAATAATCTTTTGTACACCCAGGTTTTTTTTGATACTAGTTTCTTTTTTGTCGCTCTGGCAAGAAATGAAAGCGATATGAAACGGAGCGGTGATATACAGATCATTAAAATGAATTATGAAAAAGGAAACGCGGTCAGGAGAAACAATGTCCGCGATACCATCCAGCGGAACAATATTATCCCGCTGGGTATAGACAATGTAGAGAGGTATTACTGATGAAAAAGCTTTTAGGTATTGTTGGTATGGCGCTGTTAATTTCCTGCGGGAAAAAAATCATTTCACTGCCGTCATGGGCGCCGCCGCCTGTGCCGCCGCACGAACCGGCATTGCAGGCAGACCCGGCGCCGGAAACGGTATACGCCGCCGCGGAAAATGAAGAAGCAGACGAAGAAACAATAAAAGAAAACGACATTATCAGGCGGATAATTATACCCTATGCCAAGGAGTATCTTTCGCCGGGGCAGGAAACCAGAATAATGGTACATCTGGAAAATGGGGATTACGGCGATGAAATGCAGTTTACGTTTACCAAAGAGCCGGGGAAAAACTGCATCGAAGTCGAGTCCTTCTACAATGTCGCGATCATCAAGGCGGTCAGGGAAGGGGAACAGTATATACGAATCAGCCATCCCAAAGCATTGGGAAGCAGGGTAATTGCCTACGATGTTCTGCCTCCGTCGCCTGCCCCACCGCCGGATATTGATGTCAGCGAAAGCCCGATGATTGTGAGGAAGGGACAGACCAAACCCTTACAGATGATTCTGATGAACGGCAGTGCCGCCGACAGGGAAAAGTTTCAATTTCAGGTGGTTGAAAATGCCTACGCGATAGAAGTACGGCAGCAAGGGAACGTATTAAAAGTAACCGGCATTGCCCCGGGCGCGGGAAAAATACGGATAACGAATCCCGCTGCCATGCGGGATTATGATGTAATGGTCATTGTGGACTAATAAGAAGAAAAAATCGGATACATCAAATGAATATTACAGAACACTAGCGCTGTTATTTGGTTACCGCCAGTTGCTTGACGGCAAAAGTTGCCGTTTTGCGCAGATCACCTACCGTTTTCCGCTGGAGTATAACCAGCCGGAATATCGCCGCCTCAATAAGACTGTACAAATAGTCATCGGTGGTTTTGATATTAACCGCTTTCAATTCACCCGATTTAACGCCTTCAATCACCAGGGATGCCAAAATGTGCCGCAGTTTGAGCGTGCGCCGGCGGACACGCTGTTCCGGATCGGTGTTGCTTTTTGAAAGAAACAGAAGATAATCAAGAAGTACCGAGAGCAGGCGGCGGTTTTCCTCAAGATGCCTGAAAATATCCAGCAAAATCCTGGTTAATTTTTCAACGCTGTCCAGCAAGACATCACAACGAATGCGCTGGATGCCCTCCTCAACTTTTACCAGAAGCAGTTTTATGCTGTAAATAAAAATTTCTTTCTTGTTTTTGAAATAAGTATACAGCGTTGTACGGGTAATGCCACAATAATCGGCAATTTTCTGGAAAGTGGCATTCTCAAAGCCCTCGTCAACAAAAACATACAGAGCCTTTTCAAGAATTTTTTTACGCCGTTTTTCATGTTCTACCACAATTGACATTATGTTCTCCTTAATTTACAACTTTTCATACTGAAAAAAATAAGCGGAAATGGGGCCGCCTTGCATTTCACGGCAGGAATCTGCCTTCCTGCCAAAAAACGATTCAAAACCCGGATGATCGGTTATGAGCGCCAGTTTCCATTGGGGAAAA
>Ga0268262_10006740_pt1 | contig 10924 bp, 10 predicted proteins | sample TergutNc150P3_FD_190354 | JGI IMG/M metagenome (GOLD analysis project Ga0268262, IMG submission 190354) | Nasutitermes corniger P3 segment gut microbial community from laboratory colony in Florida, USA - Nc150 P3 (SPAdes) (version 2) | ecosystem: Host-associated > Arthropoda: Insects >...
TACTGCGGGAGCAGCAGGAGCAGCGGCTACGACCGCCCCGCCCGCTGGAACTAATTCCTCAACACTTCCATCGGTTTTTATGCTGAAATAGCGAACCTGGGCGTTTTTGAGGGCACCAAATATTCTTTGAATTATTTCGACTGAATCAACCGGTATGAACGCCATCACTAAATCAAAGGCGTATTTATCTGTGTGCCACGCTTCGCGGGCAGATGGGGCAAGAGGCAGTTTGTCTGAGACAACAGGCTCACCCAGCAGTTCCATCATCGAGAGTATTGTGACGGGCTCGAAATGAGTACCTACGACACTAGGAAGCAACTTGATCTTTAAGCACAAAACGCCCTTGTTTCCATGAACGGCAGTCGTAATTTTTTCCTTCATTTCGGGTGTCAAATCGGCTAAATATTCCGGGAAGTTGACATAACCTGGAGGAGGTGGTGGTGGTGGTGGAGCGGGAGCCGCTGCGGATGCCGGATTGCTTCTCAGAAATTCCAATTTTTTAATCGCCCCGGAAGTATCTGGATTAGTAGGCTCGCCCTGACCCTTCAGGGCAATGCCGACGTCGCCGACCAGAACTTTCAATAGGTCAACTGTTTCAAACAGGGCGTCCATGACATCAGGCGTAGGGGTCATTCTGCCTTTGCGAAGGTCATCCAGGACATTTTCACCAACATGAGCCAGTCCTTGTATCTTATCCAGACCCAAAAAGCCTGCAGCGCCCTTGATGGTATGCACACTGCGAAAAATGCCGTTGAGTATTTCCAGATCGCCCGGATTGCCTTCCAGCTCCAGGAAATTCTGTTCCATCATTTCGAAGTGTTCTTGAGCTTCAACGAGAAAATCTTCATAAAAGCTTGGATCATCATGGATGAAGTCGCTCATAGATTAATCCTCAATTCTTATTTTTTGTTAGGGTTGTGGAAAGCGACCAGCTGGCGGTTTTCAGATTCCGTCAACAGTTGCTGAAGTCCCAAAAGGAATATGACGCCAGTATTTGTACGTGCCACTTCCGTAATATAGGCGTTGGCTCCTATGGAGGTCACTTTGGGCGGTGGTTCTAGCAATTTTTTGTCAATATTCTTCACTTCTGCAACTGAGTCAACAATTAGTCCTGTGAAAACGGAGTTGATAGGAGTGACAATAATGCGGGACAATTCCGTTGCCTCCTGGTGCTCCAAACCAAATCTCGCTCTGAGGTCTATCACCGGAATAATCTCACCGCGCAGATTCAGCACTCCCAGAATGAAAGAAGGCGCTCTCGGAACCGGCGTAATCATACCAACCATGATGATTTCACGAACTTCTTGCAGTTCAAGCCCATAGACCTCTTTGGCTATAGAGAATGCAATGACTGATATTTCTTCCGTTGAAGTGCTTTCAGTATCAACAATGTCCTGAATGCCAAGGTTCTGACTCATGCTGGCGAGTTTTTGCTGGTCATCGTGACTCAATATTTCAATAACTTTTAGTATGCTGACCATGCGATCTGAACGCATGACAACACCTTCCAGCCTATTGCTTTCATCTTCCTGCAATGTTTGAGGTGATGGAAGAAGATCTTTGTCTCTCACTCGTATGATTTCTTGTATGCAGTCAACAACAAAGCCTAACTTCGCGTTACCGATGGTTAAAAGGATTACCATGTTGTTGTCTGCATGTTCTTTATGATTTTTGGGAGAAGGCTCCACATTGAACATTTTGAACAGGTTTAAGAGCGGGAGAACTTTGTCGCGTATGCAAATAACACCCAAAACGTATTCGGGCGCATCTGGAATTTTGGTTATCGCCGGCAATTCTACAATTTCCTCAACGCGCTCAAGATTGATACCGAAAGATTCTTTCCCAAGTCCGAATGTGACGAAAGGCAAGTCGTTTTCCACTTCTTCTTCGCTGTCGCCTTCGGAACCATGCGACCATGCCAGCGTTGCTCCCGAAGCAGCGGCGTTCTGCATGAGGGATTCTCTTTGGCCGAATTCCTCGCTGTCAAGAATTTTATCTAGATCAATGAGCGTTATAAGACGGCTACCAGCCAAAACCATTCCGGCCAGATATTCACTGTGAACACCCGCAACCAGCGGTGGGGTTTCGCGCAGTGAAAAATCATCCAACTTTACCACTTCCGCGACAGCATCAACCTGTAATCCAGTTGTCTGTCCGGCGAGGTCAATTACAATTACGCGTGTGCTGGAGGTTAGTTCAGATGGCTCTAAGTGAAATCTCAGGCGACTGTCAATAACCGGAATGATTTGACCGCGAAGGTTCAAAACTCCAATGACAAAACTGGGAGAACCCGGAACTTGCGTTATGTTAGACCTATGAGTTATCTCCTGGACTTTAGCAATGTCCAAGCCGAATTCAACTCCGTCAAGAGTAAATGTAACAAGTTGGCCGGAGGGGACTAAATCATGAGCCGTCCTCTCTGCGATGGCTGTTGAAGTCATAGCTCAATCCTTATTGATTAACGTGACGAAATTCTTCAACTACAGAATCAGCATGTTCTTTGTGTTCATCTGGCGTAGTACCGGTTTGAGCGATAGTTCGGCTAACTGAAACCGGAAGATTCTTAGGTAATTCTGCCTTGAAGCCTGTCCCAAGCAACTCGACAATATAATCGTGAATCTGCCGCAGATGAAGAATGATGCGCTCCAGCTTTTGGCGGGTTATATCCTGGAACTGCATGAGATCCATAGCTTCGTAAATCTTGTTCTGGATATCGGATGCTGCTTCCATGATTTGCTTGATTGCATCTTGAACAACGGGGTTTTGAACGCTTTCATGCCCCATCATTTGAGTAATAATTTTTTGTTGCTGATCAATCGCTTGGCTAATCATGTCCAATTTGTCCATCACCTTGTTTGTTTCTCGCTCTGTTACGGCTGTAACAGAGGCGACTTCACTCACTATTCTGGGTTTATCATCAGCTTTCGGCGCTGATTTTGATGTGGACGCAATCGGAGTTGACGCGGCGGGCGGAACAGCAGGGGTTTGCTCTACTGGTGGTGGCACGATTATTCCCTCTACAGTTTCTCTTTCAGACGAAACGCTTTCATTAAACGCACTTTTATTCGAAGCGTTTTCGTTGAAGGTGTTTTCAGACGAAGCGTTTTCATTGAATGCGTTTTCAGGCGACGCACTTTCATTCAACGCGTTTTCAGGCGAGGCATTTTCAGTTGATGCATCTTCGGTTGACACGTTTTCAGGCGAGGCATTTTCAGTTGATGCATCTTCGGTTGACACGTTTTCAGGCGAGGCATTTTCAGTTGATGCATCTTCGGTTGACACGTTTTCAGGCGAAGCATTTTCAGTTGATACGTTTTCAGTCAACGCATCCTCAGACGGAGCGTTTTCATTGAAATCGTTTTCAGGCGACGCACTTTCATTTGACACGTTTTCAGGTGAAGCATTTTCCGGTGATGCATCTTCGGTTGACACGTTTTCAGGTGAAGCATTTTCAGTTGATACGTTTTCAGTCAACGCATCCTCAGACGAAAGGTTTTCGCTGAAATCATTTTCAGACGAAATATTTTCATTGAATGCGCTTTCAGGCGACGCATTTTCAGCAAACGCACTGGACTCCGATTTTGAGTCGGTAAATGCGGCTTTGGCTTTTTTCGAAGATTTTCCCATATTAGTTAATTGTGTCTATCTCGGTATTGTTCCACAAATTCTCCTCGGTGTAGATTAACCGAGTAGGGACTCTATCTTTTCCTTAAGCGTTTCCGGCGTGAAAGGCTTAACAACATAGTTGTTTACACCCGCCTGAAGCGCGGAAACTATGTCTTCTTTAGCCGCGTTGGTGGTCACCATAAGAATGGGGATGTTGGTATCCGAGGTTCTGACAACACCTACGAATTCAAGTCCATCCATTTCTGGCATGTTCCAGTCGGTAATGATCATCTCCACACCGCCCTGGGCTAGTTTTTCCAACCCGGATTTTCCGTGATCGGCTTCTACGACATTTGTATAACCGATGCGGGATAACGTGTTTATGATGATGCGCCGCATTGTTGATGAATCATCGACAACAAGGATTTTCAAAGCGGACTCCTCTAATGAATGGATCAGGTTTGTAACACCTGATCGGAAGAATTGATTAATGCCAAAAGGGCTTTCAGGTCATCAGGATAAACGTTCAGAAATTTAACACCCAACTCAAACCCACCATCATCCAAAGCTTCAACGCGGACTACCTGACCAATGGCGGCCAATGGTCTTTGATCGAACTGGGTGGTTTTTTCAAAATGAAGATTTTGATGTCTGCTCAATCCGGGTACCTTTATCTCAAGCTTCAACATAGTGCCTATTGGACATTGTAACGGAGAACTTACTAACAGACCACCACCTGAAACATCTTTGTACTTGGTTTGGATCCTTTGGGTTTCCTTACCGAAAGACAGCTCCTGGAAAGCCACTTCAGCTTCCATTGGTATTCTGCGAAATAAACGACGTTCTCTTTCCACTACAAACATCCAACAAACAAATCTAACTTTAATACAATGTCAAACAAATTTGTAGTAATTCATTTCATGTAAAATATTTTTTTAAATTTTTTCAATAATATTTTATAAAACCATGTTTATTAATATATGTTTCATGTATTTCTAAAACCATGCTGTACGCTGGCACCCGTATTTATAGCTTCCGCTGTATATACCTCCCGGCTTTATTCGGAGGCCTTCTCTTATACTCCATTGAGATGTAAAACTTGCCTTTTGTGACTGGAAGCATAGATTTGCAACTGCTTCCCTTGTTTGCTGTATACTTTTGAAATTGAGGTGTCGGTGACAAAAGTCGGGCTTATTTCATTGGGCTGTCCGAAAAATTTGGTTGACAGCGAAGTTATGCTGGGGTATTTGCGCTCGGACGGATATGTGCTCACCAGCAATATTGAAGAGGCAGAAATATTAATTGTAAATACATGTGGATTCATTGATAGTGCCAAAAAAGAGAGTATCCAATCAATTCTTGAAGCCGCTTCCATGAAAGTGAGCGGCTCATGCAAAAAACTTGTCGTCGCAGGATGCCTGGCAGAGCGCTATAAAGATCAACTGTTAGCTGACATGCCGGAAATAGACGCTGTGATGGGAATCGCGGACATTGAGAAGATTGTGGAAGTTGTTAAATCTCCATACAAATCTCCAATAGCTGACCATGACCCTATGTACCTCTACAATGAGAGCAGTCCGCGCTTTCTCACGACTCATAAAGCGTCAGCTTACATAAAGATAAGCGAGGGCTGCGATCATTCCTGTGCATTTTGCGTAATACCGACCATAAGAGGACCTCAGAGGAGCAGGACTATTCTAAGCGTAATGCAAGAGGCCAGACGCTTTGTAGAACAGGGTGTGTTGGAAATAAATCTCATTGGACAGGACACAACTGATTTCGGCAGGGATATGGGCGATTCAAATGCGCTTGAGTCACTGGTAAGGGCTCTGGGAAGCGTGGATGGTCTCAGATGGTTCCGCATACACTACGCCCACCCAAACCGTCTTAGCGACACTCTCCTGGAAGCCATAGCCGAGACACCCAACTGCTGTAATTACTTGGATATTCCGCTGCAACACGTCAATGCGGAGATATTAAAATCAATGGCGCGGGGCGGGAATAGAGCCGCTTTTTCTGATTTAGTTGAACGCATCCGTATGCGCGTTCCCGGAGCGTTTATCAGATCCGCGTTTATTGTGGGATTTCCTGGAGAAGATGAAGCCGCATTCAACGAACTTCGCGATTTCATCAAGGACGCCCAGCTTGATCATGTGGGTGTGTTTACTTATAGTCCTGAAGAAGGAACACCGGCATTCACCTTGGGCGACACAGTTCATAAGCGCACAAAGGAAAAACGCAAGCGCGTTTTGATGGAATTGCAACATGGCATCAGCAAAAAACGCAATCAAACTTTGCTTGGACAGAGGATTGAAGTGATTGTTGAAGGTCTCCACGAGGAAAGCGACATGATAGTCAAAGGTCGCCACAGAGGTCAGGCGCCTGAAATTGACGGTAATGTACTAATCGTTGACGGCAATCCCGAGTTGTACAGCATTCAAAATGTCCTGATCACTGAAGCCCACGCTTATGATTTGGTTGGTACGGTTGTCTGAATGGCAGGTCATACCAATTTGCATTCATAGGAATGCAAATTGGTATGAGGCGGCGGGAACCGACGCCCGCAAGTTTTTGAAAAATCTGGGTTTCCCAGTTTTTCAAAAACTTTGGCGTAGAGCGTTCGATGTCAATCGAACGCAACTTGGTATCAGTTGTTATTGGTTAAAAAACATCGCGACGCACCGCCTCCCGCGTTAAGCACTGCCCACTGAATCAACGGGATGCCATCGGTATTACATGTAGAGCCACTTGCAAAACATTAGTTTTGCAAGTCCAACGGAGTTGCTAGGCTGCGCCCGACCGGAGCAGGCTCTGGCGTAAAATATCGTCAGCAAACAAGTTGTTAAATCCAGCCAGAGACGGCGGAAGGTCGGAAGCAGACGCGCAGCGGGGTTTTGCAATTACCTCATGTATAGTAGATTAGCTTGTGAAGCTATACAAGAATATTGGAGATACGACTGCGCTACCTGCTCCACTCTCGTCCTTTGGACGCTCGTTACGCTTGCATCGCAGTCTAGCGGCTCCGCCGCTTTAGCTTGCGGAAAGCATTGCTTCCCTCAAGCCAAACGACTATATTATTCCTCAATCTCGTATATCATAGAGAGGATTACAGAATCGTCGGGGGCGCCCTCATGTCTGAAACGCCAAATCTCTCAGCTCATAGATGGGCATGGTCTGTGGCCACTGGTTTTGGAAGCGGCAGATTAAAACCCGCGCCAGGAACCTGGGGCAGTTTGGCCGCGTGGATCGCTTGGCTGGGGCTGGTTTTTTCGATTCACCAGATCCCACGCACCGCTTTTGAATGTATCCTTGGCCTATTGACGCTACTAATGGTCTTTGTTTCGGTTATCTCGTCAGATATTGTTGCCCGTCAAGCAAATTTACAAGACCCTGGTTTTATCGTGATTGACGAATGGGTAGGTATGTGGCTGGCTCTTTGGCCAACTAGGCATACCGTTATTAATGCAATTAATAACGGTATATGGAAATACGCCCTTGTGGGAATGTTAGCGGCTTTCCTGCTCTTCAGACTCTTTGATATTTGGAAGCCGTGGCCAATACACAAACTGGAATCACTACCAGGCGGCTGGGGCATCACGCTGGACGATGCCTTGGCAGGCATTTTTGCCGGAGCCTTAATCTATTGTGCCGCTATATCTTGCATGTTGATGGGCTGCAAATTGGTATAAATTGCTTTACTGTGCTTTATAGCAATTTTCGCTTTTATAGCTTGCTTACGGCGGGCAAAGCCCGCCTGCAAACAATAAGCGGTTTGGATTTGCTTTGCAAATCCAAACATAGCAGTTCATCTATGAATAGTTGAACTGCTATATTCACAGCAACCCATACGGATTAGGGCTTGGCTCAAAGCTGTTCTGGCCGACATTCTTCAAAAACAAGGGGATACATTTCTGGGCGCTCTTTGCTGAGAAATTCGGAGGACCTACAATCATCGGCAAGTATTCAAACGAAATGGAGCCGAAAGACAGGGAGGATTTTCTTGAGTATCTGTCGAATGCAAGTCAGCTTTCGGCGGCCATTGTGCCTCTTGAATCGGAAGTTGAGTTACTGCAAGCCTCGCAGAGTGGCGCGGTAGATACCTATTCAAAGTTTCTGGAATACATGGACGCCGCCATAAGCAAGGCGGTTCTGGGCGAGACATTGACAACGCAGATGGGCGGCACAGGTTCTTATGCCGCAAGCCAGACCCACAACGCCGTCCGCTTGGAATTAGTCAAGTCTGATGCGGATTTGTTGAGCAACACTTTGAATGAGTCATTGCTGACTTGGCTTACTTGGTTTCATTTTCCTGGCGCGAACCCACCAAGGATATGGCGGCGCGTGGAAGAGGCATTTGACGCTAAGGCTGAGGTTGAAAAAGACCAGATTTTAGTGAATATGGGATTTGATCCGGACGAGGCTTTTATTCAGGAAAAGTATGGCGATGGGTGGAGTAAGAGGGCGGGCGGTTTTGATTTGGAGATGCCAACGCTCTCTGATTCGACAGAGTTAAATCAATTATCAAAGACACAGCCTGATGGCGCTGATGACCCGGGTATGGGCGATTCTGAGATGAATCAAACATCGCAAACACCAGATGGTGATTCGGCAGCGCAAGGGCCAATAACGGATGATATTCAGGGCGATGCTCTGAGCGGGATTCAGATTACGAGCATGATGCAAGTGGTTGGACAAGTTGCGACCGGGGTATTTTCAAGGCAAACAGCCTATCACATACTCAGGGCGGCTTTCCCCAGAGTCGCAGAGGGGCGCATCAATGGAATGCTTGATGGCGTAACTGTAGTAAAGCAAGCCGATCCCGTTATTCAGGAACCAGCACCAGCAGCAGAAGTGAAAGATACTAAAGCTGAGTTTGCTGAAGCTGATGGGAGTTCCAAGTTTGCAGACATGATGTGGCCGGACTTGCAAAAGCGAGTTCTATCGCTTGAAGCTGAGTTTGCTGAGTTCGACAGGAAAAAGGACAGCGCAGAGGCGATTGTTGACCGCCTCGAGATCGCCGCCGCCAACGCCATGGACGGGCTGTTGGAACCTGTCAGGCGGCTTGTGGCAAGCGCAACCAGCTATGAGGAAATTCTTGAAGAGCTGGACGCCATGTATCCCGAAATGGACAATGAGGAATTTCAAAGGGTGTTGGGTAACGCGCTATTTGCGGCGAATCTTGCCGCCGCTACATCAGTGAGACGGCGCAACAACTCAAGTCTTTCCACGACTAATCGCTCACATGGTGCCATTCATATAAGCGAGTTATTGGCCGCCGCTGAGAGAGCCAAGAGAGCTGAGAATGCCTGATTTCAAAGCCAATGTAACCAGAATTGTAGATCAGCCAGCCATTGACAATCTGGGTGGCAAGGCTGTTTTACCAACAATAGGCGATATTGGCTTTCGGAATGAGCTACACAAGAAGGCTTTTGTTATAGCCGGTGTCACGAACGAGGCATTGCTGAAGGATGTTCAAAATCTGCTGACAAAGGCGATGGAAAAAGGGATTCCGCTTGAGCAGTTTCAGAGGGAGTTCAAAAAGACCATTGATGGTCGTTGGCTACCGACTTCAAAGACAGGCATACCGAACACAGGTTGGCGGGCAAGGTTGATTTACCACACAAACATCAGAGCTGAGTATGACAAGTCACATAGGGAGCAACTGAAAAGGATTGTGGACACACACCCGTATTGGCGTTGGCGAATAGGTTTTAGCAAGGTTCACAGAGAAGACCATGTAGCCCGTGATGGCATGTGTCTAAAGTGGGATGACCCTTGGTGGAATGACCACCCAATCCCTGACGGCCATGGCTGTAATTGCCGCATAGAGGCTCTGTGTCGTGAGGAGATGAAAGAGCTTGGCAAGGTGGATGAAAACGGCAATATCGTGCCGGATATACCGCCGCCAGATAGGGTAAGGAAAACCAAGCCTGATGATACAGCTATACCGCTACAGCCTAGTCAAATGCAGACAGTTCCACCAAGTGATGACACACTACCAAGCGCATCCCCGACAGAATCGTTACAGCCACCGAAAAACCAAGGCGAGGATGTGATTGCTGGAAACAGTGGAGAGAAACCGCATACAGTGTATGGAACCAATGAACCGCGCCCAACATTCAGTGACGCGAAAGGATACATGGCATGGTTACTAAGGGATAGCAACGCCGTGGACGCCGCAAGAAAATTGTCTAACTGCGAAGCAACAATACATGTGAGCAACATATTGGAGGGATATAATAAATTCGCAGACGAAATAAACAGAGCGGCAAAAAAGGTTGGGATACCAAACAGGGTAAAGAGAATGCTTAACCCGTTGCCGGAATGGGATTTCGCCGCTGGCCACTATTATAGAATTGAGCCGTGGATGGCCGAACTTGGGTTCAAACCGAGAATCATTTTAGACAAAGAGTTCATAGAAGATGGCATGAATGGAAGAATACGCTTTAGCGATATTGCTGGGGAGTATTTGCTACATAACGGATATGACCACATCAAGGGCATCACGCCCGACCAGTGTGTGCTTTGGATTATAAGTCATGAGATAGCACATGCCGCATATCCTATAGGCCACACTGAAGAACACTATGTTATGATGAAAAATATAATGGATATCCTATGCCCCGGGGCTACCAAGTTGCCCTTTAAGCTAATCGTTAAATTTGATTAGGTTGTAATATGGAAAACATGAACGATGGCACCATTGCAACGCTCAAAAAAATCTATGGCAAACCATTAGAAAACAGAGCAGAAATTGAAAGAAGATTTAGAAATGCCGTAAAAAAAATTAACGTGTCCGATTATGCGGGGTTGGAACTCCGCATCAAGCCGCCATTTGATGAAAAGATAGAACTCTATTACGGGGACAACATAAAGACTGCCGATAATTGGGATAGGGAAATCGCGTGTAGGGGATTAATTTATATTCCGATGGGCTGGTATAACAAAAACCGAGTCGCAATAAGGTCAGACTGGGCGGCGTGGGCGTTGTCAGCCCCTGGCGGTGAGGATGCTGTTGCATCCTTGCTAGAGGACATCATATCGGGATTGAACCCCATAAACTAAGGCAAACGAGGATTATATTATGTCCGACAACATAATCTCACTAAACATCCAAGTTGACGCTGATGTGTTCAATAACACAATGACTAAGAACTTATCCGTAAATAATATTAATTTCAGTTTTTATTTTTCGGAAAGCAATGATGGAAGCGGCTAAATGATGTAAGGCTAGAAAAGAGCGTTCCAACTTTTCATAGCGCACCAGGAGTTTACGGAATCTGTTGAACCAACTGTGTGCGACTTCCACTATCCACCG
>Ga0268262_10006741_pt1 | contig 10924 bp, 9 predicted proteins | sample TergutNc150P3_FD_190354 | JGI IMG/M metagenome (GOLD analysis project Ga0268262, IMG submission 190354) | Nasutitermes corniger P3 segment gut microbial community from laboratory colony in Florida, USA - Nc150 P3 (SPAdes) (version 2) | ecosystem: Host-associated > Arthropoda: Insects > Digestive...
AAAACAGCAAAAAAGCTCCCTTTTTCTCAATATTTCCCCAAATTTGCCAAAAAAGCCGGGTCTGTACCTTTGTACAGATACCAGCTTTTTAATAAGGAAAGGGTTCGGGGTAATCGCCCTCATGACCCTGCCGCTGGCAGGCTGTCCGAACGAAACGGAAGACGTACCGGTTGCCGGAGTAACGCTGAATAAAAGCGTACTTCAGTTGGCGAAAGGGACTTCGGAAACGCTGACCGCAACAGTCCAGCCTTCCGACGCAAGCAACAAAAACCTAAGCTGGAGTTCCAGCGATACCGGCGTGGCGACAGTAACAAACGGAACGGTAAACGCCGTTGCCGCAGGTATTGCGACAATTACCGTTACCACGGCGGACGGCGGCAAGACCGCAACGTGTGCCGTTTACGTCGATATGCTTGTCGAGAATATCTGGGAGGACGGAAATATCTCTGCTAGCGGCGAACAATGGTTCGCGTTTAAAGCGGCAGCAAACACCCAATACATACATTTTAATCCGGGCACGCTGGAATCCGTGAATATAGAAGTGTATGAATCCGCCGCCGAAACAAAAACAGAGGCTGGCAGTAACAAACTGGACAGCACCGCTACTTCCACAACCCGGGGACTGAAAAGCGAAACCGTTTACGTTATCAAGGTAACGCCCGGGACCGCCACCGGAAACGGCACATATCAGATAGCGTTTTCCTCAACGGCAACGCCGCCCGCATTTATTATGCCGACCGCAAATGTAACTGCGCTTACCGTGAACAAATGGGCTGACGGCAGTATCTCCTCTACTGGCGGCGTACAGTGGTTCAAATTTACAGCGACCGCAAATACTCAATACATACATTTTTATCCAAGCGGAGTGAAATATATGAATATGGAAATGTATGATGCTGATGGCGCAAAAGTAGGGAATAATTTTTCTCAGGACATCGCTTCCAGCGGAATCAGCCGAAGTGTAACAAGCGGCAGTGTGTATCATATCAGGGTAACGCATACTGACAGTACCGGAAACGAAGCATACAAGATAGGTTTCACCGCGTCAACAACGGCTCCGACATCGTAGGCGGTGTACACGCCCCGTGCCTCCCATGACACCCAAAGCGTGTAAATGAAACAGTGGGTAGCGGATAGGGTTTCTATTCGCTACCCCAAACTTTCGACATTCGACCTTTTAACCTCAATGTTCCATGAAATAACCTCAACGATTTATAATCAAATAACCTTGTCTTTTTTCTTATCATACTGTATAGAATAATTATGTATGTTGACATCAGGTTCAGCAAATCAGCGTTCAAGCACGGTGTTACTATGGCTGATATTAAGCGGGCTGTCATCAATGTACTGTACGATGATATACTTGACGAGGCGGATGACAAACATCTGCTAATGGGGTTCGACTGTAATGGTAATTTACTTGAAATACTGTATAATGTAATTGACGTTAATACGATTCGGGTCTTTCATGCCATGAAGTGTACAGAGGAATTTATTAAGTTGCTTGACAGATAGGAGGGAGTTATGCCTGATTTAACCGAAGAAGAATATGACGCTTTAGATGAGTACTACACAAAAAATCCGCCTAAAGTGTCGGGTGACGGAAAAAGCGGTTTTTTTATGAAACATAAAGGCAATATCCTCATAGTAAATGACATTACTGCCACATATCTACGCGCCCGTGCCGATACCGTCCATAAAACGCCTTCGGAGCTTGTTGACGAAATGGTACAAGAACGAATTAACGCTTCAGCATAATTGCCCCCTTGCATAACTTCAGGCATACGTAGGCAAACCAGCGGGCAATAAAGCGTAAGCCAATCGTTACATCCTTCCATTTTTTCATAATTTGAAGTATGCTTTTTCAATAGGGTTAATCCTTGGGGGAAAACAACATTGAAATTCAGAAAGATTAGAAGGTATATACAGCTCTTTTTTATCAATATAGGAACCTCCGGGAAGTTCACAAGAGGGCACGTCGAATTCGGAATGTCCGATTACCTCATCCGCTATGTGCTGATGAATTGCATCATTGTTATGGGTTCCGTCATTCTCGCGGTGTTTACCGTCGATCATTTTAACTCTGACCGGGTTTTTCCGGGGATCCTCTGCTGCGGAATGATATTGATGGCGATAGTGTCATTCGTACTGGCGCGGGCAAAGATAACGCAGGCCGTTCCGGTCACCATCATTCTGGTTTCTTACGCCCTGCTCTGCGTTTTGCTTAATTGGACAGGGGAAGCCGGAGGGTCAAATTTCCTGTTTATCTATATGTACCCTTTGCTGGCAATCATGCTGATGGGAATGCGTTTTGGCATTATATTGTCGGTGATCCTCGGCGTGTTGATCTCCGTGGAAATGTTTGTCCCCGGCGCGGTAATGGAGCATCAATACGATTTTGATATTTCAATCCGTATGGTGGTAAATTATTTTCTGGTTTTCTTTGTGATGGTCGTCATAGAAACTACCCGGAAAACCAAAGACCGGCTGATAGACGCCCAGAACAAAAAGCTGCAGGAACTTAAAGAGGAAGCGCAGACGGCAAACCGCACCAAGAGCAATTTCCTCGCCAGCATGAGCCATGAGATACGCACCCCCATGAACGCCATTACCGGCATGGCGGAATTACTGCTGAGGACCAAGCTTCCCGACGACGCCAGGGGCTACGCGCAGGACATCAAACAGGCGGGGGGCAATCTTCTTTCCATCATCAATGATATTCTGGATTTTTCCAAAATAGAGGCGGGCAAGCTGGAGATCATCCCCGCGAAATACCTCCTCGCGTCACTGGTAAACGACTCGATAAGCATCATCAGGATGAGGCTTATCGAAAAGCCGATCCGTTTCTACACCAACATTGACGGGAACCTTCCCAACGGCCTTATCGGCGACGAGGCGAGGCTGAGGCAGGTGTTTCTCAACCTGCTGTCCAACGCGATAAAGTACACCAACAAAGGGCATATCAGCATTTCCATCACCCATGAAAAAAGGGAAGGCGACCGGATATGGATCAGGATAGACGTATCCGATACGGGCCTGGGAATCAAGCCGGAGGATCAGGCGAAACTCTTTGCGGACTTTGTTCAGGTTGATACGAAAAAGAACAGGGGCATTGAGGGTACGGGCCTGGGGCTTGCCATCACAAAACGGCTCTGTACGGCAATGGGCGGGGATATTAGCGTACAAAGCGAGTACGGCAAGGGCAGTTCCTTTACCGCCGTTATTCCCCAGGGAGTATACCATGATGTCCCCTTCGCGGCGGTGGAAGAGCCGGATAAAAAGAGGGTGCTTGTGTACGAGGGCCGTGTCTGTTACGCCGAGTCAGTCGGCTGGTCTCTTGAAAATATGAAAGTGCCATACGTCCTTGTAAAAGATCAGGAAGCCTTTGCCGAGGCCCTGTTCCGGGAGGAGTGGTTTTATGTTTTTTCCGGTTACGGCCTTTATGAAAAAATTAAGCCTTTGATGGCGCGGCCCGTCGAGGAATTCCCCGGAGGCAAAAAACCGCCCCTTGCCCTGATGGTGGAATGGGGGACTGAAACCTACATTCCCGGCATACGTTTTGTGTCACTGCCTGTGCAGTCATTGTCCATTGCGAATATCCTTAACGGAAGAGTTGACAGCAAGGGCTATTTTGATCATGCCGCGGAATCCAGCGCGATTCGGTTTACCTTTCCCAATGTCAGGATTCTTGTGGTTGACGACATCAACACAAACCTCAAGGTTGCCGAGGGCCTTCTTGCGCCCTACAAGGCGGCGGTGGAAACCTGTCTGGGAGGCCTTGAATCCATAGAACTGGTAAAACGCAAAGCTTCGGAGAAGCTTGACTACGACCTGGTGTTTATGGATCACATGATGCCGGAGGTGGACGGCATTGAAGCGACCGCCGCTATTCGGGAATGGGAAAAGTCCCTCGTGGATCAAGGAGTTGCGCATAACGCGATTCCCATTATCGCCCTTACCGCCAACGCCGTATCGGGTATGCGGGAAATGTTTATCGAAAAAGGCTTTAATGATTTTCTTGCCAAGCCCATTGACATATCAAAACTGGATGAGATTCTCGCTAAATGGATACCTAAAGAGAAGAGGGAAGCGGGGAGTAGGGAGTTGGGAGTAGGGAGTTGGGATTCTGATCCGAATAACGAGACCCCACTCCCCGAGGCGGCAATGCCGGCCCCCCCTCCATTGGCCCCCATACCGGGCGTTGACATGGCAAAGGGCATATCCATGACAGGCGGCACGGAGGCGTTTTACCGCCGGGTACTGGAACTTTTCAATAAAGACGCGCTGGAGCGCCTGCCCCTGTTACAAACCGTTCCTGAAAAAGATGCCCTGAGAAATTTTATCACCAATGTTCACTCGCTGAAAAGCGCGTCGGCGTCAATCGGGGCCGCGGAAGTATCAGCGAAGGCCGCCGCTCTTGAAGCCGCAGGAAAATCCGGTGACTTTGCTTTTATCGAAGGCAATTTGCGCCATTTCACCGAACACCTGACGGAACTGGTGAAAAACATCCGCGCCTCGCTTGAACCCGCGCAAGCTTCCAAGCAAGAACCCGCCAGTCCCGCTTCCGACTCCCGACTCCCAACTCCCCCCTCCCCATTATTAACTGAATTGGAAACAGCCTTAAAAGCCCAAAACGCCGCTGAAATAGACCGCATACTGAATGAATTGAATCAGAAACAGTTTGATTCAAAAACCAGGGAAATTTTGGATAAAATATCTGATGACGTATTGATGACCGAATTCGGCAATGCCCTGAAAAGTATTGAAGAATTGCTGCATGCCAACAAATGAGGGAAAAAACATGGAAAACGAAAAAAAATTGATTATCCTGGTAGACGATAACCCCGCCAATCTGCGTATAGGCAAAAATGTCCTCTCGGAAAAATTTGCCGTCGCTACGGCTCCCTCGGCGGAAAAAATGTTCGGCCTTCTCGAAAACAATATTCCCGCAATGATACTCCTGGACGTGGATATGCCGGAAATGAACGGGTATGAGGCAATCAAGATCCTCAAATCAAAACCGCAGACCCAGGAAATTCCGGTTATCTTTGTAACCGGCAGAACCGAATCGAATGACGAGCTTGAGGGGCTTTCCCTGGGGGCAATCGACTATATCACAAAACCATTCCAGCCCTCTCTTCTGCTTAAACGTATCGAGGTGCATCTCCTGGTGGAAGCCCAGAAGAACAAACTGGAAAAACAGGCGGAGGAACTTCAGTACTTCAATGACAACCTGCAAAAGCTGGTTGAGGAGAAAACCGAGAACGTCATTAACCTGCAAAACGCCCTGCTGAAAACAATGGCGGAACTTGTTGAATGTCGCGATGACATTACAGGCGGCCACATAGAGCGTACCCAAAAAGGGATAAAGATACTGCTGGTCGAAATTGAAAAGGACGGTTTGTATAGGGAGGAGGCAAAAGACTGGAATGTCGATTTACTGCTTCAATCAAGCCAGTTGCACGATGTCGGGAAAATAAGCATTGACGACAGTATCCTGAAAAAGCCGGGCAAGCTCACCGATGAAGAATTTGAGGCGATGAAAAAACACGCTTCCTTTGGTGAAAAAATTATTGAAAAAATAGAAATGCTCGCGAAGGAAAATGATTTTCTTGATTACGCGAAAATCTTCGCGGCAAGCCACCACGAAAAATGGGACGGCACGGGTTACCCCAAAGGGCTGAAAGGAGACGACATCCCGCTTTTGGGACGGATCATGTCGATTGCCGATGTGTACGACGCGCTGACATCGGTACGCCCCTACAAAAAAGCCTTCTCCCACGAGGAAGCGGTGAAGATCATTGTTGAAAGCAGCGGGAAGCAGTTTGATCCCGCCTTAATCGAGGTATTCCAGAAAGCGGCGGATCAATTCAAGGAAATAACTAGCACCCCAACTGCTCCTTGATTATTTTGGCAAGTGAATTATCGTTTACTTTGACAATGGCTTTCTCACGGTTGTAGCTTTCAACCGAATCCGACGCGTGGGCGGTATTGACCATCACGTTTGATCCGAATTCCCGGCGTACCGTGCCTTTCGGCGCTTTGGTCGGGTCTGTGGGGCCAAGCACATCGCGGATTTTCTTTACCGCGTTTTCTCCCTCGTAGATCAAGATCATACATTTGGGATCGTCCAGTTTTTTTATTTCTTCCATGTAACGGTAGCCGTCATCTTTGGTCGGCGGCCTCTTGCCCGACATGAATTCGATAATCTGCGCAAACTGGTCTTTGGCACATTCCATCCCGAAAGATCCGTTAAGGACTTTTGCGGCTTCTTCGCTTAACGTAAAATTAAATTCCCTTTCCAGCAGGGCCTTTGCCCGTTTGCCGAAAACAGGGGAAAGCTTTTCCTTTAACACCGCTTCCACAGGGCCGTAGAACTCCATTGCTTCGGCAAGCGAAAACCGGTGAACCTTGATACCGACAATCCGCAGGCCGGTGCGTGAAAACATATCTATAACGGCTCCGGGGCGGGAAGTATGATCCTTCCAGTTTTCCGGTTTAATTATTACAAGCGTCTGCTCAATTTTTGAAGGATCCGGGTAGGCGAGGTTCTGCACGATGTTTCCTTTGCCTTCAAGGAATTTTGCCATCATCCGCAAGCCATCGTTCGCTTCTTCCTGGTTGCGCGGAGTCAGTACAGCCGGTTCAAAGTAACTTACCACATCCGGGTTGTCCTTTGAGAAGATCATATCGGAGTAGGTGTCCCGCACGGTCTCACCGGACATCGCGTCAATTTCAATATGCTGCGTATACAGGTGGCCGCAGGTGGCGGTTAGCTGGTCGCAGGGGTTATCCCCCCGGAATAAAAGCAACAGCGTCCTGTGGGGCCGCCCGCCGGAAGGCGCTATATTCTGTTCAACATAATCAGCCAGAAGCATGACGTGGTTTTGCGGGGAGCGCTGCCTCAGGTTGTTCGCGTATTCTTTCGCGAACGCGTCATCCGGTGTGAACATCTGAGCGCCAACCAGCTCAAGGTCCGTTCTTGATAAAAGCCTGGAAAGAACTCCGCCCGTCCTGCTTTTTGCTATTGTATAGGGGGTTACCAATACATAAGAAAGATCATTCGCCATATCTTAATTATAACCCTTTTTGCGGGCATTATGCAATGCACGAATCCTGGAGTCGTAGCCCTAGAGTCGCAGCAAATAAAGGCTTAAAGCAGAGGCTGATATGCCATCTGCGGTGACAGTTACCGGAAAATATGCTATAATTAATAGTGATGGCAATGCCGCGTCCGCCCGAATTCATACAATCTTTTTTCTCCAAAGCCGGGGACCGCGTAGGCGGTTTTTTACGTTGGGCTGGAGACAAAGCGGCGGGGCCGCGGGACGTGCTGAAAGAAAGGCTGGACAGTTTGTTTGCCAGGATTCCGGCAGACCGGCGTATTGTCCTAACAGTGGCAATAGGAGTTCCGATCATTCTGGCGCTGGTCATTGCCGGAATATCGCTGACGTCCGAAGGCGCTCCCGTCAAGCCGACGGCTCCACGGGCAAGCGGCGTGATGAGTCGGCCTATTCCCGCGACGGATCTCTTTATGCCTGACGAGCCGGATTATGTTCCCGGCGTGATACTGGAGCGTGAAAAACGCGAAGAGTGGAATGTTGACGACGCTATGCCCTGGTGGCAAGACCCTCTTAAAGACGGCGAGCAGGAATGGCGGGATCAGATAGAAAAAACAGTTGACGAAATTATGGAGAAAACGCCTTGAGAAAACGTTATTTTTTTTCATGCTTTTTATTGATGCTGATTGTTTCCTGCGCCGGAGTTCCGAAAAGCCGGGCAAATAACAATGAGCAGGTAGCAATTAGCAATGAGCAATTAGCAGTGAGCAGTGAGCAAGCGCCGACAGAATTGGCGATAGCTGAACCGTCCGATACCGCTGTATCTGTGTCCGAACCCCCCGTGCTGGCGGAAGCTGTTGCGGAAGAAAAGCCCTCGGTGGAATATGTCGAAACCCTGTCCATGCTTGACGATCCTTCGGAAATTGCCGTGGAACCGGAGGCACAGTCCGCAATTGTCATGGAGACTCTTCGTCCTGCGGAAACCGCGTCTCTTGCAGAGACGCATCCTTCTGCGGAGCCAACGCCGGAGCCTCCCGCAAAGCCCTTGCCAGCAGCCGTACCGGAACGGCGGAGAACGCAGCCTGTTCCCCCTGTGCGGGAATCCTGGCGAAATCCGCCTCTGCCGCCTGAACCGCCGGAAATCGCCCTGGAGCCTCAGCCCGACGCCGAGGAGCAGCCGGTATCAGCCGCCGAGGAAAGGATCATTCAGCCGGATTACCCTATAACTTTTTCCCGTGTTGCCCGCGTTACAGTGGGGCAGTTAGTTGAAATTCCATTCCGGGGAAGGGACTGGGTGTTTATAGGCGAGGTCGGGGCGCGCCGGGGCATTGCATACGATTCCCGCAAGATGGATCTCGAAGGTGAAAGTTTTATTTTCAGGGTTGACGCGCCCGGCGTTTACGCGCTGAAATTTTACCGGCAGGATTTTGCGCGCGACCTTGTTTTGAATGACCATGTGCAGATTGTCGCGGGCGGGACTCCCGAAACCACCGGCCTGGGCTGGTTCAACCCGCCCATAGACCGGAGCAGGGTGGTTGTCGGCCCGCGCTGGCCGAATTTCTTTGACCAGCCGCCGCAGAGGCCCGAAAGCCGCGCCGAACAGCAGCTTTCCCGCGCCGTAGAGGAAAACGTCCCTGTATACCAGCCGACAGCGGAAACAAGGCAAGCGGACGCCAGGGCCGGCCAACCAGCCGTAGCGGCGCGGACGCCGACAACGGCGCAACCGCAAGCGCCGGCAACAACGCAACAGCCAGCCGCGCGAGCGCCAGCAACGGCGCAGCCGCCGGCAACAGCGCAACAGCCAAAAGCGGCCCCGCAGCCGGCTCCCGCTCCCGCGCGCCAGCCTTCCAACGCAAGAACTGAACCAGCCCGCCCGCAAGGTCTTTCAGGCGGCACGGCAGTCGCGCAGGCCAGCCCCGTACAACAGCCGCCGCCAGACCCGCCGCCGCCCCCGGTTGCCGAACCCAAAAACCCCGATACAATCCTGAAAGAAGCCAGGGACGAATTCAACGCCGGGCGCATTGCCTCGGCACTTACCCTGCTTGACGAATTCCGGCGATTTTACCCCTCAGGCAGTGACGAAGCGTGGTGGCTTTACGGCCAATGCTACGAGGCGAACAGCCCCAACCGGAATATGCTTTCCGCGCTGGACTATTACCGCCGCCTTGTCCGTGATTATCCCCAGAGTAGCCGTTTAACCGACGCCCGCCGCAGAGTCGCCTATTTGGAAAGGTTCTATATTAATATTCAGTAGTCCCCAGTTTCCCCTGTAAACTTACTTATCACTTTCTCCAAAATTCTGTATAATACGACCATTATGGCAAAGCATACACCAGGACAGAGAATTTCTGAATTGCGCAGCACTTATTCCATAAGCAGGGAAGTGCTGGCGGAACGGAGCGGCATCTCGAAAGAGCTGATCGCGAAAATTGAAGACGAAGGGCATATTCCCGACCTTGCGCCGCTGATTAAGATTTCACGCGCGCTGGGTGTCAGGCTTGGCACTCTGCTTGACGATCATGAACAGCTTGGGCCGGTTATTACCCGCGCGGGCCAGGAAGCCTCCTCGGAGCGCTTCAAGACCGGGCTTCCCGATGACGCGGGCGCGAAGACCGATCATAAGGGACTTAGTTTCAAGGCGCTGGCCGCCGACAAAAACGGACGCCACATGGAGCCCTTTATCGTTGACATTGAACCCAACGCCTTACAGGAAAAATCCGCGCACGAAGGCGAGGAGTTTATCCACGTTCTTACGGGAAACCTTAAACTGGAATACGGCACTACCACAGAAACACTCAAAGCCGGAGATTCGGTGTATTACGATTCTATCGTGCCCCACCGGGTAATCTCCGCCGATTCGCAGCCCGTAAAGATACTGGCCGTTATTTATACGCCAATGTAGGGAATATACTATGGAATATATTGAAAAAACTCTCAGTCAAGTCCTCCGCGACAAAACAGAGGCGAATCCGGATCATGATTTTCTGGTTTATGCCGACCGCAATCTCCGTTTTACATACAGCGAATTTAACAAGCGGGTTGACGAACTGGCAAAGGGCTTCCTCGCCATGGGGCTGAAAAAAGGCGACCATGTGGGGATGTGGGCAACCAATGTGCCGGACTGGAACACGGTGCTTTTCGCGTGCGCCCGAATTGGGCTGGTCTTTGTCACGGTGAACACCGGTTATAAACTCCACGAGCTTGAATATGTTTTACAGCAGTCGGACATGGTCTGCCTCTGCGTTATTGACGGCTGGCGGGATTCAGATTACGTCTCAATGGTCAACGAACTTGTCCCGGAACTCAAAACAGCGCCGCGCGGGCATTTGCAATCAACGAAATTTCCCTTCCTTAAACACGTTGTATACGTGGGGCAGCAGAAGCACCGGGGCATGTACAGCTTTAACGAAGTGCTGCTTTTGGGACAGCATACCGATGATTCGGAAATGAAGAAAATCGAAGCGTCTCTGGATCGCAACGACGTTGTGAATATGCAGTACACCAGCGGCACCACGGGCTTTCCCAAAGGCGTCATGCTTACCCACAGGAACATACTCAACAACGGGCTGGGGATCGGTGATAACCAGCGGCTTACGGAAAAAGACATTGTGTGCCTGCCTGTGCCGCTTTTCCACTGCTTCGGCCTTGTGCTGGGAATGATGGCGATTCTGACCCACGGCTCAACCGCGGCAATCGTGGAATGGTTCGACCCATTACTGGTGCTGGCGACAATCCAAAAGGAAAAATGCACCGCCGTGTACGGGGTTCCGACCATGTTCATCGCGGAACTGAACCACCCCATGTTCAAGATGTTTGATCTTTCAAGCCTCCGCACCGGCATCATGGCGGGATCGCCCTGCCCT
>Ga0268262_10006742_pt1 | contig 10923 bp, 12 predicted proteins | sample TergutNc150P3_FD_190354 | JGI IMG/M metagenome (GOLD analysis project Ga0268262, IMG submission 190354) | Nasutitermes corniger P3 segment gut microbial community from laboratory colony in Florida, USA - Nc150 P3 (SPAdes) (version 2) | ecosystem: Host-associated > Arthropoda: Insects >...
GTATAAGTGTTGCAAACAGAGGACTTACTTTAGTGCTTTAGCGTCGCTACTTCGTCCAATCGGCATTGCCGCATCGCGCACCCGCGCATTGGCTCTGCCTTGGTCGCTCTATGTCCAAAATCCGCTGGCACCTGACTGTGGGGTGGCGACAGGTTTTAGCCTGCCCTGAATGAGAGAAAAAACCATGCCAGAGGCGCGGGGGGCGCGGGTTTGAGGTGGTTAAAACCAGCCGCCATAAATGGCGATTGGTTTTAACCTGGTGTCATATTTTGTCAGGTACCTGTCAGGAAATTAGGCGAATTTTGTCATAAATCTGTCATACTTTGTCATGTTTCCATCAGGTGGTTGTCATGGGTAAATGTTGCCTAGTGGAATTCTGGCCGGGGTCCGGGTTTCGGCGGGGTCCGGTCCGGCCTAGGCTGTCATCCGAGCGGGGGACCGGGGCCGAAACGGCCGGCGACGTCGCCGGCGGGGCCGTCCACCGAGGGCATCGGAAGCCGTCCAGGGAAGGGCAAAATTCAAGAAATAGCCTTATGTTAGTTGGCTATTCTGCCAAATTTGGCGGGCCGACGTCGCCTTTCTGGGGCCGCTGGCAGCCGTCCAGGTCCCCAAGCCCGGCCTTGGGAAGTCCATCGGCCGAGGGCGGCGCCTTTCGGGGGGCCGATAGGCTACCGAGGCGGCCGGCATCGGCTACCAGCTACCGGCCGACAGACCCCAAGCCCCCAAGGCCAGGCGCGGCGGTCAATCGGCTACAGAGGGCACAGAATCATTGTTTTCGGGCGTTTCGTTGCCATTCATTTCGTCAAAGTCAATAGGCATCGGTTCACTGGAGTAATTGAGATGGTGTATCAGTATGCGTTGCAAGTGTATTGCCTCATCTTGGTTCATTTCTAGTCTAACCTTAACCAGTGTTTTTGCCATACTAGCTTTCATTCTAGCCCCAATGAGCCTATCAAGGATTCTAGCGGCGGCGGCGCCGGTGTTCCTACCATCCATGATTGTGTCTATGTCCCTTGCCTTTATCCGTCTCTTACTCATTCTGGGCGGCGCAAGCGGTTCAGGCGGGTTCAGGGCGGGCCTTTCGACTGTCTGGCCTACTATTTCTGCGGTATGGACAAATTCGGAAGCAACAAAATCGCCTGGGGTCCCTTCACCATCCTGTAACCATTTGCTAGAAATGCCATAGACCTGTTCTATGGCTTGGCAGGCGGCAACGGGTATAGCTGTTTTGTTGCTTTCCCATTTGTGAATTGTTGCCGGATTCACTCCTAGCGGCGCGGCAAAATCGCGCATCGTCAGTGCTAGACCCAAGCGAGCCATTTTCAGTCTTTGGCTAGGCAAAATTTTCATCGTATTTTCCTCAAAAAATCTATTGCCAAGCAACAAATATTGGCGATAGAATTGCTGAATTGCTGGTAGAACTGTTGCCAGCAACGAGGCAAGCAATGAATCAAAGCAACAAGCCTACCAAAGCGACACGGGCAAAAAAAAGCGCCCTAGGCGACACTAGCACGCCGGGCAACGGACCGCAACCGGGCCCTTTTGCTTGGGGCTTGCCCGATTGTTACTATCTTGACAACGGAAACGGCTACAGAGCCGCAACCATAGCGCGTTTCCTATTGCCGGCGGGGTCCCCTCAATGAACCCCGCAACCGCAACCCGCGCCAAGCGCCCATCCGGGGCGGCTATGGTCGTGGATTGGGTGAATTTGGCGGTCATCAATTCGGCTGGTATGGTTTGCCCCGTTCCAGCCGCAACGGGCGTGGCGGTTGGCTCCTACACGCCCGCGGCCTTGCCCCCAAAACCCCGGACCTCCGACCGGGCCGAGGGGGCAAGGCCAACTTGCTTTGACACGGACACGCCCAAAAACCAAGGCGGGGCGGTGGAATACACCGAAATTGGCGCGGCGGTTGCGTTTGAGACAGACCAGCCCGGAATCGAGACGGGCGCGGCGTTTGGGACATTCCAACTAAAAACCAACACGGGGGCGGGGCGGCGCGACACTGCCCCCGGTGAAAGCATCGGCGGGGCCGGGGCGGCAACACGCCCTATTGAGCCGGCCGCGGCCGCGCCTCTGCGGGTCCCCTTTTCATTGGCGGGTGGCATCCGCGAGGCGCGGCCGGAACCTCTGACAGACCAGCCCGAAAGCCCCAAGGGGGGGCATCGGGGCGGGGGCGTTTGGGAGGACCCTTGGCCTGGACAAAACGCTAGGACCGCGCTAGGACAGGCAAAGACACTGCATGTAAGGGAATTCTGCCGCCTAGCGGCCGACATCGGATTCAACAGGGCATTGAGGGAATACGTTACAGGCGTGTTGGATGGTGCCATACCGTTTCCAACGGACCTTGCAAAGGCAATGCGAAAGCCTCTGACAATGCCGGCGCTTAAAAACTGGGCCGGGATTTACAAAGCCAAGGGGCCGCTGGCCTTGGATTTACAGTATCGGGGCAACCCGCAAGGGGGGCACTTTGCGAAAAACCCGGGGCAAAAAGAATTCGCGCTGTCCCTGCTTATGAACCATCCCGAAATAAGAGCGGCGCGGATACATGAGCTTTTGGGGGACCGTTTCGGGGCCGAGGCGGTGCCAGTCTATTCGACCGTTGCACACTGGAAACAGAAACACGTTGCAACCCACGCGGCCGAAATTGAGTTGCTTTCCAACCCGGATAAATGGAAGTCCAAGCGGCGCGTTGCTTTCGGGTCCTACTCTGAAAACATAACCCGTCTGAACCAGCTTTGGGAAATAGACTCGACGACGCTAGAAGTAATGTTTGCGGGTGATACGAGGCGCCGGGCGCTTATCCAGGCCACGGACGTTTTTAGCGGGCGGCGCCTTTTCAGATTGGCGCCGGTATCGAATTCGGCGGAAATAGGCGCGTTGCTGTTAGAGGCGGTCCGCAAGTGGGGCCTGCCAGAGGCGATAAAGAGCGACAACGGCAAAGACTATACATCGGCGGCTTTGGAGCGTTTCTTTAGGGACCTTGGGATAAAACACGTCCTTTGCGCTCCATACTCTCCACAGCAAAAGCCGCATGTGGAGCGGGGCTTTGGTGATTTTGTAAGGGACATCGTCGAACTCATACCGGGCTACCTTGGACACAATGTAGCACAGGCACAGGCAATCAGGGCTAGAAGGGCGTTTGGCGACAGAGGCGCGGCCTTTGAAACGGCTGTAACTGTTGAACAGTTTGAGGCATGGCTAGAAGCCTGGATGGATAGAGACTATCACCGCAAACGCAGTGAATACTGGCGTTTGAAGGGCAAAAGCCCGGCCGACATGGTGAATGAGTGGGCCGCATCGAACAAGATAAACATGGTGCAAAGCCCCGAAACGCTTGGCTTTCTGCTGTCCGTTCCAAAAACTAGGACGGTCCAAAAGAAGGGAATCACACTTAACAAACGCTGGTTTATTTGCCCGGAAATGGGCTTGGACATTGGCCAAAAGGTTGAGGTGAGAGAGAGCGCCGAGAGCCAAGGCCACTTGGCGGTTTTCGATACCAGAGGCGAATTCCTTTACATAGCGGTTTGTCCAGAGCTAGAAGGCGTCTCCAGGGCAGAGATAACCGCGCGGGCGGCCGCGCGGCAAAAGGCCGCTGTTGCCGCAACCAGGGCGGTTGCAAGGGAACTGAAAAAACTGACAAAGCCAACGGCAACGATTGACAGTCTTTTGGAATCGCGCCAAACAAGCAATGTGGCGGCTTTCCAAAGGCCAGAGTATCAAGAAACATCCGCAACCATAGCGCTTGCGGCGGCCGACGCGGCTTTGGGACTTGCGGCAAAGGCGGCAAAGGAACAGACACAGGCGATAGAGGCACGGGCGGCGCGGTATTCGGACGACGATTTAGAGGCCATGCGGGGTGAGATAGAGGCCATGGAACAGGCCGCGGCGGCAAAGGCGGCGGCGTCTGAAAGGGCCGACACGCGTTTCGCGCGTCTGTATCGGGAATTGGAGTACGGCGGCGCCTTGGAACCTACAGACGCCGAATTCTTTGAGCGCTACAGAGACACAGACGATGGAAGGTTTTTGGCGCGGCTACTGGCTACCGGCGCGGCCGTCTAGTTGGAACCGCATTAACACTAGCCCTTTGAGGGCATCGGAGGATTTATGAAAGCATACGACCTGATAGACCGCATCGGCCAAGAGTTGCGCCGGTTGCGCCGGGGGGCCTTGGCCTTGGCCAGGGAGGGCACAGAGGGCACAGAGGACCCGCTTTGCACGGCTACGGACGTTGCCGCGCTGGTTGGCTTGGCGGGGTCCCTTGGCGGCGTTTCCGGCATCGGGGGTGGCCTATGAGACAACAAGCAAGCAAGCAAGCAAGCAAGCAAGCAAGGGAGTTGCCATGAGGATTGAGGCACTAGAAAAGCGCGTGGCGGCTTTGGAAAACATCGAATTCGGCGGGGTGCCACTTGGCCAGATGGATTCATTCGACGTCCTAGACGAAAACGGCAAACCCCAAAAGGGCCTAGAAGGGGGCGCCCTATGAAAGCCATAACGGTTACAACAGAAAACGTGGTTGCGCTGTTTTCGGCAATCAAACGCATAACCAAGCGGGGCGCGGCTATTCCCGGCATCGGCCTAATCTATGGTAGGACCGGCGCCGGCAAGACAACCGCGCTAAGGGCGGCCGTTGGTATGTTTGGCGCCATTTTCATTCGGGCGTTTGTGATGGGCGGCGCGTCCAGTTTGATGGACGATTTGTGCTATGAACTAGGCATAGAGCCGACGCGGTTTAAGGCACAGAAATTCCAGGCGATAGTCTCTGCACTGCAAAAGGAACCGCGTCCTATCTTCATTGACGAGGCCGACTATCTGTGCCGACATTCGGAAATGCTAGATTTGGTGAGGGACTTGCACGACATGAGCAATGTTCCTGTTTTCCTAATCGGCATGGAGGGCATCGAAAAACGCCTTGCGGCAAAGCATCCGCAATTCGCTAGGCGCGTTTCCGAGCCTATCCAATTCGGGGCCTGCACACTGAATGACGCCAAGAAACTAGCGGCCGAACTCTGCGAGGGCGTCACAGTGGCGCCGGACCTGATAGCCGAAATAAAGAGCAGGGCAGAAGGCAACGTGGGCCTAGTTGTAATGGCGCTTACCCACATTGAGAGCTATTGCCGTGGGTATCGCCTAGCAACGATTGACAAGGCCCAATGGGGCGATATGCCTATGTTCCTGGAAGCGGACCAGGAACGCGCAAAGGCACAGAGGGCACAGAAAGCGGGGGCCGTCTGATGGGCAGGCCACTTGGGAGCGTCGAACACGAGGCCCGGCCGAAATCCGCGCGGCCGGCGCTTTGGCGGGTGATTCGGTTTTGTTTCAAAACCAACGCACACTTCACACTGAAGGACCTGGAAGCGGCAACGGGGCGCGGCGGGTATGCCCCAAGGCTATTCGTCAAGGACCTACAGAAAGCGGGCTTGGTGGAGTGCATCGGGCGCGGGCCGGCGGGGATAAAGTTTTGGCGGCTGGTTAGGGACATCGGGCCGAGGTGCCCCATCCGGCGCGGCGGCCGTCTGTTTGACCCAAACGCCAAGCCAAACGCCAAGCCAAGCGAAACGCAGAGAAACAAGCGCACGGCGTTTGATAAGTATCTGGAAATAGAGAAAAACCAAGGCGCGGCGGCGGCGGGGCGTTTCCTAGCATCGTTCTTGGATGAGTATCTGGAAATAGAGAAAAACCAAGGCGCGGCGGCGGCGGCGCGTTTCCTTTATTCGTTCTATGGAAGCCCAGACAAGGCCCCCGCAAAGACGGCGGCAAAGGGCAAGGCCCCCGCAAAGGCCCCTGGGCGGGTCCCAGAGGGCCGGAGGGCATCGGGGGCGGCAAAAGGGCAAGGCGACCGGGAAAAACCCCGCTAGGGGCAACCGGGCCCCCAAGGCGGGGGCAAGGCGGCGGGTATGACAAGCCCAAAGAAAGCCCACTTACTGAGGGGCGGCATCGGCTACCCCGCGCCGGCCAAGGCCAAGGCGGCAAAGCCCCAAGCCAAGCCCCAAGCGCAAACGGTGAAAGTTGGCCGGGGGTCCTACCTTTGGACGCCGGGCGTTGGACTTGACACGGCCGCGGTTTTGGAGCTGGCCGGATTCATTCGGCGCATGGCTTTGCGCTACCGATACCCCGCGCTGGTCCTTACCAACGGCGGCCTAGACGATTTGGACCAGGCCGGCTATTTGGGGGCACTGAAAGTCGCAAAAACCTTTGACCCAAGCCACGGGGCCAGTTTCCTGACCTATGCGGCATACGCAATCAACAAGGCCATTTGCGAGCTGGCAACGGGCAAAACAAACGGCCGGCAGGAAAACAAGCAACCAGACGCCGCGCTAGACGCTTTGATTGAGGCGGGGGCATGGGACCCGGGCATTGAGGCAACGGCAGAAATAGAGGCATACGAGGCCGAGCGCACCGCGCTACTTTGGCGCATCCTGGCAGAAATACCGCAAAGGCGCGCGCTGTTTCTGCGTTTGTTCTATTCGATGGAAGCCCGCGCGGATAAGGGCAACAGGGGCAAAAAGGGCACCGGCCACTCAAGATTCAAGGCCATTGCGGCTTTGATGGACACGACCGCAAACGCTGTTATGAACCAGTGCCACAAGGGACTGGCAAACGCAAAGACTGTAGCCGCCGCCTTGCTTGGCGCGGCATAACCCGAAACAAAAACCACTGGAGAAACCAATGAGCGAAACACGCTACACACTGAAAACCTTTCCCGGCGGCGGCGTTGCCGGCGTTTCGATAGGCTACCGAAACGCCGAATTCGTTGGCCTGCGTCTGTTCCCTACATACAACGTCGATGAGCTTTCGGGGCGGCTTGTATGTTTCCAGAAAGAGGATTTTGAGCAGGTGGCCACGCGGCGCGGGCTTGGCGGCGCGATACCCCGCATCGGCTTTGGCTATGTGAATGGCGCCTATGACGTCGAACTGCACTCCCTGGGCGTCGAGGTGCCCAGGGAGTATTTGAGGGACCTTGAATTTTTCAGTATCACCGCGCCGGCGTCTCAATTGCCAAACCTAAAGTCCGCACTGAAAGCCAGAATCGAAAACCTGTTGCTAAGGAACCTTGCGCTAGGCCTGGAAGCGCAACACGCCGCGCTGGCCACTGACCCGGCCAACTATGCCGAGGGGCACACCAACGAGCCGGCGGCGGGGCAGAAATGGACAAACCCAAGTAGCAACCCCGAAAGCGCAATCGCAAACGGGATTGAGGTTATCAGGGACTCAATAGGCATACCGCCAAACGTGTTGATTCTGTCCAGAAAGGCATACCAGGCATTGAGGCGCCATCCAATGCTGGCTGGATTCGGAAGCCCTGTAACACCGCGCCTTTTGGAAGAATTCTTTGGGATTGAAAACGTCCTAATCGGGGCGGCGCGGCAACTGGAGAGGTCCCTAATCCCGGACCCGGAGCATGGAGAGGCGGCCGAGCCAGAGCCTGAGACGGGCCGCAGTTTTTACGACGTCTGGGGCAATTCGGCGGTTTTGGCGTATGCTCCACTAATCACCGGCGGCATCGACCAGCCCAGTTTCGGCTACACATACACGATAGAAGGGCATCCGCTGTTAGAGGCGCCCTTTGAGGACAGACAGAAAAAGGGCCACGTCCTTAGCGCATGTTACAACCGCGCCGCATACGTTACCTGCCCAGGCGCCGGCTACCTGATAACGAACCCCGTCTAGGCTTGTCCAATGGCCACGAACCGTTCAAAACGTACCCAGCCGCGCCGCGCCTTTGCTACAAAGGGCGGCGGCTGGGCCCTGCCCTGGACGGCGCCGATAGGCAAGGCCAAAGCCAAGCCCAAAGCCAAGCCGGCGTCATTCTGTGAACCGGCCGCGCCGGCGCCGAGGGCAAACATTGAGCGGCTACACATAATGAGGGCGGGGCAACAGGTAGCGAGCAATGGATTAAAGGTGACACTGACACGGGCGGATTTAGAAGCAACGGCGCGGGCCTATGAACCGTCGAACCATGAAGCGCCCTTGGTGGTTGGCCACGTGGAATCAGATTCACCGGCGTATGGATGGGTAAAGGCCCTGGTGGCCGAGGGCGACAACCTATTCGCTGTCACAGGGCAACTAGACCCCGGTTTGGTTGCCCTTGTCCAAGCGGGGCGATACAAGCGGATAAGCGCAAGTTTCTACATGCCCGACACGCCGCACAACCCGACGCCGGGCGTATGGCATCTAAGGCACGTTGCCTTTTTGGGGGCAACGCCGCCGGCGGTTAAGGGGCTAAAAGCGCCGGAAATTTCATGGGAGCCGATACCAGCCCCAAGCCCCGCGCCGCCAAAGCCAAAGTATTTCGATTGGATGGTGAACCTATGCAACTGACAATGACAGAGACAGACGGAACATCGGCGCTGGCCCCGGCGGCGCCCGAATTCCCATTGGAACCTTGCCTAGTCACAGTCAATGGCAAGGAATACCAGTGGAACCCCGAAACGGGGCTAGATACGGCGGCGGTTATCGGGCTAGAGCGTCTCATTTACAAACACGCTAGGCGATACGAAAAAGCAGTAAGGGGGCACGTCCTAGCGGATGATTTAGCCCAAAGCGGCTACATAGCCGCAATGCAGGCCTGTAAGACTTACAACCCGCTTGGGGGGCTGTCTTTTTTTGGCTGGGCCCAATACCGCATAACCCATGACATGCTGAATCATTTGCACAGGGAAATGAAACACGCGCGCATTACCTATTCGCTAGACGAACCGACTTCAGAGGGCACAGACGAAACCTTTGTGGACCTGATACCAAGCGATAGCGATACACATGCAGAAGCAGAGGCGGCTTGGGAAAAACAGAAAAATGCAAAGGCACTGAAACGGCTTTGGGCTTTGCTTTCTGACCAGGAACGTCAGCTAGTTGATTTTGTAATCGGGCATGGCAAAAGGGTATCAGAGGCGGCGGCCGAAATGGGATTCACACGCCAGCGGGGGCAACAGTTGATTGATAGTGTATTCCGCAAGGCAAAGCGTCTGAGGTGGAACCTTGTCTAGGGCCGGCAACTGGAACGAGTTTGGGCGGGGCGTCATTCAGAATGCAATGGGCGCCCTTTGCGGGGGGCTTGGAACGGGGCCAGGTGACATTTTCCTGGCAGAGACGGCCGACTGGATAGTCAACACGGCTTGTCAAGTGCTAGACGCGCCGCCAAGCCCCGAAACGGACACAGACGATGGGACCCCGGCGGCAACAGGGACCCCAGCGGCAACAGGGACCCCGGCGGCAACAGGGACCCCGGCGGCGGCCTTGGGGGGCGGCGGGGGCAAGAAAGGAAGTAGCAACGCCTTTTTTGCGGATGTTCAGAAAGTGTTGGCCGCTGTCATGTACGAGCGCCTTGGGGCAACCGCAGACGAGGCAGAGGAAGTGGGAACGGCTGTAATCGCACAGCTTTCTGATGTTTGGGGCGGTTGCAACGTGTATTTTTCCAAGGCGGGGCCGACATTCACAGAGAGAGACGCCGCTATGGCCTCTGAATACAGAGCGGGGGCAACGCTAACAGACCTAGTGCAAAAGCACGGATTGACCGAAACGCGGGTAAGACAGATTCTTAGGGAGCAGGGGATTAACTTCAAAGCCCCCGCCGAGGGCGCCTAGACGGCCGCAAGGCCTCTAAGAGGCCCAAAGCCCAGGCGAGGGCGCCGAACCCGGCCGGACATCGCCAAGCTGGGTCCGGTCCGATGAGAGCGACGCCGGCCGTTTCGGCCACCAGGAAGCCCGGCAAACAGACCCCGCTAGGCAAATATGACCTACCTTTGTCCACTGCGAAAAGCGAAACGAAAGCGAAAATTACAGGTTAAAACCAGCCGCCATTTTTAGGTTAAAACCAGCCGCCATGTTACAGCGTACGTCAACAGCGGCCGGCAGTACGGCGTCCTCACCACGCACACGAAGAAGGCATGGGAGACCTACGGCTTTGGTCCCAACAAGCCGGTGGTGGTTGACGTGGACACCGGCATCAACTACAACCACCCCGACCTGAAGAACGTGATCAGGCACGCCTACTCTTGGTGGGAGGACGGCTACGACCTGCTCCCCGGCGGCAATCCCCTGGCCGACCCTGAGCCCGAGGACTGGCGCGTGACCAAGCCCGACGAGCAATGCGGCACCGACCCCTCCAGCGGCCACGGCACGCACACGGCCGGCACCATAGCCGCCGAGGGCGACAACGGCATAGGAGTCGCTGGGATGTGCTGGAACGTTGACCTGGTGAGCTACGCGGCATTCAACTTCGGCGGTGCCGCAGGCAACTGGACGGTGTTTGGCTCGCTGTGGCACTTGGCCAAGTGGAAGAAGGTCAACTACCCCCACACCATACCGGTCAACATGTCGCTCGGCAGCGTCCAGGCCGCCCAGTTCTCTGCCGACATGACGGAGATGGCGCTGGAGCACGACATAGTGCTTGTGGTCGCCTCAGGCAATGATACGTCGGGCTTCGCGTCCTTCCCAGGCAGCTACACCGGGGCCATCCGGGTGGGCTCCGTCAGCTACCTCGACAGGCGCACGGACTTCTCCAACTGGGGCCCCGACATGTCCGTCGTTGCGCCTGGCGAGGCCATCTGGTCCACCATGTATGACGGCTACGAATATATAGGCGGCACGTCCATGGCATGTCCGCACGTCACGGGCCTAGTGGGCTACATGCTCACATTCGCGCCCGACCTAAAGGCCGACCAGATAAAGACCTACTTGGAGAGGAACGCCGACCCCGTTGAGGGCCAGAAGGGCTTCGACCCCCATGTCGGCTACGGTCGCATCAATACGTACAGGACGATTGGCGCGGTTATAGACGACATGAACAACAAGCGAGCGCCCGCCACCGACTACATAATGTCCCCGCTGAAGGTGGTGGTCAAGAACTCCGCCGGCGCGCCGATCAACGATGCGCTGGTTCATCTGTACAACTGCGACCGTGATGGCACCATCACCAACTACGT
>Ga0268262_10006743_pt1 | contig 10922 bp, 13 predicted proteins | sample TergutNc150P3_FD_190354 | JGI IMG/M metagenome (GOLD analysis project Ga0268262, IMG submission 190354) | Nasutitermes corniger P3 segment gut microbial community from laboratory colony in Florida, USA - Nc150 P3 (SPAdes) (version 2) | ecosystem: Host-associated > Arthropoda: Insects >...
CACTACCAGCCGCATTATCGGCAGCGCGCTCATGTCAAAACGCCGTACCGTGGGGGTTTGCACGCCGTCGGGCAGGGAATTGGCAAGCCGGTTGACCAAAACCTGCGCGTCATTGACGGCTTTGTCCATATTGGTTCCGTAGGCAAATTCAAGATTAATTACGCTTGATTCAAACTGTGAATTGCTGGTCATGTTGACCAGGCCCCGTGAAGTGGAAAGGGAACGTTCCAGCCGTTCGGTAACATTTTTCTCGACATCGGCGGGACCCGCGCCGGGAAAACGGGTAAAAATCGAAAGCACGGGCCGCGCGGTAGAAGGGTACAGGTCAACCGCCAGGTTAAGGATCAGGGTTATCGCGATGCCCACGGCCAAGCCGTACAAAATGATGATAGTTACCGGCCGCTTGACCGAGTATTCGGCAATATTCATCCCTTACTCCACAACGCGAACCGGATCGCCATCCGAAAGAAAATTTTGTCCGGCGCTGACGACCCGGTCTCCCGGATTGACGCCGTTCAACACTTCAAACAAACTTTCATTTTCAATACCCAGTTCCACCGTATGCCGGCGGGCAATGTTATTTTCATCAACGGTAAAGACGATCCATGAACCGTAAGTGTTAATCACCGAGTTGCGGGGTATGACCGGCACATTGGTCCGCGTTCTGGTAACCAGGCTGATAGTGGCAAACATTCCCGCCTTGATACGCGGGTCTATCACTGCTTTTCCCTGCTGGTCAACAAAACGGAGACGTATCCGCAGGGTACGGCTTGCCGGATCAAGCACGGGGCTTATCTCGTCAACCGCGGCGAGAAAAGTTTCATCGGGAATCGCTTCAAAGATAACGGCGGCGCGCAGTCCTGATTTAATTGATGAAACAAAACGCTCCGGTATAAAGGTTTCTACCCGCAGGGCGGAAAGGTTTCCCAGTACATACAGCGCCGACTGCGCCGAAACGGTATCGCCGATGCTGTAGGGCGCCTGCAATACGGTTCCCGCAATGGTAGATACCACGGGACTATGCCGGTAAACTTCTCCTGGCCGCGAGGGGTCAATCATCGCCACTACATCGCCGCGTCTGACCTGGTCGCCGATATTGACGCGGGCTTCTACCAGTTTGCCCCCCATTGTGGGAAATATCGAGACCTGATTCTGCGCCAAAACATCGCCGTTAATAACCACGCTGTTTTCAATGGTTCCCGGTTTAACTACGGTTACCTGAACCACGGCGGCGTTACGCGCCCCACCGGTAGGTGGGCCGCCCGCAGGCGGGCCACCGGCAGGCGAACCACCCGCAGGCGGGCCGCCGCCCGACGACCTTCCCCCTGCGGGAGAGCCGCCCTGCGCCTGCTGTCCGTCCTGCGCGTTATTCTGCTCCCGCTGTCTGTTCTGTCTGCCTTCGGAGGAATTCCCTCCTCCGGAAGAAGGCCCGCCCGGTGTGTTAGTCGTCACTTGAGCGGGGGCCGCCGCGGGCGTATTTGCCTGTTGATTGCGTTTAATAAAAGTGTACGCGATAAGAACCGCAAACAACACGATAAACCCAATAATAATGGAACTCAATATTGTTGATTTCTTCATTTCATTAAATCCTTCCAGCTTATATTCAGGGCTGCTGAAATATCCAATATCATATTAAGATACGAAAGCTCAGTCTGCAACAGCCGCTGCCGCGCGTTAATCAGATTATTCCGGGCATCTCCCAGTTTCAGCGACTCAACCGCGCCGTTTCTGAAACCCTGCTCGGTAAGATTATAGCCCCGCTCGGCGAAAGTCAAACTGAGGCGGGCAATTTCGATATTGTCCCATGAACTCCGCAAATTCGCGGCAAGGGAACGGATTTGCGTTACCGCCGCGTCTTCGGCGCTCTGCAGGTCAAGCCGCGCCTTGTCAACCGCAAGTTTCGCGGCGTGAACAGACTGGCTTTTGCTGGTTCCCGGAATCCAGGGATCAAGGGGAATTCTTATTGTTGCGCTTCCGCCGAGATTGTCGGAAAAAGGAATGTCAATATCAGTAAAGGAATAAAGATTCCGTCCAGCCCAATTCGCTGACAGATCCAGCGAAGGGGCTTTGCCAGCGGCGTTTAATTGTTTTTGGGCGTTTTCCAGCCGCTCAATTTCCTGCCGCTTGCTGATGATGTCGGGCCGCCGGGGAAGGTGCTTATTGATAAGGCTTTCCGCGTCAACCTCTATCTTGGTAATTTCAATTTTCCCCTCAAGCGCGATATTCGTATCCTGAGTAACGCCAAGCTGGGAAAGAAAATCTCTCATACGGTTAGCGTACGCGGAACGCGCCGCGCTCAGGTTATAACGGGCGTTCTCCAGCCCCAGCCTGCTCTGCATCAGAACCATTTCCCCGATAAGGCCGTTTCTGAATGATACCTGGTCTTTCTCATACTGGCGCTGCGCCAACTGCAGCATATATTCCAGGCTGGCAAGATTATCACGGTCGGCGATAAGGCTGTAAAAATTTTTGGTTATCTGTATCTCAAGTTGGTTGCGGGCGTCTTCGTAGTTGAGCAGTCTGGTCTGGTAAGCCAGTTTGATATTTTTCATGGAGTAGGGAATCCCCGCGTTAAAATTCAGGTTTATTCCCGCGTTGACGCTGGTGTTGAGTTTTCCCTTATCCAGTTCAAAACCGTCGCCGGTAAACAGTTCGCTGCCGCTGTACGAAATGCCCGCGCTGCCGCTTATAGAGGGAAAAACCTCCGCCCACAGGCGTTTTGCCGAATATTCCGCGGAAGACAAATCAATAAGGCTTTTTTTCAGGTTCAGGCTGTTTTGAAGGCCCTGTTTAACGGCATCCTCCAGGGAAAGGGCCGGCGAGACGGCAGGGAATAACGCGCTCACGCACCAGAACGCCATGAGAAAACAGCCTCGCCGCAAGCATATCCCCCTTTTGATACAGTCTACCATATTAAAAAATGAACGAAAACACCACAAGTTACAGCGTCCGGGGCTTCCACATTCCGGAATAAAGGGTATTACGGCGGCAAAAAATGGGCGTTGTCACACGAAATAAGAATAAAGTAAAATCTCATTGAGGGATAAAATGGAGCTGAATATCAGAAAGGCAAATATGGAGGATTTCGACAAAATAAATAAACTGTTTTGGCAAAGTGATCGTCTCCATTATAATAATGAACCTTATATTTATGAAAAAACAAATGACGGCTGCCGGACCAGGGAATATATTGAATCATTAATAAATGATAAAACAAATATTTTTGTTGTTTTGGAAAAAGAAAAGTCAATAATTGGTTTTTTATTCGCCCATGAAGAAACAAAAGGGCATCTTCCCTTTCATAAAAAAAGAAAATACATGGTATTGGACAATATCGTAATAGATGAAAACCATCGAAATAACGGGTATGGAGAAAAATTGCTGAATTATTTTATAGAATATGCAAAAGATGGCAATTATAATGATATTGTGCTCAATGTTTACAGGTTTAATGAAAACGCGATAAAATTATATGAGAAAAAAGGATTTAAGATTTTAACGCAGGATATGATTTTAAAATTATGAATTGGTGACAGTTATCCCTTCATTTGTCCAAACATCGCAAGCGTTTGGACAAACTGGAGTGATTGACACTTTTGGTTTCAAATATTAATATAAAATTATGCCTGAATTGAGCCGTTTTTTAGGAATGGTCATTTCAATTTATTTTGATGATCATAATCCCCCGCACTTTCATGTGGAATATAATGATAATGAGGCATTAATTTCTATTGGTGACTTATCGGTGCTAAAAGGTAATTTGCCTCCACGGGTAATGGGGCTTGCCATGGAATGGGCCAGGTTACACCAAACCGAGTTGTTAGAAAACTGGAATATGGTTAAGGACAGCGGCAAATATTATAAGATTGATCCTTTAACATAAGGAGGAAGAAATATGCCTTTTTGGGTTATTAAAGCAGAATTGCGGGAAAACTATAAAATTTATATTGAATTTAATGATGGGCTTAGTGGGGTTATTGACTTTCAAAATAAGTTAATGACAGACCACAGGAGCATTATTAGAGAATTAATAGATAAAGATAAGTTTAAAGCAATAAAAGTTGAACGACACACTTTGTGTTGGGATAATGGTGTTGATTTTGCTCCGGAATATTTGTATGACCAAATAAAAACGGATAAAAAAGTTGCATAATTCTAATTCCTGAACGAATGAAGCGGCGCGGGTATTCTGCCGCCGCGGTTGATAAAAATATCGCTGCGGGCGGGGTTTACCGCCATGATGGGAGCGCCTCCCAAAAGACCGCCGAACTCGGCCCAGTCGCCGGCTTTTTTGCCCGGCACGGGGATAACGCGCACGGCGGTAGTCTTATTGTTGACCATGCCGATTGCCATTTCGTCGGCGATGATCGCGGAGATAGTGGCGGCGCTGGTGTCGCCGGGCAGGGCAATCATGTCCAGACCGACAGAACACACCGATGTCATCGCCTCCAGTTTGTCCAAACTGATAGCGCCTTTTTTTACCGCGGCAACCATGCCCTCATCCTCGGAAACGGGGATAAAGGCGCCGGAGAAACCGCCGACATGGGTTGACGCCATGATGCCGCCTTTTTTTACCATGTCAGTTAACATGGCGAGCGCGGCGGTAGTGCCGTGGGTTCCGGCGGTTTCAAGGCCCATTTCTTCAAGGATGCGGGCGACTGAATCGCCTACCGCCGGAGTCGGCGCGAGAGACAGGTCCAAAATACCGAATGGCACGCCCAGCCGCCGCGCCGCTTCCATTCCCACCAACTGGCCCATGCGGGTAATTTTGAAGGCTGTTTTTTTAATGGCGTCGGCAAGCTCGTCAAAACTGGCGCCGCTCAAATTCTCCAGCGCGGCTTTTATTACGCCGGGGCCGGAAACCCCCACATTCAGGCAGCTTTCCGCTTCGCCAACGCCGTGAAAGGCCCCCGCCATAAAAGGATTGTCTTCCGGCGCGTTGCAGAACACCACGAGTTTCGCGCAGCCAATGCCGTCATGGGAAGCGGTTTTTTCCGCGATCTGTTTAATCACTCCGCCCATCAACTTTACCGCGTCCATGTTAATGCCGCTTTTGGTAGCCGCCACATTTATCGAAGCGCACACCCTTTCCGTCTCAGCAAGCGCCCGCGGCAGCGAGGCAATCAACCGTTCATCGCCGCCGGAAAAACCTTTCTGCACCAAAGCGGAAAAGCCCCCTGCAAAATCAACGCCCAGGTCAACGGCGGCTTTATCCAGCGTTTGGGCAAAGGGAGTAAAATCACTGTCCTTGCAGGAGGCGGCGACCAGGGCGATGGGCGTTACCGCAATGCGTTTGTTGATAATGGGTATGCCGTATTCGGTTTCTATGTCACGTCCGGTTTTAACCAGCGGGCCGGCAACGCGCTCAAGTTTCGCGCGGATATTTTTGCGGGTTTCTTCACCGGAAGATGAGGCGCAGTCCAGCAGGGACACCCCCAGGGTAATGGCCCGAATATCCAGCTTGTACCGCAGAAACATATCCACGGTTTCCTGTATTTCATTTGCTGTAAATAACATTGTTTTACCTGTCCGTATAAATGTTATGGAGAAAAGCGAAGCTTTTCTCCCACGTATTTGACAAAAATACTTGTATTTTTGTCAAATACGATGCATCTCGCTGAAAACTTTTTCATGCATTAAGCTGATGGAAACATTAAAAGACTCTCCCATCGCGAACAGTTCTTTTTTTACGTCTTCAAGAGCTTTCGCGCTGGATGAAAAATCCACCACCATCATCATGACAAAATTGCCGCTTAATACCGTTTGACTAATATCAAGGATATTAATATTTCTCTCGGCCAGAAACGCCGACACTTTGGCGATAATGCCAACCTTGTCGGAACCTACGACCGTAATAATCGCATTCATCGGTACTCCTTCTGATGATCGATTTTATGCTCGGTTAAAAACATGTCCAGCACGGTAAGAAATAAAATTACCAGCACAGGGCCAAGAATAAGCCCATTGAAGCCAAAAACAATCAATCCGCCCAAGATAGCAAAAAATATTATCAATGGATGAAGCTGTATCCGATCTCTCAGGAAGAAAGGCCTCAGAACATTATCAATACCGGAAATAAAAATCGCCGAGACAATTAGGAAAATTATGCCGCCCGCGACATTTCCGCCCGCAATTTTAAGAATACCCAGGGGTATATAAACCAGCGTGGCCCCAACCAGAGGGAAAAAAACGAGAAGAAAAGTCACCACCGAGAGAACCAGCGATCCTTTAATGCCAAAAATGGTAAAAATGATATATGCCACAACCGATTGCAGTAAAGCGACTATAATGTAGCCAAAGAAAAGATTCCGCGTTATGTCCATAAATTTTGCCGTAAGGGTGCTGAGATATTCGCTTTTTATCGGAATGGAACGCAGCGCCAGCCGCGAAAGATAGGGGCCGTCAATATAAAAGAAATACAATGAAAATGTCATTATCAATATATTTATGGAAAAGCCGCCTATGTTACGGACAACATTACTGCTCCGAAAAACCATATTCTGCAGCCCATTGGTAATAAGAGTCTTTATCTGATATTCAATATTATCGGCGCTTATGGCGACTTGACCGGCGGAAATATCGCTGACCAATTCCGATATTTTATCAAAAATTTCACGCAGATATTCCGGCCTTTCGTTTAACAGGTCGCGGGCATTGCGCGCCAGTTCTATAATTTGCCGAAAAAATATTGAAACCAGCAGGGAAATGGGGATGAGTACAATCGCCATCGTTCCCAGGGTAAAAACAACCGCCCAAAAATTACGCAGGATTTTTCCTTTTATGGTGCTGAGATTAATGTCCCGTATCAGGCGCTTGTGCAGGGGGCCTATTATAATATACAGCAAAACTGACCACAGAAGAACCGAAAAAAACGGGGCAAAAAGCCTGCACACCACCAAAAAAAGGAGAACAAGAATCGCCCCAAAAACATAGTTTTGGATGGGCCGTTGTGGAGGCGTTAATTTAGGCTGTGTATCGCTCATAATCCCGCTTTTATATTTCCTCATAATATCATAAAATATAAGGAGAAGTAAGACAAGGTATGAAAATTCTCTGCGTTTCCGACCAGATCGACCCCTTAGTATACTCCAACTCAATAAAAAAACGGTTTGCCGATGTAGATTTGATTCTGGGCGCGGGAGATCTTCCCCTGGATTATCTGGATTTCATTGTCACCAATCTGAACAAGCCTCTGTTGTTTGTCTTTGGCAATCATCATGTTGAAGAATTGGCTGATGATGATAAGCTGGGAAACTGGAGCTTTAGTTCTACTCACCTGGGTTCAAAAATACGCAGGGAGGCGGGATTAATCGTCGCCGGACTTGGCGGTTCCATGCGCTACAACCGGGGGGCGAACCAGTTTACCGAATTTCAGATGTATGGTGAAATCGTGAAACTTATCCCCGCTCTGCTCTTCAACCGGCTTTTCCGTGGGCGTTATCTTGATATTCTCCTGACTCACGCGCCGCCGAAGGGCATACACGACAAGCCGGATAAATGTCACCGGGGGTTCAGAGCCTTTCTCTGGTTTATGAAAATATTCAAGCCCAAATATCTGGTTCACGGGCATATTCATTTGTATGATTTACAGGATGTCCGCCGCACCCGCTGTATGAAAACCGAAGTCATTAACGCCTTTGGTCATTACATAATTGAGGAATAACGATGGAATACACAGGAATAAAAAATCTGGCCGCCGCAGATTTTAACCGCGCCAGGGGCCGGGCAATGCTGCTGAAGTTTTTGTCTTTTTTGAACGCCGACAGGGACAAGATGCTTTCGTTTTATGATGTAAAGGATATACTCAAACCGAAAAATCAGGTGTACAAGGGCAGTCAAACGGTGCCGATTAAATTGATCGTGGGCAGCGAGGGCCGTTACCATGATTTTAATCGGTTCTTTCTCCCCAGGGCCGAGCATCTGCGCATCCGCTGGGAGCGGGTAGACGAAGCCCATATACGGGATATTATTCTTCCGGCGATTCAACTGTATGAAATCGGGGGAGTGTACTTTGTCCGCGACGGCAACCACCGCGTTTCAGTGGCAAAGACGCAGAATGTTGAATTCATTGACGCCGAGGTAATCAGCCTTTCCTCGGAAATTACCATCACCCCCGATATGACCACCGATCAATTAAAAGAAGCGATCTTAATTTCGGAGAAAAATGTTTTTTACGATAAAACCAAATTCGGCGAGTTAACCGGCGATATGTCCCTTGACTTCAGTACGCCGGGCCGCTACGACGTGATTTACGATCATATCCTGGTACACAAATATTTCCTGAATGAATCAGTGGAAGAAGAGATACCCTTTTCCGATGCCCTTGTTTCATGGTACGACAAAGTGTACAGTCCGGTACTCGCCATCATTCGGGAACGGTGGCTTCTGGCGAATTTTCCCGGCAGAACCGAAGGCGATTTGTACGTCTGGATTGTCAAGCACTGGGATTTTTTGAAAAAGAAATACCGCGGTTATTCTCTGGCGGAAGCCGCGGGTGATTTCTCACGAAAATACGGTCAAAGCAAGGGAAGATTTTTCCGGTTTCTTGCCCTGCTGCTGGATCGTATTATTCGGCATACATCATAATTTTATATTATTTTTTCCGATAAACAGTATTATTTAAAATCAGTGTTCTGCCGTCAGGTGAGAAATAAATTGTTCCATTCCTCACACTGCTATAGGTAGAATTTCCTGAATAAACATAATTTATTTCTCCGCCCGGGGAAATTCCATATGTAAAAGTTCCTGTGCTGTTTCCTTTCCCATCAGCTGCTGTAACTGTTCCTGATCCATTGGCATTAAGCACTAATGTTTCAGTGATACTGGTACCATCATTGGTATAAGTCCCGATCCAGGTACCGACTATCCGTTGATCATTAGTTGAAGATTGGGCAAAGCAATTAGCTGAAACAATACAAAGAAACAACAAAATCCCAAGAGCAAAAAGCAACTTCCTTTTCATTTTAAACACCTTCCTTAAAAAATTGATTGAGGAAACATACGTTCCTTATTTATTAAATACAATGTTTTCCGGGATATTGTCAATATCCGCTTTTAAGTCTCCTTTTTAAGGATGGGAGGCGTCTCCTGGACATCCGCTATGATTCGGTGTCAGATACTGTTGCGTGCCTTTGTGCGCCCTGCGGACCAGTCGTTTGTTAAAACACAATTTTTGGGGGAATTTTCAATTCAGGCATATTCTCTTCTTTTAATTCTTTACCAATCAATAATAATATTTCATATTCCTCTACAGTAGTAGCAGGTACATCTTTCGTTTTCATAGCCCTTACAAGATGAGGAGGCATTGGAAACATTGTCAATCGTGTGTATACTTTTGGTATATCCACATTGATACTTACTTTTGTCTCATTCTCATTTTCTGGGTTTAACAAGATTTTAAAACTAGCCGGTGCATAACAGTAGGATGTTCCATCTTTTCTAAAATACACTTTTGATAAATTCCCATGCCCTTTCAGTAATTCAAAAATACCAGTTGTGCTGCTTTGAGATAAAAAATAATCATCATACCTGCCTCTTTTTGATGATTTACCATAACCTAATGCCTCAATAATCGCGTTTGAAACATCTTGTTCAGATTTGTGGAACACATAGAATGTCGGATTTTTTTCCGTTGGATCTATCTCAACCGCTAAAGGTTTTTCTTCAGTTCCGCAACTGACAAATAAATAAAAACCTAATACTATGATGACCAAATATAAAGTTTTCATATATGTCCCCTTTATTGACTTGGCAGCGCGTGGTGACCGACACCCATCTTTGTGTTCTTTGTGAGAATTCTCCGTAACGGTATCAGCCGTCGGATGCCTGATGCGCGTCATAATTGGGTGATGGTTTCGATGGGGAGGCCGGTGAATTCCATAATTTCACTCAAGGGTCGTCCTGCATTTTTCATTTTGCGGGCGATTTCGAGGGTATTCTTTGCTATACCTTCTCTCATACCTTCTCTTATGCCTTCTCTCATACCCTTTCTCATGCCTTGCCTGTGGCCTTCCTCGCGGGCATAGTTCATCGAACTGTTATAGTCGGATAACGCCATCTGCCGCCTCTCGTAGGCGCGAATCGCTTCCTTGTCTCCGGTTACATACACCATCCGCTCGTTGGCTGTTTCTATCGCAGTGTCCATCTTGACTACCTCCGCTATTAACTCAGGCGGGCTGCTCTCGTTCAGCCACGCCATCCACCGGCTTAACGGGTCATTCACCGCGCCTTTCTTTGCCTGTTTCCGGTATTGTACCATATTGATAAAATGTATTTCCAGCGCATCGGTCAATATCAAATCCCGGTCACTGTCCTCCCGCAAATGAAACCGCGTATGGAAATTGAGTATTGGCGGATAATCGAAATCAACAATGTTGATGGCGATAACATCCGGCAATTCCCGGTAATCCTGCCCGGCTTGCAGACTTTCCGCGTATTCCTTGCTCCAGTAAAACAGGCTGCGCCTATCCATGTTGTGCTGGTTACGGATCTGGACCTCGATATTGACCTTGGTCTTACCCTGAAGGACTGCCCGCACGTCGAGACTGCTGGCCTTGTCGCCGATGACTTTCGGCGTAAAAGATTTGTTTTCGATGATTTCCACAGAGGTGAAACGGTCATCTCCGGTTTTCCCCAGGACAGCGTTAAGGAAACCGAGGAGTTGGATTTCATCACCTTTTTCGCCCATGATTTTGTAGAAGAGGTAATCATTGAGCGGGTTGAGACGCTGTTGAGGCATCTGCTGCTGAAGCAGCTTAGTTAATTTGTTCATACACTATATAGGGTGAGAAGTTGAAAAAAGCTTTAGTCAAAATGGAAATTTTTCGGCATTCTTTCTGCGAACTACCCTAGCCGGACATTTCAATTATCATTATAGTTTTGGAAGAGGCGCAAATGGCAATTTTATCAATACAGTCTCATGT
>Ga0268262_10006744_pt1 | contig 10921 bp, 8 predicted proteins | sample TergutNc150P3_FD_190354 | JGI IMG/M metagenome (GOLD analysis project Ga0268262, IMG submission 190354) | Nasutitermes corniger P3 segment gut microbial community from laboratory colony in Florida, USA - Nc150 P3 (SPAdes) (version 2) | ecosystem: Host-associated > Arthropoda: Insects > Digestive...
TATTTTGGTTTTAAAAGAGTTTAACAGTGTGGTTATATCGTTAAAAAAGAAAGGACGATTTTCCGGCGTACAAGGGTTTAGCCGTTCTGTTTCAAAAAGCTGTAATTGTCCTTTAGGATTAAAAGCCGTATCGTAATAGGTTTCTTGAGTTATGTATTGTTCCCACTTTCCCCAGAAATTGCTCTTTTTTTCTAAAATGTCTTCCAAATAATATGTCTCATACCAACGATCAAAATAAAGCCGCCATTCATTACCGTCTGTTAAAATACCGTATTTTTTCCGCCAATCAGTTTGATATTGCAATATTTGAGATTCCCCTGCTTTTATATTTCCAAATTTTTCAACTTCTACGGGAATGACAATATCATCGCCGTTAATGAAAATGACCATATCCGCTCGTCTATTTCCTGCGCCTTCTTTTGTGGTTTCACAGGTAAATTCTTTTTTACGTTTTTTGTTATCTTTACGGAGATCACCGTAGGTAAGATTAAATAATTTGTCACATTCAAAAATGTCTTTTATAAAATCTTGAAGTTTACCTAATTCTTGGTTTCTAAACCCCTCTTTATTAGTTTCCCAAATTTTCCATAATTCATAGGGAGGGGTATAATTATACTTCTTATTTTCTATATGCATAATATTATTTTTTATTTCCCAACTTTATAGGTTGTGTCATACCTGTAACCGCCATTTATTTTTCCTTTTAAATATTGGATTTATGGTATTTCCTTTGTTGTTATTGGGCTCAAGAAAAACAAACGTGCTTTTCTTAGGAAACACAGGAAATATCTTTCTTATTTATATATTACCATAAAATTTTAAGTTTTATCAAGTAAAAAATATACACAAAACCAGAATTTTCATAAAAACAAGCAAAATTTACTTCTTCATTAATATCAAGAAATAAGTCTGTCTAACTGCTTAAAACAGAACAAAGAAAAGCACAATTTTAATCCCCCGTTGTTGGAAAAAGTTTCTTCAACTTCCACTTCGTTAATCGCTCACGAATAAATATCCTTACTGTTTTTTTATGTACTCCGAACCGTTGACCTATTTCGACATTGTTTTTCCCTTCACGAAGCATTTTCCGTATCTCTTTTTCATGTCCGGTTAATCTCACTTTGACGGCTCTCCCCGGTTTGCGACCTAATTTTTTTCCTTCTGCTTTACAACGGGCAAGAGCTTCTTTTGTTCTCTGTGCGATTAAGTTGCGCTCTATTTCTGCAGATAGACCAAAAGCAAATGCCAATACTTTGCTCTGTATGTCATCGCCCAAACGGTAATTATCTTTTATTGTCCAAACCTTTACGCCACGTTCCATACAACCAGAAAGAATCGACATTATCATAAAAAAAGATCTTCCAAGACGAGACAATTCAGAACAGATGATAGTATCTCCATCTTGTACAAGTTTTAACAGTTTGCCTAACTGTCTTTTTTCAGGCGCTTTTGTGCCACTAATTTTTTCTTCTATCCATTTCTCAATATTAAGCCTTTGCGCTTTGCAGAATCGTGTAATTTCAAAACGCTGGTTTTCGACTGTTTGTTTGTCCGTACTGACCCGTATATATCCGTAAACCATGTTATCCCCCCTGTATATAAGTAAGGATAAAAATAGTTTATTGTAAAGATATTACTCCAGACGTACTTTATCCTCCTGATACTGCTGTTCAAGGTTACTCCAAAAATGCGCAGGACGACCCAGGGTGTGTTCAAACTTTAATGCGATTTCTGCGGTAATGGCGGATTTTGCCTTTATTATTTCGTTTATCGTCTTTTTTGACAGACCTGTCCGATCCGCAAGCGTGGTTTGAGTGATCCCTGCATATCCAAGGTAATCCTCAAGAACCTCACCCGGGGTAACAAGATAATCGGGAATATATTTATTTGCTGTTTGTATATCACACCCCCGCAGGCAGTTTCTCAAGCATAATCCGGCGGTGGTTTATCAATTCGCCGTCCGCGCGGAAACGGCCGTCGCCGACGGCATGGAAACAGCGTTTTTCAGCGCGGGCATTGTCTACCCAGGCGGCAAGGCCGTCGAGTATAAAAATGTTGTGCTTCTGTATGTGGTCAACAATGCGGCACTCGATATTCGCGTAACACTCTTTGATAAGCGGCGCGGACACGTTTTCCGCTTTAAGGGGGGTGAGTTTAAATTTTTCAAACTTGTCTGTTTCCGCGCCTGAACACGAGCCTATCTGTACGGCTTTTTTTGAAAGGTCAACGGCGGGTATGGCGATTACACATTCCCCTGTTTTTTTAAGGGCCTTATAAGAGTAATTCCATGAACCTGTGAGAAAGGCAAAACGCGGGGTAAAGTCCATTACCATTGTCCAGGAAAGCGTCAGTATGTTTTGTTTGCCGTTGTCGGCTGTTGTCACCAGGACAACAGGGCCGGGTTCAAGAAGGGTAAACGCCTTTTGCAGGGGGAGTTTTTTCATCATGAAGGTACCTCCATTATAACATTGGGGAATCCCAAAATAGTCAGGCTTCCGTCTTCTTCTATTGAAACTTCCATGTAATTTCCGTTTTTGATGTTAAAATCCGCATACCTGTCACTCAGAAAATGAATTTTCTGATTTGTCGAGCCTATCCATTGATGTTGTATGGTTCTTTTGGTTTCCTCGTATCTTCCGGTTATCAATATATCAAGGTATTTTTGAATATCCGACATTCCCTTCTGTGTTATTTCCTGTAACTCGTAACCTGTAAAAAGCATAGCGCTTAAACCGGCTTTTGCGCAAAGCTGTAACAGCGCCAGCGTTTCCTCATACTGATCCAAAGGCTCTCCGCCCAGTAGCGTTACCCCCTCAATTTTATCTCCCAATTCTGTAATTTGGTCAAACAATTCGCGGATAGAAATCTCATTTACAGGCGTAAAATCCCACATTGACTGGTTCCAGCAGCCTTTACAGCGTATTGAACAACCTTGCGTCCATATAACAAAACGGCAGCCGGGTCCGTATATGAAACTTTGTTTTTCGATGTGGGCTATATTCATAATTAATAGGTGGTTTGAACAAGCACAAGTTTAATTGTATTACCTACCATTGTTTCCTCAATATCGTAACCCTGTTCTTTTGCCTTCGCGATAACGGCTTCTCTTTGCTTTGCAACAAATTCTTTGCGCTCGCGCTCAAGACACTGTTTTTCTTCTTCGGCTCTTTTCCGTTCCTCTTCCGCGATAGCAGCCAAACGCTTTTTTTCTAATTCCTCAAGTCGTTTCTTATATATCCCGTTGTACTCTCTTTCTACAGCATCAAGAAAAGAACTTGAGGACTTATATTGCTGCATATTGATATTACCCCATGAGTATCTTTGCGCGTTTTCTTCATATTCAAACGTATAACGTCCGTTTTGTAATATAAATTTTTGCGAGCCATAGTAATCTTTCCTGTCTGTAATAATCGTGTTACCCTGTATATGATATCCGCAACCGACAACATCAAGCGCTTTTAAAAGCAGTTCCAAATTTATAAAAGGCGTACATGTCCTAACAAGTGAACTCATACTTAACTCCTTCCGCTTGTTTGGGTCTGCGAATTATAATTGGTAATTTCCGCATCCTGATACCATTCATCGGTTTTATCATAGGATTCAAGATCGGCAAGATCGCCAATTAACTCCTGAAGTTTCGCTAGACACATTTCCCCTTTAATACCTTCTGTGGATGCGTTAATTTTACCATCTTGTTCAATTGTAATTTCAATTCGATGTTCAGCCATTATTTTCTCCTTTAGCGCACAGTTTCGCGTTTAAGCGCTTCGCTTCCGTTTTCCCTTGATCATATTCTTCCCAATTTGTTATCGCAAGATAGTCCTGTCCGTTATGTTTATACAAATCCCCTATAGAGGGAAGGTGCGGAAAATCTGAAACAGACAGTTCTCCCGTCTGCTCCGGTTGACTTGGTTTTTTCCCGCCCTCTTGAGTTACTTCAAGCACAGATCCTTTTTTTTGAGGTTCTTTGTCCGGGTTTTTCAACTGTTCATTAAAGTCGATTATGTTGTTTTTACATTTGTTTATTTCACGTTCCAGGCCTTTTTTTTCATTTATAATTTTTTTATATTTAACAGCCATGTCATCCGACTTTGTTTTTGCGTCTTTTATTTCCTTGCTTTTCGCATCTCTTTGTTTCTCCAATTCTTTCAGATTTTCAGATTGGATAATTTCTTCTCCTTCCTTTTTTTGGAAAGCTTCCCGTTTTTCAACAAGCTCTTTTTCCAGTTTTTCCTTATTTTTTAACTGTTCCTCGGATGTTTTCTCATTTACGGTAATTTTACTAATTTGACTTTCCCACGAGTTTATGTCATTTTTGATTCTTTTCCTTGCGGTACTCAAGGCATCCGATTTTTTCTTTACCTCTTTTATTTCATCTTCTTTATCATTTCCCTGTTTTTCCAAGATTTTAAGATTGTCAGATTGGTTTTTTACAGCTTGATTTGTTTCTTCCAAAACCTGCTGTGTTTCTTTAAGTTCGCCTTCAAGTTTTTTCTGTTTTTCTTCTTCTGCCTTAATTTGCTCCTGAAGACGGGCTTTCCGGTCTTCCTCAAGGATTTCACCGGAATCTTTTTCAACGGCAGACCTGATTTTATTGATTTCTTTTATTTTATCCTCTAACTCTTGATTGCTAATGCCGCCATACTTAATTTTCCGCAGCAAATCCAAATCATTTTTGTATTCGGAGAATTTTTGTTGTTTTGACAAAAACAGCCGCGCGACCAGCTTCGACAGTTTATTCTCCCTATTTTCATTTTCCAGAATACTTTCCTTGATATTATCAATATATTTATTGATGTTCTTTTCAGCGTTTATCCAATCCTGATAGAGCTGGTGTTTATCACTCTTATGCGGCAATGTAAAGGGGACTATTGTCCATTCATACTTTATAGAAATCGATCTGTCATCATCAATAAAATCCGGTTTTTGTTTTTCAAAGTCCTCCCATGAAAGAAGCTCCGATGGCGACGGTAACTGTACCGGAATAGTACTATGGGGTTCGATTTTATATTTCTTTGATATAGAATCGCCAAGTTTAATTATTGTTTTGTCGCTTAAATTTTCACGTGTATCACTTTCAAAATATCGATATTGGTCTTTTCCCTGCGATACCATGATAATATATTTATCCAATATTTTAATTTGTTCATCATTTAATAATAGAGCGTAAATTTCTTCCTCATGAGCAGCGTCTATCTTTGGTATTAGCCATGTACCATCAGGTGTTTTTATTGAGTTAATTAAATTTGTACCATTATTGATATATATCTCATTTTGGTTCTGTTTTAAAGAACGAACCATATTATCATCAATCCCCGAAAAGAGCGATACAATCTTTGAATGTGAAAAGTTAGTAAATTTCATATAAGGACTTTCCGCAAGCAAACTGGCTGTTATCTGTGCATTTTCCGCTTCTTTACCCCATACAGACTTGAGATATTCAAAATCACAGGCATCACCCACAGGCGGGAAAACATCCAACGGCGCACTTTCGGTATTATGTTCTTTCCCTCCGATGCGTTCTTTTTCCGCCTTGTTCCAGAATTGATAACAAAAATAGCGGAAAAGGACGGAAACCTGATCTGTGCCAAGATCGAACAAAAGATTTGCGGACAGATTAACGCTTCCGTCTGAAAATATTCCTGTAAACAGACAGCCGGACGGCATATTGCTATGGGGGTTTATAAGTATAAACGAACCTATCCTTTTGCCGCCCCCGTACCGTATAAGGCAACCTTCAAGGTTTCTCATTTCGTCGTGATAACTATTTGTTAAAATGTATATTCTGTTGCCGTTATCACGGGCTTTTGCAAGGGATTCGCAAAGAGTTTTACAGGGCAATTCTTCGGAAAAAACGCAGATAACTCCGTCATTCGGCGCGGATTCCAGACAGTTTTTCAGCCGGTTCATGTAATCGTTATTATTGTTCACGGATGGAGAGGATGCCGGAATTTCCAGCCAGAATTCAGGAATCGTCTTATCTCCAAAATACTTTGTATCTGATTTAGGAATTGGTACTATCCGTGTCATTTGTTTATCCCCTTAATAAATTGTTCAAGCTGTGTCCCCAATACATCAGGTTTAACCTTTGTAAAGGTAACACTTTTTTGAATAGCTCCGGAGGTATCGGGCTGTATTTCTCCCTGTATATTAAATCTGATAAAATCAATTGAATTGGTACTGGTCCAGATAATCAACTCATCGCCAGACTTAAAAACAATAAAACGGTCATGCGGCTCGTCTGACGTTTTTGGATATACCGAGGAAATATCCGTTACAGTTATATCCGGCTTGTTTTTTATAAAGTAATCATTGTAATACGGCTTTTGAGTATCAGTAATAATACAAATATCCAAATTCGAAACACCGAAACAGCTTAAAAAAGTTGAAACAGAACGCTGTTGATATTTGTTATAAACATACTTGTCATAATAAAATATTTTCTCCGCCCGTACTGTGCCGAATTTCGCGGTAAGCCCTTCAAAACTTATATCTTCTCCTTTCGAAAGACTGAAAGAATCAATATTCAGCGATTTAGGAATACCGACAATCAAATCCATAGGCGCGGCAAGATGCCAATAAGCCGGTCCGCGATCTGATTTTTTACCAGGTTCGAGTTTTTCTATATAATGATTCATATCAGGTACATCATGATCAAGTTGGTCATAATATGCTTTAAAACCTTCATTTTGATTTATGGTATTAACTATTCCCTCAAAATCATCCGGGTGTATATATTTTTTTTCAAGTTCAGTGCTGATGATTTTATCACGCCATTGTACGGCTTCCTCGGGATTATATGGCTCTACCGGCAGTTTAATAAATTCACATGTGACATAGCCATCGCGAGGCTGTTTTCTTGAATACTTAAAATATTGATAGGTATCTTTATCTTTAACATCTTCAATTTTTATTGGCCATCGCTGGGTTTTATCATTCCAGCCAGGAATGATGGTTGGAATATGTTGTTCCAGATTTATTTGAAAATCAACAGGCTTGTTCTTATCTATTGAGACTTTTTCAAAATTTCCGGAAAATTTAAATAAAGAACTTTGAGTATCATTCCATGTCCAGTTAAAGGAAATTTCAGAAGTCATTTTTTTTTCAACTGTACTTATCTCATCTATAATCGAAAATTCAACGGAATCTTGAGCGTGTTCTCCTTCTATTGGCAGGGAGCAGAAGTTTTTCCCGGATAAATTCAAGTTAATTTTCTCTAATTCCGGCTGTTGATTATTATTATATGATTCCGGTTTCATACGCGTAAAATAAAAAATTCTATTACCAAACAATAAATCATCCTGGGTGAACCATATCTGGTATTTCCCTTCCTCCTTTTCCTTAACCATGCCTTTATCTTTAGCCTCATAACCAGGCGTTGTGAGGTTATACTGTTCGTTGTAAATACCGACGCTTTTCAAGTATTCCCGCACACGATTTTCAACTATCGGATTATCAAAGTGTTTACCTTGAAGATAGTTTTGAATATCTTCTCGTTTAATTTTCCTTTGAAGCTTGAGATATACTATCGCGCTTTTTAAGGTTATTTTTTTTGTCAAGATAACATTCATTTTTTCATCCTTTAAATACACGGCGTACTTTTTGCTAATTCCTTTAAATCATCGGAATCAGACTGTTTCAAGAAATAATCACGATTTCCAAATACGACCAATTGAAATTTTGCGCGGGTAACCGCCACATTTAAACGGTTGGGATTATCCAAAAAACCAACGCGTTTTGTCTGCACCATTGACAGAAACACCACATCCGCTTCATGACCCTGAAATTTATCTACTGTGTGAAGTTTTATTTTTATTGTTATATTATTTTCCCGGTATGAAAAATTAGAAATTTTATTTTCCTCTTTGCATAAAGCCTGCAATTTTTCCCGAACGAGTTCTTCCTGCTTGCTATAGAAAGTAAGACAAGCAACTTCCCATTCCTTGTTTTCAGGATGCGGGTTATTTTTTGCGTATTGAATAAATTCTTTGAGGTGTTCCATTAAAACGTCTACTTCCTTGGTATTGGAGCTTCTGTATGTTACGCCGTTAACATTAACCCATACACTGTGGGATGGATAGCGGTTGTAAGTCCAGTTTCTTGACATATCAATGGGAAAAGGCATTTCAAGGTCTTTGAGGGCATCTGTACTTTTGTAAAACTGTTCTCTGGGGAACCTTGAAATTTCAGAATGCATTCTGTGTTGATATACCAATGTCGTTTTTCGTTTTTCAAGATCATAAGTGTTAAACCCTTCTGAGATCGCGGATTCAATTTTTGTTTTCCGTCCTTTAATTCCCTGTACCAAGGATTCAAGAATAGAGGGAAACGCCATCTCCGCGACACTGTTCACCGCATCTTCCGTTTTCTCCCTTTCAATAGATTTTGGAAGCAATTCTTCAATAATTTTTGTATACAATGCTCTGTTTTTATTTTTCTCTTTAAGTCTTAGTTGGTGTTCCCTGTCAATACGCCATGCAATCTCTTCTGCCCAGTTTTTGTCTTTTAAATAATAATTAATACGCCTAACAACATCAAAACTGTTTCTGAATTCCTGCCCTTTTTCTTTATAATAAAAGGGGTGATTGTTTTGATACAGGTTATGAATTAAAGCATGTTCGCTTTCATACCACGATTCGCTTCTCAAAACAGCGTGTCGTTCAGATAAATAGGGGAAAATATCCCGTAAATTATTTTCATCAACAAAAATTATATCGGCTACGGCAATCTCTAAAAAGTTTATATTGTTAAATTTTCTAAGGAGAATATGATCATCGGCACTTTGGATTTCATCTTTAGTGACAAACAGAATCAGTTTATCTTTAAAATCTTCTATTCTGCCCATGGTTAATTCCAAATACATATCCTTACTGATTTCCGCAGGAACAGGCAATACAAACCGATTACCGCCGTAACGTACACAGTCTTTCATTTTTTGCAAATAAAAAACTGCGGCTTGTAAACTTTTGGGAAGCGGTTTCCCAGCAATAGTTAAATTTTCAATGTTGGAAACAATATTTTCCTGTTCGGTAAACGGCGAAAGCTGCATTACGTCTCCCGCGAGTATCCATTTTTTTGCATAAAGAGCGGGAACAAGGAATTCCTGAAAAGTAGTTTTACTGCTTTCATCAATAATAAGGCAATCGAATTCGGGAATAATCGGCATATCACTTGAATATTGATACTTTCCATATTTCGGATTCTTAAATAGATTGCCTTTTCGCTTTTTGAATTTCGGATGTTGTAAAATTCCCATCGTTGTTCCGCATACCAGATTAGCGGCATCAAGGAGTAAATTTTCATCAATTCCGTTTTCCTCAATAAGGTCCTTAATCTGAAATTCATGAACTCCTTCATTAATTTTTTTTTCATCCCCTATTCTTACAGGCAGAATATGAAGCTTCTCCAAAAAAGATTTTTCCTTGAGGCGTTCCAGAATATTATCAATCGCCACATGGGTTGAACCGCAGAGAAGTACACGTTTATTTTGTTTAGCCAACTGGCAGATAAGTTCCAGAATAACGGTTGTTTTACCGGAACCGGGCGGACCTTCAAGGATAGCGAAATCTTTGGTGTTTAGCGCCTTGTTGACAAAATCGCGTTGTTCTTTATAGCCGCTCCGGTTTGTATCTGTGATAATGTACCATTCACCAACTTGTTGATTATGAGGATAAGCCCATCTTACATTAGGATCGTTCCTGTTTTCAAAAAGCTTTATTAGAGACGCATGATCCGCCGTGGGCATATTCTTCAAAGTAGTAACGGCTTCAAGCTGTTTTTTTAACTGATATGTATTTGCTCTTACTTTAATAATATCGCTTTTAGGAAAATCGAATTTTTTATCTTCTTTATTTTTTAAAATGAGTGTATTTTCTGATTCCCGTCCATCAAATACGGAATACCAGTTACCTTCTTCATCTTCAATAGATATATCATCATCGAAAAAATACCGTAAAGGCGACAGTGTCTGAATATCGTCATCTTTTTCCGATTCGTCTGTTTCAACAAGTTGAATACGGTATGTTTCTTTATTGTTTTTTTGCAGTCTCTCAATACGAAATTTGATATTATTCGCCGTAACGGTTTTATCGTAATCGTCGTTGTTAAGCAGAATATTTCTTCCGTCCCGTTCAGCGTCAAGATTACTGCCGTCTTCAAAACACAATGGAAAGCCGGAAATAAAACTTTCAAATTTACGAATTTCTTCAAACCCGGCAATTTTCTTTTCAGAATAAATTATGCGCCTGTGCTTTTCGTCCCTGATTGTAACACCTTGCTGTATTGAGGTATGTTGTTTCTGATCCATGGAATAGAGAACCTCTTTACCCTTAAAAGACAGTTTTTCTCCCGCTGATAACTCGCCTTCAAGGGTCAAAGTACCCGCATCTATTGAAAGGATAGTATATTTTTCCGAGTTACCATCTTTCAGGATTTCATCTTTCTGAAAAGCAATCCAGGCAGGTTCCAGTTCAACCTCTTCGCCGCCCCAGGTTGCTTTATCAATTTTTTCCACTTCAACAGGTAATTGAATTATTCCTTTTTCAAAATCTTCCGGAGAAACAGAAATTTTATTTGTTTTTCCATCTGCTTTAAATATCAGCTTTTCGTCATAATCAGGCTCGCCGTTTTTTAAGGTTATTCGGTAATTACCTCTGTTGTTATTCAAAATTTGAATAACGGTTTTTTTGGGTATTTCATAAAGCCAGCCGATGATGGAAAGTTGGGCAATGTTTTTTGAATTAAGCTTTTTCCATGTTGCCTGAATAGCTTCTTTGTTTTCCAAAACCGTAATGATGTTTTGAATATACCTTTCAAAAGGTTCAAAAGATTTTCTGGCAGTATGTAATATCGCATTTGACACATTTACATTGCTATCAAAAGCAAGCGGATTATCTTTCGGCAAATTCAAATAATAATGCAG
>Ga0268262_10006745_pt1 | contig 10920 bp, 11 predicted proteins | sample TergutNc150P3_FD_190354 | JGI IMG/M metagenome (GOLD analysis project Ga0268262, IMG submission 190354) | Nasutitermes corniger P3 segment gut microbial community from laboratory colony in Florida, USA - Nc150 P3 (SPAdes) (version 2) | ecosystem: Host-associated > Arthropoda: Insects >...
TACGTTCTTGCTGGGCATAGAACCTTTCTTCATTATAAATCTTCTTCAAATTTTCTAATTCTCTTTGCTTGTTCTGCAAATCTGAAATGACGGTATTGGCGATGGATATTTGCTTATTCGCTTTACTTGCAACTTTTTCCTGTTTATAAATGCTTATACCAGTAGCTAATATAAAACCCAAAGAAAAAAGCAGTAAAAATTTGATTTTCATAGCAAGGAATTTAGAAAACAAATTTCTACATTGTGTTCCGATATTTGCGCTTTCATTTCAACCAAAAGGAAAAGGTATATGAAAATACAAACCCTGTTAAAATCAATCTTTGGTGTAGTAGTCACTGTCTTGCTATTGCCTATAATGTCCTGCGATTCCGCTAATAATTTGTCAGCATTGGTAGGTCATTGGTTGCACGAAAGTGGTGGCACGGAAAAAACGCCACAAGATATGGAATTATTCAAGGACGGAACCGGAATGTGCGATGGCAACAGCATTTTGTGGAAAATAGATAATAAACGCCTTACAATACAATCATTATCGCTTGGTGTAGTCAGTGATTATGAATTATCAGATTATAGGCTTACACTTACCGATAACGGCAAAAAAATTACCTACTTAAACATAAATAATGAAAACTATCAGAAAAGTTTACAAAAAGGAACTTTCACCGATTCACGAGATGGGAAAAAGTATGGAACAGTTAAAATAAATACTCAAACTTGGTTTGCTGAGAATTTAAATTACGAAACGGCAGGTGGAAAATGCTATGATAATAATTCTGCCAACTGTGACAAATATGGAAGATTATATAATTGGGAAACGGCTATGAAGGCTTGCCCCAATGGTTGGCACTTGCCTAGCAATGAGGAATGGCAGACCCTTGTGAATTTCACAGGCGGCAATAAAATTGCTGGAAAGAAATTCAAAGCAAGAAGCGGTTGGAATTCCAATAAGGGAAAATCTAGCAACGGCACAGACATTTTCGGCTTTTCCGCCTTGCCAGGTGGTTACAGTGCTTCCGATGGTCTCTTCTATACTGCCGGTTACCGTGGTCTCTGGTGGACTACACCAAAAATAGAGAAAGGACGAGGGGCTCTTAGTAGCCCTAGTGAGTACGGTAACTACCTACGTATATTCTACGACAACGAGTACATCGGCTACCGCTACAGCGAGGATCTATTTTGCAGTATTCGCTGCTTGCAAGACTAGAAGCAGGGGTGATATGCCTTGGCTATTGCATTTCTATATTGCCTATTATGAAAGGGTTATGACTATGGCGAGAATTTTAATTAGCGTAGTTATGCTAACTTTAGCAATAGGGTGTGGCGAAAAGGAAGAACAGGTAGTAACTACGGAACATGTTGGGGGTAGTCTTTATGTGAACAAAAGAATGCCTAAGAGTGAATATGAAGCTATGACAAAGAAGAGAGATAGCCTAGAAAGAGAATTTTCACAACCAATGTATTACAATGAGCCTATTAATATAGAGAATTTCGAAAAAATGGATATGATTAAAGTTAATTATGAAATTGGGTTTTGGCTTTTTGTGTTGTTCTTTTTTAATTTACTGTTGCTTACGGTTTTTACGGTTAGTAGCAAGCCAGAAGATTCTTGAAATTCCACCCCAGCTCCCCCAACGCCACCCTGCACTTCTCCACAATATCCTATAGAAAAAATGTCAAATATTTTCTATCTTACAGTCAATATGGGAATATTCGATGAAAAAATGACGCAACCTGTTATTCTTAAAGAAGACAGTAGCTTAGATGAGTGGCTAAAACAACTTACTGAATTTTTACAAAAACCTTTATCTGCCGATGTTCGTGAGCAGGTTGAAAATGAAATTCGCAATATAAAAGCGGGAATTAAGGGAGAAAACGAGCTACTCTTTGAGCTAAAAAATAGCCATATTCCTATGTTCGTACTACGCGACCTTTACATTGAAGATGGCGACTTATCTGCACAGATTGATTTTATTGTTATAACCCGAAAGTTGTTTTTCGTAATAGAATGTAAAAATATTTCTGGCGATATAGAAATTGATTCTGATGGCAATTTTATATGCACAAAACAGTATGGCGAACGTTTTCAGAAAACAGGAATCTATTCACCTATAACTCAAAACGAACGACAAATGGAATTGTTTCGGCAGATTCGCTTGAAAGATAAGGGATTTCTAAGGAGGATGATTTTTAATATTTTCTTTCGAAAATTCTACCGATCTTTGGTGGTACTGACTAATAAGCAAACAGTGTTAAATCATAAAAATGCTCCGAAGAAAATTCGAGAAAAAGTTATCCGTGCCGATAAATTGATTGACTATATAAAAAAAGAAGATATTGTATCTATAGGTTTCGGTAGTTCCGAAGCTGAAATGCGAGGATTCGCAAAGAATTTTCTGAAAATGCACCGCAAACGAGATATAGATTATACGCAGAAATATCTCAACAAAACCATAGAAAATGAAATTATTTGTTCAAAATGTGGTGCACCTATGGTTAAAAAAGTAGCATCCAAAGGAAAATACGTTGGAAAAGAATTTCTTGGGTGTTCAAGATATCCTTCTTGCGAAAATATTTTGAAGTTGTCGTAAATGTAATATATAACTGAAAACTAGTTAAAGAAATTTTACTCAAACTCTTTCTCTATAACCCCATCCTCCACCGCATATCGCAAATAATCGTGCCTAATTTCTGCGGAAGAAACATCTTTTGTTCTGATTAAGCCGTTTTTGGCTAATTTGACGAGCTTTGAGTAATTTTTCATAGCATAACCTTTGACATTTATACCATAAATATAGTTATTTTTGGTATGCTAGTCAAATTTTGTTCCTTTATAGCCTAATCAAACCCAATCTGCGGTTTACCTACATTCGTTGTTTTGCTACATAGCTATTAAAGATAATTCATAACTAAAATCTCGCTTATCTTTCCACGATTTGTTCCATTGCAATTTACAGCACGGCTTGCACTTACTCTGAATATATTATAGCCTTTATAAGCTTTCTCGAAAAACTTATCTTTCGGATTTATGATCACTGGATCGGAGTTTGAAAGCATTAGCTTTGCTCCCTTATCTCTGTCTATTTTTTGAAAAAATTTAGCCAATTCAATTTGATTGTTGTCGTTAAAAATAGTTCCTGTATATGTTGTGAAATTTGCAGTTTTTGTTAGAGGCCTGTATGGAGGGTCAAAGTACACAAAAGATTTTTCCGTTATTTTTGAATAGCAATTTGAATATTCGCTATGGGTAATTTCTGCCTTTTGTAAAATTCTAGAAACTGCATTTATATTTTCTATATCTAAAATTGTAGCTGTTTTGTATTTGCCATAAGGCACATTAAACTCCCCTTTTGAATTAAGTCTAAAAAGTCCATTAAAGCAAGTCTTGTTTAAGAATATAAATTGAGCTGCTCTTGAAATCCAATTTTCTGATATTTTCTTATAGTTGATTTCATATCTTTGTTCGTTAAAATTTTTGCGGATTGACAAAAATAAATCATTTCTTTTTTCTTGCTCTGTTGAATTATAGAGATTTTGATATTGTTCTAAAAAGTCAAGCAGAATTTCAGCTTTTTGCTGAATTACGAGATAAGTTAGAACTAAATCTTTATTCAAATCTGAGAGATAAGCATTTTTAATGCCATATTTTTGTGCTAAATGAAAGTATGAAGCTCCCCCGCCTAAAAAAGGTTCCACATAATTCTGAATTTCTTTTGTTTTAATTTCTTTTGGGTAATAATTCTCAAACTGCTCTAAAAGTTGGCTTTTTCCACCAACCCATTTTATAAAAGGTTTTGCTATTCTGAGGTTCATTTGTAGGGAATATAAAAATTATTTGAGGATGTAAAATGAATATTGCTACTGCTACACCAAAGGTGTTTAGTCAGCTAATAAAAATTTGGTCAAGCTATTTGAGCTGCTAGCAAATTTAAAATTTTTTACCCATATAATTTGCTATAATTCCCGCGATTTCATCCGGTGTTTTTTTGCCTGTATCAATAACCAAATGGTAGTTATTTTCATCCGCAAAATCAACTCCAAATTTCAAATAAAAACGTTGCCTCATATTTTCGTTTCGTACTCTAATACTTTCAAAATCCGTTTGTTCCATTTTTCGATCTGCTTCGGCAAGCCGTTTAAAAGCTTCCTCTTCGGAAAGGACAAATAAAATATTTAGCGAATTTTCAACAAAATGAAAACCTAACCGAAAATCCGCAATGATGTTTTCAGTACTATTGCACAAGTCGCGAAATTTAAAATTGACAAAATCATCAAAGCCTGGTTCTTCCTTGCACTTTGCCTGAAACTCGTTTATATTCATTCCGAATTCTTTTTCGGAAAATTCTCTGGTAAAATTTCCAACCGATAAAAATCGGTAACCAAGTTTTTCCGCAAGAATCTTTCCAACAGTAGATTTGCCAGTTCCCGCATAACCGCTTATGGTTATTTTGTTTGTTTTCATAAAACCTCCTCATTTTTTGTGGTGTCCTTGTATCTACTCATAAATTTTTCTTTACTGAATTTAATTTGTGAAAGTGCTTTTTCCAAACCAACTTCGTGAATTGGGTCGCTGTAAATATAGTCTTCCTTATTTCCATTTTGGAAAAATCTTCCACTCGGATCTATCATCAGGTAACTATGAATCATATCCTCATTGTCTTCAACAATGGCATTTTCTCCAAAAAATCTTTTGTTGAGCATCAAGAAATTTGACCATTGTTCTTCGGTTATTCCCTGATTATCACGAAAAGGCAGCTGCCTCAGAATTTTTATTCTGTTTGGAGTAAATTCTTGCAACTGCTCAACTACACATTCGTTGTAATTATGTCTATTCACAGTTATATTGAATTTTACGGATATATCTGGATTTTCTGCCCTTGCATTAATGAGCAATTTTTCTATTTGTTCCTTTTCTAGAACTTTTCCACTCTTATCGCAACGTCCAATTTTACGACAAGTATCTGTGTTTAGGCTGTCTATGGAAATTCCAAGCATATCAATGTATTTATATATGTCTTGGCTAAGGCTCAAGAGTGAGCCATTGGTAATTATGGATGTTTCAAACTTCATTTCCTTTGCAAGTTTGATAATCGCTAAAAATTCCTTGTAAAGAATTAGCGGTTCACCTCCTGCGAAGTTTATTCTGATAGGCTTCCCCGCCTCGCCGAATTTTCGATAAGCGGCTTCTTTGTTGGAAAGCTCATTTAGAATTTTGCGAACAGCATCTTGGTCTTTCCAAATTTCCTTTGGATTGTCCCATTTTGCGAAGCAAAATTCACATTTGTAGTTGCACCTTTCGGTGACGTGCCAGTTGTAAGCGATTTGCATATTGTACTCCCTAAATGTGAGTTTATATGCAAAGATTTTTTGTTAAAAATAAATTTACATTTTTTCTTGCCAGTATGGCAAAATTTTCTCCCAAATATTTGAATTTAAGGCTTTTAAAAAATCGACTATTGTAGGATTATCAGTGTTATATAAACTAAGTTCCCGTAGATTTAGTTTATTTATTTTAGAATAGATTTCATTAGGCTCAATTTCTTTTGGATTACTTAGTGCCTTTTCATATAATTCTGGTGATATGATTTTGGGGCTTGTCATAATTAAATAGAAAGCATCATTGTGTAAATAAACCATAAGTTCAAGCAATGATATTTTTCTATGACCACTGAATTTTTCATTATCAAATTCAAAAGATGTGCTAACAATCAAAGTTTCTAATTTCACCTCATTCAAGCTGATTTTTGGCTCATCTGTTATGTCTATTAACAAATCATGACTATTTTTTATAGCATTTTTAGCTCTTTCTAATTGATGTCCTGCATACATCAATTGTTTTTCGTGTTTATGCCTTTCATCAAAGGTTAGGATTCCGAAAGTTGATTTTATTTCAATTAAAAATAAAGTATTATCCTTGTAAATAATTAGGTCTATTTCTCCTTTATTACCATTATATTCATATTTTTTATTTCTAATCATTTTTGCATTTTTGAAAGCGGGAAAATATAAAAACATATTGGCTATATTTTCTTCAACTTTTTCTGATTCTTTCCTTTTCTGCTCTCCACTCTTGTCATCATTTCTACTCTTTTTCAGCAAATTTAGCAATGACAATGATGTTGTATTATTTGTCGCCTTAATATAAGGGAAAGTCATACACAATTCTGAATCTTTGTAATGCAATATACTAGAAAGTCCTAAATTTATTGACTGGAAATTATTAGATATATCAGTACTCAATATTCTAAAAACGCTACCATTTGTTCCACCTCCACATTCGGCAAGATTAGCAAATGTTCTAACATCTATAGGCAATCTATTTTTATCCCGCCATAGTTCTGCTTGCATAATAAAATTTTTTAAATTTTCTTCAAATGATAATTTTTCATATCTTTTAAGGAAATAGCACATTTCTTTTGCATGGATAGTATGATAACAAGTACACAACAATCCATTAAACCAAAGAATCTCCAATAAGTCATAGGTTTGTTCCAAATATGTGAATTCTGGAGATATTCCATAATAATGTGTCAAAAGCGGATAATCTACATACATTGCCTGAGCTTTTGTGGCATGTGTGAATCGTGAATAATCTGGATGCTTCATAGTTTCTTCAATCATATATTCAGATATCTTTTCAAAATTCATTCCCCTATAATATTCGTTAAGTACTCTATTTTTTAGATTAACTAAAACATCATCATTATTATTATAAGAGTATTTTTTCTTCTCTATATCATATTCAAAAATTTTGTCAAAAATAAATGACTCGCAAATGCTATAACGAAATTGTTGCAAATCACCTATTTTTTGAATATGAATATATATTTTATCTAATAATATGCTATCTTCTAACAAATTCATAAAATAATGAAATCCTTTCATAAACAATTGTTCCATATTTTTCCATAAAAAAGAATCCTGGCGTTTATATTCTTTAGAGTGATTTAAATAATCATTTGCAGCTTTAATAAAAGAATTTTGAATAGTTAAAATATCATCATAATTTTGCTCTATTCTGTCAAAATATTTCCAAAACCCTCTAATATGTAGAATATTCACCGCCATAATAGCTTTTTCAAAGGGAACATCTTTTATTCTTTCCCAAGTTTCATAAGTTTCTTTTTTCAAAATGTTGTATTTCGTTTTTAATTCTATGCATATTTCATAAAATTCTTGCCATCCTTTTTCCTCTTTTATCAATTCCAATAATTTTGAAAAATGTGGATGTTCTTGTTCAGTTTTTTTCCCACGATAATCCAAGTAATGCCTAAACGCCAATTTCATAGCATTTTTATATGTATTAGGGTGGCTTTTTATGAAAAACTTATCAATTTCTAGATTATATTCCTTATCTATGTAAATATGGCTTGCAAGAGCAATTTCCATTTCTCTAGAATTTAATACATCACCCTCGTTTTCTTTAAGTAAGTCAAGAACACCATATCCTTGCCATATATTCCATGACATTGGATAATGTTCATTAAAACGAGCCAACCACTCTAAAGTTAGAGGATTGGGCATAGATATTTTTTTTGTCTCAGGCATAATAACTCCTAATTTGAGGTTAAATACTTCAAAATCCAAAGCTACAGCCCAATACCCTAAATATATAAAATTTTTAAAGAAAAAGCAAGGTTTTAGTGAAAAAAATTTTTTTTGTAAAAAATCTCACTTTTTCTGCGTTTTTTCAGGAATTTTCTCAAAAATGAGCCAATTGAGCCAATTTTTATCTATGCTGATCTGATTACCTAAGTTTTAGTTTTTACAAAGAGAGGTTTTAAGCTGGCTTTGTGCTCCAATAACCGCCTTTATCAGATCCTATGCGGTATATACTTTCATTATCACGTAAAATTTTTAGATTTTTTTCTATGGCTTTGGGTGTTAAACCCAAGATTTTAGCAATTTCGGCAGTTGTCAAAGATGGACTTTTCCCTATTAAATCTAAAATTTTCTCCCTACTTTTATCTCGGTTTTTCTCCCTACTTTTTTTCGTATCGTTTATATCTTTGTCAAATTTCAAAACTATTTGCATAATCTGACCGTCCAATGAAATTGCCGTTTTTCCATATTTTTTCTAACTTCACAAAGAATACGTTTTGTTAAGGTAAAATTAAGAGGTTTCTTGCTTAAATATTTCCTATATTTACCATAACGTATTTCAAAGGAATAATAAATGGCTGTTAAAAAAAGCAAATCCATAATGGGCAAACCCGAAAATAACATCATTCTATACCAAGATGAAAATGGTGTCACTAGGGTGAACGTACGTTTTTCGGATGAGGATTTATGGTTGACAGAGTTGCAGATTGCCGAAATATATGACACTTCTCGCCAGAACATAAACTTGCATATCGCTAACATCTATAAAAACGGTGAACTTCCCACAGATTCAACTTGCAAGAAATACTTGCGAGTTCAAACCGAAGGCAAACGTCAGGTTGAGCGGAGTATAGACCATTACAACCTTGATATGATTATCGCCATTGGTTATCGGGTACAGTCTCAGATAGCCACTCGTTTTCGCCGTTGGGCAACTCAGCGGTTGCACGAATACATTCAAAAAGGTTTTGCTTTAGACGATGAACGCTTGAAGCAAGGCGGCAGTCGATATTTTCGTGAACTTCTCCAACGTATTCGCGATATTCGTTCTTCTGAGCGAAATTTTTATCAACAGGTTACGGATATTTATGCTACTGCCATTGATTACGACCCACGTTCGGATATGACAAAAAAGTTTTTTGCAACAGTTCAAAACAAATTGCATTTTGCGGTACATTCTCACACGGCGGCAGAGATTATCTATGACAGGGTGGACAATAAAAAACCGCTTATCGGTATGACGAACTTCAAAGGTGATTACATTACCAAGGACGATGTGAAAATTGCCAAGAATTATTTGTCTGAGATTGAGCTTACGCGGCTTAATTTGCTTGTATCTCAATTCTTGGACTATGCAGAATTTACGGCATTGGAACAACGACCTATGGCTATGGCAGATTGGATTGCTGCATTGGACAATCAGATTATTGCGTTGCGGCGCGAAGTTTTGAAAGGAACAGGGCATATTTCCCATAAACAGGCTATAGAAAAAGCGGAAAAAGAATTTGAAGCATACCGTTCTCGTGAAATGCGGCAGATGGAAAGTGATTTTGATCGTGCTGTAAAAAAACTTGCAAAACTGAAATGACCGAAACCTCCCCCTCAACCCTGAAAGAAGAAATTGCAGAATTAGAGCAATTACTAGCTGACAAAAAACGCCAGCTCGAAGAAACAAAAATATCCACAGCAACACAGGAACAGATAAACAACCATTCCAACCCAGAAACCAAAATCACCCTATTTCGCTCAATGTTCAAAGGCAGAGAAGACGTATATGCCAAACGCTTCGAAAGCAAGAAAACAGGAAAATCCGGCTACCAGCCTGTGTGCCGAAATGAATGGGCAAAAGGAATATGCAAAAAGCCAAAGGCAAGCTGCGGCAATTGCAGCGGGCGTTCATTTGAATCGGTAACCAATACAGTGATTAGAAACCACCTTTCCGGCACCATCGTTATGGGAGTCTATCCCTTATTGCAAAACGAAACCTGCTATTTTCTCGCGGTGGATTTCGACAAGGAGACGTGGAAAGAAGATGCCAAAGCCTTTGCCGAAACTTGCAAGCTGGAAGGGATAACCATCAAACGAACAAAATCGCGGGAAGCATATTGACGTTCAATTTTTCGGAGAACTAAGAGAAAAACAAAAAGAAGCGTTTCAAAAACTAATGGAAAATCAAACAGGAATACTTTCCGCTTCCACCGCATTTGGCAAAACCGTTGTGGCACTTATGGTGATAGCGGAGAGAAAAGTGAACACCATCATTCTGGTTCATCGCAAACTACTAGCAGACCAATGGGTAGAGCGAATACATAATTTTTTGGGAATTCCCAAAAAAGACATCGGCTATTACAGCGGCACAAAGAAAAAACTCACAGGCATCATTGACATCGCGGTTATGCAAAGCGTAGTCAAGAGAAACAAAGTGGAAGACTGGATATCGGACTATGGACAGATTATCGTTGATGAATGCCACCATATTTCAGCCAGTTCGTTTGAGCGGATAGTAAGAAACTGCCCAGCATATTACCGTTTGGGCCTTTCGGCAACGGTTATTCGCAAAGACGGACAGCACCCCATTGTTTTGATGAATTTAGGAGAAGTCCGCTATTCCAATGCCAGCACAAATGCCGAATTCTTTTTTGCGCAAAAAATATTTCCCCGTCATACCAATTTTCGCATGGACAATGAAGACTCCGCAATTCAGGATATATTTCACGACCTTTACCTAAACAAGGAACGGAACGAAATGATTATCAAGGATATTCTCGAAGCCTATCGTGAAGGGCGGGAATGTCTTGTGCTGAGTGAGCGTGTTGAGCATTTGGCTTTGTTGAAAGATGCTTTGGAAAAGCATATACCCTCTCTTTTTGTGTTAAAAGGCGGGCTTGGAAAGAAGCAATTGAAAGCAACTATGGTATCCGCCTAGCCACAGGAAAATATCTCGGAGAAGGTTTTGATTTGCCAAGCCTTGACACTCTGTTTTTGGTTTTTCCTTTTTCTTGGAGAGGTATGCTAATTCAGTACACAGGTCGCTTGAATCGTGCTTCTCACGGAAAAAAGGAGATACGGGTTTATGATTATGTTGATGAGAAAGTGCCTGCGTTATTTAGGATGTATGGGAAGCGGTTGAAAGGGTATAAGGCTTTGGGGTTTGTTGTTTCGTAGTTGGGTAGCTAGTTTATGTGAAAAATTTACTACCTTATTCCCCAGAATATGTCACAAGGAGAATTAACCAATGAGTTTTGGCGAAAAAGCCAACTTTATATGGAATGTAGCGGATTTATTGCGTGGCAATTTCAAACAGGGCGAGTATGGAAGAGT
>Ga0268262_10006747_pt1 | contig 10915 bp, 9 predicted proteins | sample TergutNc150P3_FD_190354 | JGI IMG/M metagenome (GOLD analysis project Ga0268262, IMG submission 190354) | Nasutitermes corniger P3 segment gut microbial community from laboratory colony in Florida, USA - Nc150 P3 (SPAdes) (version 2) | ecosystem: Host-associated > Arthropoda: Insects > Digestive...
GAATTTTATCGTGATTACAACTTTTCCGCCGCTTGTAAAATTAGTAGGGCTTGGCTACTCTTATGGAATTTACGCGTTTTTTGCAATTTTCGGTTTTTTCTTCGTTCTCAACAAAATTCAGGAAACCAAAGGAAAAGAATTAGAGGATATGTAACGGAATAATCTCTATACTTTTAGGATAATACGCTTGGGACTAATAACATGATATTGACATTAAATTGTCTCTTTGACATTTTTATTTCTTCAAACTTTTTCTAAATTCCGCAGGAGTCGTTTTCGTAATTCTTTTGAACGTCCTTGAAAACGAACAGAATACTCCTTGTTTTTTAGTTTTCTAAATGACTGTCTATAAACCCTTTATCTTCCACCGTCAAAAACTTATTCTTTTCGAGCATATAAGTCAATGCTTTTATTGTCTTTTCCAAATGTGCAAAATCGTTTTCTTTAAGTTGTTTGTGAAAGGCGGAAAAACGAGCGTCAAGGTTTTCGTTCATACGTTTTTCAAAATCAGAAAAGCGGTTTTCAATTTCATTAAATCTCTTTTCTGTTTTTAATTCCTGCGATTTTAAGAGATAGAGCATTGCCACTATAACTATTAGCGTACGAATGTTTTCTCCACTGAAAATCAAATTTATTATATCCATAACTTTCACCTTTCGACAAAGTTTCTGTGATAAATATACTATATGTTTTGATGTAATGTCAAGGATTATTTGAAAAATTACGGAGAAATATAGAAATACCTGTGATTAAGTACGTAACGTTTTTACCGCAAATAATATCGTATTTACAAACTATAAAAACGGAGAAATTATGGGAAACAAAATATTGGCAGGTCAAGAGGCGGACTTACAACAAAAATTCATTTGGTATCCGCATCTGCGCGCCGCGAGATGTTTTTAATTTTGGGGTTGCCGAATTATGTGTTTTTGGGGTTTGTATTTTTTGCAACGGTAATTGATGCCGTAATTAGTGAGAACACAATGTAAATAATTTTATGACAAACGAGAAAAGAAAGGAAATTTGATATGAAACTTTACAAGAAAGTCGAAGGTCGTTTTTACGTAGCAGGAGAAAGCGCAAACATAAAAACGAGAATCGTGAGTTGATTTTTATTTGCCAAAAGGTTTTCCTTGCGCAGCGTCGGAGTTATATAGTATTTTCGCCTCGTTAATAAGGAGTAATCTATGCGGATAACTCGTTCGGAAGTTCGTGAAAAAATAGAGAAATATCATACAAAAAATGGCGTGCAAAGCGTTTGCGTAAACGATACTTTTATTGGAAACGGGACGAGCGAAATTATTACTTCCAGTATGCAGGCGCTTCTCAACAAAGGCGACGAAAAAAACGGCTGGAATCCCGATATTGCCGATATTGAGGCGAAAATGACAAAAAAAACGCACGCGATAGAGGTAATGAATCCCAACAATCCCACAATCGCGAATTTTGGCGGCGTTTTTTTCGTTTTTAATATTGCGGGAGACGCTTGCTATTACGTATTTTGCAGGAATGGCAGTTTCCCTGCTTTCACTTTTTGGAACTTTGTACGATAAAGGCGGCAAAAATGGATGAGGTAAAAAAAATCGACTATCAGCGCTCGATAAATCGTTTATTGACGATATTGGTAATCGCTTTGGGAGTCGTCGTATTGTATGCGGCGCGAACTTTCATTATTCCGTTCGTCGTGGCGCTCATAATATTTTTTGTCCTGATGAATTTTGAAAATCTAATATCCAAAGGAATAAAATTAGTTATTTCGTTTTTCAAGAAAAATGAAATTTCCGAAAAAGCCGCTACTGCGGTTTTGATAATTTCCGCCGTATTGTCGCTGATAATTTCGCTTTTTATGCTGTTTTCTTTTTACAAAGTAATATCGAGAAATTTCAACGATATGCTCGATAATACGACAAAATATCAAATGCTTTTCAACGGAAAAATCGTGCAATTCAACAGGAAAGTGATAGATTCCAAAAAAGCCGTCGAAGACGACGACCCTTCGTTTTTTCAGCAAATAATTTCGGTTATTCCCGAAACGCATTTACCGATTATCGACAGCAAAATTATCGATGAGATAAATTTCAATCATTTGTTCAACAAAATTAGCGGATTTGCCGGAAAAAGCCTCGCCAATTCCGCGCTTGTGCTTATTTATTTGGTTTTTCTTTACGGCGAAAGAATAAATTTCAGCAAAAAATTCAAAAAAATCCGCGACAGCAATCCGAAATTTGAAAAATTAGAAGATATGATAAGCGACATCGGCAAAAATTTAGTCGGATATTTCAACATAAAAACCATTGCGTCGTTCGCGACTGCGACCATGTCATATATGATAATGTCGGCTTTCGGGCTTGACTTTGTTTGGCTGTGGGCTATAATAATTTTCATACTTAATTACATTCCAACTATCGGTTCAATAGTTTCTACAATGTTGCCGTGCCTTTTGGGAATAATAATGTTCGACAGGTTTAGCGAAGCGATTTTTATGGCGTTTATTCTTACTTCGGTGCAATTTTTAATAGGAAACGTCATTGAGCCGAAATTTCAGGGCGACCGTTTGAATTTGGCGCCTATAATGATACTTTTGTCGCTTGCGGTTTGGGGAGCGATTTGGGGAGTCGTCGGAATGTTTCTCGCCGTGCCGATAATGGTGACAATCAACGCCGCTTTGTCGCAGTTTGAGACGACGAAACCGCTGGCGATGCTTTTTTCATCAAACGGAGACATAAAAAATTAGACCAAACTAATTTTTATGCATTTTTTATTTTTACCCTTTGAGCAGTTTGTAATAAACACTGTCCAAAAGCGCGTCCCACGATGCTTCGATAATGTTCGTAGAAACGCCGACCGTTCCCCACGAATTTACGCCGTCGCTTGATTCTATAAGCACTCGAACCGAAGCCGCCGTTCCTTCGCTGCCCTCCAAAACACGAACCTTAAAATCCTTCAAATGAACTTTTTTAATAGACGGATACAACTCGCCTACCGCCTTAATCAAAGCGTTGTAAAGCGCATCGACGGGACCGTCGCCGTTAGCCGCGGTATGAACTTCCTCCCGCGTTTCTTTATTGAAAATTTTAATCGTCGCCTCGCTTACGGATTCTCCGCTTTCGCTTTTGTCCTCAATTACGCGAAACGCTTTCGTTTCAAACGGCGCGGCAAAATCGTTCATTTCTCTGTGGATAAGCAGTTCAAGCGTTCCCTGCGCCATTTCAAAATGGTATCCCTTCGCTTCCATTTCCTTAACTTTTTTTAGAACGGAATTAACCACCGGCTCGTCTTTTTCGACGTTTTTGTGTAAAATTCCTTTGAGTATTTCCAAAATAGTTCCGCGTCCCGCCTGATCGCTTACTACGAAATTTCGCGAATTTCCCACGATTTCCGGCGAAACGTGTTCAAACGAAATAGAATTTTTGCGAACCCCGTCGGCGTGCGCCCCCGCTTTATGCGCAAAAGCGTTATCGCCCACAAAAGGCGCACTTGCGTTATGCCCCATATTAGCGATTTCGGAAACGCTTATCGAAATTTCTTTCAGCATTTTCATATTTTCCGGCGGGATAAGATTTTTACCCAACTTTATTTGTATCGCGGGAATAATCGTACACAAATTCGCGTTTCCGCAACGCTCCCCCATTCCGTTTATCGTTCCCTGAATCTGAACCGCGCCCAATTCCGCGCCCAAAATAGAATTCGCTTCGGCGCAACCGGCGTCGTTATGAAGATGAACGCCTATGTTTGCGTCGATTTTCTGGCTTACGTTTTTGAATATCCTTGAAAATTCCGACGGCAAAATCCCACCGTTAGTATCGCACAAAACCAAATATTTCGCCCCAGCGCTTTTTGCGGTTTCCAAAACTTTAACCGCGTATTCGGCGTCGTCTTTATAGCCGTCGAAAAAATGTTCCGCGTCAAAAATAACCTCGTCTTTATACTGCAAAAGGTATTCTACGCTTTCGGCTATCATATCCAAATTTTCCTGCGGACTGCAACGTATTATCTCGGTCACGTGCAATTTCCACGACTTCCCGTAAATGGTGACGATTCCGGTGTCCGCCGCGACCAAATCGCCAATAAAAGCGTCTTCGTCGATGTTCGTTCTGGGACGTTTCGTAGAACCGAAAGCCGCTATTTTAGAATTTTTAAGGTGGAGTTTTTTTACTTCTCTGTAAAACGCCGTATCTATTTGATTGGTCGCGTTAGGCCAGCCGCCTTCAATATAATCTACTCCGAAATCGTCTAATTTTTCGGCTATTTTAAGTTTATCGCGAAGCGACAACCCTACCCCCGCCGCTTGATTTCCGTCCCGCAGCGTCGTATCGTAAATCGTTATGTTTTTACTCATTTTTTCCTCGAAAACGTTTATTTCCGAATGAAAATACTATTCGGTACAAATAAAAGCAAGCAAACCTTTTGCAGATTGGAGAAATCATCGAATTGTAGGTCTGAAACCGCTGCCGAAAGATTTAGCATCTCTCATTCCAACAACATTACTCGCTTGCCTCAAAATAATACAGGGGAGTTTTATAAAATTCCAAAACTTTTGTGAGCGTTCCGTAATTTTCCAAAACCGCAAGACCGCTGTCTATACCCGTCTGATGATTTTGAAATAACAAATATGCCTTTCGAGATTTTACGATTGTATCCAATTGTGTCCCGAATGTGTTTTGGTTCCATTCGTCGCGATTAAATCCGTAAATAATGTTGTCGCTATCCGCATTTCCGATTTTTTTGTTTTCATAACCGTTCTTGAATTTAAGCGTAAATCTTGCATATTGGTAAACATATAACTTTTCGTTTTCTTTTATATTTTTACGGACATAAACAATCAACGGATTTACTTCTTGGGTATCAAGATATATTACATGTTTTATTAAATAATAACGAATCGGGTAATAAATAATTATTGCCGAAAGCAAAACAAACGCTATTTGAGTTAAAGTTTTTTTGCCTTTTAATATAAAGTCAAATCCAATAGGGGAAAAAAGAAAAACTATCGCAGGCAAAAACAACAATAAACGCCCCGAAATCTGCCATTTCCCTAACGATGAAGCCAAAAATAAAAAAAGCATAGACAACAACACCGAATATCCGATTTTGTTTTTTTGCTTAATTAACAAATAAACACCAAACAGCGCAAACGGAACGAAAATCCAAACAAAACTGCTGCTACTGTCGTATCTGGTTCCCGGATTAAAAATGTATTTAATTTTGGTTAATATTCCTGTTTTGCTGTTAGCGGCATCCCACCATTGTTTCATATATTCCGATGCGGGCATAAGCCACCAATAGTAATATAATCCAAACATTAAAACGATAAAAATTCCCGATATGAAAATTCGGTAAATTTGTTTTTTGTTTTTAGCAAAAACCGCAACGAAAAATTCAGTCGTCATAACTCCTCCAATAAAAAATATCGACGGAGAGCAGAACCCTAAAATAACCAAATAAAAAACGGTCAATTTCAAAAGGCTTATCTTGTTTTGCATATAAAAAAAGTAGAGTGAAATCGTAAGAACGACCCAAAAGGCATCGCTCATATACGGCTTTAATTCGTTGGAATAATCGATATAACTCGGCAGGATTGCCGTCATTACCAGAACAAAAGCGGTTTTTATGTTATCGAAATTTAGAACCTTCTTTACAAACACCGCTTCGCAAATCAAAAGCCCTAAAAAAGAAATAAACGAAAATATTCGCAACGAAAATTCCGAATATCCTAAAACCGAACAAATCGCTTTTACCGCAATAACATACAAAACCGGAGCGGATTGGTGATTGCTTAACGGCGACGCAAGCAGTTCAAACCAATTTCGAGAAACTATGCTTTCCGCAAGCATCGCCTCGTCAAGCCATAAAGAACGGCATTTGACGTACATAATAATTCTTACTGCAACGCCGCAGGCGACAATTACGCCCGAAATTATTATCAGAATTTTTTCGCCGTATTTTTCAAAAAACGACTGCAAATTTTTCAATAACATATCATCCCCTCTTTCTTTCTGGGAAAACCAACCATTTTCTCAAAACGAAATTTCCGACAAAACCCGCAACCGAAGCGATAAATTTCGATAAGAGCAATCCGCAGGACAACGCTATAAGCCACTGCGTTAATGTGTAATCAAGAGCGCACATTATCGCGACCGTAAAAACGTAAACGCAAATTTCTCCAAAATTATTCCAGCGCGAATTATGCCTGAACAAAATCAAAATACACAATATATAATTGACTGCCGCCGCTAAAACAAACGACGAAACTATCGAAACGTTTAGCGTAAGTCCGGCGTAATTTCCGATTGCGAAAAACACAACGTTTGCAAACAGCGACGCGCCGCCTATAAAAAAATACAGCAATATCTGCATAGGAAGCGCGGAAGTATGCGCGCCGTAATGAAGCAGGCAGTATAACGCCCGAACTCCGTCTTTCCAGCCGATTTTTTTGCCTTCCTCGTAGCTCCTCGGATTGTAAGAAATCGCCGTTTCATACACGCGATAACCGCCCTGCGCGACTTTGCAGGTAATTTCCGGCTCAAAACCGAAGCGTTCTTCTTTCAGATTCGGAGCAATCTGCGCAATTACTTCTTTTCTGAATAATTTATAGCACGTTTCCATATCGGTAATATCAAGGTTTGTGAACATATTTGAAACGGTGGTAAGGGACTTATTCATCCATGTATGCCAAAAATAAAGCACTCTGCGCGTATCGGGTTTTAAGTAGCGCGAGCCATAAACGACATCCGCTTTGTTTTCAAGAAGCGGTTTTAATAGTTCCAAATATTCCATAGGATTATATTCGTCGTCTGCGTCTTGAATGCCTATAAAATCGCCGGTAGCCGAAACGAGTCCGGTACGCAAAGCCGCGCCTTTTCCGCGGTTTTTTTCGTGGGTAAAAGTTTTTATTTCGGGATATTTTGCGGAAATTTCTTTAAGTTTCTCGGCGGATTTATCGCTCGAACAGTCATTGACTATAACTATTTCCAAGTCGAATTTTTGATTTTCGTTAATTCTGCGGACTTTTTCTACACAGAGTTCAATCGTATTTTCTTCGTTATAACAAGGAATAATTAACGACAACTTGAACGGACGATTCCCGCTCCCCAAGCGGTTTGGCACGGAATTTGCAGGGGGGGGCGAAATTTGCTTGTTTATCAGAATTTTGAATCATAAAAAAAATTCCCTTTCCAATCAATTTTTGAAAATTTCATATCTTTTGTTTTCCGTTCGCGTTTTTTTTCTGAATGTCGCGTATAACATCGACGGTAAATCCCATAGGGCAAATTTTACACCACGAACGCGGCGTAAAAAGAATGCCGAAAATTATCGCCAGCGCCGTGGCTATTTCCATAAAAACCAAAATATTATAGCCAAGCAAATCGACATCGCCTTTTGGAACAGTCCGAATCAACAATGCTATGAAAGACCCCATCATAAGCGTCCACAAGAAAATTTTGAATCCTTTTTTATTGAATAAAATAGGGCGTTTAAGCGAAAAAAATGCAAACGGACGTGTAAAAAATCCTATAAACGAACCCCGCGGACAGATTCTTGCGCAACTCATTTTTCCGCGCCCGCTCAAAACGATGACGATTGGCGTAAACATACATACAAGCCCGAAAAGCCCGAAAGGATGCCAAAAATTAGCGATGGTCATCCATATTATCGTAATTATCCACGACCACCCCTGCCACGAAGCAATCCAGCGCTTGCCGTCCACCATTACCGGTTTATTTTTGCGCGTCGAAACCGCCACAATAAAATCTCCCGTCTTTCATATTTTCCCGAAATATAATAAATTCCAAAACAATTTGTCGGAAAAAATTTAGATAACGACGATATTTTTTTGATTTTCACTCGCCAAAGGTTTTCCTTGCGCAGCGTCGGAGTTATATAGTATTTTCGCCCCGTTAATAAGGAGTAAATTATGCGGATAACTCGTTCGGAAAGAATGGCAGGCGTAAGTTATGCGATAAGAGGACCTGTTTTGGATATGGCTTACGAATTGGAGTCGCAGGGACAGCAGGTTATTAAACTGAATATCGGAAATCCGGGAAATTTCGGCTTTAACGTCGATGAGTCGCTGCTAAAAGCGATGCGCGAAAATCTGCTTGGACTCGAAGGCGCTCAATCGTATTCTCATTCGAAAGGTGTTGCGGAAGTTCGTGAAAAAATAGCGGAATATCACATAAAAAAAGGCGCGCAAAACGTCTGCGTCAACGATATTTTTGTCGGAAACGGGGCGAGCGAACTGATTACTTCCAGTATGCAGGCGCTTCTCAACAAAGGCGACGAAATGCTTCTGCCCGCGCCGGATTATCCGCTCTGGACGGCTGCGGTCAACGTCTGCGGCGCAAAAGCGGTTCATTATATTTGCGACGAAAAAAACGGCTGGAACCCCGACATTGCCGACATTGAGGCGAAAGTAACCAAAAAAACCCGCGCGATAGTGGTGATAAATCCGAACAATCCCACCGGCGCAAATTACAGCCCGCAAATCCTTAAAGAAATAGTCGCCGTCGCTCAAAAATACGATTTGCTGCTCTTTTCGGATGAAATTTACGACAGGATTTTATACGACGGCGAAGTTCATTATTCCGTCGCTCAATTCGCCGGAATGCATCCCTGCTTTACGTTTAACGGTATTTCGAAAGCGCATCTGGCTTGCGGATTTCGCGGCGGATGGCTTGTGGTAAGCGGCGATAAAACTCATCTGTACGATTATTTAGAAGGGATTACGACGCTGCTTTCCATGCGGCTTTGCGCCAACGTCCCGGCGCAATTTGCGTGCAAGTCCGCTTTGGAAAGCGATACGCAGATGAGCAGGCATATCGCAAAAGGCGGACGGCTTTACGAGCAGAACGCGACTGCGTCCAAACTGCTGAACGAAATCGACGGAGTCAGTTGCGTAAAAGCCAAAGGCGCTTTATATTTATTTCCAAAAATTGACGCGAAAAAATTTAACATTACAAACGACCGGCAGTTTGTGCTTGATTTTCTGATAGAAAAAAAGGTTCTTCTTGTGAACGGAACGGGATTTAACTGGATTGCTCCCGACCATTTCAGATTAGTATTTTTGGCGACGACCGAAGTACTTGAAGAGGCAATCGGAAGGTTGAAAGAATTTCTTTCGACTTACCGGCAAAAATGAAACGCGGTGAAAATTCGCCGCCGTTTCCCCACAAGGGCGAAACCGCAACTTTGTTTCGCCTGCCGTATATAGAAAAAAGCCGCTTCAATTTCGAAGCGGCTTTTCTTCTTCTTTCTTCTTCAACTCAAAGTGTCTTTGCCTGCCGCAGGCATAAGTCAATATGAATTGAAGGCGACGCGCAAGCCCAAATTGCGGTCGCGACCAGACGGCGAATTGCTGCTGCGATTGGCAACGCGGCAACTCCACGCACCGTAGGACCAACCGCCGCCGCGATTCACGCGGTACGAGCCGGTTACAGGTCCTGTGGGGTCCGTCACTGAGCCGCTCGGATAACTGCCATCCCGATCGCTCACCCATTCCCAAACGTTCCCGCTCATATCATGTATGCCAAGTTCGTTGGGAGATTTAGTCCCAACAGGATGAGACGTGCTGTTAGAATTTTCACCATACCAGCCCACTTCACTTAAATTATTACTGCCGCTGTATATGTAGCCCTTGCTTTCATTCCCGCCGCGCGCCGCAAACTCCCATTCCGCTTCCGTAGGAAGTCGTCCACCCACTTTTTGACAAAAAGCAACCGCTTCGTCCCAACTTACCATATTCACCGGATAACTGTCGCCGATACCGTAAGCGGCATCAGACGGGTTTGTCCCCATTACCGCTTTATATTGCGATTGCGTCACTGGATACTTACTAATATAAAAATCCTTTGTGAGCGTTACCTGATGTTCGGGATAGCCCATCTCATTATCGCCCATAGTAAAAGTTCCCGCTTTCACTAATACGCGCTCTATTTTCGTCTCTCCGGCAACATTGTTATTATTACCGCCCTTGTTATCGTCGTCGCCACCGCCGCCCCCGCAGCCAAAAAACAACAACAAACCAAACACCGCCGACACCCTTGCCAAATCTCTGGCAAGTCCCTTAATTGAACATAAAGACATAAGTAAACTCTCCTTTCAAGAGGTTTAACTGTTAATATTTTGAAGTAAATTATTTTACTCCAAGCATAAAATAATATTTTGGTAAAATGTTTGTTAAGTGTTGGTGGCAAAACGGCGAAAATGTTTTTGAGTTGCGCAAATAATATTTTTTTATAAGAAAAACGGGGAACAAAACATTAAACGCTTGGGGAAAATCGCTATTGCACAGACCGGACACATACTTTACAAAACACTGGTAAATATTGTTTTATATTGCTTGCCTATTGCGGCTCGGGCAAGATTTATTCGCCGCGGTTTTCTTCCTCGTAATGCTCAATGTCGGCTTTGGCTACTACCTCGATTGTTCTCGCCGAGTCGATATTATTTACGTTGCCGCCCAAATCCAAAATCATATTTATGTATTCTATCGATGACTGCGTAATTTCTTCGCCCGGACACAAAACAGGTATTCCCGGAGGATAAGGCACGACGCTCGCCGTGGATATTCTTCCTTCGGATTCGGCAAGCGGAACGCGTACGCTCGTCATACTAAACGCCTCGCCGGGCGCGTATCTTCGCTGCGGGATGGTATCCAAACGCATGTTTTCCAAAGGAAGTTCTTCGCGGTATTTGTTTTCTTCGTGGATAACGACTAACGCGTTGAAAAGAGCGTCGAAATCGGCTTTGACGTTGTCCATCGTGGTGATAAATACGACATTGTACAAATCGCAAAGTTCCGGCTGCACGTTAAATCTGTTGCGCAGTTCCCTATCCAAATCAAAGCCGGAAATCCCAAGTTTTCGGCAATGAATTACAAGCCGCGTCGGGTCGAAATCAAAGACGTCCGTTCGTT
>Ga0268262_10006748_pt1 | contig 10912 bp, 11 predicted proteins | sample TergutNc150P3_FD_190354 | JGI IMG/M metagenome (GOLD analysis project Ga0268262, IMG submission 190354) | Nasutitermes corniger P3 segment gut microbial community from laboratory colony in Florida, USA - Nc150 P3 (SPAdes) (version 2) | ecosystem: Host-associated > Arthropoda: Insects >...
AATGCTTTTGGGGTCTATTATTTTTTCATACACTTTTGATATATATATCAAAAAACGCAAAGGCATATTTTCATTTATGCTGGATTGATGCTCTATCAAAACAACCAATTTGCCGTCTATCACACGCCTTCCAATGTGTTGATGCTTATTATATTGGGGTCTTTGTAAGAGGTTCCCTCTATTGCATTGTACAATTCCAGCAAACGCTTCTTGTCTTTGAACAAGGAAGTGAAAACCGAGTCTTTGTATTTGCGCTTGGCTGGCATAAGGACAATATAGAAAAAATTTCAAAAGCGAAGTGACTTGCTTAAATCCAAACGATATTTCTTCGCATTAGGCATTCCGTGAAAAAGCCCCATCAAATGTTTTGTGAGCAAGCTAACCGGAACGCCTTTTTTCAACTGCATCTCTGCATAAGGCAAATATTTTTCAATAACTTCAAATTTATCTTTGCGCTCTGCCTCCGCACCAAAAATCTCCGAATCTGCATCGGCTAAAATCCAAGGCGTATCGTAGGCTGCTCGGCCAATCATAACGCTATCTGCTTTTTGCGCAAGCAAAATTTCTTTTGCCTCGGTTAAATTTTTAATTCCTCCATTTAGTGAAATTTGAAATTCAGGGTGAACTTCCTTTAACTTAAAAACCCACTCATAATTCAAAGGCGGCACTGTGCGGTTTTCTTTTGGGGAAAGCCCTTTGAGCCACGCTTTGCGAGCGTGTATAATCCAATTTTTGCAACCCGCTTTTGCAACTCCTTCCACAAAATTCAAAAAAAACTCCCAGCTATCATCGTTATCTATGCCTATTCTGGTTTTAACGCTAACAGGAATTTTCACGACATTCTGCATAGCCGCTACGCACTCCGCAACCAAGTTGGCTTCTCTCATCAAACAAACCCCAAAACTGCCGCTTTGCACACGCTCGCTAGGGCAACCGCAATTCAAATTTATCTCATCATATCCAAAATCCTCGCCAATTTTCGCACACTCCGCCAAATCACGCGGCGAACTCCCGCCAAGCTGCAAAGCCACCGGATGCTCCACCTCATTAAATTCCAAAAACTTTTCCGGCTTATTATGCAAAATAGCCCCCGTTGATACCATTTCTGTGTAAAGCAAGGTTTGTTTTGTTAAAAGCCGTGCAAAATACCTGAAATGCTTATTCGTTGAATCCAGCATTGGGGCTATTGATAGTTTTTGCATAAACTTTTATAAATGTAGAAAATTTAAGTTGATTTTTGTATATTATAGCTAAACAAAGGAGAATATTATGCCTACCTTGCTTGAAGATGTTTTGGAAGTTATGCCTAAGAATATGGATGATTTCAGCGAAAGTCACCAGAGCAAAATAGAAGATTTGCTTAAGTTGGACAATGGGGATATACCTATTGGACAAGTCAAGTTTTCTCCTCGCCATAGGCAATCCGCAAGGCAAGCATAAGGGTATGTTGTGAATGCTAGTGTTTTTGACGATATATGGAATTCCATAGCGAAGCCAGAAATAGACAGAGCCATTTCTATAGGCTCAAAAATAGGAAAAACCATTAGGCTTTTAAGAGACGAAAAACAATCAAAAGATTTATTGTTTAGCCGCTATCTAGCAGAAAAAGCTGAATTTAAAAGAAAAGCGATGCTGAAACCTGATGAACTTATAGACCGCCACAAGATTTCTGCATTATTCTATACTGCATTTGTCTATAAAACAGACAGGTATGAATTTCCCTTTATTGTTTTTGACCTCAATTATAGAAGACAACTTGATGCCGATATGGCGGTTACCCATAGCATAGCCTTTGATATATCCCTTGGTATTTTAGAATCTTTTATTTTAAGCGACCCTCAAACTCCTGCGTTTTTCAAGTCTTATATTGAAGCCAATGGACTGAGCGAGCCGCAAATTATCTGCAAAAGTGAAACAGGGGATAATTACGAAAAACAAACAATAAAGCAGCTAATATTCGCACAAAAAGAAAATAAACTTTCTGCTGCTCTCTTGGCAAATATATTCTACTCAATAGAGAATAATTCAAGGCTTTCGGCTCAACTCAAAATTCAAGCGCAGAAATAGGAATAATCGTCACGCTATCCAAACCCATTTTGCTGGCGGCTCCAACGATGCTAACTTTAAATGAATCGGGATTAAAATATTTCGCAGTCATTGCCCTAACCTGTTCTTTGGTAACCGCTTTTATTTTTTCGGGATATTCCCTATAATGCTCCAAACTGCGACCGTTGAATTCAGACACAGCAAAAGTATTAGCCGTTGTTTCTGCATTTTCAAACATACCGGGCATGGATTCTATTAGAGATTTTTTTGCAAAATCAAGCTCTTCATCGCTTGGTCCTTCCTTGCCAAGTTTCAACACTTCTTCCCTTATCAACTGCAAAGCCGTTTTAGCAGATTCCACCTTTGTTTGCAAACTTATTCCCGACAAAGCAACATCTTCGTAATCGGATTTGGCAAAGCTGTAAATGGAATACGCAAGCCCGTTTTGGGTTCTAACTGTGTTTGTGAGTCTGGAAGAAAACGAGCTGCCGCCTAAAATGTAGCTGGCGATGGCGGTTTGGTAATAGTCGGGGTGTGGGCGTTTAACAAAGGGCATAACCATAGTTATATTCGCTTGGCTAATATCTTTTTCGCTGACAAAAATCCCGGTATGCTTGTTGTATTCAACTTCAGAGAATTTCCTTTCGCTTTTTTTGTTTTTCTTCCAATTTGCCAGTAATTTTGTCATGGTATTTTTCAAGGAATCTGTATTAAAATCTCCTGCGGCGGCGATTATAACTCTTTGAGGCACAAAAAATTCATCTTTTAATGCGAGCAAATCTTTTCTCTTAACTTTTGCTATTGCCGCACTATCTGCTTTCCACAATCTGGGATTGTCTTTATACGCCACACGTGCAGAGAGAGCGCCGAGCTGCGAACTTGGCGAATCGTAGCGATGCAAATAGCTTTGAATAGCCGCACTTTTTTGCAATTCAAGGCGAGCAGAATCCAAACGAGGGTGGTTGAAAATAGCAAAGAGCAATGGCAAAATTTTATCAAAATCACGCGAGATGCAGTTTAAGTGAATCACACTTTGGGTTGAGCCGAGGCTGCCGCTTATTTTTGCAGACAAAAATTCCAAAGAATCATCCACCTGCGCAGGGCTTAGAGTTTCCGTTCCGCCTTTTGAATATAAAGAGGAGAGCAGTTGCAAAGCGGCTACTTCTTCCCTGTTTTTTGGAATTACGTTTTCTTTGAAATAAAAGGTTAAATCTATGAGGGGCAGGCTGGTGTCTCGCACGGCATAAAGGGTTATGCTATCGGTTATGTTTATGCGGTAGTCGCCAGGATATGGCGCAACATAGTGGAATTCGGGGAAAACAATGTCTTTGTAGTTTTCGGGAATGGATGCAGCCGTGCTTTGCGGCAGGTTTTTATATTCCGGCTCTTTTTTGGACACTGTGCAGCCGACCAAGAAAATAAGAATCAAAAGGATTTTAAGCATAGATTTTTTTAAATGTAGAAAAATTTTACTACATTTACCACAAACGGGTGGCGGGTTGTCGCTGCGGTTTTCGCAGAGGAAAGTCCGGGCATCGCAGAGCAAAGTGCCGGCTAACGGCCGGAACCGGCAACGGTATGGATAGCGCAACAGAAAATATACCGCCTGTTCTTTGAACCGGCAAGGGTGAAATGGCGAGGTAAAAGCTCACCGCGTTTTTGGCAACAAAAACGGCAGTGCAAGCCCCACTTGATGCAAGACCAAACAGAAATGAGAGCGTTGCTCGCGTTTCGCTTTTGCGGCATTTCGGGTAGGTCGCTGGAAACCGCCGGCAACGGCGGTTCAAGAGAAATGGCAGCCACGTGAAAACGAACAGAACCCGGCTTACAGCCACCCGTTTTGTTTTTATCTATCTTAATGCAATGCAGGGCAAACTTGCGTTTATAAAATCAACATTAGATAAATTATATCCAAATCCGCCTATTCCTCTCGCTTATACGGATGCTTTTTCCTTTTTAATTGCGGTTGTGCTTTCTGCGCAATGCAAAGATTCTGTTGTTAATACGGTTACTCCACGCCTTATGGCAAAAGCTCCAACCCCGCAGAAAATGGCAGAGCTTTCTGAACAGCAAATTTACTCTTTTATAAAATTGTGCGGCTTGGCTAAAAACAAAAGCAGGTTTTTAAAAGAACTCTCAAAAATAATAGTCAAAACGCATGGAGGAAAGGTACCTAATTCATTTGAAGAATTGGAAGCCTTGCCCGGTGTTGGGCACAAAACAGCAAGCGTAGTCATGTCTCATATTTTTGGAGTTCCCGCTTTTCCTATAGACACTCATATACACAGGCTTGCAAATAGATGGGGTTTAAGCGATGGCAGTTCCGTTTTGCAAACGGAAAAAGACCTAAAAGCCGCTTTTCCAAAAAACGAATGGGTTAAAAGGCATTTGCAATTTATTTACTATGGCCGAGAGTTTTGCCCAGCGCGAGGTCACGACTTAAAGCGATGCGTTATATGCAAAGCTTTGAGCCAGAGCTTGCTCTAGAAACACTAGAACCTTAAAGCTGCGGCTGCGGTAAAGCTTTTTTTGCCTGTGGGCACAATGCCCCAGGAAAAAGTTTTGGCAGTGGGATTGCTCTCCCACAGGGTTGCAAGCAAGGCATCTACGCCTGACCAAACATGAACAGCCCCTATGCAGAGCGCGCCATATTGAACCCCGCTATTTGAACCATCCTTATCCGATTTTAACAAAAACACGGTTAAGCCTACAGCAAAAACCCATGAAACATCCATAGCTATGGCTGTTACCATATCATCAACACTCCATTGATAAATCGAAGGCACTAAGAAAGATAAATAAGCCAAACCTTGGTTGCCACTGTAGTTTTTGTAAGTGCGGTCTATGTCAGCATCTTCCATTCCGCTGGCACGTTGCTCAAGCCATTCCTCTTCAGACACATCAAGGTCCTTCCAAGGCTCTTGCAAATAGACTCCAGGGCGAACACCTATCTCCAGCAGGTGCAATAATTTTTCCTTGCTCATTCCAGAACTTTTTACGTTTTGGAATTCAACTTGGCTTAATCCAGCGTGCTGGTAATCAAAATCCGCCCATTCATCATCTTCGAATTGGGCAAAAGACACGGAAAAGCACAGGGCTATCACGGGGAACAACAACTTTTTCATAAAGAACCTCTCTTTGGAAATGCCGGAGGGGGGAATTGAACCCCCACAGGGTTGCCCCTACTGGATTTTGAGTCCAGCGCGTCTACCAATTTCACCACTCCGGCTGTTATTGGGGAGTAAATATAGAAAAAATCAATTAACAATTTTTATGAAAATCTTTTCCTTGCCGGAGCGGATTTGCACAATTTGCGGGCAATTTTGCCTGAGTTTCACAAAAACAGAGCCTTGAGCATTGGCTTTTTCTTTTTGAATTTCTTCTCCTTTGAAATTGTATGTCTTAAGTTCAAATTCGCCGTTTAAACCGTTGATTTGCAATCCGTCCCTGATATGCGCTGCATTTAATCCCGATGTCTGCAAGTTAACGATTTTGCTTGGCGGCGGAGGTGGTGGAAGAGATGCCTTAGGTTCTGGCATCAAGGTTATTTTGCGGTGCTTTATTTGCCCGTTTTCCGTGTATGCTACGAAAATATCGGCTATGTCAACTTTTAATATGTGCAAATAATCACCTACAATTTCTGCGTAAACATCAAGACTGTCTTGAATAATATCGTAAGTATAAGCATAGCCTTTTGAGCCCCAGCGAGGCATGGCAATATATCTTTTTTCGGCGGTGTTCCAAATAGTATCGCTGCCTATGTTTGCTGGTATTGCGTTTTCTAGAATTTTAGAGGTGTCTGCAATATGCAGGTAAACAGGGTAATTGTTTATAATAGTGGAATTAAAAGAAGAAATAGAAAGATTAAACTCAAGCGTATCAATGCCTTCTTTTTTGGAAAATGGGGTTATAGCAATCCCTTTTTCAGGAATGTTTGCAAAGGCGCTCAATTTTAAGCCTGTTGTATTCCAGCTTATATTTGTGTTTTGCAAATTTGGATTTCTAAAATAGGAAAGCGGTTTTACATAGCCTAAATTTATTTGCCCATAATATGGAACCAATATGCTTTTGGGAACTCTAAGTGCGGTATTTGAAATTTCGCTTGCGGAGCGCACATAAACAAAAACAGTGTCTTTTTTCTTGCAGGCTTTGTACGAGTCACAGTTGCCACTGCTGGAAAGTTCTATGCCACTCCATGAACCTATGGATTTTTCACTGCCTTGGCACATAAGATTTGTCTCTTGAATTTCGCATTTCGCAGACCCGAAAAATGTTTTCGAAGAAAAACCCGTTGTTCCGCTTTTGTAAAAAAGGCTGTCTATATTGACTATTGCTTCTTGTGTGCCGGCCTCTATGGAAAAATTTTTGGAATAGTCCGCATCTATAACAGTAAAAATCGCCATTAAAAAAGAGATTTTCTTATATTCTACAATTAAGGAAATAGAATGCAAATCGTTTTTATGATTTTTTATCGCTAAGGGATTAGAATAAACATAGTAGCGTAAGCTACTTAGTTTTTCAGAGGAAAATGTGAAATTATTTGAAATATTCCCAGTTGAATCTAAAACTATATCTTTTATAGTTATTATGTTTGAAATGTCCGTATCATTTTTGGCGAGCAACTGTACAGCACAAGAGACAAGCAGGTGAGTTTCATTTCCCCAATCTGCTATTCCCAGCCCGCTGCAGTCTTGTTCCTGATATGATTCTTCCAACCAAGGCTTTGAGGAACCTGCCGTTATAGCAGGAAGTTTTGTGCTGGGTGTCCAATTGTTATCCATTTGAAATACGTAAAGCGCGCTCTTTGGAAATTGCTTGGAGGCAGGCAGCAAAACGGCAAGCATTTTTCCACCTTTTTTGTCAAAATTATCAATCACAGCCAAATCTTTTCCAAAATAAGTGCTATCGTTGAAGACAAGCCCGTTTATTCCGCTTGTTAGTCCGTTTGGGTTCGGCTGCAAAAGTGCCCAGGAATTTTCTGCTATATTGAAAAAATCAACTCTGCCGTTTCCATTTCTGCTGAGTGGATTTCCTGTTGCCAAGTGATAAACTTTGTTTTCGCCGTTTTGGCTTGTTCCCAAAAGGGCAAGCCTTCTTGTATGTGTTCTAGATGGGTTATATGCTGCATTTATTTCCCACATAAATTCCGGCATATTCACACTGCTCAAAATGCTAGAACTTATGCTATTTGCATTGCTTATGGTTATTTTCATTACCACCAATTTCCTAAGGCTTGCAAAAATCACCGTTGCTGTTTTTTTATTGTCGCTAAACGAATCCAAAACAGTTACCGCTGTAACACTATTGTCGCGAATAGTATTATTATTTGAAGCTATAAAAACATTTGGTTCACTGAATGGAAACAATATTCCAAGCACTATGCTATCACTTCCAATTACATTGTAGGTGCCGACTTTTTCCTCATGTAAAGGACTAATCAAAGTATCTCTGCCGCCAACCAGCATTAGGTTTGCATAAGCCGAATTTTTTTCTCCCAAAGCGGCTATTTGTTTATATTGCGGAGAGTATCCCACAAGGTTAAGATTGTTTGTTGGAAAGACATCCGGCTCTATTGCGGTGAATCGCTGTGCGAATGTCTGGGTAGCCAAAGCCAAAAGTAGGCATATAGCCTTTGCATTTAAGGTTTTCATAAAAATCTCCTATTTCTTTGTTCTACTTACTTAGACGTACTTTTTCGGAAAAAAAATCCTAAAAAGTGAATTTTGCAAACAAAAGTTTACATTTTATGCAAGATTTTTTGAATTTTGGGTAAAATTGCTCAAAATCTTCTCCACAACACTATCCACAACATCCTCAACGCTCTTCGGATGCTTATAAAAATGCGGACAGGCAGGTATAATAATTGCCCCTGCTCTTTTTAACCTCAGCATATTTTCTAAATGAATTTCATTAAATGGCATTTCTCTTGGAACAATCACAAGCGGGCGGTTTTCCTTTAAGCATACATCGGCGGCTCTTATCAACAGATTATTGCTTGTACCAGCGGCTACTTTTCCCAGCGTTCCCATTGAGCAGGGCAAAATAACCATTCCAAGATACTTTGAGCTGCCTGTTGCTGGCGGGGCAAAGAAATCGTCTATTTTATGGATTTTTTCGTGTTGCAAAATAGATTTGCAACCCTCGTGTTTCAACACTGCTTCACCCATTTTTGTAATAATAAGCTCCACTGCAAAATGCTGTTTTTTTGCAAGTTGCAGAAAGCGCTTTGCATATATGGCGCCAGATGCGCCTGTTATGCCGAGGATTATAGGAGAGTTTTCCATTTTTTCTCACAAATCACAATATGGGCAAGCCCACCGTCCAATGAGTTTATGGAGCATAGGGTAAAGCCTGCTTTTCTTGCTTTTGCCGCATAATCCACTGGGTTTAAAAAATTCAAGATGGATATTACCAAATAACGATAAGCGTTGTGTTTGCTGAATAGCATACCCACAAAAGGAATAGCGAGCGGCGCGATTCTTTGGTAAAATAGTTTCGCAATTCTTTTTTCCGGTCTAAAAAAATCGAGCGTGGCAAAATAACCACCTTGTTTTAGCACTCTAAAAACTTCATTGAAAGCCAAATCCAAATTTTGAATGTTTCGCATTCCAAAACCATTCAGAATAATATCCACGGAATTATTTGCAAGCGGTATTTGCGTTGCGTCCATTTGAACGGGAATTAAATTTGGGCTTTTTTTAGTAGCCACACCAAGCATTTTATCGGCAAAATCGCCAACTATTGAGAGTTTGCAATTCTTTGATTTTTTTATGTAAGAGAGCAGAAAATCCCCTGTTCCGCCACATAAGTCCAGTACCACAGCCTCTTTTTTTTGCGGTAATTTTTTGCAGCAAGTCTTTCTCCAAGCAATATCCCTGCCCGCAGACATCAAATGATTGAGCAGGTCGTATCTCTTGTGTATTTGGTTAAACATTTCACGGATTTTAAGCATTGTGGTGGCAAGGTAGTAAATTTTGCTAGGTAGCTACACTGTTGTCAGGTTCAAAGTAACATATCACGTGTTCTTTCAAAATCCAGTCTAGATTTTCTAGAATTTGGGGGAGCAATAATATATCGTTTTTTTCCAAACGCTCAGTTAAATGTTCTGGCGTGAAGTTTTCCTCAATTTTTTTTGCCTCAGGTGCGTAGCTCAAATGCCAAGGCTCCGGCTGAACTCTGCCTATGCCGGGTAAAAAAACACGTCTGAATCCAAAGGAATTGCCGCTTTCAATTTGAGAATCCAGCCATTTGTGAAATTTTCCAAATACACTAAAAGATTCTTCCACAGTTAGCTCTGCCTCGTAGCCTTCTGGAACCGCTACGGCATCTATCACGTCAATATCGGTTCCCCATTCGTGCCTGCTGGTGCCGGGCAAGGCACTCCAAAGCAAAATCGCTTTCATGCACTCCAAATCGGAAAGTCCATCTCTGTTTAGCGGTTTTCCATTTTCATCTAAAATTTTTCTTTTTCCTAAAACCTTTTCGTTCCAAATTAAAAGCTGCCTCTCAAAGCTGCGCCAGCCACTTTCAATTTTAGGTTCAATGCCCTGTTTTTTTGCTTCTGCGCAAAAATTTTCAAAAGCGTTTAGTGTTTCTTGTTTTAGCACTGCTACCTAGAAATTGGAACGGGCGAGAGTTTTGGGGTTGTTTTGCCTTCTGCAACACGCATGGTTTCTTTTATGGCGGTGCGAAGCGCAAAATTTTCTCCGGCATTTTCCCACTTGCCAGTTTTGCCATTTAGCCATAAAACAGTTTCGCCGTTTTGACTTGTGAAAATTGAAGCAACCATGCCGTAGCGAAAAAATTTTCCGGCAATTATTTTGCCATCTAAATTCAAATTCCCATTCCATGTTTCGGCGGTGTAGCCAAGGCGAACCCTTTCAAGCATAACTTCCCAAACCCTGCCAAAAGCCGCCTCGGAACTTATGAGGGACTTTTTGAGCTGAGAGGAAATTTCGCGCAAAGCATCTGCGGCTTCGTTGTTTTTGTAAGGAAAGCCACCTTCTACAAACAAAATTAGGGTATCTATTGTTTTTGCCAAATCTTCGCTGTATTTTGCCTTGCGCGTTTCAAAATAGCGAGTGGTGCCAAGTGCTTTTTGCCTTGCGCCTCTGAGTTTTTCTATTTCGGCTTTAAGTGAATCTATTTGCCCAATCAATTCTTTTTCCTGATTTTCCAAAGCTGTGATTTTTTGCTTGGAATTTGCAACAAAATCTGAGTGCCGTTTTGCCTCTGCCTGCATTAAATTTTTTTCCCTTTCCGTTTCTGCATTCACGGTTTTTATATTGCGGCGAATTTCTGCAATGCTATTATCTTGCGCAAACAGAGTGTTTGCAAGGGTAAGGGCAAGTAAAAGGAGATAAAGCATTGGAATAATGTAGAAAAAAATTAGTAAATTCTGATTTAAGTTATGATGCTACGAGCTTTGGAACTTGCTACTTATGCTATAAAAAATTGCCGCCCCAATCCGGCGGTGGGAGCTTTGCTTGTGAAAAATGGCGTGGCTGTGGGAGAAGGTTACACTCAAGAGCCGGGCAATGCTCACGCAGAAATAGTTGCTTTGAAAAACGCAGGCGAAAATGCAAAGGGTGCGGATTTATACGTAACTCTGGAACCTTGCTGCCACTACGGGCGCACACCGCCCTGTACAGATAAAATAATAAGTGCGGGCATAAAAAAGGTTTGCTACGGCTCTTTAGACTCAAATCCAGAAGTTGCAGGAAAAGGAATTGAAAAATTGCAGCAGGCGGGAATAGAAACCGTGAAAGAAAATTTGAATGGGTTGGTAGATAATTTTTATGAATCTTATTTTTGGTTTGTGAAAAACAGAACTCCTTTTATAACGCTAAAAATAGCTCAAACAATG
>Ga0268262_10006749_pt1 | contig 10910 bp, 13 predicted proteins | sample TergutNc150P3_FD_190354 | JGI IMG/M metagenome (GOLD analysis project Ga0268262, IMG submission 190354) | Nasutitermes corniger P3 segment gut microbial community from laboratory colony in Florida, USA - Nc150 P3 (SPAdes) (version 2) | ecosystem: Host-associated > Arthropoda: Insects >...
ATGACGGCGTAATCACGGGAATTATTAACCTTGGAAACAAGATATTAAAAATACGCGATATTGTAAAAAACATAAATACGATAACGGATCAGACAAAAGTTATAGCGTTTAACGCCGCGTTGGAAGCCGCGAGCGCGGGTGAAAGGGGCAAGCGTTTTTCAGTCGTGGCGAGTGAAGTAAACAGGCTTGCGGACGATATCGCGTCCCTTACCAGGCAAATCCGCGAACAAGTTGAGGAAATACAAAATTCTTCCTCATCATTGATAATTTCCAGTGAGGAAAGCGCTGATAAAATCACTGAAGGTAATAACCTTATAAAGGAACTTGAAGACATTTTCCGCGAAATTCGTTCAGGCGCTGAAATTACCGCAAACCAGGCCCAAACGATTACAATATCAACTCAAAAACAGCAAAAGTCAACTGAACAAATTAACATAGCCATATCTGACATATCAAAGGGACTGTCAAATTTTATACAATCAACAAGGGTGGCGACTTCTTCGGCGGAAGAACTTACGGAGATGATTCAAAAATTAGATTCCATTTTAAAAGGAGAAGCACCTTCGCTAAATACTGACAATAAGTCCAAAGAATAAAATGCGGATTAATTTAAAAATATTTATCGTAATGGCGGTATTTTCCCTATCCGCCCTTCCCCTCTTCTGCAGGGATATTGCCATTTTGGTAGTTGACGGGGACTTGGATCTTCCTTTGGAAGGGGCGACGGTGCGCACAAGGGGCGGAAATGAATATATATGCGGTAAGGACGGAAAAGCCAAACTTCAAGTTCCTGATGACAGACAAACGGTTCTTTACGCCGCATATCCCGGTTATGAGACAAGCGCAATAACAATTCCCGTTACGGGCAATTCTTTTACGGTTTATTTAAATCTTTCCGGATTTTTACAGGGGCGTGAACTTGTGGTTGAAGCTACAAAACCTGGAACAAGCGAGACAAAAACGGGCCGTAGCGTCGCCGTAAGTGAAAAAGAAATAGCCCAAACTGCGGAAATAGGAATAATAGAAGACGTAATGAGATCGATAAAACTTCTTCCCGGCGTAGGTTACTCAGGACTTTTCAACGCCAATCCCAGTATCCGAGGCGGACAGCCTGGGGACATGACCGCTTCTTTGGACGGTTTTTATATTAATAATCCGTACTTTTGGGGCGGCGGCTTTTCAATTTTTGATCCCCGCATGGTAAAAAGCGCCCAGTTATCCCACGGGGTATTTTCCACCCGTTACGGGCATACAATTTCAGGACTTCTTGAAATAACGTCTAAAGAACCTTCACCTACGGAGACTGAATTTGAACTTGGAATAAACACAAGCGCCGCAAATTTTAACCTTTCCATTCCGTTGAATGGAAAGGGTGGTATTCTTTTTATGGGACGTGTTACATATTATGACCCCGTCCTATGGGCGGCCAAACAAATGTCAACCATAATTCCGGAATTGGCGGTAATCAGTTACATAGACAGATCACCGTATATCAGATCGGCGACAATTAACGGAAATTACCGTTTTACGGACAATGTTGTTTTATCCGCGACAGGTTTTTTGGGGATGGACGGGGGAGGCGTAAATTTTATAAATGAAAATAAAACGGAAAAACTTGACAGCGATACGTCTATAAGGTTTGATTATGTTAATTATCAAACTTTCTTTACGTCATCTTTATCTTGGAATCCACACAATGATATGCTTGTAAGATTTACCGCAGGCGCGGGATATGAAGGCATGGAGTTAGACGGAAAAATAAATTATAACATAGATAAAAAATATTTCACCTCTGATTTTTATGATACTTATAAAAAATATTTAAAAGAAAAATATTATGATTATTTTACGGACATGATCATAACTGAGTCTGATTCAAAATACAATGTTCAGGGACGCATTGATTATGACTGGAAATTATCGGATGACTTTCTTGCGGCCATCGGAGTACAAGAATTATTTTCATTTTCAAGTACTGAAGGCTACCAGAAGGTATCTCGTGATATTCCATTTAATATAATTAAAGATGAAAAGATTATTGATATAATAAATAATTTTTTTGGGAATAATGTACCGGAGGGATTAACAATAGGGATACCATATATTCGTCAATCTGATACGCAAAACAGGCTTTTAACAACATCCGGCTATTTACTTGGTGAATATAATATGGATGGAAATCGTTTCAGCGTTGAATTTGGAATCCGTATGGATCACTTTATGGTTTTAGGAGACGGTTTTACATTACAAAGTAATCCTGTATTAAATCCGCGTATAAATCTTGATTATAATATTTTACGCAATAAGGGACTTTTAAACTCGTTTGACATAACGGCTGGAACCGGGCTTTTTTCATCTATAAACAGTATCATCTTTGACGCGGAAAGAAAATATGACATCGACCATATAAAACCTAACAGAAGCTGGACTTCCGTAATAGGCGTCAGATTTGAATTTCCAGAATCAATAATTTTAAATATTGAAGGTTACTACAAAAAAGTTTTTGACAGAATGTATATTACAGTCAGCCCCGCAGAGGGTTCAGTTGCAATTAATCCTCAATTTAACGGTGAGGGAATGGTATGGGGAATAGACGTTATGCTCCAAAAAATACAAAGCCGTTTTTGGGACGGCTGGCTTTCATATTCATTTAACTGGGCACAGTACCGCGATCCAAACGGTAATTTTGGCGGAATGGGAATATCCGGAGGAAATCGTGGTGATGACTGGTATTTCCCCGCATATCACAGGTTTCATAATCTTAATTTAATAATAAATATTAAGCCTACGCCCAGAATTAATATTTATGTGCGTTTTGGAATCGCCTCCGGCATACTTTTAGAAAAAAGAGAAGGAGACGGACCTGAGAGCGTTCCCGTATTAATTTATAAAGGAGAAGACAGTTATATAATAGAAAAATTTAAATGGGAGTCTTATATTGATGAAAAAAACCGCACTACCCCATCGTTGCCGATGGATTTAAAATTTTCATTTTTTGGCGGTAATAAGAACGGAAAAACAAGATATGAATTTTATTTTGCAATAGAAAATGTTTTGGGATTACTGTATACTGCCCAAGGGAATACAAGTTTTAACCAATACACAGGTGAAGTTGACACGGGCAATGATTCAGCGCGTTATGAAATACCTATTCCAATACCGTCATTTGGGTTTAAAATCAGTTATTAAAGGTAAAATATGAAAGCTATTAAAATTTTTATTGTAGTTATCTCAACATTTTTACTTTTTAACTGCGTCTCCTTTATGGAAAAAACGGGGCAGGTACTTGACGGTTCCGCCTTTAGATTAAAAACTGTTTCCGTTTATAAAATATCAGGCGAAAAAGGAAATCAACAGGAAATAAAAATATTTGTTGTTGAAAATAAAGAAAAGGAAAAATCAATAATAATTACATTAGAAAATTTCCCCATGATAAAACTGTTTGGCTCATTCCCTAACAAAGAAGGCGTTTTTACCCTTACAACTCTTGAATTTCTGTCGGGAAGCGCCAACGGCTGGAATGAATATACAATGGAATTAATAGGAACGGGGAACTTGAAATTTGAAGATACGGTAATTCTTAAAATCGACGAAATTGAACCTGTTCAAATTACAAAAGGACGCGTTCAACTATACGATACCCGTTTAACCGGAAACGAAGCGTTATCGGCATTACGCAACAGGCGCGAGCGCATAATCGCCGTTACGGAATGGATGTCGTCGTTAAACCTTGAAAAAGGGAAGAAAATTAACGATTTTGAAAGATTTTGGCAGCCAATTCTTTTACCGGAGACGGTTTTAAAGAAAAAAAGACCAACTGGCTGGATTCAGGACGCTGACCAATTCCAAAAAACTGACAGCATACGCTGGAATATAAGTTACACAGAGCGGACTTTTTCCGAGGAATTATGGCCTATAAGAAACTCCGGCACTTTACTGCGCGATTGGGAAGAGGCAATCGGCTGGATATATCTGGAATATGAATGGAAAAATATTGTAGAATTACTATTAAAGGAAACATTCTTTACAAAAATAAAGTGAGGTATTAAATGGAAACTGCAACTTTTTCAGTTTTGGAACTTTTTAATCTTGGCGGAATTTTTATGTGGCCCCTGCTTGTATTTTCTATCGCCGTGGTCGCAATCTCCCTTGAACGTATTATTTATATTCTTTTTCATGATCTAAGCGTTGATTATTTGTACGATAAAGTTTCTGACTATATAAGTTCAAATAATTATTCAGGGGCGAGTGAATATCTATCGGGACTGTCAAAACGGAGGATAGGCGCGCGTATTATTTTAACCTTATTAAAGCAGGTAACCCCCGGAAAGCCGTTCCTGGTACACCGCGCCGAACGCGCCGTGGAAACCGAAGCGAAGAACTGCCTCAATTCCCTTGAAAACGGTTTTAACTTTCTTACCGCCCTTGGCTCACTTTCCCCGTTAACCGGCTTTCTTGGAACGGTATCGGGAATGATCGGCGCTTTTAAATCAATCGCCGAAGCTACGGAAGTAAACGCACAGATTGTCGCAAACGGCATCTACGAAGCCCTCATCACCACGGTATTCGGTCTTATAATAGCCATCATCGCGATGATTGCGCACTCCATTCTAAGCCACATAGTCGATAAATTTGCCGCAAGAGTGGAAGGCGTTTGCTCTGATTTAATCGCGCAAATTGAAATCGGTCAGAATGAGGGAAAGTAGACAAGTAATATGAATATTTCACGCCGTAAAAAAACCGGCTTTCTTGAATCAAGCGCCGCAAGCGACCTTGCATTCCTTTTAATTATATATTTTCTTGTTATCGCCGGTTTTAACGTTAATAAAGGCTTTATTATTAACCTTCCGGCAAAAGACTCCACAAGAATGATACTAAAAGAAGAATTAGTGCGCTTTGAAATGGATTCAAAAGGGGACATATCGCATAATGAAGAAATATTAACTATCCCAAAAGCAAAATCAATAATTCAAAACGCCCAAAGGGAAAATCCCAATATAGCGGTTATTATAACAATTGACGGTAAAGCCCATTGGCAAAATGTCGTGTCATTTGTGGAGCTTGCCCAGGATTTACAAATTGATTCATTCTCATTTTCCATGAAAAGGGATAATTAATGAATTTTAGACGGCAAAAAAAACAATTTAACATTCCGCTGTCTTCCATGTCAGACATTGGATTTCTGTTGTTGGTCTTTATTATGCTTGTCTCCTTAATTAATTACCGCAAAGAAGTAAAAATAGATTATCCTGAAGCGGAAAAAGCGCTTAGAACCACCGAAGAAAAAAACCTTGAAGTATGGATCGATTTGGAAGGCAATATTTATCTTGATGGAACTCCTTCCGACCGTAACGCATTTGAGCAAAAGATAACAAACCTGTATATACTGGCTCCTGATACAAGAGTGCATATAATTGCCGATAAAAACACCCCTTATGAAAATATTAACAGCGTGTTGGAAATAATGCAGCTGCTCCAATACCGCGTTGTAAGCTTTGTGGTAAAAACCAATGAATGAAAAATTATTAAGGCTGATTATTTTTATTATTGTCGCCGCGCTTCATTTGCTTGTAATATTTTTTCTTGTCTTTGACACGGGGGCTGTCATTCAGGATATTCCGGAAAACGCCAGGGTAATGAAGTTGACGGACATTGCCGAGCTTCCCCCACCGCCTCCTGATGAGCCTGAAATTCCGCAGGTGGAAGAAATAGCCGAAGTAATGATAGAAACCGATATTCCCCCCGTTCAAAACGTAGTTCCCGCAGGAACAATAATAAATGTTTCTTTTGAGGATTATCTTCAGATGCATCAAGTATCTAAAAGGCCCATATTTGATGAAGAGTCCCTTACTTCCGCTTTAGTTTATCCGCCCATCGCCTTACGCTCAGGTATCGAAGGCAGGGTTGTTCTTGAATTATTCGTTGATCGCGCGGGTTTCGTGCAAAAGATAACAATTTTACGCGAAGAGCCGGAAGGCAAGGGATTTGGGGAAGCCGCCGTAAAGGCGTTTACAGGCAGAAAAGGAACTCCCGCCTTCGCGAATGATGAAGCCGTTTCATGCAGGTACCGGTATCCCGTGGTTTTTAGAATTAAATAATTACGCAAAATTTTCGCATTTACAAGTTATTAGAAAATTAGCATAGCATCACCATAACTAAAAAAGCGGTATCCTTCTCTAATGGCTTCAGCGTAACTATCAAGGATCAGTTCCCTGCCGGCGAAAGCTGAGACTAACATCAGCAGAGTTGATTCGGGGGTGTGAAAATTAGTAAATATAGCGTCTACTACATTAAATTTATATCCAGGGTATATAAAAATGAAAGTCTTGTTTTCTCCTCGCTTTAGTTTTCCATCCGTCCACGCGCTTTCCAGAGTTCTAACGCTTGTGGTTCCTATCGCGATAATTTTTCTTCCGGCTTTTTTCGCGTCTTCAATTTTTTCCGCGCTGCCGTCATCTATATAAAAATATTCACTGTGCATTTTATGATCTTCAATATTTTCAGCGCGGACTGGAAGGAATGTTCCCAATCCTACGTGCAGAGTTATATATACGCTTTCTATTCCACGGGAATCAATAGCGTCTAATATTTCCCTTGTAAAATGAAGCCCCGCAGTCGGAGCCGCCGTAGAGCCAGTTTGCCTTGCGTAAATGGTCTGATAACGCTCAATATCCTCAGGAGCGTCTTTTCGTTTTATATACGGCGGTAATGGAATATGACCGTTTTTATCCAACCATGCGTCGTTTATGGGAATTTCAAATTTTAACAGAATATATTCGTCTTCAAAACCGCTAATAACGGCTTTAATCCGCTCCTGCTCGTCCTCAGTGAATAAAAAAACGTCTCCCGTCCGTTTTCGGCGCGTGTGTTTTGCCATAACTTTCCATAAAAAACCATCCCCATTAACGTCATCTAAAAGTAGAAACTCAATTTTTGCGCCGGTTTTTTCATGAAAAGCGTAAAGACGCGCCTTGCGTACTTTTGTGTTATTAAAAACTAAAAGCGGCTTCTCACCGCCAGCAATCAAGAATTTTTCGCTACAGAGAATATCAGGCAATTTACTGACTTCAGTGTGCAAGCGTGCGCCTGATAGCCTGTCAAGCGTCATCAATCTGCTCTGTCCCCGCTTTTCGGGGGGATATTGGGCGATTAAATTATCGGGAAGATTAAAAATAAAGTTACTTTTTTTCATTAAAAAAGAGAACCTTCATCGTTTGCGGAATTGTTAGGCGCTAATCCCAAATGGCCGTACCCAAAATTTGTAACTACCCTTCCCCTTGGTGTGCGTTGTATAAGGCCCGCCTGTATTAAAAACGGCTCATAATAATCTTCCAGAGTTTCAACGGATTCTCCGATTGAAATAGCCAAAGTGTCCGCCCCTACAGGGCCGCCCTTATAACGTTCAATTATTATTTTTAAAATTTCCCTGTCCTGTTTTTCAAGACCGAGTTCGTCTATTTCAAGACGCTTAAGACCGTTATGAACAACGGCCAAAGTAATGGAAGGCTCCCCCGCGTACTGCGCGAAATCCCTCATGCGCTTTAGCAGTTGATTCACCACCCTTGGAGTGCCCCTTGAAGATTTTGCAAGAAGGGAGGCGGCATCGTCATCAATTTTTACTTTTAAAAGAGCGGCGGAACGGCGGACAATGGCTTCCAAATCCTGCTGTTCATAAAATGAAAAACGGCAGGTAATGCCAAACCTGCTTATTAACGGACTTGAAACAACGCCCGCCTTTGTCGTGGCGCCGACAAGAGTAAACGGTTTAATCGCTATACGCATTGTTCTTGCGTTTGGCCCCTGCCCTATAACCCAGTCAATTCCATAATCTTCCATCGCGATGTAAAGAAGCTCTTCAATGGCGGGTTTAAGACTGTGTATCTCGTCAATAAAAAACACGTCGCCTTTTTTTAAATTGGTTAAGAAGCCAACAAGGTCTTTTGGTTTATCAAGGGCGGGAGCCGTAGTTTGAACAAAACCGGTTCCCATTTCATTTGCCACAACCTGCGCCATTGTAGTTTTGCCAAGCCCCGCGGGTCCGATTAAAAAAAGATGATCAAGGCTGTCCCCGCGTTCTTTAGCCGCAAAAATAAAAACTGATAAATTTTCCTTCATTCCCTTTTGCCCTAAAAATTCTTTCAAATTACGGGGACGAAGAGCCATGTCCTGCGCGTCTTCAATAATCAATTCAGGTCTTACTGGGCTTTTTTCTTTCATTTTACGCGCCGCTTAAATTTAAAATTGCTTCTTTAAATATTAATTTTTCTTTTTCATCAGCGGGCAAGTCAAAAGCTACTGAGCTCTCCGCCCTAGCCAAAGCTTGCGCCGCCTGCCTTCTGTCATAGCCCATGCCGACAAGAGCTTCAACCAATTCATTGTAGGGAGAAACAATATCAACCGGTTGAATTTGAACAAGTTTCCCTTTTAATGAAAGCAGCATTTTTTGCGCCGTCTTCTTACCAAGCCCGGGGACGGCTTCAAGCCGCGCAAGATCCCCGCTTTCAAGCGCCTTTTCAAGATCGTCCTGGCTTATGCCACCCATTATTTTTATCGCGCCCTTAGGACCGATTCCCTCAACTTTTATAAGTTCCAAAAATGTATTCCGCCGGCTTTCATTACAAAAACCAAAAAGCTTCATTTGATCATCCCTGTGGTACAGCCATGTAAAAACCCGACATTCGCCGTTCAGGAGCAAAGTTTGCATATCATTTACCGGCATGGTGATTTCCCACTCAATATCGCCAGAAAGGATAAAAACCGCCTCGCCGTCCTTTCCACTGACAATACCATGGATACTGTTAAACATAGGATAAACATATCATTTTTTGGGAAAAAAAAGAAGAATTCAGTTGACAGGAGTAAAAAAATATAGTATAGTCTGACTAGACAGACTATATAATAAAAGAAGGAAAAAAATGAATGTAAAGACAAAAAGAAAAGCCAAATGGCAATTACAGGAGGCAAAAGCCATGTTTAGTGAAGTTATTAAAGAAGCTGAATTTTTACCTCAAATTATCACGGTTCGGGGAAAGGAAACGGCGGTTATTCTCTCCTACGAAGAGTATAAAAAATTATCAAGCCCAAGACAGACGCTTTTTGAATTTATCCAAAATTCTCCTCTGAGGGACATCAATTTAGAGTTACCGCCGCGTCAGGCCGAAAAAACAAGAGAGGTGTTCCTGTGAAATACCTTCTGGATACAAATGTAATATCCGAAATGCAAAAGTCTAATTGCAGCGAAAATGTCAAATCTTTTATGGATACCCTTCCCTGGGATGATTTGTATATACCGGCAATTACTTTAGGTGAATTATGTTACGGTATAGAAAAACTCCCCTATGGTAAAAAGAAGCACGAGCTTTCAATTTGGCTTTATGCGGAATTACCGCAGTGGTTTGACGAGCGTATCATTACATTTGATACGGAAGTAATGTTGGAATGGGGAAAAATTAGGGCCGAAGTAAAAAGGACATTACCTGTAGCCGATTCATTAATTGCCGCAGCCTCAATTGTCCACCACATGTTTCTTGTAACAAGAAACACAAAAGATTTTGAAGATATAGAAGGTATAAATCTGCTTAATCCTTGGGAGTTTTAATGACGTTGTTTACCGCGCAAATAGCGGCTCCAAGGGCGTCTGCGGCGTGGTCAGGTCTTGGGATTTTTTCCAGTCCTAAAATAAGCCTTACCATTTCCTGCACCTGTTTTTTATCCGCAGCGTTTATTCCAGTCACACCCTGCTTGATTGCGTTAGGTGTAAACTCATGAAGATAAACGCCCTTTTCAGCTATTGCCGCGGATATTACACCCCTCGCTTCGGCTACCGGAATGGCGCTTGAAACATTCTTGCCAAAATAAAGGGTCTCTATCGCCGCTTCATGCGGTTTAAATTTTTTTAATAAATCGCGTATGCATTGTAAAATAAAAAAAAGGCGATCCGCTCTTGGAGTGTCCGCCTTTGTTAATATAACGCCGTGATCCAAGTATTTTATTTTTCCGTCAACGGAGTCAAGCACGCCCCAGCCCGTACTTGCAAGACCGGGGTCAATTCCTATAATCCTGCGAAATTCGCTTTCTTGCGGTTTTGGCTTAGCCAGCGTCAAACCCTTCGGGGATGGTCACATTTGAATAAACATTCTGCACATCCTCGTTCTCTTCAAGCTTATCAATTAATTTGAGCGCTTTGGCGGTCCCGTCATTGTCTAAAGATTTTTCCACCTCGGCGACCATGCTTATTTGCGCACTCATGGTTTCAAACTCTTTTGCCTGAAGCGCGTTCAATACGTTTTCAAAATCCTCAGGCGCGGTAGTTACTTCGATAATTCCATCCTGCGCTGAAACGTCTTCGGCCCCGCCTTCAATCGCCACTTCCATTACCTGATCTTCAGTATACTTCTCCCCGTCCATGGTAATTACGCCCAAACGTTTAAAAAGTCTGGAAACCGAACCGGAAGTGGCAAGCTGACCGCCCGCCCGCGTCAGAATATTACGGATATCGGCGGCGGCGCGGTTTTTATTGTCTGTAAGAACTTCGATAAAAATCGCTACCCCGCCCGGAGCATAGGCTTCGTAAACAAGCTCTTCATAGTTTACGCCTTCAAGCTCCCCCGTACCTTTTTTTATAGCCCTGTCGATGTTGTCCTTGGGCATATTAGCGGCTCTGGCTTTTAGTACGGCAGTCCTTAACCGCGGATTGCCGTCTATACTGCCGCCGCCCATTCTGGCGGCGATAGAAATTTCTTTAATTAATTTAGTGAACATCTGACCGCGTTTTGCATCCGCGGCCCCTTTTGCGTGCTTAATCGTCGCCCATTTACTGTGGCCCGACATGGTAACTCCTTAATTTAGTAGAATATAAACGCGGCCTTTTTTATCAGGCTTTTCCCTTCTGAACTGCTTTGGAAATAATA
>Ga0268262_10006750_pt1 | contig 10909 bp, 5 predicted proteins | sample TergutNc150P3_FD_190354 | JGI IMG/M metagenome (GOLD analysis project Ga0268262, IMG submission 190354) | Nasutitermes corniger P3 segment gut microbial community from laboratory colony in Florida, USA - Nc150 P3 (SPAdes) (version 2) | ecosystem: Host-associated > Arthropoda: Insects > Digestive...
AGTCGAGGTCGGCCCTTCGCATGGTACGAAGAAGATCGGTACGTGGAAAGTCGGCGACATCGCCGAGGGCACGTATCTGATTAGGGGCGTGCTGACGGGCAAGGACGGCGTCAAGGTCAAGGTATCGGCGTTGGTCGCGGTCGTGAGGTAATTGCTGTTGACGGGTTGCAGGTGTTATTGTAAGGGGCGGCCCGATGCGGCCGCCCTTAAATCAAGTCTCCTCTCCAGACATCACCTCGGCGATGTTCAGGATGTGGTCTTTTATCCGCCGGTAGCTTATGAGCATATCCGGGAAAGTAGTGCTCAGCAGCGGGTCTACCGGGTTTTCCGACAGTCTGGTCAAGTGTCTGCCGCGGAGGTCGCGGAACTTGTGTGTTATGGCGTCGCCCTGCGGGTTGGCTTTTGAGATGATGGCCTTGTTGTTCACGCTGAACGCGTGGTTGACCAAGTCGAAGTATTCGGAGACTGAGTCGTGGAGCGAGATGAGTTCGTCCCGCATTATTTGGGGCATCTCCACGCCGGTGGCGTTTTTTATGCGCTTGTAGAGTTTGGTCAGGGTGGTTATGTAGTCGCTTATGGTTTCGTAGTCGTCGGCTAAGCGTATCTGAACCTGCGCCTCCTCCGCGAGGCTTCTCGGGACGTTGCTGCCGGATAGGACGTCGGTTAGGAATGCGGTTATCTCGCGCTGTATATTGTCCATGACCTCTTCCTTATAGAATATGCTGCTGACCAATTTCTCTTCTTTCTCGGCGCCCTCCACGCCGCCCAAGACGTTTCCTGAGAGGATGGCTTTGAGTTTGTCGAGCATCTCGCGGTCATGCTTCCCCATGTTGATGATTTCGTAGCGCGCTTGCGCTATGCCTACCATGGGCGAATCAACCAGATGGCTGCCGAGCTTCGTGAGTTTGGGCGGTTCCTTGTACGGTTTGTCGGGGACGGCTTTTATCAGCACGTACGCCAAGACGTTGGTGAGCGGCAGGAAGAGCAGCGTGTTGAATACGTTGAAGCCCGAGTGGACCGCGGCTATGCCGGCCTGTATGTATGGGAAGGTCTCGGCGCCGTTGACCATTACCATGGTATTCGGATCGTGGCCTATGAACTTTCGGATGCACGTCATGTAGAAGCTGAAAATCGCGGTGATCCACAGCACGCCGATGACGTTGAAGACGATGTGCGCGTAGGCGGCGCGTTTGCCGTTGGTCGTGGTTCCCAGCGACGCCAAGAAGGCGGTGATGGTGGTGCCGATGTTTTCGCCCAAGACGAGGGCGGCGGCGGTTTCGAACTGTATGATGCCGGAGGCGGCCAGCCCCATGGTTATGCCGATGGTGGCCGAGGAGGACTGCACGATGAGGGTGACTATGCAGCCGGCCAGGGCGCATTTGAGCACCCCGGGGTAGGAGTCGGCGGAGAACTTGTGGAACCAAGAGATGAAGTCGGGGATGTCGCGTATCGGGGCGAAGCCCTCTTTCATTACCTCTAAGCCGAAGAAGATCATGCCGATGCCCATAGCCGCCATGCCGGCGTAGCGTACCTTCTCGTTTTTAACGAAGAGGTACAGGAAGACCGAGATGCCCATCAGCGGCAGGCCGTACTGGCCCATGTTTATGGCGAGTATCCAGCCGGTGATGGTGGTGCCGATGTTCGCGCCCATTATGATGCCTATGGCCTGATGCAGGGTCATTATCCCGGAGTTGACGAACCCGACGGTCATGACGGTGGTGATGGACGAGGACTGTATGAGGCAGGTGACGAGCGTCCCCACGCCTGTAGCCATGAGGCGGTTGTTGGTGACCATCCCGATGAGCTTGCGCAGGCGGTCGCCGGCTACGGTCTGGAGGCCGTCGGACATGCTTTTCATGCCGAGGAGGAAGATACCTAGGCCGCCTACTACGTTGAATATCAGGTTGAAAATCAGCTCACTCGACATCAAACCTCCTAAATTAATGACGTTTCGCAGTTAAAATCGCGTGTTAATCGCGCAAAAACGGCGTAAAGCCGTTGTTTATGGATAATATAATATAAGGCATCGGCCGGGGAATCAAAATCTTTTATCTTTTGACCAGAATCTCCGCGGCTAAAGCCCCCAAAGCGGCTAGGTAGAAGATTGCGTCCGCCAGCAGACAGAAGAGCGCCGAGTGGTTTGGGCGGATTCCGGCGTTTAGGCGCACGAAGACCGCGGCGTAGACCAAGGCGGGGATTTGGAAGAGGTAGCGCAGGGTTCCGGCGTAGCGGTAGGCGGTGAGGCCCATTACCGCCGGGGAGATTGCCAGCAGGCCCACGCAGGCCCATATCATTATAAGCAGCGCCTTACGCGCCCGCGTCTCGCCTATGATTGTTATCAGGGTTTCGCGGCCCATGATCCTGTCGCCCTCTATGTCCCGCAGGTCGAATATCAGCGACCGTATGAAGCTCAGGATGAAGACCACGGCGAAGGCGGCCAGGGTTGAGGGGACGATTTTCGCCGCGCCGCCTATCGTTTGCGGCAGGAAGGTTAGGATGGTCGCCCACGCCAGCGCCACGAAAAGGTCGCGTGAGGTGGGGATGTCCTTCATGCTCTTGTAGGGGAAGAGTCCGCGCAGTCCTTTGGGGACCAATGTGATATGGTAGGCGGAGCCGGCCGCCGCGGCGAATAGCATCAGGTAGAAGGTGGATCTGTTTATCAGGAACGCCGTTACCAGCACGGCGAGAGTGCTCGCGCCGGAGAGCAGCAGGAGCAGTTTTGGGTATTTGTTGTAGAACCGGTACTTGGATATGTCTAGGTGAAGCGTGTTTTCTATGCTTGTCAGGCTGTTCCAGAGGTAGACGGATATGAAGTAGAAGAGGGCTATGACGCCGCCCGCTATTGAGAATTTTACCCCCTGTATGGCGCAAGAGGCGTAGTAGGCCGCCACGGCGCCGCTCGAGACGAAGAGGTTGAGGTTGGCCATTATATCGAACAGGCGCATAAACGCGCCCATCGAGTTTTTACCTTTTGTACGGCTCAGGAGCAGCAGGTGGTCGCAGACGCGCTTTATCATCCAGTTGGGTGTGGACGCGCCGGCGGTTACGCCCACCGTTTTGCAGCCGCGCAGCGGCTCCCAGTCGATCTCGTCCTCGGTTTCAACGGCCTGCGTGTGCGTGCCGCACTCACGCGCTATCTGTACAAGCCGCTGGGTGTTGGCGCTGTTCTTTCCGCCCACCACGATCACCGCGTCCACAGATTGCGCTATGCGCTTCGCCTCCTCCTGACGCTCGTCGGTCGCCGAGCAGATGGTCTTTTTCACGGCGATAACGCTGCCGGCGAAGCGCTCCCGCAGTCTCGCCGCGATGAGGTCGAACAGCTCCGTGCCGAAGGTGGTCTGGGAGACCAAGCAAATCTTGCCGAGCGGCGGCAGCCCGTCGACGTCGTCCGGCTTTTGAATTAGATACCCGCTGTCGCCCGCGTAGCCCAAAAGCCCGATCACCTCCGCGTGCCCCTCGTCGCCGGTTATGACGATGCTGTAGCCGTCCCTGCGGTAGCGCTCTATCACGTTGTGCACGGCCTTTACCTTGGGGCAGGTGCCGTCCGCGATGTCGTATCCGGCGCTCTTGTAGCGCTCCATGACGTCCGGCGGCACCCCGTGCGCCCGTATCAGAAGCGTGGCGGGGGCGTTTGGCGGACTGTTTTCGTCGAGCGCGCTGACGCCGCGCTGCCGCAGCATATCGGTAGTCTGTTTGTTGTGGATCAGCGGCCCGAGCGTCCAAGTAGGGCCGGACTTGTCGTCGGAGAGTTCAAGCGCCCGGTCGACGGCCCTCTTCACGCCCATGCAGAACCCGGCGGTTTGCGCTACTATTATTTTCATGTTATTGAATATAATATTTGCGGGTACACGCTTAAAACGCGGATCATTAATTCCGCCTCTTTGGCACGCGATTGCCGAGCACGCCGCGCCGAATTTGCGTACGCGATGCTTTATTAAAGAAAAGCGGGAGACCGTGCCGCCGCCCATCGGCGTCGTGGTAACCGTGAGCGTGTATTTGGAAGATCGCGGCACGTTCCCGCCGTTGTATATATTCGAAAACATATATCGCGCACTCATGGGAATTGTAGGAATTAATATTATTTTTTTGTTTTTTTTATTCTTATTATGAGAATAGGGTTTTTTATAGAAAATTTGAGTTATTACGCCGTTTTTCGGGTGGGGGAGGGGCCTTAGACAAACGTCGGCGGCCCGGCGGGCGGAACCCCGCCCCGCCCGCGACCGCCCGTAAATGACGAATTTAACGGTAAGCCGTAAATCACGGGACAATCACGCCGACGGACGCGGAAGACAGCTCGCTATCGCCGGAACCGTTATAGGCGGACACTTTGTAATAATAAGTAGCGCCCGACGTCAAATAGTTATCCGTATACGATGTGGATGACGCCGTTCCCGCCTGAGTATACGTACCGTAAGCGCTTGTACCGCGGTATACCTTATATCCGGTAGCCCCGGTGACCGAGTACCAGCTCACGGTGATGGAATTGCCCGACGACTGCAATACTGCGGAGACGTTCGACGGGGCGGCGAGTACGGTCGCCGCGTAAGCATAAGACGATTTGGAGCTTTCCCCGGCGGAGTTGTAAGCGGATACCATGTAGTAGTAGGTCGTTCCGGGCGTCAGAGAGTTGTCCGTATACGATGCGGATGATGTTGTTCCCACCTGAGAATACGTACCGGAAGAGCTTGTACTGCGGTACACCCTGTACCCTGTGGCCCCGGTAACCGAAGACCAGCTCACGTTAATGTAGCCGCCGGACGACTGAACGGTTGCGGAGACATTCGACGGGGCGGGGAGCACGGTCGCCACGTAGTTATAAGACGATTGGGAGCTTTCCCCCGCGTCGTTGTAGGCGGATACCGTGTAATAGTAGGTTGTTCCGAGCAAAAGAGAGTTATCCGTATACGACGTGGATGATGATGTTCCAAGCTGAGTATACGTACCGTAAGCGCTTGTGGCGCGGTACACTCTATATCCGGCAGCCCCGGTAACCGAAGGCCAGCTCACGAGAATGGAATTGCTTGACGGCTGCAATGTCGCGTAAACGTTCGACGGGGCGGCGGGCACCGTCGTCGCGCCGTTGGACGAATAAGACAGCTCGCTCTCCCCGGAACTGTTGTAGGCGGACACCTTGTAATAGTATGTCGTTCCCGGCGACAGATAGTTATCCGTATACGAGGCGGACGATGTCGTCTCCACTTGTGTATACGTACCGTAAGCGCTTGTACTGCGGTACACCCTGTATCCGGTAACCCCGCTGACCGACGACCAGCTGACGTTAATGCCGCCCCGCGACGTCGCGGTCGCGCTTACGTTTGACGGCGGGGGCAGTATGGTCATGGCGTAAGTATAAGACGATTGGGAACTCTCCCCCGCGGCGTTGTAGGCGGATACCGTGTAGTAGTAGGTTGTTCCCGGCGTCAAAGAGTTATCCGTATACGAGGTGGACGATGTTGATCCAACTTGGGTATATGTGCCGGAAGCGCTTGTACTGCGGTAAACTCTGTATCCGGTAGCCCCGGTAGCCGAATACCAGTTTACCGTGATGCTGTTCGACGCCGCCGCTCTTGCGGACACGCTTGACGGGGCGGAGGGTTTTGTCGTCGCGTAATCATACGAGGAAGACTGCGGGCTTTCCCCGGAACCGTTGTAGGCCGACACTTTGTAATAGTACGTTGTGCCGGGCGACGGATAGCTGTCCGTATATGACGTGGACGATGTTGTTCCCACCTGAGTATATGTGCCGTAAGCGCTTGTGCCGCGGTATACTATATATCCGGCGGCCCCGGTAACCGAATACCAACTCACCGCGATGGAAGCGCCCGAAGACTGCACCGTTGCGGACACGCTCGACGGCGCGGCGGGTCTTGTCGTAACGCCGTTGGACGAAGAGGAGCGCGAGCTTTCTCCCTTGTTGTTGTAGGCGGATACTCTGTAATAATAAGTCGTTCCCGAGGATAATCCGTCATCGGTATACGAGGTGAAATATGACGCGGAATGCGACATATAATATGTGCTCCCGATCTGACGGTAATCGTTTGACTCGTTTGTACTGCGGTACACGTTGTATCCCGCCGCTCCGTTGACAACCGACCAGCTAACTGTTATACTGTTTGACGAGGAGTATGACGACGATGCCGCCGCCGATACGTCTTTAGGGGCGCCGGGTATGAACTTCTCGGAAAACGCCTCGCTTAGGGTATCGTACGAGCACCCGGTCATCCAAATAGCGCAAATAGAAATTACCGCCGACAATATCGCGTGTTTCCGCAGAATAAACACGTCAACCTCCTAGTTCAAATCAAAAGACAAAAGCAAAGTTACTTGTGACAAAGCGGTACGCGCGCCGATCGCGGGCAGCTAAAACAATTGCCGTATCCCGAAAGTATGCGAATAGTACGCCGTGCCGTAGTTAAACCGGTAAAAATAATGCGTGTACCCCTTGCTAAACGAGAATCCGCCGCCCAACGCTATCCCGACATTGGCCATCCACGCGGTTCTGCCGGTCAATTCGGCTTTTCCGGAGAGCACGTCCAGAAATACGCCCGCCTCCGAGAAGACCACGCTCTTTTCAAACCTGAAGAGCGCCGGAATATTCGCGCCGTAAAATGAAATCGCCTCGTCGCGGAGGCTGTAGCCGCCGGTGTAATAATCGTAGTAGTAGCCGCCGCCCGCGTTGTGCCCCTCGCCCAGCCAGACGTTGATCTCCACAACGAGCGATATTACCTCTTCGGTAATCGGGCGGATATGAACGCCGCCCAGCTGGAAGATAGACGCGTCGCCTGAAAGGCCGTAGCCCAGCGTGAATCCGGTGGCGGATTTCCGTTCCGGTTCCGCTCCGGTATCCGTTCCGTCCGCCGGTTCGGCGCACGGCGGGGGCGGCGGGGCGGGTTGCGGCGCGCACGGCTGCGCGGGCGGAGGCGGCGGCGGTAGCTCCTTCTTAAACATCGCCTCCACAAGTTGCTCCGACGCGGCGGTCAGGTCGGGCAGCGTCTTAAGCGGCAGGTCGGACGCGCCGGCCGCCGCAACCTCCGCCGTCCCGACATTCACGAGACGCGCGAAAGTCCGATACTCGCCGAACACCGGCGCGATCTCCGCCACGCACACATAATCTATGCCGAGCTGCTCCCCCATCCGCCTGAATTGCTCCGAAGCGGCGGCTGTTACGATGTCATGCCACTCCGCCGCCGCCGCCGCCCTGTCGAAGAACTCCGCGTAATTTTCAGACACCTGGTAACGCCCGCTGTTGGCCAGCGCTATAGCCAACCTCATAGCCATCGCTTTGTTGACGGAAACATCCTTCGCGCCGACGGCGTAGACGGCAATCTTCGGGTTGTTCCGCGCCGGTTGTTCGAAGTGTACGGGGGCTGCCGCCTGCGGCGCCTGCCGTACCGGCGCGGTATGTTGCGTCCGGGCCTCCGGTTGCGGCGTCTGTTGCGGCGCCGACGCCGCGGGTTGCGCTGCGCCCCCGCCCGACTTAGCCGCCGCGACAAGGCCGGGAATCTTCGGCAGGATGTCCTTCAAGACCGTTTGCGCAAGCTCCGCCGGGTTCGGCAGCTTGCCGGACGCCGCCTCGTCAATGAACTTCTTCACTATCGGCCTCGCCATTTCCGTCAGCTTTTTAGTGATGTCCGCCTTGGCCTCCTCCGATATGGGCTGCTTCGCCACGGCATCCGCTATCTTCTTCTCTATCTCATTCATCGTCCCGTCCATGAGTATCTGAATCGCCTTACCCTTCGCTTTTTCCATAAGACCGCCGAACTGCGCGTATGTAAAGCACGGCGACGCGCATATCGCCGCCGTCGCCAGCAGCGCAAGCGTTCGCATAGCAGAAATCGCCCGCCTCAATCCTGAACTCATAGAAACACCCCCGCCTCACTCCTGAACACAGCGCACCGAAAGGCCGTTATTCTTGTTATCGTAGAAGTTTACGTACACGTTGTTGAGACGGTGGCTCATATTACGTGTGTACGCGAAGTTGGTGCCGCCGGAAGTCGCCGTCCACCAATGACCGTCCGTACTTAGATTCTCGAAGAAAACGCCGTTCTCGTTGAGGCGGCGGCCTCCGGGGAGAGCCGCGAACCCGTAGTCGTTTGTGCCGCCGCCGCCGTCGTTCCAACCGGTTTTAGCCTTCAGCTTCGCCGCCGCCGCGGATTGGCCGCCCGCCGCCGCGACAAGCGTCTCCCATTCCCGATTACTCGGTAAACGCCACCCGTCGGGACAAACCGCGTTCGCCGTTTTCCAGTCATACAGCCTGCCGTACCGGTCGCAATTTGATTCGCCGTTTTCGTAACACCAAGAACCTTCCTGCGTCGGATAGTTCAGGTTCTCCGCCATCCACGCCTTGTCGCCGCCCACCTTTATCTTTCTGTACGTTCTCCCGTCTCGGTTGTCGGTGAACGCCCCGTCGGCATAAATAATTCTCGACGACGCGCTGACCACGGGCAACGTGGCGCGCTTGCCCGTCTTGAACATCGCCTCCACTATCTGCTCCGCCGCCGCCGTAAGGTCGACGAGCGCCTTAAGCGGTATGTCTCCGGCGCCGGCCGCCGCGACCCTTCCGGACTCCACGTCCAATATATGCGCTACCGCCTGATACTCGCCGAACGCCTTGCAAATCTCCGCCACGCATACGTACTCCGCGCCGAACTGCCTGCCGAGCCTCTTGATCCGCTCGGCGCTCATGTACGCCGCGCTGTCCCTCCGCTCCTCCTCCGCCTTATTTAAGAACTCCTTGTATTCGTCCAACACATGATAACGCCCGCTGGTGGACAACGTCGCCATAAGACGGGTGGCCATAGCCCTGTTGAGCGCGGGATCCTCCGCGCCGAAGACGTAGGCGGCGATATGCGGTATGCCGTCGCCCGACGCCCGCGGCGTAGGTTCCGGCGGCGGCATCGGAGGCTCGCGTCTTAGCGGCGGCGCGGCCTGAACAGGCGGCGCGTATTGCGCTTGCGCCGCCTCCGGCATCGGTACGGCCTGAACAGGCGGCGCGTATTGCGCTTGCGGTTCAGGCACGGCTTCAACAGGCTCCGCCGCCGATACCGCCGTCTCGGCATCGGAATCCTCGGGCGGTTCGGTCTCCGACGGCTCCGCTTCGGCTGCGATTTCTGCGGGTTCGGGCTTCTCGCTCAGAGTTTCTCTATAGATGCCGTCGCGAAATTCAATGTGTACTTCGGGGCCTATGGTGATATCTATGGTTTTAGGTTCTATGCCGCCCGAACCGCCGAAATACATCGCGTGCCCCCCGGTGGCGCTCGGGATATACGGCGTCGCGGCCGAACCGAGGCCGTTGATTGGCCAGCCGCCGTCCATCGCGACGTTGCCGTCTTCCGGATCGCTGTCATAACCGGTAATAGTTCCGCCGGTTTTTACAAAGACTCCGGCCGGATCCGGCTTGCCGAAGAGAGCAACCCCTATACCGTGGACGTAAACCCCGCCCCCTTTTGAAACAGGATAGTTCGGGTTTTGAATGTTAGACACGGTGGCGTCCCCAATAGACTTGCCAATAGCTCTGGCGTTTTTGTTGTCTTGCTGAGAGAGTTTGCTTGAAGCCGCCGCCCCAAGCACGTTTCCTATGGCGTCCCCCCAAACAGTGGCTTTGATAAGCGATTTCCCGGCGATACATTTATTTCCGGAGATTGTCCCGCCGTTCATGTGAAACGCGCCCCCGGCCCACACTTGCACACCGCCGCCGTGAATGCCGAAATTGTTGCTGTTGCCGATAATAGCGGATCCCCCGTTCATAACAAACGTCCCGCCGGAAGCCACGAAAACCGCCGAATTATTTGACGGCGCCGTACCGTCGCCGTCATCCATCGGAGGCCCTTGGAGGGTAATATTGCTGTCCAAAATCAAGGTAACGCCGGAACCGATCCTGAAATGCGCCGGTGAAATCGTCCGGGTTTCCCCTGTGCTTTTGATGGTTATGGCGACGTTGGCGATGCCGCTCTTTTTTTTGAAGGTAAGGTTGCCGCCGTTAGTTAAGCCGCCCTCGTCAGAGTCCAGCGCGACCGTATATTCGCCGCCGGATACCGCGTGGCTCAATATCCAAAGCAATTTGTCGTTGAGTCCGGAAACCGCGTTCATGGAAGGCGCCGACCTTATGGCCTCCGAAATCTTAGGCCCCGACCCGGCGCAGGAAACAAGCGTCAAGCCGGACGCAGCCGCTATCAAGCCGAATAATACCATACGTGCGGCGACGATTGCCGCGCTGCGACAAGACACGCTCTTTGCCATTACACTAACGCTCTCTTTTTAACGGTACCCTAAATTAACCAGTAATTAAGTAGGCATATCAAAGATAATTAATGCCGTCCCGAAAAGCAATTTTTTTTGGAATTTTCCTGATTCTACATAATATTAAATCAAAATCTTTTAAAATCAAAGTCTTTAAAGTCAAATTCATTTTTAGACGAAAGGCTTCGCCTTTCATAGATAAATCGGGGGCTAAACCCCCGATTTTCAGTCAACGGCAAAGTCAAAGTCAAAAGACTGGATTGCTTCGTCGCTTCGCTCCTCGCAATGACCGTCATTGGCTTCGCCGCGATAAACACGGTGCGAGCGAAGCGAAGCAACTTGTTTATCTCGGCGAAGCCAATCCAGAAAATCTTTTGACTTTGACTTTGACTGAAAATGCGGGGTTCAGCCCCGCATTTATCTATGAAGCCGAAGGCTTCGTCTAAAAAAGACTTTGATTTTAAAGATTTTAAAGACTTTGATTTTATATATAGAATAGCCACCCGGCAAAAAATTCCTACCTCTCAGCAAAAAATTCACCAAACCCCACGAAATCCCTCAAGCCCGGAAAAAATCCCACCGATATAATAACTGTGAGCCAGGGGAACGCGGCAATGGAGTGCCGCAAAACCTATAAAGGCCCGCGAAACGGCGGCATGAGGCCGCTAAA
>Ga0268262_10006751_pt1 | contig 10908 bp, 11 predicted proteins | sample TergutNc150P3_FD_190354 | JGI IMG/M metagenome (GOLD analysis project Ga0268262, IMG submission 190354) | Nasutitermes corniger P3 segment gut microbial community from laboratory colony in Florida, USA - Nc150 P3 (SPAdes) (version 2) | ecosystem: Host-associated > Arthropoda: Insects >...
AAAAAGCAAGAACGACAAAAAAGATAAATATGGATACATAAGTTTACAGGAAGCCTCAAAACTGTGCGATTACGGCATTGAATATTTATCATTTTTGGCAAGAACCGGAAAATTACAGGCCGTTAAAATACGCCGGAACTGGATGACAACAAGAGAAGCGATATTGGAATATACCGGGAGAAAAAAGCAATGAGCAGAAAGGAAATAACAAGTAACAACTCTCTATTGCCCCTGGAAAGCCGTTAGATATATAGTAGAGAAAAGGCAGGAAAAGGAGACAAATATGTCCGCAAAGAAAAAAACTCTCGGCTTTATTGTTGCATTGCTTTTCAGCGTTTCGGCTTTGTTTGCCCAGACTTTTCCCCGTGGCGCAATCCTTGACAGCGCAATCTACAATACGCTGCCTCAAAAAGCGGTTCAGCTTTCCCGTTCCTATTCCGAGGTTCCCCAGGCGTATTCGCTGAAACAGTACGCCCCCCAGCCCGGAAATCAGGGAAACTACGGCACTTGCGTCGCGTGGTCCAGCGCCTACGCCGCCAGGACTATCGCGGAATCCATCGCGCTGAACCGGGTGGATCGGCTCTTAACAACAAATAATGTCTTCTCCCCGATTTTTGTGTACAAAGGTTCCTACGCGCTAAAAAATATTAACCCCACCGGGCAGGAGGGCGCGATTATTTCCGATATCCTGAGTTTTATGAAGTCCGAAGGGCCGGTTAAAAAACCGGATTTTGAAGTAACCGATAGTTTCCCGAGGATAACCCTCTCCATGTATGCCAAAAGCGTACGCTATCCCATAGGCGGGTTTGTTACATTATATTTATCGGGGCTTGGAACGGTCGGAGACAGGACGAGAACTGAGCGGGTAAGGAAAAGCATTTCCGAAGGGAAACCGGTTATTATCGGCATGAACTGTCCCGATTCGTTCTTCAAAGCCACAGATGTATGGCGTCCGCCCGAAAACCCGTCGGTGAGTTACGGCGGCCACGCCATGTGCGTGGTTGGGTATGACGATACAAAATACGGCGGCGCTTTTGAGATACAGAACAGTTGGGGCACGAATTGGGGTAACGGCGGATATACATGGATTCCCTATGATGTGTTTGACCAGTTTGTCGTTCAAGCGTATGAGCTCATTGAAGATCTGGCGGCTTACAAAGACGCGGTGGAATATGAAGGTTCCGTCAAGATAGAAGTACACTTTAGCAGTCAGGGTATGCCGGTTCGGTTTGATAACGGCTATTACAAGACGACAGGCTCGTATATGTCCGGAACCATGTTCCGCTACCTTGTCGGGAACAAGAAGCCCGCCTATGTGTATGCTTTTGCCGGGGACGATTCGTCAACCGTAACAAACCAGATATTCCCGCCGCCCGACGCGTATTTTTCGCCGGTGCTGGATTACAGCGATAACACCGTCGCAATACCCGGTGAAACACTTTGGATTCAGCTTGATCAAACCGTAGGCACGGATTATCTGGTGGTACTCTACTCAAAGGAAGCTCTGGACCTTGACTTGATACGAAGCCGTTTTTCTTCGGCGCGTGGAACCTTTGCGCAGCGGGTTGCAAGCGCTGTCGGCTCTAATTACATTCCCGCCCAGCAGGCCCGCTATGAACCCACCGAAATGCGCTTTACCGCCCGCTCGGCAAACCCCAAAGCGGTTTTCGGGCTTTTGCTGGCAATAGACCACCGGTAACGCCCTTGTCCGTGAAAAACTTGCTGTAGGCGCCCTTTAGTCAGCCTTACGCGCTTTCTTGCCATCCCCCGCGCAATTTCAGTATACTGACAATGTGTCAGGCGTTTCGCGCTTTACAACGAAGGAGTAATCATGGCAGCTACAAAAAACACCCCCGGCAAACGGATAGTCGAGCTATGCAAAACCTACAACGTCTCAAGGGAAGCACTGTCAGAACGAAGCGGGGTTCCGATAGACCTGATTCGTCAAATTGAGGAAAAAGAACATATCCCCGACCTCGCCCCGCTGGTAAAGATCTCACGCGCCCTGGGGGTGCGGTTGGGAACGCTTATGGACGACCACGAAGAGCTGGGGCCGGTAATCACCAAAGCTGGAACCGCGGGAGATACCGCCAGGTTTATCACCGGGCTGCCAGGTAAAATACCGCAGACCCAGGACAATGAACATCACGGCTTAACCTTCAGGGCGCTTGCGCCGGACAAGGGCGGCCGCCACATGGAGCCTTTCATCGTAGACATAGAACCGGACGCGGAGCAGGAAAAATCAACCCACGAGGGCGAGGAATTTATCTATGTTCTTTCCGGAAACCTCGCGGTTGATTACGGCTCCACGTTTACGGTAATCCATGAAGGAGATTCAGTGTACTACGATTCCATTGTGCCGCATCGGGTTCTTTCCGCCGACAACAAGCCCGTGAAGATACTCGCGGTTATCTATACTCCTACATAAGGGAATCAGAGAATTATGAAATATATAGAAGAGACCCTCGGGGAAGTTCTCCGGGAAAAAGCCCGGATACAGCCGGATCGTGACTTTTTGGTTTACGCGGACAGGGATTTGCGCTTTACTTACGCGGAATTCGACAAGCGCGTTGATAATTTTGCCAAAGGTTTGCTCTCAATGGGGCTTAAAAAAGGCGACCACCTTGGGATATGGGCGACAAACGTGCCTGACTGGAACACGATCCTTTTTGCCTGCGCCAGACTGGGGGTAGTTTCCGTAACCGTCAATACAGGCTACAAACTCCACGAGCTGGAATACTTGATGAAGCAGTCAGATTTGGCCTGCATCTGTATCATTGATGGTTTTAAGGATTCGGACTATGTAGCGATGGTGAACGAGCTTGTGCCAGAGCTTAAAACCGCTCCCAGAGGGAACCTAAAAAGCGAAAAATTCCCGTTCTTAAAATACGTGGTTTACATAGGCCAGCAGAAACACCGGGGAATGTACTCGTTTAACGAGCTGCTTCTTTTGGGACAGCATAGCTACGAGAAGGAATTCAGGCTGATAGAAGCTTCGCTTGACCGCAACGACGTTGTGAATATGCAGTACACCAGCGGAACCACCGGCTTTCCGAAGGGGGTCATGCTTACCCACCGGAACATCCTGAACAACGGCCTTGGGATCGGCGACAACCAGCGTCTAACCAACAAAGACATCGTGTGCCTTCCGGTGCCGCTGTTCCACTGCTTCGGCCTTGTTCTGGGAATGATGGCAATCCTTACGCACGGCTCCACCGCCGCCATGGTGGAATGGTTCGATCCCCTTATAGTGCTTGCGACAGTTCAAAAGGAAAAATGCACCGCCCTGTACGGAGTGCCAACCATGTTCATAGCGGTGCTTAACCACCCGATGTTCAAGATGTTCGACCTTTCCAGCCTGCGTACCGGTATAATGGCGGGTTCACCCTGCCCAATAGAAGCAATGCGTAAGGTCATCGACCTAATGCACATGAGCGAGGTAACCATATGCTACGGCCTTACCGAGTCCTCCCCGGTGATGACCCAGACCCACTTTGACGACACGATTGAAGTGAAAGTTGAAACCGTTGGCCGCGCCCTTGACGGCGTCGAGGTAACAATCCGTGACGCGGAAACCGGCGAGGAATGTACCGATGGGGTACACGGCGAATTCTGCTGCCGGGGCTACAGCACCATGAAGGGCTACTATAAGATGCCTGAGGAAACGGCAAAGTGCATCGACGAGACCGGCTGGCTTCATTCGGGAGACCTGGGCGTTAAAAACGCGGACGGTAACTTCAAGGTTACAGGCCGCATCAAGGACATGATCATCCGAGGGGGAGAAAACATTTCACCCAAGGAGATCGAAGACTACCTTTACACCATGCCCGGAATCAAAGATGTATCGGTAGTTGGCATAGCCAGCGAAAAATACGGCGAGGAAGTCGGGGCCTTTATAATCATCCATCCTGATACCGCCATAGGCGAGGAAGACGTGCGGGACTTCTGCCGCGGGAAGATCAGCCGCTTCAAAATCCCCAAGTACGTGTTCTTTACGGATGTATTTCCCCTGACCTCAAGCGGCAAGATCCAGAAATACAAACTCAGGGAAATTGGAAATCAAAAGGTATCAGCCGGTGAAGTCTAAGGTGAAGTCTAACTAAAGTGAAGTCTAATATGATCGAATGTGTCCAGGTCGGCGCTATTGAAACCAACTGCTGGCTATACGCCCCGGAAGAAGAAGGCGATACCCGGTTCTGCTTTGTAATTGATCCCGGCGACGAGCCTGACTTGATCATCTCAAGGCTCAGGGAGTTAAACTGGGTTCCCCGTTACATCCTGCTTACGCACGGCCACTTTGATCATCTGATGGCCCTTCCCGATCTTCTCGAAGCTTTTGAAAAAGGCGTCTTCGGCGCGAGAGAAGCGCCAAAAGTTGGCATTCACCGCAGGGACGCCAACTACCTTGGAAAAGACGCCCTCCCAATTCACAGGAAAAGTTTCGCCGCCGCAGGAGGCGGAAACTCGTCTTACATAGATTCCATCTGGAAACCCATTAAAGAGGCGGACATACTTTTTGAGGAAGGCGACGTTCTTCCCCCGTTTAAGGTGCTTCACGTCCCCGGCCACACACCTGGCAGCGCCGCCTTTTACGACAAAAAAGCCGGCGTCCTTTTTTCAGGGGACACGCTTTTTCAGGGCGCCTGGGGCCGCACGGATCTCCCTGGCGGAAACGAGGCGCTCATTCAGCAAAGCCTGAAGCGCCTGCGTTCAATGAAGGAAGAAATAGTTGTCTGCCCCGGCCATGGGCCGGTTACCACTATTGGGGAAGAGCGGAATTGGTGATCTAAAGATAGGGAAATTTGAAAATTATCTGAAAGTACTTTTACCATCTACACTTATATTCAAGAGTCTCCTGCATTAAAGCCAATCTTCTTGGTTTTTGGTGGTTGCTCGATAAGGTTGTTCAGGGCAACAATAATTTGTTCAATTGTCTTGTCTTGTTTTGAAAGCTTATAATCAGTATTTTCAATGTAAACCATGAGCAGTTTCCTTAATTCAGCAGTTTGTTCATTTGTGTCGCTTTTTGAAAGTACATATTGCCTTAATTTTACAAAAGCTCGCATGATATTGATGTTTACCTCGATTGCGCGTTCAGAATTTATTACGCTGGACAGCATTGAAACGCCTTGTTCGGTAAAAACATAAGGTTTGTATTTTCTGGTATCATTGTTAAAGATCACAGTTTGTGATCTTAGATTTTTCCACTCTTCATCAGTCAATTGAAACATAAAATCGGAGGGGAAACGCCCAATATTGCGTTTTACAGCCTGATTTAAGGATCGTAATTCTACCCCATACAATGCTGCAAGATCCCGATCGAGCATGACTTTTTGCCCGCGAATTTCGTAAATCATGTCTTTTATTTGCGTTATCCCGTCTTTCATAGTATATATACTGCGCGGGGATGCAGTTTGCTTTGATCTTCGCGAAAAAAACCGTTATATTGAACAGGCCCTACGCCGCATTACCGACCATCACAATCTTGCGGGTTAAGTTTTGGCAAAATATTATTGGATGCCCACTACCTGGGAAAAATGCTCTCTCAATTCACAGGGACAGTTTCACCGCCGCAGGAGGCGGAAAATCGTCTTACAAGATTCCATCTGGAAACCCATTATATGGGAAACCTGAAAGGGTATAATAAAAGGGCCCATGCTCTTTTTCCCTCACCTCTTCCCCTCCTTATTCTTACCTTTGTCCCCTTTATACATATACTCCTCCATTGTTTCTTTTACTGTGTCTTCCACGATTTGTTTTATATTGCGGATTATAGACTTCTCCAAATGCAATAATGCACCTTCCGGAGTAGACGAAGCGTCAAAAAGCTGGAAAGTTTCGATATTGAGGGCTTTTGCAAGGCGATCCAGCATTTCGGGGGTAGGAAACTTTTTTGAAATTTCGACCATGGAAAGGTAATTCGCTGAAATTCCCGCCTTTTCGGCTAGTTTTTCCTGCGTATAGCCGCATTTCTGCCTGTTTTCCTTCAAATTGTGAGCCAAAATCTCCCTGATACCAAAATTTTGCTTCGGCATTTCTAACTCTAAGGCAAGATTACCCCACATATAGGCATTGACATACCGCCGCTAAAATGGGTATACTTATCTAATAGTTGGATTAATATGCGTTCTTATAGCAAAATTGGTAAAACTGCCTGTATGGGCTCGTTAATAAATGCCGGCGGGCATTGTACGCAAGTCTATTATGGAGGGCTTATGAAAAAGCTATTGCTTTCAATTACGACACTCGTAATTGTATTAATGCTGACATCCGCAGTCTCTGTGGATGTTGAAAAAAACATACCACTTGGTATATCGCATGACCATGAGTGTGATTACCATTGTGGCGAACAAGAGTATATAAACAATTATGATGAATTAAATGCTCAGGCTTATATGTGTTTTGTCTGCGGTGGAACCGGAAGAATAAGATGTTATGTATGCAGTGGTACCGGATGGGTTAAATATTTATATAATTCGCCTGCACAACTGTGTTCTATTTGTTACGGAGCAGGAATGGTTGTATGTGGAGGATGTAATGGACTAGGATATACTGTTTATACCGGAGGAGGAGGTTCTGGTAACTCCGGAAGCAGCAGCTCTGGCAAAATTACATGCTACAAATGCGGTGGAAGCGGCAGGTGTACGTACTGTAGTGGTTCGGGTCGTTGCCCGACCTGCGGAGGTACAGGTGTTTATGGTGGAGTTAAATGCCCTGGATGCAATGGATCGCTTAAATGCAATATGTGTTACGTTACCGGTAACGGAAAATGCAATCCCTGTAAGGGAAACGGATATTATTAGGGCATATTTCACCTCTAAACTACCTTCGGTTCTTAGCCGTGTTCTCTTGTGCTAAGAACCAGAAGGGTAGTACTCTGGAAAGACTAAAACTTTACTTAAAATTTCCCACGAAGCTATGATAAAAGCATGCGGTTATTCGGTATAGTGTAGGTGTTCGGTCGGACTTTAGTCCGCGAACAGTTACCGGTTGTCGCCTCTGCTGGGGCAGAGGCGCATCGAACCTTCGGTTCGCGGACGCAGAGAGCCATAAGTAATGAGAAAGCCAAATTCTTTTTTCCTTCTTATTCTCATTATGAAAAAAAAGAAAAAGCATATGGGGAACGAAAAATTTGGTAATAACACATAGTTCTCTGCGATCTTCGCGAGCTACCTTCGGTTCTTAGCTACCTTAGGTTCAAAAGGCGTGAGGATATTCTTGAAAGTATTCTTTGTAAACATTTAGTTTTTCCAAAGTACTAGCGTGACCTACGCCGCATTACCGGCCATCACAGTCTTGCGGATTAAATTTTGGCAAAATATTATAGCCTTTGGCAGGATTGTTGGCACAGCATTTTACAATGAACTCGTTTTCCTTTTTTGTTAACTCCGATTCGGATATATCCTCGCTGTAAAAAAGAATTTTTTTCCGTAGCGTTATGTCCTGTAGTTGTTCCCATGTAAAATCATTTTCAAGATAGGCACGATCAGGACTGCCGAAATACCGGAGAATGTCTCCTGTTGAATCCTTTCCGACATAGATTTTTCCGTTTGGGTAGGTAATTTTATAGATGACTTTCATGTTTGCTCCTTATCCTTGTCTCCACTAAAGATGGGGGACTATGAACTTCGGTGCTTTTGTATCAAAAACGGCATAAAGTATCTGTAAACTCGTTGTTTTGCCTTTTGATTTGGGGCCAACCAAAATCATAACGCTCTTTCCTCCTATTGACTTATGATTTTGTCTTTGATGTAGGACCATGCGGCTTTATATGCAGCTACGCTGCCTGATGGAACCTTGATGACAAGGCTAGAATGGGTATGGGCAAATATACTTACGGCACTACCACTTATTACATTAGGATCTGAACTAGAAATAGTCTCAATAACTGTAGGCGGTGTTATTGCGTTACAGGTAACCGTGGCAAGGCTTTCACAGCCCCAGAAGGCCCCACCGCCGATAGAAGATAAGCTTGCAGGCAGGGTTATTGTACTGAGGCTCGAACAGTTATTAAAAGCTTCGTCACCGATGGTAGTTGCAGCGGGGAAGCTCACACCGATAAGGCTTACACAATGGTTGAAAGCAAAGTCCCCGATGGTAGTTACAACGGGGAGGCTCACGCTGGTAAGGTTCGTGCATTCATCAAAAGCCCCACCGCCATTCCAAGGCTCACTGTTCATGGTAGTTACTGCAGGGAAACTCACGCTGTTAAGGCTAATGCAATTTTTGAAGGCCCTGTCCCCGATGGTAGTTGCAGTGGGGAAGCTCACACTGGCAAGGCTTGTACAGTCTTGGAAGGTCTGGTAACCGATAAAAGTTGCAGCGGGAAAGCTTACGCTTGTAAGGCTCGTACATCCAATGAAGGCCCCAAAAACACCAAAGTTCCCACCAAAGACCGCACTGCCAATAGCAGTTGCTGCAGGGAAGCTCACGCTGGTAAGGCTCGTGCATCCAATGAAGGCCCCACTACCAATGGTAGTTATTGCTGGGAGATTCACACTGGTAAGGTTTATGCACTGGTTGAAGGCTGAGACTTCGATGGTAATTGCCGCAGGGAAATTTACACCGATAAGGCTTGTACATTTATTGAAAACCATGTAACCGATTGTCTTTACATTCGCCCCTGAAACCAAAGCAAGGTTGATGCAGGCGATACCCTCTCCGATGATGGTCTGGGCAGTATTGGGCAGTGTCAGGGTTACAATTTTGTCCGCCCCTGTATCTGCTAAATACGACATGGAAAAATACGTACTGGTCGTATTCGTATTCATGTTAATAAACGTGCCGATCGAAGTCATGGCAGAGAGGTCAAGGTTCACATACTTGCCTTGGAAGTCTATTTCGGCAAGGATGGCGGCAATGGTTGCGCTCGTGGCAGATCCGGTTACTGTCATTAATATGGGGTCATCTATAGTGCCAGTACCAGGCCCAATTACAATAGAGTAATCGTCTTCTGTATTTCCGTCCTCATCGCTATTTCCGCTTCCACCTTCGGTGTCCGGGCCTTCTACTGAACCGCCTGAACCTTCAAGGGTAATCGTTCCGCTTATTTTAGTTATTGTGTTGCCACTCATCTGTACGGTAAATGTTACCGTAGAATTAGATGGTTTCAGTGTAAACACACTGTTTGAAAAGCCGGTAACAGTTCCGCTTGAGGTTTTGGTTTGCCCACCCGTTATTATAACCAAAATGTATGTATCACCGGAAACCGGGGTATAGGCGGCTTTGCTTTGGTTGATGGTCAGTTTGTAAGTACTTTCGTCCTTGATGTATTCGTAGGCTGCCGTGCCCGTGGGCGACCCGCCATTCTGAATCCAATCGCCAAAGGGAATGTCACAACCCGCCAAAACCGATGCCAACAACAATACAGACAAACCGAAAGCAATAAGCTTCTTCATAAAAACTCCTAAAGCAAAAACTCACCAACTAAAAAAGCCGGTATATGGGACAGCCGATTACAAGATGCTTGTCTTTTCGGTACTACTCCTATAGTCCCTTAGTGCCTTTGTGCTAAGAACTCGAAGGGTAGATGAATTACTACAATTCCCACTTTGCGTTCATCTCATCCCATTACTGGCCTTCACAGTCTTGCGGATTAAACTTTGGCAAAATATTATAGCCTTTGGCAGGATTGTTGGCACAGCATTTTACAATGAACTCGTTTTCCTTTTTATTCAATTCCGATTCAGATATGTCCTCGCTGGAGAAAAGAATTTGTTTCCGTAGCGTTATGTCCTGTAGTTGTTCCCATGTAAAATCATTTTCAAGATAGGCACGATCCGGACTGCCGAAATACCGGAGAATGTCCCCGGTTGAGTCTTTTCCGACATAAATTTTCCCGTTTGGGTAGGTAATTTTATAGATGACTTTCATGTTTACTCCTTAAAATAATTCGTTCTATAGCGAAACTCGCCTATCTCTTATCCAACAAACTGTAAGACTTGTTCGGGAACCAATCTTGTTTCCGAACAAGTCCAATATCAGAATTTCTGGCCTGTTGTTAAACCCTACTGCAAAGTCCACACTGAACTCCAGCTCACAGGCTTGGTTGTCGTATATGTTCCCGGCGTTCCGTTGGTTGGGTCTGTCGCGTAGAACTTATCGCGCAAGTCGCCACTGCTACAGAATGCGGTGTCTATAAAGTCACCTGAAGGAACCGTTCCTAGAAATGTTACGCTGGCAAGGCTGGGGCAGTTGGAAAAAGCATAATCCCCGATGCTGGTAACGCTGTTGGGTATGGTTACGCTGGCAAGGCTGAGGCAGCTGAAAAAAGCATGATCCCCGATGCTGGTAACGCTATCCGGTATGCTTACGCTGGCAAGGCTGGGGCAGCTGAAAAAAACATAATCCCCGATGCTAGTAACGCTGTTGGGTATGGTTACGCTGGCAAGGTTGCCGCAGCAGTAAAAAGCATAATCCCCGATGCTGGTAACGCTATCCGGTATGGTTACGCTGGCAAGGCTACCGCAGCTGGAAAAAGCATAATCCCCGATGCTGGTAATGCTGTCCGGTATGGTTACGCTGGTAAGCCTGATACAGAAGTAAAAAGCGTCTATCGCGATGCTGGTAACGCTATTAGGTATGGTTACACTGGTAAGACTGGTACAGAAGGAAAAAGCGCCTATCCCGATGCTGGTAACGCTATCCGGTACAGCGTTACAGTTTTCATTTACTTACTCATATGTATGCTTTATTACTCATAAGTCTATACTACATAAGGAATTAAGTCAATAAATTTTCTCATACTTATTTTTATTTAATCATACTTACTCACACTTATACAAAAAATATGATGTCATTCCTGATGTCAATTTTATGTCATTGCACATAACGCTTTATCAAAACATGATTTTTTGCCTTGCAGACCCCATCATAAAAACCCTTCCAAAACGCTCATAGAAGCCCATA
>Ga0268262_10006752_pt1 | contig 10904 bp, 7 predicted proteins | sample TergutNc150P3_FD_190354 | JGI IMG/M metagenome (GOLD analysis project Ga0268262, IMG submission 190354) | Nasutitermes corniger P3 segment gut microbial community from laboratory colony in Florida, USA - Nc150 P3 (SPAdes) (version 2) | ecosystem: Host-associated > Arthropoda: Insects > Digestive...
AGTCGATTTTTTTGTCTTTGCCGTTATACAGGGCCACTGAGGTAACTACGGTGTGCTGTTTCCCCGATAACTGTTTTAGCATTTCTGCGGCTTCTTCCTGATTCGACGGTTTGCCGAAAATATTGCTGCCCATGGCAATTACCGTATCCGCGCCGCAAATCCACTTGGGAAGGCTGTCTTTCATCACCGCCATTGCCTTTTCTACTTTTTTTACCGCAAGTTCGACCGTAAGTTTAAACGGGTCCGACTCTTTTGTCGTGCTTTCGTCAATATCCGCGACAAACGTATTGAACGGCAGCCCCAATAATTTGAAGTATTCCTGCCGTCTTAGCGACCCTGATGCCAATATAATTGATTCCATAGGTGAATTTTACAACAAAAATGAATAACTCGTCCAGATGATAAAATGTATGCCTAAGTTCCTTATTCGGTACAGGCAGGGCAGGCTGCGTACCGTAAAAACTCCGGGGGAACACGCCTACGGAGCCTCTTGCAGAGTCTCCTCCGGCTCAGAACCCCGGAAAATGTTTTTCCGGTACGCAACCTGCCCTGCCTGTACCGACAAGTCTTTTAATAGGTATACATCTTTTGGCGCATAGGGGCAGGGGAGTTCGTGGTAAAACACTGCTAATTAAAAGATGGGGATACTGATGTAGTGTAAGTAATGAAAATTGTTTTCACATCTTTGATGTATTTTTAAATAAATGGTATAATAAATCAATTGTAACGAAATAACTGTTCAGATGGGAATAGTCTTTTTTTTTTCAAATTCTGAAAAAGAGGTATAAAATGAAGCCGGAACAAGAATTAATCAACCTGATCAAGGCAAATACAAAAATTATCCAGATTATCAGTTATGAAACGCTGTTAATTGAGGCAAACCTTGTCGGAGCCGCGAAGGAACTTGAGCGTGATCTGTATCTCTGGAACCGTGTTGAAGGGATAAAGAAATGGGACATGGAAAAAAGCGCTTTTTCAGTTACAGATGGTGAAGCCCGTCAGCCGAACAGGCCTTTTGAATTCTTTTGCGAACATGAAAATATAATTTTTTGGTTGGAAGATTTTCATCCTAATTTGACAGATAATCAGCCTGAAAGCATTAAACGTCTGCGGAATGTTGCGAAGGGCGGGAATGAACAGAAAAAGACGATGGTACTTTCACAGCCTTTCCGTCTCTTGCCAAAAGAGTTGGAAAAGGAAGTTCACATTATGGAACTGCCTTATCCGTCTTTTGAAGACCTTGAGGTCATTTTTGAGGATAATGTCTGTAAGACATACAATATTCCGGTAACCGGCGAGCCTGACCATGATTTAATAGAAGCGGCACTGGGACTTACAATCATGGAAGCCGAAAAAGCGTTTTCGCTTGCGTACATAGAAAACGGCAATTTGACAAGCGCAGAGGTTCCTTTTGTTATAAGGGAAAAAGAAAATGTTATTAAGAAAAGCGGTTATCTTGAATATTTTCATCCAACAGAGAAAATGAGTGATGTCGGCGGACTTGATACGCTGAAAGAGTGGCTTAATAAACGAGGACGGGCATTTGATAAAGGAGCGGCTGATTTTGGTCTGGTTTATCCCAGGGGTATTCTGCTTCTTGGTATCCCCGGAACCGGGAAAAGCCTTATCGCAAAAGCAATCGGCAATCTGTGGCATTTCCCATTGCTCCGTCTTGACATGGGAAAGATATTCGGCGGCATTGTAGGCGAATCGGAAAAAAATATCCGCGGGGCTCTCAATATAGCCGAGGCAATTGCTCCGTCTATACTATGGATTGACGAGATTGAGAAAGCTATGTCAGGTGCCGCGTCTTCCGGCAGATCGGACGGCGGAACCACATCGCGCGTTTTGGGAACTTTTTTAACATGGATGCAGGAAAAAACAAAACCTGTCTTTGTCGTTGCCACCGCAAATGATATTTCCCAGCTTCCGCCCGAATTGCTGAGGAAAGGACGTATTGACGAAATTTTCTTTGTTGATCTTCCCACCCAAAACGAGCGGGAAAAAATTATTAATATACATCTTCAAAAGAAAAAAAGAGATCCAAACGATTATGCCATCAAAAAACTCGCTGAGAAAAGCAAAGGGTTTTCCGGCGCTGAACTTGAGGAAGTTGTCAAAGAAGCGCTTTTTCAGGCTTATGATGCCGGTAGACAGCTTCGAGATGATGATATGCTTGGCGCGATTTCAAAAACTTTTCCGCTTGCCAGAACAATGTGCGAACCAATCAATGACATGCGGCAATGGGCAAAAAGCCGCGCCGTCGCGGCGTCAAAAGAAGCGCCGGAAGCTCTTGACGAATGGCAGAATGACAATACTCCAAAATTACAGCAGGAAAGTTATGCGAATCCTTTTGTGAATAGAGAAAAAAAAGAGTAATATGCTGCATTATTATTTGAATTTGCCGAAAGATAATCCGCTTGCTTTTGATAGCAATGTAAATGTGTCAAATGCGATATTACATACTGCCAGAAAATCTTTTGAACCTTTTGAAAGGTATATTCAAAACGTTATTACGGTTTTGGAAAACAAAGAAGCTATTCAGGCAACATGGAAAGAGGTTAATTCAAAAAATATCGCCCAACTTTCAATAATTGGTTGGCTTTACGAAATACCCAAAGAAACAATTTACAGAATAATTCTAAAAGAAGGAGATAATCCTGATTTTAATGAAAAATTAAAATATAAAGCAGGCATTGAAACAGGAGAAATATCTATTTCTAAGGAAGATTTTCAAAATAAAAAAATCAGGCTTCCTATAGAAACAGAAACAATTGATAAGGTAATTTGGGGATTCAATGATGTTAAATTGGAACTTGTCGTAGACCAAAAACAACGTATGCGAATACCGCAAGGAATTACAATCAGAGACGAAAAGCACAGACGCATAATATATTCTGAAAAAAAGAATGATGACTTTAATGAAATTAAAAAATTTGAAAGTTTTATTACTGATTATACCTTGTGTTTTGAAGACGGCAGTAAATTTGACGAAGAAAGAGAAGGGAGGATTATTACATTTAAAGACAGTAAAGATTACGATAACATTGTTGATTCCGATAAATTTGTTACAGCTAATAATATCAAATTTCATATTAAAAAATTGAAAAACAATAAAGAAGCTTTCCGTATTCAACTTGAAGAAATAGACAAGTCAGACAAAGATGATGATATTCAAACCTCATCGCCTTTACGGTATTTTTTCGATGATGATATATCTATTGAAGATGAAAATAGGAACCAGTATTCCGTAATTGACGGACGAGAATCAGAAAATACACTCATTTTAAAAAATAAAAAAGATAATAATTTTGATCGCCCTAAAAGTGATATTATAAAAGTAAGAGTAAACACTTATCAGTTAAAAAAACAGCTTGAAGCCGTTACTACTTTGAAGAATATGCCTGCGGCGTATCATTCATCTTTAATAAAGCTTTTTGAAAACCGTGATAAAGTACGCTGGGATAATCTTGATAATAAATCTGTTGATGAATGGTATGTTATTACAGATACAAACCGAAGTGGGTGTGACGAACAGCGTGATTTTGTAAACAAGGCAATAAACACCAAAGATTTCGCGATTCTTGAAGGTCCGCCGGGTTCCGGAAAAACAACCGTTATTTTAGAACTTATTTGCCAGTTGGCAAAACAAAATAAACGTGTAATGCTTTGCGGTTCAACCCATGTGGCAATAGATAATATTTTAGAACGTCTCAAGGAAAAATCTTTTTTGGAGAAATTTCATATCCTTCCTGTCAGAATAGGTGATGAAAAAAGAATTAATGAAGATATTCATGAATTCCAGATTAAAAATCTCGTTGAGGATAATGCTATTGATGAAGATTTACTCCTTTCCGCCGCTAACTTGGTATGTGGAACAACAATAGGAATTTTACAACATCCTAAATTTAAAAAACGAAAAGGCGACCCGTATACAGACAAAAAGGGAAGGTATCAATATTCAAGTTATACACCGATAATTCCTGAATTCGATTGCCTTATTATTGATGAAAGCAGTAAAACTACTTTTCAGGAATTCCTTGTTCCTGCGCTTTACGCTAAAAAATGGATACTCGCAGGAGACGTAATGCAGCTTTCACCGTTTACCGAACGGGAAAATATTGTTTCCAACATTGAAAATTTAACTATTGACGGGAAACCGCTTCCCAAGGATTTACAATATGCGGTTTTTTATCTGCAAAAACTAAAAGATTGCGTACGTTACGGCGGTAACCGGTTTGTATTGCCTGTTTCTGCGGAAATTAGCAAGAAGATGTATGAGGAATTAACCTGTAAAGAAGGCAGAATAAATGATTTTCAAAATAAAATCATACTTTTTATTACTGAAAATACAACACAAAACGAAAATCATCAAATCCTTGTTAGAAGTTTTGAAAACATTAACTTTTTGGAGATTGCAGTTGCAGATATAATTTTTGTGGATGAAAATTATTTATTACGTCTTTTACCTAGCCTGTCAGAACGGCACGCAGTTTTAAGAAGCGATTTATGGAAAGAAAGCAAATACGCTTTTATTCATAATGAGTATCAAAACAGACACAATTTTTCATATAGGGAAAAGGGACAAGAATTTAAAAACAGTTTTGATATTGTTGAGCATATCAATCATTATTTAAAAGATAGAAACTGGGCGGAAGAAGTTGCATGGCGTATTGACAGAGAATATCAACTCAGACGCAAAGAAAATAAGACTAAAAAAAATATGACACAGCAGATTGAAGAATTGATTCCAAAATCTATTGACGGAGAAAATGTAGGAAAAGCGGTGAACAGTGTCGCGGAGATGGCTTTTCCCTCTATTCTTGAATCTTTGGTACAGGGAGTTAAGGGGCGGAGAACAGGAATTGAATCCACTATTTCAGAAGGATTTAAAAAGGATGATCTTAATAAACGTAAAACGAAATTGGTATATCAGCACAGAATGCATTCTGAAATTTCAAAGTTCCCTCGTGAAAGATTTTACACAAATGAGAATGAAATCGCCCTCAAAGATATTGAAATGCCTTCTCCTATTGATACATTGAGAAAATGGACTTACAAACGTTATCCGTCTCGCAGCGTATGGGTTAATGTTGATGGTGAAACGAATAGAAACTATAACTTAAAGGAAGTAGACGTTTTAATGGAACACCTCAATGGTTTTATTCAGTACGCAAAAATTAATCCGCCGCCTGAAAAAAAAGAGTGGGAAGTTGCGTGTCTTGCTTTCTACCGCGGACAAGAAACGCATATTCGGGAAAAATTACAGGCTTTATTCAAAAAGGAAAACGGAATCTCTAATTTTTCAAACAAAGAAAATAATATATCAGTAAAACTTCATACAGTGGATAAATTTCAGGGGCATGAAGCGGATGTGGTGTTTTTGTCAATGGTACAAACAAATCGCGTGGGTTTTATGGATAATCCCAACCGGTTGAATGTGGCTATTACTCGCGCAAAATTTCAATTAGTTATATTTGGGAAACATGAATATTTTTTGGATCAGAATAAATCTGATGATTTGAAAGAATTGGCACAGTGTATGCCATTGTATAAGGGATAAAAAATGAAAGTTGATTTGAAAAAAAAACTAATCTTAAAAAGTGCTACAGTATATCTCAAGCTTCAAAGGGAAATTGAACGGAAAGATATTCAAGACTATCTTCAAGACAAAAAAAGCTTTAAAAATAATCCGATAATTGAAAACCGTGTGCGTGAATACTTGAAAAGCATAGGTATTTACAACGAACATTATGACCTTACAACGCCTTATGGTTACGAAGTTAAAAATAAGGGCATGGTTAAGGAAAATGAGGAAGGAAAATACCAGATATGGTTCACCCTTGATGATTTCCTGTTTGGTAACAGAATTTTTTATTTTAGACGTATAAAACCGGAACCATATAAGCAGAATCAGAAGTTGGATTCGCTTGAATTGGATTTTTCTGGTCAAATCTTTCGTTCTCTGCCAATACAAGGAAAAGACGCTCAAGACTCTATTGAATTTTCTATCATAGATACGGAAAAAAAATATCCTGTTGAAAAAAATAATACTACTGAAATTTCTTTTATCTGGACTTGGAATGATATCCAAAGTTCTTCATTTACATTCTCCGGTAAATTTGAAACAGTCCAAATAGATATGAACAAACATGTTGATTTTCAAATAAATCTGGAACAACATATCCCAACCGTCATTCCAGACTGGAACAATGAAACCCGGCGGTGCAAACTAAAAATAGAAGATATTGAAAAAGATGATATCTACCAATATTTTGAGTATTCGGGAAATCGACCCTGTGATGGTTATGACTCATGTGTTTTTGATAAACTGCCGATTGAACCGTATAATTATGAAGAAGCCGTATTATGGCGTGATAAAATCATTAATATGGAACTTGAAAAAGAATATATGCACCCCGATGATTTTAACGACAAAATTATTGAGATAAATGATAAAGATGGTTTTTCCGCTTATTCAACACAACTTGAGCTTAATGTGCCTAATATAGACAACTATATTGAAAAACTAGATTCAAGTAAAAAGTCAGATCGTACACCGGCTTATTGGCATCTTGCCGCACCATTAGATTTGAATGTTGATATTCCTCAATCATTAAAAATAGACCATTTCAGTCTTTCAAAAGAAGAAGATAGAAGTATAAGCTTTAGCGGGCTTGCCGCAAAATTTGGCAATATACGAGCGGAGAAAATATTCTTTTATGACAAATATGTTTACACTTATTATCAACAGCGCTCTATTTCCACGTTTTTGAGCTGTTTCGGTGTTTCGGATATTTGTGTTATTACTGAAACTGATAATCCTGAACATAAGTTCAATAATTACCTTGTAAAAAATAAACCTGAAATAACTGTGGTGAATATTTCTGATGTATATCAAGATACCAAAGACGCGCCGCATGATCGTTATATTGTTTTTAAAACCGGCAGTGATTTAGTTGTTTGGACAAGTACTAATTCAATTGATTTTATCAGATTCGATAAAAAAGGAGAAATAACACCCGACACTTTTGGAACTATTCTTAAAAGTGTTACCTTTGCAGAGGTTAAACGGAGTGTATTGGGAACGGATTTATTAAAGAGGATAAACAAATGACGCCGATAGTACCAATTCCTAAATCAGATACAAAGTATTTTGGAGATAAGACGATTCCTGAATTCTGGCTGGAAATTCCGGCATCCTCTCCATCCGTGAGCAATAATAACGATTACATGAACCGGCTGAAAAACTGTCTGGAATCTGCGCCGAAAGACTCTGTTATCTGTGTTTTTTCCGAGGAATTGTCAAGTATAACTCTTTGCAAATCCATTGCAGAAGCGCGTGATAACGGCAGACGAATATATATTTTAACAAATAATTATAATAATGAGATGAAAATTCTTGATGGGTGTCTTATACGGTACGGAGGCGGAAAAAGGATAGGCTCATTTATTCTTACAAATCCCAACAGCAATATGCCGTCCGGCTGTATGTTTACAGGAAGGCTTGCGGACGCAAGCGTTAGTTTGCCTGATAATCTTTTACTTGATCTTGATAACAATCAAATTCTTGCGCTTTTTCGCTATTTTTGTTATCAATTCTGGAACAAGGCGGAAAAAGAACGCAACGGACAGGGGAAAAACAATGAAGAACATAATTCCGCAAGCGCGCCGCTGGATATTTACCCGCCCGTAAATGATTCCTGTGATTTTGAATATCTTAAGTCCGTATGGGGCAAAGAAGCGCAAAACGCGCAGATAACGGCCAGTCTGCTGGCGGAAGGCCCTTATATGAAGTTTATTAACTTTTCACATTCAAATATTGTGTCGCTCTTTTCCGGGATTAATGATAATTTGGTTCGTTCCTTAAAACAAAAACAAAATGAAATTTATGTGCATGATGGCAGTAGTTTAATTAACACGGTAAAAACCGGTGGTAATACATGGCTTATACCAAAGATAGACGCTGCTCATGAGGAAGAAGTTTACGCTCTATTATTAAATGATGAACAAATTAAAATATTGGATAAATATATTATCATGGTATCGCAGGGAAAAGTCCAATATCGATATTTTGAAAGTGATACACGTGAAAATTTAAGCGACAAAACAATAATTAAACTTGGCGATTCTATATCAAAGAAATATAAGATCGAACCCCATAGTACTATTCCGGTACAGTTACCGCCGCCATCGGAGCTTCTTTCATGGGAGGACTTTAAAAAACAAGAACCGGATTTTATTGATGATGGCAGATCGGTTTCCATAAAGTATGAATGGACAATCGTCCCCTTTACATTGCCTCTCAAGAGTGATAAACACCAGCTCTATCAGGATTGGACAAACGCTGAAAAGACCATCAATAAATATATTGATAATATCAAAGAAAGTATCTTGGAAAATGAAAAAGGCGAAAACAAATTTTTTAAATTGATACCGAGGTTTCTTTTGACAAAACAACAGAAATTTGATGAATACCGGAGCGATTTGAATATACTGCAGGAAATTAAATATGGCGGCATAAGCAAACAGGATTTACAGGATAAAATAAAAAAAATCAATGAAATCAAGTCTGCCGTTGAAAAAGACTCCGGTGAAATTATTGAGGAAGGCCTAAAGGCCGATCTTCAGAGGCAAATTGAAGAAAAGAAAAAAGAGAAGGAAGAACTTGACGCTAAACTTGTTGAAATACAGGAGCTTTTGCGAAAAACAGATGAAGCCGTAAAAATCCAGTCTGACAATCTGAAAAAACTGGAAGAACAAAGAGAAGAGAAAAGCAAGGAAATAAAAGAGGCAAAAACAAAGTTGGACGATTTGGTTGTTAAACAAAAGAAAATTATTGATGATAAAAAAAACATGGAACGTGAAATAAACGAGTGTAAAAAAAGCATTGACGACTTAAATGAACAGTTAAAAAACCCGGCTAAAGAACCTCAAAAAAAAGGATCTGCGCTTTCAAACCTGATGGGAGGCGGAAAAAAACCAAGTCAATCCGGGCATGCAGGAGAACTGTCTGTTCCAGATTTTCCGCACCTTCCCTCTATAGGGGATTTGTATAAACATAACGGACAGGACTATCTTGCGATAACAAATTGGGAAGACTATGATCAAGGGAAAGCGGAAGCGAAACGCTTAAACGCGAAACTGTGCGCTAAAGGAGAAAATAATGGCTGAACATCGAATTGAAATTACAATTGATCAAGATGGTAAAATTAACGCCTCCACAGAAGGTATTAAAGGGGAAATGTGTCTAGCGAAACTTCAGGAGTTAATTGGCGATCTTGCCGATCTTGAATCCTATGATAAAACCGATGAATGGTATCAGGATGCGGAAATTGTAAATAATAATACACAAACAATTGGTAGGAGTTAAATATGAGTTCACTTGTTAAGACATGTACGCCTTTTATAAATTTGGAACTGCTTTTAAAAGCGCTTGATGCTGTCGGTTGCAAATATCAAATACAAGGTGATATTATAATTACAGAACGGAAGGATTACTATGGTTCGCAAAAATTTATATTGCAAAATGGGCGTTACGCTTTTGAACATGAACAAAATGACAATAGTTATTCGTGGGGTAATATCAATATGCAGCAATACAGATCAACAAGTTCTTTTCTTGCCGCCGTAGGAATAGAGTATAACGCTATATATCAAAAACAGCTTGAAGAACTTGAAAGAAAACGTCTTGCTGCTATCGCAGAAGCGGAACGGCTGCGTAAAGAAAAACTTGTCGAACAGGAACGGCTCAGGCTGATCGCCATCGCGGAAGAAGAAAGGAAAAGAGCCGAAGAAGAAAGACAGCGTCTTGAGCGCGAGCGCAGGGAATATGTCGCAAAGCAAAGAATCGCCGTTATAACAAAGGCAAAAGAACAGGGTTACGATATTGAGGAAACAATGGTAGACAATAAAATTAAACTTGTGCTTGTTCAAACCACATATTAAACCATGAACATAGCCCACATTGAAAAACAAAGCTTCATATACGGACCCGGTTGCCGTTTTGTAATATGGACACAAGGCTGTTCTATACGCTGTAAAGGCTGCTGGAATCAGTCAATGTGGAATTTCACGACAAAACAGGACTTTGCTGTTTCCGAATTATTTGACCAAATTATTGAGATGGGAAAAAAAATTGAAGGAGTAACGCTCCTCGGCGGTGAACCTTTGGATCAATACGAGGAAACGCTGACGTTGCTGCAACTATGCGCCCAAGCTGGTTTTAGTACGATGCTTTTTACAGGTTACGAATTACAGGAAGTAACACAAAAAGGAATGTCGGATATTCAAAAATACCTTGATATATTTATAACCGGAAGATACGAGGAAGCCACAAGAACCTTACAACATCAATGGATAGGCTCGACAAATCAGGAAATCCATTTTCTAAGCGACAGGCATGCGGATTATAAAATCAAAAATGGAAATTATGTGGAAGTTTCGATAGAAGAAGACGGAAGTTTGACTGTTTTAGGATTCCCAAATGCTATTAGGCCTACCCTCAGCACTTTATAGATGTTAAGCCTAAGGAATTTTTATGATGGATATAAATTTACTATTTTACTAAAAGTCGCTAAACGCAAAGCCCTTTTGGTGATTAGTGCCTTGGCGTTTTCTTCGCACGCTCTGGCGTGGCATTGTAGGGCTATACACATCAATATCATCGGGCTTCGAGTTTGTTCGGCTATAATAATGGATTTTTTCGATCGTCTTGGGTTTAGGCAATTAGAAATTATGATATTCTAAAAATAATATTTGATTTTAACGCGTGATTGTTCCAAAAAAATATGCCGTCTTTGTCCGATAAAAGCGGTCAAAGACGGCACTGCGCAAAAGCGGAGTAATTATGTTATCTTCTTACAAACTGGGCTTCAGCCTGTTTTCTGAAATCCGCCAGAGCC
>Ga0268262_10006753_pt1 | contig 10902 bp, 8 predicted proteins | sample TergutNc150P3_FD_190354 | JGI IMG/M metagenome (GOLD analysis project Ga0268262, IMG submission 190354) | Nasutitermes corniger P3 segment gut microbial community from laboratory colony in Florida, USA - Nc150 P3 (SPAdes) (version 2) | ecosystem: Host-associated > Arthropoda: Insects > Digestive...
TGAATTTCTTAATCTGGATATGCCCGCCGATAACGGTAAATCTGTTTTTGAGCATGACAGCATACATCTGGACAATGTGTGTTTTGAGTATCCCGATGGGCCGGAAGTTTTGAGCAATATCAGCTTAGCCGTCAATAAAGGCGAAACCGTAGCCATTGTCGGCGAAAACGGATGCGGCAAGTCTACGCTTGTCCGCCTGTTGCTTGGCGTATATCTGCCGAAAAGTGGCGCGATTTATCATAACAACGTGAACACCTCTGATTTACTGTATTCGGATATGCACAAAAACGTATCCGCTGTATTCCAGGATTTTAAGAAATATAAAATGACGCTTGAAGAGAACGTCAGAATGGGCGACTTAAGCAAAAATGACAGGACAAAGCTTCTTTCTTCGCTCAATATATCCGGCATTGATTTAAGCGAAAAGTTTGACCTTGAAACAAATCTCGGGCGTGAATTCGGTGGAATTGACCTGTCAATCGGCGAGTGGCAGCGCGTAGCGATTGCGCGGGGCATATACCGCAACTCGGATCTCATTGCGTTTGACGAACCGACAGCGTCAATCGACCCTCTACAAGAGTACCAGCTCTACAAATCGTTCGCTGAGATTGCGCGGGGTAAAATCGCTTTTATAGTTACGCACAGGCTAAGCTGCATAAAATTTTGCGATAAAATTATTGTTATGCGGCAAGGCAAGGTGCTGGAAATTGGAAGCCATGAAAAACTGTTAAGCGATTGCCCTTACTATAAAACTTTGTGGAACTCCCAGGCTGAAATGTATAAAGAAGCTCTTATTAGCTAAATGGTCTCGCACAGTGCCAGTTACCATTGATTTTTGTCGTCTAGGCGGTGTTAAATTATCGCCATATGTCTATGAAACGGATTATTTTAAAAACCCATGAGGAGCGGCGTATACAGTCGGGGCATCCATGGGTTTACGATAACGAGATCGCCAGAGTTTTTGATGCCCAGGCGAAGCCTGCCGTTCTGGAACCAGGCGAATTGGCAGAGGTAGAAAGTTCGCGCAAGGAATACCTGGGTCGCGCTTTTGTAAATCCTAATTCCAAAATTACCGCACGAATCTACAGCCCTTCCAAAGACGGCGTGGACAAGGGTTTTTTCAAGCGCAGGATCAGGAAAGCTATACTAGCCCGTACTAATTATGATCTTCGCCGCGAATCGGTCAGGCTTGTTTTTGCCGAGGCTGATTTTCTACCAGGGCTTATCATTGATCGTTATGTGGGTTGGCCTTTGGAAACCCTTGAGACCTCTATTAAGGAACGCCCCATCAGCTTCGAGAACGCCGTGGCTTTGGGCACTCCTGCTTCCTGGCTTTCGGTTCAGTTTCTTGCTTACGGGATGGACTTTCGGCGGGAGCTTATCCTTGACGCCCTGGAGGAAGTTTTGGCCGCGTCCTTGCTGCCGGGCATGGAACCCCTTGGCGTTCCTACAGGCATTGTCGAAAAATCCGGGGCAAAGGTCAGGGAACTGGAGGGCCTTCCCCTGCGCGAGGGTCTGGTTCGTGGAAATTTTCCGCCTTCTGGAATAGTCATCTTTGAGAACGATCTGCCTTTTGCGGTGCATTTGGAAGAAGGGCAAAAAACTGGGCACTTTCTGGATCAGAGGGACAACCGCCGTTTGGTGGCCACTTGCCTTTCCGGACTTTCACAGGGGGAAAAGAAGGAGGACGGTCTGAGAGTTCTCGACGCGTTCTCCTATACGGGTTGCTTCGGGATTCACGCCGCCAGGGCCGGGGCCGAATCGGTGGTCTGTGTGGATGTTTCCGCTGCCGCCCTGGAGACTGTCAAGGTAAACGCTACCCTCAACGGCGTGAGTGACAAGATCAAGACAGTAGAGGCCGATGTATTTGAATATCTCAGAGCTGCGGAACGCAGAAAAGAACGCTACGATTTGGTAATTCTTGATCCCCCGGCTTTCGCGAAAACCAGGCCGTCCCTGGAAGGCGCAATTCGGGGTTATAAGGAAATCAACCTCCGGGCAATTTCCCTGCTTTCAAAGAGCGGCATCCTTGTTACCTCTTCCTGCAGCCAGGCGATGGACGAAGCTAATTTCAAAAAGATGATCGCCGAAGCGGCTGCTGACGCCGGAAGGCGGCTTGTCGAAACAGACTTCCGCCGCCAATCTGTTGATCACCCAATCCTTGTGGGCTATGATGAATCCTCCTATCTCAAATGCGGGTTCTATAGGGCGGTCGATTAGGATTAGGGCTTATTCTTTAATTCCAGTATGGTTTTTATATATTTCCCACATTATTATTGATGACGCACACGAAACATTTAATGAATTTATATTTCCTTCCATTGGTATTTTTATTATTTTGTCACAAATTTCCTTTAATCCTATACTCATGCCTTTTGCCTCATTTCCAATTATTACCATTATCGGTTTATTTATTTTGCAGTCTCTTAATGATACAGTTCCATTTGAATCTGTTCCTACTATTTCCATATTGTTTTTTTCTTTTTGAATCCTTATATAATCTATTAATACTTCCATTGATTTGATTACCACAATTTTTGTGAAAAAAATGCTTCCCAGGCTCGACCTAATAACTTTTGGTTCGTATATATCTATTCCATGCCCTATTATGAATATTCCATCCACGTTAAAAGCATTTGCTGAACGGATAATTGAACCTAAATTTCCATAATCGCTTGGTCTGTCAAATACCAATATGAATGGATTTTTAGGATTGATATCACTAATTTCATTTTGCTTTATTCTTGCGGTTATTAACATTTCGGATGGATCCATTTTGTCGGCTAATTCATCATACAATATATCTGACATTTCTATTATTTTTGCGTTGTTATTTTGCCTAATAACACCTTTTCCCCATTCAGATAAATCGGCTGTATCCTTAATAATTATTCGGGTAATTTCTATATTCGCGTTTATTGCCTGTTTGATACATTCCGTTCCTTCAATAAATATTTCATGTAATTTATTTCGCTTAACACGATTTGATTTTATGGATTTAATAATTTGGTATTCCGCATTTTCTACGCTGATAAATAATGTTTTCATGGCATTAATTTATATTACCTTTTATTTTCTGTCAATGTTTTACCATGAACCAATTCAGAATACAAACATGATTCGAGCCTCAATATTGCTATATACTACACCGAAATTTGCTTTGCTTTGATTTTTAGGGAAAAGCAGGAAAAAATTTTTATGTAAAAGAGATCCACATATGCGTTAACTTAACTTTCAATATTTCTCACAAAGGCACAAAGCTCATAAAGGAAGAATAGATTTGAACGGATTTCTCAGCTTTTGTATCACAAAAATACTGAAGGGTACATCGGAATTTACAAATTAATCCCAAAACTCTGTGGTCTTTGTTTACTCTGCGCCTACCTTCGGTTCTGTAGCCGTGTGAGTTCTTTTGGATCGATTTATTTCTTAAGTTAACGCATATGAAAAGACCTACGCTATTTCTAGCGTAGGCTAAGTTTACTACATAAGACAGATTCAGTGACTGTCACCATATGCGTTAACACTGGGCGCAACCTACTGTTTAGTCCAAGTAGTGCTACTTGCATTAGGCCGTGTGTATGTCCCCGCTTTCTTGCCGCCGCTGTTATAAACATCATCAAAGTCGCCGTCGAAGGATGGGCCGTAAGAACTAGACAGAACCACATTCGTCCCAATGGTAACACTGGTTAGTTGGTTTCTGTAAAACGCAGAATATCCAATGTAGGTAACACTGGAGGGGATGCTGACGCTGGTCAGTTGGTTATCCGAAAACGCATACGATCCAATGCTGGTAACGCTGGAGGGGATGCTGACGCTGGTCAGTTGGTTTCTGGAAAACGCAGCATCTCCAATGCTGGTAATGCTGGAGGGGATGCTGACGCTGGTCAGTTGGTTGTCGGAAAACACATTATCTCCAATGCTGGTAATGCTGGAGGGGATGCTGACGCTGGTCAGTTGGTTGTTGTAAAACGCACTCCATGCAATGTGGGTAACGCTGGAGGGGATGCTGACGCTGGTCAATTGGTTGTCGGAAAACGCATACGATCCAATGTAGGTAAGGCTGGAAGGGATGCTGACGCTGGTCAGTTGTTTAAACCTAAACACATAGTCCCCAAGAGTGGTTACCGGTTTTCCATTTATACTCGCCGGTATGGCTACGTTACCTCCGGAACCGGTATAGCCGGTAATGGTTATCGTTGAAGAACCGGTATACTGAAATTCCGTGTTATTACTGCCTGGGTTTGTGCCACCTGAAACCATAACGTTACAGGTCGCTGTTTTGCCACCGTCCGCAGTGGTAACGGTAATAGTTGCAGTACCGGCGGCAACAGCAGTAATAGCGGCAATAGTACCGCTTGTTGATAACGCGGCCACAGCAGTATTGCTGTTATTCCATGTTACGTTCTGGTTTGTCGCGTTGGATGGCGCTATTACTGCTGTGAGGGTTTCTATGCCGCCCACAATAAGGCTGCTTGATGATTTGTTCAGCGACACGCCGGTCACAGAGACAGCGTTAGTATTTACAGTAACATTACAGGTGGCTGTTTTACCGCCATCAGAGGTGGTAACGGTGATAATTGCTGTTCCGGCAGATTTTGCGGTAACTATACCGCCTGATACTGTGGCTATAGCGGGGTTGCTGCTATTCCATGTCACATTCTGGTTGGTAGCGTTTGGTGGCGCTATTACTAAAGGTAGAGTTTCTGTACCACCAATAATAAGACTTGTGGATGCCTTAGTAGATACACCTGTTACTGCGATGGTGCCAGACCCGTTGGGCGTTGTATTGCCACTTCCGCTATTGTTACCACCGGTGTTGCCACCTACCTCACTACCAAACCCCTGGTCGCAAGCTGCCATTGATACGACGAGTACCGCAATAAGGGCGATAGCGCAAAGTATTCCGCTTGGCCTTCCGAAAAATTTAAACGTAGTTTTCATTTGGAAATCTCCTTCGGACTAAAGTCCGATGCGGCATTAGCGCCACTAATTGTTTGTTAAAAACCTTCCAAGGGCCCTTCGAGAAAATCAGGAATGATGTAAATCTGCGAGCCGTTACTACGGGTTCGGAGTTCCGCATAACCCTTTGCTACAAAATCGTCAAGATTCTTTTTGGCTTCATCCATAGGAATTCCGGCTCCAAGAACTAAATCGCTTACAGTAAGAATGCCTTTATTTTCTTTAGCTACTCTTAGAATCATCTGTTCAGAAATATCACCGCCAGGGCGGGCATTGTTTGCGGGGCTGCTGTTTCTTTGCTGCGTGGTACTGCTTGCAGTACTCTGATTTCCTTTATTGCCACCGAATTTCAGAGCCGCACCTACCTTCAAAGCAAAGGGATAGCCGGATTCAAGAACGAGGCCGATATTGCTTGTAAAGTAAAAATGGGCGCCAACCTGAAAGCCAAAACCAAAGCCACCGTAACTGGGTGCGGTGTAACCAGAACTGCTGGTAATCTGAAATTTAGGAAGGAGACTTCCGTAAGGCAAACCGGGGTAGGTTGGAGTGGTTGGATTTGTTGGATTAGTTGGATTTGTTGGAGTTGTGTTACCAGAATCGTTGCCAACCCAGTTCGCCGAAAAAACATTATACCCAATCCATATACCGCTGTATAAATCCAGCCAGCTTATATCAAAGCCCCAGTGCCAGTCCGCTTTGCCGCCAAATGTGAAAAATGTATATTGCCAGCCGGAATTGCCTATAACTCTATAGTTATAACGGTAGAAAGCCGCAAAGCCGCCTACGGAAATTGGCAGTTCTACAGGGAGTGCGTATTCCACATTCACGAATATGGGAGGGATTGAAATATTGCCGTAAGAACTGCCATAGGCAGTCAGCCCGATGCCGGCGTCAACCAACACGTTCCCGCCCGTAATAGGAGGAGGGTAACTTAGAATGTCGAAGGCAAAAGCTGAACCGCATGTAAGTACATAAATCAATAAGGTCAAAAAAAACTTCTTCATAAAAGTCTCCAAGCGTAAAACTTTTCGTACAAGCCGTCATTACTGTCACCGCTGCCCGAGTCGCAAGCCGCCATAGAGAAGATGTTTATTGCAAGCAGGGCGATAGAGCAAAAAATTTTATTTTGCGTCCCGAAAACCTTGAATGTGTTTTTCACTTTGTAAGCTCCTTCGGACTATAGTCCGGCGGCTATGCCGCCATAATAAAGACTTATCCCCCGAAAGAAAGGGAGATCACGAAATAAGTACCATCCCATGTGGGACAATACGGTTTTTATATTTTTTTACATAAAAAAGATGACATTATCATGCCAAATTTTTTAGGTTCACCTGCAAATTTGGTGACAGTCTCTAAGCGTTAACCATTCATTAACCACATCAGAATTCCTGAAATAACCACTGTATAACCTAAAAAAACGCAGGAAACTGACTATGACGGTAAATTATAATGACTATTTCAGTAATAAGTCAAGTAGCAAATAGTAAGTATTGTTACTGAAAGGGTAAGTTTTACGTAAATAATGAAGAAAATTAGGGATGTCTTGGCTGAAAATTTGAAAGAAAATCGCCGAAAAAGAGGGTTAACGCAGGAGCAACTGGCTGAAAAAGCAGATGTTTCTTCACATTATGTTGCAATGGTAGAAACTCGTAAAACTTTTCCAAAACCTGAAATGTTGGAACGGTTTGCTAAAACCCTTGGCATTGAACCTCACCAGCTTTTTACTGTTGAAAATGACCCAAATGAGCCTGATGAGCGTTTGCACAAAAAGATTGTTACTGAAATGAAGAAAATGGCGATAGACATAAAACAAATTGTAAAAGAAACGGTAAGAGAAACTATAAACGAAGAATGTAAACATAAAAAGAAAAAATAATATCATCTCCAACAACAGTTTACGCATATGTAAATTCGCCATCTAAGCAATTAAAGAAGCAAAAGGTTTAAAGCATTTCTTTACTGGTTATTGATCGCTCGATAACCCCATCGGCTAATTCTCTTGTAATGATCTGGTATGAAGGGAAATTCTTATGCCGTTTGCTGATCATGAAGGGGTAAAGCGTCATTTTCAGACGGAAGGAAGATTAGAATGTTTCAATTGACTGCTTAAGATATGGAAGAATCTAAGATCACAAATTTTGATCTTTACATGCAATCAAAATACGAGTTCGTGATGGTTCGTGAGGTTCGTGGTAGAATAAATTCTTATAGTGCGCTTGCCCTGATCTTTGCTCTTTGTTATTTGATATTTGCTCTCTGGTTTTACGTCTTTACACTTCTCCCCTAAACCTATAAATTACCTTCATTATGAAGAAAATTTCCCTTACTGGCATTCAGGCCACTGGCGAGCTTCACATCGGCAACTACTTCGGCGCGATAAAACCGGCGCTGCGACTTGCGGAAGAATACGACGCACGGTATTTTATCGCGGATTATCATTCCCTCAATTCCGTAAAGAACCCGAAGGAACTTAACAACAACATCAGGCAAGTGGCCGCGGGCTGGCTTGCCGCCGGGCTTAATCCTGAGAAGGTCATTTTTTACCGCCAGAGCTCTATCCCCGAAGTCTTTGAGCTTACCATAATAATCATGGCGTCTACCGCAAAGGGACTTTTGAACCGGGCCCATGCCTACAAAGCCGCGGTACAGGCAAACAACGAAAAGGGCAGCGATCCCGATGCCGGAATTAACATGGGGCTTTTTACCTATCCGGCGCTTATGGCGGCGGACATAATTCTTTTTGATTCCGATGTTGTCCCGGTTGGCGAGGATCAGATGCAGCACATTGAGATAGCCCAGGACATTGCCCAGGCATTTAACGCCAACTACGGTAATGTTCTAAAGGTGCCGCAAGCTGCGATACAGGAAGAAGTCGCTGTGTTGCCGGGCCTTGACGGCAGGAAGATGAGCAAGAGCTACGGCAACACCATTCCGCTCTTTGCGCCCGAAAAAGAGCTGCACAAAACCATTATGCGTATCGTAACAAACTCGCAGGTTGTTGCAGACAAAAAAGATCCCGACGCCTCTCAGATATACGCCTATTATAAGCTCTTTGCCACCCCTGACGAGCAGGCCGAGCTGGCTTCTCGACTCCGCGCTGGCGGCATGGGCTGGGGCGATGCGAAGGAAGAGCTTTTCAGGGTGGCAAACCGCGAACTCGCGCCCAAGAGGCAAAAGTACGACGAGCTTATGGCGAACCCCAAAGTGCTTGATGAAATCCTTGCGAAGGGAGCCGAACGCGCAAGGCCCATTGCCGCCGCAACGGTTAAGCGCGCCAGAAAAGCCGCAGGCATTGACTTGTAGATTGTCACAACTAAAACTTTATTTAAATTTTCTCACGCAGAGGCGCAAAGGACGCAGAGGGTTATGAATGATGATAAAGCCAGATTCCTCTTTCATATATAATTTCAAATTAAAATTAAGAAAAGCATATTGGATTTGCGATTCTTAGTAATAACGCATCGCTCTCCGCGTCCTCCGCGAGCTCTGCGTGAGGATATTTTAGATAAATATTTTGCAAATAGCTCATGTTACAGACTCTCTAGATAATTCGACGGAAGCTTAGTAAAATGAGCTATGCTGTCCGATGTTAGTGCTGAATCAATTCTCGATTTAATTATCATTGGAGCTGGGCCCGCGGGGCTTACAGCCGCACAGTACGGCGCGAGGGCAAACCTTTCGGTTCTTGTACTGGAGCAGCTTTCCCCCGGCGGCCAGGCTCTGAATATCGATGTGCTGGAAAATTATCCTGGCATTGCTCCCGGCAAGTCGGGTTTTGAATTCGGCGAGGATCTACGTCTTCAGGCCGAGGGTTTTGGGGCTAAAATTTTAACAGAAGATGCAAAGGCCCTTAACAAAGAAGGCGGGCTTTTTATCATCACCCTTGCGAGCGGCAAAACCCTGAAAGCCCAAGCGGTAATTATCGCGACCGGGGCAAAGCACCGCACCCTTGATATACCTGGCGAAAAGGAATTCTCAGGCCGCGGGGTTTCGTATTGCGCCACCTGCGACGGTCCTTTTTTTAAAAGCAAAAAAATATTTGTTGTAGGCGGCGGAGACGCGGCCTGTGACGAAGCTCAATATTTATCGCGTCTTTCCAATCAGGTGATATTGATCCACCGCAGGGAGAGGTTCCGGGCCCAAAAAGCCCTGGCGGATCGCGTGCTTCATAATCCAAATATTACCGTGCGGTTCAACACAGTGATGAAGGAAATCCGTGGAACGCCGGGGACAAAGGTTTCCTCGGTTTTGCTGGAAGAAAACGGTACATCCCGCGAAGAGAGCGCCGACGCGGTTTTTATTTTTACCGGAATCGTCCCGCAGACTTCTCTGGTTTCTGGGGCAGGCAGCGGCTTAAAAGTTGAGTTGGACGAAGCCGGTTATATTGTTACCGATCAAAAAATGGCTTCTTCCGTGCCGGGGCTTTTTGCCGCCGGAGATGTCAGGACGACTCCGTTCCGGCAGGTAATAACCGCCGCCGCCGATGGCGCTGTAGCCGCGCATTGCGCCGCCGCTTACATCGACGGCCTGAAAGGCGAGAGCTATTGAAAACAAAGCTTCTGGGATTTTTATTTCTGCTTGCGCTTCCGTTGTTTTCACTTTCTTTTAATGATTCAGGCGATATAAACGAGCTTGCGTTGCGCCTAACGAACGAGATGAGCGACGAGCAGGCTCTGGCTCAAACTTTTATGCTGGGCTGGGTTGGGGCCGAGCCTTCTCCCCTGATTCTGGACTGGATACGAAACCGTAACATTGGTGGTGTCAAAATTTTCGGCTGGAACACCGATGACACCCGAAAGCTTGCTGAGACAGTGGGCAACCTACAAAAAAACGCCCTGGCTTCCGGATTAGGCATCCCCCTTTTTGTGGCAACGGATCAGGAGGGCGGGCTTGTGCGCCATGTAAAAGGCGCTACCAGTGAAACACCGGGGAACATGGCCATCGGGGCTTCAGGAAGGCCGATGGACGCTTACTGGTCTGGTTATTACATTGGGCGTGAAATGTCCCTTCTGGGCATCAACATGAATTTTGCCCCCAGTGTGGATCTCTACACTAACCGGGATTCAACTTTAATAGGCCCGAGATCTTTCGGTTCCGATCCTGTGCAGGCTGGCATTCTGGGAGCGGCATTCGCGAAAGGCCACAAGGAAACAGGGGTTATTGCCACTGCTAAACACTACCCAGGCCACGGCGACACTGATCTGGATTCCCACGGGGTGCTGCCAAAAATTTATGCCTCTTTTGATTTGCTTTGGGACAGGGAGCTTCTCCCTTACAGGCTTCTTGCAAAGGAAGAGCTCCCCGCGATAATGAGCGGGCATTTGGCTTTTCCCAACACCCAGGCCGGCGCTACTCCCGCCTCCCTTTCTTCCTGGTTTTTAAAAGATATTCTGCGGGAAAAAATTGCATACCAGGGCCTTATCATCACAGACGACTTGATGATGAACGGGGCCACCGAATTTTCCGGAAGCCTTTCGCGGGCCGCGAAACAGGCCCTTCTTGCGGGCAACGACATCATCATGCTTTCTAAAACCCCCAGCCTGAATGACAACGTATGGACATATCTGGCTTCTTCCATGAAAGAAGAGCCGGAATTTCGCGAGCGGGTGCGGGATGCCTGCCGCCGCGTCCTTGCCTTAAAGCTGGAATACCTTCGGGGAGAAAAAAAAGTTCCCTACATTCCTGACTTAAAAAAAATCGATGACGGCCTTGTTGATCCTGAAGGGACGGCTTTTTTTCTCGGCCTGGCTGCCCGGAGCGTTACCCTTGTGAATAACAGGGACGTTTTTCCTTTAAGCCCGGAAAAAGCGGGTCGGGTACTTCTGGCGGGGAACTATTCAGATTTTATCACTTATGGGAGAAAAGCATTTCCGGGCGCGGTCTCATACTGGTACGATACGAGTCAGGCCATTCCGGATATTGTTCCATACGCCAGGAATG
>Ga0268262_10006754_pt1 | contig 10899 bp, 9 predicted proteins | sample TergutNc150P3_FD_190354 | JGI IMG/M metagenome (GOLD analysis project Ga0268262, IMG submission 190354) | Nasutitermes corniger P3 segment gut microbial community from laboratory colony in Florida, USA - Nc150 P3 (SPAdes) (version 2) | ecosystem: Host-associated > Arthropoda: Insects > Digestive...
AATATAGATATAAACTTTATTAAAAAAATATATACAATTAAATCAATAAAAGAATATAAAGATATTGATGATATTAAAAGTGTAGATATTGATAGAAAAATATATATAGAAATAGAAAATAATAATAAAATAGAAATTAATGTACATGATGTAAATGAAATTAATTCATTATTTTTAATACAGATAATAAAATATTTTAGTTATAAAAAACGGTGAAATTATGGTGTTTGTCAGCCTCGGGACGCGGTCAATTCAGTCGAGGAGATTGACCGTTTGCCCCAGATTTGGGTCAGTTATAGGTTGAGCGCTTGAGATAAGGGTATCCACAGCGGCGGCCTGTTCTCTTTCCGTATCAAGGCTCATCGCCTGTACTTGTACTGCCGCTTGCTCCTGTACCTGCGCCTGACTCATATCTACTGATAGTGTTTCCATATCCATACCTTTATTATAGCGGAATTCGGGGGAAAAAACAAGTTTGCGCCCCCTATTCCCTTTTTCTCCTTAAATTTGCTATAATTTTCCAAAACCAATAAAGCAAAATGCGGCTTTTCGCCATATATATTGGGAGGAGAATTTATGGCTAAATCAGAAGAAAAAACCAGGGGCGATCCCAATGCGGCGCCCGAAGAAAAGGCGAAAGCCCTGGAAGCGGCCCGTCTGCAGATTGAGAAACAATTTGGGGCGGGATCACTCATTAAACTGGGGGCGCATGACAACGCGGCCGGTATAGAAACGGTTCCCTCGGGGTCCATCCTGCTGGATGAGGCGCTGGGGGTCGGCGGCTATCCCCGTGGGCGGATTATCGAAATATTCGGCCCTGAATCGTCGGGCAAGACCACGCTGGCCCTGCACGCCATTGCCGAGGCGCAAAAACTGGGCGGCGCGGCGGCGTTTATTGACGCGGAACACGCTCTGGACCCGGTTTACGCCAAGAATCTGGGGGTTAACATCGACGATCTCTGGGTTTCCCAGCCGGATAACGGGGAACAGGCGATGGAAATTACCGACAGCCTGGTTCGTTCCGGCGCGGTGGATGTCATTGTGGTGGACTCGGTTGCCGCCCTGACCCCCCAGTCGGAAATTATGGGGGATATGGGCGACGCGCAAATGGGGGCGCAGGCGCGGCTGATGAGCCAAGCGCTACGCAAATTGACCGCTACCATCGGCAAATCACGGACTATTCTCATCTTTATCAACCAGATTCGCATGAAAATCGGCGTTTTTATGGGCAACCCCGAAACTACCACCGGCGGCAACGCCCTCAAATTTTACTCTTCGGTGCGCCTTGACGTGCGTAAAACCGAAACCATTGAAGTCGCCAAAGACGCCGACGCTATCGGCAACCGGGTGCGGGTAAAGGTGGTCAAGAACAAAGTGGCCCCGCCGTTCAGGCGCACTGAGCTTGAACTGATTTTTGGCAAGGGGATTTCCGCCCTCGGCAGTCTGCTTGACTGCGCGGTTAAGTACAACATCATCGAGAAAAAGGGCGCGTGGTATTCCTACGGCGAGGAAAAAGTAGGGCAGGGCAGGGACAATGCCCGTGAGTACCTTGAACAGCACCCCGAATTTGCGCGAGACCTTGAGGTTAAACTGCGTAAACAGATTTTCCCCGGCAGGGAATTCCCTGTGGCAAAAACAGCCGGCAAGAACAACCCTTCTGCCAAGGATGCGTCCGCCGCAAAGGCCCCGGCCTCAGTTGACGCCGCGGCGCAGCAGGGACCGGGCCGTCCCCGTAAGGCGGCTCCGGCTTCCGGTCAGGCCCTTTCCGAGGAAGCGTCGTTTTAGGTTTATAAAAAAAAGAGGTGGGTGATGATAAGGGAAGCGATTATCAAGGCGGCGGGCCGGCAGGACCTGAGTTATGAGACTGCCGAAGCCGTTATGGATGAAATTATGGAGGGCAAGGCCAGCGATATTCAGATGGCGGCTTACCTTGCCGCCATGTCGGTAAAAGGGGAAACCATTGATGAGATTACCGCCTCGGCGGCGGGAATGCGCAAGCATTGCATCAGAATTTTACACGATATGGACGTGCTGGAAATTGTCGGCACGGGCGGCGACCGTTCCAATTCATTCAATATTTCCACGACTTCGGCGATAGTTGTTTCGGCGGCGGGAATTCCGGTGGCGAAACACGGCAACCGGGCCGCTTCCAGCAAAAGCGGCGCGGCGGACGTGCTTGAAAGCCTGGGCGTGAACATTGCCGTACCGCCGGAGCAAAGCCTGCGCCTGCTAAAGACCATCAACCTGTGTTTTCTTTTCGCTCAAAATTATCATATATCCATGAAATATGTCGCGCCGGTACGCAAGGAATTGGGTATCAGGACGATTTTTAACATACTCGGCCCACTGGCTAATCCGGCGGGCGCGAGTATGGAATTGCTGGGCGTGTATGACGCGGACCTTATTGAGCCGATGGCGAAAGTACTGTGCAATTTGGGAGTGAAGAGCGGCATGGTGGTCTTCGGTCAGGACGGGTTAGATGAAATTTCCCTCAGCTCGTCTACCAGCGTCTGCGAACTGCGTAACGGTAGTTTAAAAAGTTATACGCTGGAACCGGAAGAATTCGGCATGAGCCGCTGTAAGAAAGAAGAACTGGTTGGCGGCACTCCGGCGGAAAACGCGCGAATTACCCGTGACATACTGGGCGGAGCGCGGGGGCCGCGGCGGGACGCGGTACTGCTCAACTCGGCGGCGGCGATTCATATTGCCAAACCTGAACTTTCCCTGAAAGACGGACTTGCCCTTGCCGCCGAAACCATCGATTCCGGAAAGGCGCTGGCGCAGCTTGAACAGTTTATAAAATTATCCAGCGCCGCGGAAACGGCTTCATGACCATTCTTGATGAAATTGCCGGCAAGACGCGCCTGCGCGTGGCGGCGGCAAAAAACGCCGCTCCTTTTGATCAGATACAAAAAGCGGCGCGCGCGTTAGCTGAAAATGACACAACAGCCGCCTTTCCTTTTGAACGGGCTATTGCCGCGCCGGGACTTTCTTTTATCTGCGAGGTCAAAAAAGCCTCGCCATCAAAGGGAATTATCGCGGCGGATTTTCCGTATCTGAACATTGCCCGTGAATACGAAGCCGCCGGAGCCTCGGCGGTATCAGTTTTGACCGAGCCGGATTATTTTTTGGGCAGCGATCACTATTTGCGGGAAATTGCCGCCGAACTGGCTATTCCCGCGCTGAGAAAAGATTTTGTCATTGACCCCTACCAGATTTACGAAGCGAAGATTTTGGGCGCTCAGGCGGTACTGTTCATCTGCGCCCTGCTGGACGATCAAACACTGGAACAATACATTAAAATCGCCGCCGAACTGGGGCTGTCATCGTTAGTTGAAATCCACGACGAAGCGGAAGCGGAACAGGCGGTGAAGGCGGGGGCGCGGATTATTGGTATCAATAACCGGAACCTCAAAAATTTCAATGTTGATCTTGCCGTTACCGCCCGCCTGCGCTCCCTCATTCCCGCCGGAATTCTTGTTGTGGCGGAAAGCGGCATTACTTCGCCCCAAGATGTCCGCGCCCTAAGCGGCCTGAACCTTGACGCGGTCCTGGTCGGCGAAAGCCTGATGCGCGCGGCGGATAAGAAGCGATTTTTGGCGGAACTGAAAGCGGGATAAGAGAAAGAATTTTCACCACGGAGGTCACGGAGTTTCACGGATGAAGAAGAATTAAGATACTAACATCTTAAACCTCCGTGTTACTCCGTGTACTCCGTGGTTATATTCTTCTTAAATGAGCAAACAGGGGAAATATTGACGATGAAAATTAAAATCTGCGGCCTGTTCCGCGAAGAGGACATTGATTACGTCAACGAAGCCCTGCCCGATTACGCGGGTTTTGTCTTTGCTGAAAGCAGGCGGAAAGTGTCCCAGGAATTTGCCGCCCGGCTGCGCCGACGCCTGTCGGATGACATTGTTCCGGTCGGCGTTTTTGTGAATGCCCCACCGGCGGATATTGCCGCCCTGTACCATGAGAATGTTATTGCCATTGCCCAACTGCACGGAACGGAAGACGATGACTATATTACGCGGCTAAAGGCGGCGAGCGCGGAGGGCGGCAGGAAGCCGGTTGAGGTGATGAAAGCGATAAAAAGCGCGGAATTGGAACAAAACGCCCCTCTGGCGGCGGGGGCCGATTATTACCTCATTGACTCGGGGGCCGGTTCCGGCAGATCGTTTAATTGGGAATTGCTTAATTCGTTTAAATTTGAAAAACCCTGGTTTTTGGCGGGGGGGCTCGGTCTTGACAACATTGAACAGGCGATGGCTTTTAACCCCTTCGCGCTGGATATTTCCAGCGGGGCCGAAACAGACGGTATAAAAAACCGTGAAAAAATAGTACAATTAGTTTCTATGGTACGCAAAGGAAGAAATCATGAGTAGTAAAGGAAGATTCGGCGACTACGGCGGGCAGTACATTCCCGAAACATTGATGAACGAACTCATCAATCTGGAAAAAGCCTACAATCATTACACGGCGGACAGCGCCTTTACGGCGGAGTTAAACGATCTGCTGAAAAATTACGCGGGCCGTCCCTCACTGTTGTACTACGCGGAAAAAATGACCCGTGATTTGGGCGGCGCGAAGATATACCTCAAACGGGAAGATATGAACCATACCGGCTCGCACAAGATCAATAATGTGCTGGGTCAGGCCCTGCTGGCGAAAAAGATGGGTAAAACGAGAATCATCGCCGAAACCGGCGCGGGTCAGCACGGAGTCGCGGCGGCGACGGCGGCGGCATTGCTGGGGCTGGAATGTGAAATTTTTATGGGCAAGGAAGACACCATACGCCAGGCCCTGAACGTATACCGCATGGAGTTGTTAGGCGCGAAGGTTAACCCGGTTATGTCCGGCACGCAGACTCTGAAAGACGCGGTGAATGAAACCATGCGGGAATGGGTCAGCCGCGTTCATGATACCCATTATGTGCTGGGTTCGGTGATGGGGCCGCATCCCTTTCCCGTGATGGTGCGGGATTTTCAGAGCGTGATTGGCAAGGAGGCGCGGGAACAAATTCTGGCGGCGGAAGGCAAACTTCCTCAGGCGGTGATGGCCTGCGTGGGCGGCGGCAGTAACGCTATGGGTATTTTTTACCGTTTTATTTCCGATACGGCGGTGCGGCTTATCGGCTGCGAGGCGGCGGGCAGGGGAATCGACACGGAACAACACGCCGCCACCATCGCCAAAGGTTCGGTGGGGATTTTTCACGGGATGAAATCCTATTTTTGCCAGGACGACGAAGGGCAAATCGCGCCGGTGTATTCAATTTCCGCCGGTCTGGATTATCCGGGCATCGGCCCCGAACACGCGTGGCTTCATGATTCAAAACGAGCCGAATACGCGCCGGTTACCGATGAGGAAGCGGTTCGCGCTTTTGAGTATCTTTCCCGTACCGAGGGAATCATATCCGCGATTGAAAGCGCCCACGCCGTCGCCCATGCCCAAAAAATCGCGCGTAACTTCAGCAAAGATGACAGTATTATTATCTGTCTTTCCGGGCGGGGAGACAAGGATGTCGCCGCTATCGCCCGTTACCGGGGGAGGAGTATAAGTGAGTAATATCGCGCAGGCGTTTAAGAACGGCAAGGCGTTTATCGGTTTTGTAACCGGCGGGGATCCCAGTATCGAAAAAACCAAAGAGTTTGTACGGGAAATGATCAGAGCCGGCGCTGACATCGTGGAGATTGGCATTCCCTTTTCAGACCCCATCGCCGAAGGCCCGGTGATACAGGAAGCGAATATCCGCGCCCTGAAAGCCGGAACCACGGTTGAAAAACTGTTTACCCTTGTTCAGGAGTTGCGTAAAGAAACCGCTGTCCCGCTGGTGTTTTTAACTTACCTCAATCCGGTTTTTCATTACGGCTATGACGCTTTCTTTAAGAAGGCAAGTCTTTGCGGCCTTGACGGAATCATCATTCCCGATCTGCCTTTTGAGGAACAGGCCGAGGTGCGGGAATCCTCATCCCGGTACGGCGTAGACCTTATCTCGCTTATTGCCCCGACCTCCGAGGCGCGGATCAAGGAAATCGCCCAAAACGCGACGGGCTTTCTTTATCTGGTTTCCTCAATGGGCGTTACCGGCATCAGGAGTGAAATCACCGTTGATCTCGCGTCTATTGTCGCGGCAGTCCGTTCCGTATCAAGCCTGCCCGCCGCAATCGGCTTTGGTATACACACGCCGGAACAGGCGGCGCAGATGGCCCGCGTGGCGGACGGCGCTATCGTAGGCAGCGCCATTGTCAAAATTGTCGCGGAACACGGCGATGCCGCCGGGCCGTATATTTACCGTTATGTGAAAGAGATGAAAGACGCTTGCCGTTAATTAGTCCGACAGATTGTTAATATTTACTTCAATAAAATTAACCAGTTCCTTGCGGGATAATTCGTCCACATTGTGCAGGCCGGAGGCAAAGGCCTCCCAGCTCTTGATAAAATCGGCGGTAATCCGGTGGTTAAGGGGGAGTTGTTTGCCGGCAAGAATGCCTTCACTGTCCTTGTTCCGCCACAGGGTATCGGTTTTGTAAACAATTCTTATGTCGCTTAATACATTTTTCTGGGTTTTTGCCAGAAAGATAACTACTTTGCTGTTGCTTGACTGTCCGGCGAATTTTTTGTATGCCGAATAGTCCCAGGTCTCCAGCGGTATTCTGATTCTGGTCAGCAGTTCCTGGGGTTTCAGGGCGGAAAGGCCCGGCGCCGCGAAAAAACGGCTTGCGGAAATCCAGCGGGAAGACTGGGCGTTTCGCAATTCGTACTGGGCGTCCAGCGCCATCAGCGCCGCGGAACTGTCCAGCCGCCCGCCCCGAAAACAAAGGCTGCCCCCAATGGTAGCCATATTGCGTAACTGCGGACCGGCTATGTTTTCCAGGCAATGCCGCAGCGCGGCGGGGACGATTTTTCCCAGATCAATTATCTGGCTGAGATTTGCCATAGCGCCGATTTCCAGGTAGCGTTCGGAACGGCTGATGCGGCGCATTTCTTCCAGTCTTTCAAGGGAGAGGATAATGGGCGGCAGTTCAAGAATCGGCCTGCCCTGATCGCGGATTAAGGCGGTGCCGCCCGCGTAAGGAACCGCTATGGGGTAACGGCTCCACGCGTTAAAAAGCTCTGAATAACTTGACGGAAAGAAAACCAGGTTAAGCTGATCTGCCATAAAGCCTCCGCTGCCGTAGTTCAACCGTCTTCTCTATTCCCTCAACCAGTTTTTCCGGATCGGTACAGCGGCATTTAATGCCGCCGAAAACCTGCAGTATTTCCTGCCGCGTAGGGCGCTTGTTCTTCTCCAACAGCGCCCCCGCGTTAAGTATCTTGCTGGTAGTGCAGAAGCCGCAGTTTTCCAGTTTCGCGCCGGCAAAACCCGCCATAATATCCTGATACTCATCGGTCTGGGAAAAGCCTTCTATGGTGATGATTTCACTGCCCTTCAATCTGAATGCGGGGATCAGGCAGGCATGGGTGACGCTGCCGTTGAATATTACCGCGCAGAGTCCGCATTTTCCGGTAAGACAGCCGGTCTTTGTTTCCAAAAGACCAAAATTAACCCGCAGTATATCAATCAACCGCACGTTCGCGTCGGTGCGAATCACAACGTCTTCCCCGTTCAGAATAAAACTGATAGTCATGCCGGATTTTCTCCTTTGATTTTTTTTATGCCCGCGAACCACACATCCTCAGCCTTCAGGGGTATGGATTGAAAATGGAAATCCATAGCCTGGGAAACCGCCTGTACATAAGCGGCCGGTATGCATGAAAAGGGGAGGTCGCCTATTCCTTTTGGTTCATCCTGGGTATTCCTGATAAATTCAATGGTGATCGGCGGTATCTGCGCGGGGCCGGGAATGTCAAAATTTTCATAGTGATCCACGGGGATTATCCCGTTGATATAGCTGATCTGCTCACGGTATGCCCAGCCCAGAGCCTGTACCGCGGCGATTTTCAGGCTTTCACGGGCAAGGTCTTCCGCGAGAATTTTTCCGCCGTCCACGACCATCCATACGCCCCGTATCCGGGGAAGGTATTCAACAGGGTCTATTTCAACTTCGACAATGGCGGAGGCCCAGCCGGGCCGGGCAAAGCCGCTATGGTCAACCACATTTTCCGAATGGGGAAAAAACTCATCCCACGCGGGATTTTTCTGGGGGCGCGCTGTTTTACGGATAGATAAAGGCAGGGGATCGCGGAAACGCTTTTTGCCGATAGCCGCGCAAGCCTGTTCCAGTAATTTGGTAAGCACGGTGATAGAGCGTGACATGGTCAAAGGCCCGGAATCCGGAGAATCGGCTCCGTGGTTTACGCGCACCATTTTCTTGTCCAGGCCCAGAATCCTTGACGCGATATCCGCCCATAAGCCGGCGCAGCCGGAACCGGACATACTGGTTTTTATTTCCAGCGAACCGTCTTTTTCCAGGTTCAATTCTACGCTGTAGCAGCCCTTGTCCACGCCGGGGTATAACAGGCCGTTTCCCTGATAGCCCAGGGCAATGCCGATACCCCGCAGGCCTTCCTCCCTTTCCACCCAATGGCCCTTCCGGTTTTTCCTGAGCGATTCATACGAGGCCCATTTGCGGCGGTAGTCGCTCATCTTCATCACGGTATCAACCAGCGGTTTCACCGGCGCGGCGTCTTTCGCCGTTGTGCCGGGGGGAAAAATCCCGCTTTTGGCGCTGTTATCGTAACGCCACTGGGCGGGGTCCTGATCCAGCGCGTCGGCGATGCGGGAAACATGACATTCCTGGGCAAAAAAACCCTGGGCAAGACCAAAACCGGCATAAGGCCCCTGCGGGGGAATGTTTGTTTTGACGGCAATGCTTGATAAGCGTATATTTTTTGTTTTGTAAACTCCCAGACTCCCCAAGTTAACATGATCAAGTATTTCAGCGGCGTTAATTCCGTACGCGCCCAGGTTAACAATGGTATCAATCATTACTCCGGTAATTTCCCCCTTCTCGTCAAGGGCGCTTTCAATGGTTATTTCCGTTTCACAACGCTTCGGCGAAAAGAAAAAGTCCTCTTTTCTGGTTAAAATCAACTGTACCGGTTTTTTGGTGATCCACGCGCCCAGCGCCGCGTGGCAGGAAACCAGCGAGGGATACCACAATTTACCGTCCATGTGGAGGCCGATTATGGCAGGCCTCACCAGTACCTTCGCCGCCGCCAGGCCAAGAACCTGGGCGACGGAACGTTTGACGTGATAGGGCCATTGGGTGGCGGTCCACACCACCAGACCGGCGTTTGAAGTTTCATCCGGCCATGCTACCGCGCCGGTAGGCTCGGCGTACCAGTGTTCCTGAATACCGCTGCGGTAAGTACCCCGTACAACGGACGCTGCCTGGGCAAAAGCCGCCTCGGGGTCGCCCATGCGTATATCCCGCCACGCCGCTATCATTTCGGCGGATGACGTGGCATTCGCTCCGGCGTCCGCCAAAATATCCGCCAGGACGGTAAAGGAAAGAACCGGCGCTTCTTCTTCCTCGACAATAATCTTGCAGTGACGGCAATAATTTTCCAGCGTGTTTTTGTCCGGTCCCAGCAAGAGGGCTACCGGCTCGCCGATGTAGGAAAGTTCATCGGCGGCCAGCGCGGGCATCGGGGAATTTTCAAGGGAATTTTTACCGGGAATGTCCTTCGCCCGTATCAGCGTGTAACTGCCGGGGAGTTTGGGACAGTCGATGGACTTGAGCCTGCCTTTCGCGACGGGCGATCTGACCGTCAGGGCATAGAGCATCTGGGGGGGATAAATATCTGTTACAAAGCGCGGCGCTTCCATCACCTATATTATACACGTTAATTTAAGAAGAAAACCACATAAGAATTAACCACGGAGGACTGCTGTCCTACGGACAGCTTAGAGTTTCACGGAGGATTAAGATATTAGTATCTTAATCCTTCTTCCTCCGTGAAACTCCGTGACCTCCGTGGTAAAAAATTCTTCATAAGTTTAATCCACTTAGATAATCCGTATAAGCTTTTTGGGCTTTTTTCACATCCGCCCTGAGTTTTTCAAGTTCTCCGGCAATCTTATCAATATCACTGTCAATTGATTGCAGGCGTTTCAGGTACTCTTGTCCCTGCTGGGTTTGATTGCCCGTTACTTCAATATTTTTCCGTATGCGCTCCTGTTCATGGGTCAGGAAAGAACGGCGGTTTTCCGCTTCGGTAACGGCGGCTTCGGCGGCGTTGACCGCGTTCCACAGGTTAACCGCCTGCCGCAGAGCCGCCTGTACCGGCGGAGGAATTTCCTGACTGCTCATATAGGACAGAAAGGAGTCCTGCCTGAGTTGAACCAGGCTTACCCTTTCCATAATGGGACGCGACTCACGAACCAGCAGTATAATCTCCTTTTCGGGAGGCAGAGTCATGGTAAAGCGGTACGCTGAGGGAGTTTGTTCGTCGGCCTCGGGAGATTCAAGAACCGCGTTCGGGGTTTGGGGATGCTCAATCATGATGGATTTTATCTGCGCCGAGGTATTATGAAGGGTGTAAGTTTTAATGTATTCCTGGCTGCGGTTAATGATCATTACGCCGCCTGAGACTTTGACCGAAATGATGGTTCGGGAACTTGTGTCAAAAACCGCCGCGTTCACGGAAAGGTCTTCACCAAAAGAGATGAGCCGTTTCTCGCCTTCGTTCCAGAATTCAATAAGGGCGTCCCCCGCGTAAGTTCCCCCGTCGTATACGGTAATGGGGCCGGCGGGAAGTTTCATCCCGCTGGTGTTGGTCAGCTCCGCGCCGAGGCGGGGGTGCTGGCTTTTGCCTCTGGCGGCTGCCGCCCCGGAAAAAATCAACAGCCGGCGGGCTTCAACCGGGGATTCCACCAGCGGCAGCATGGCGCTCATCCGGCGGTCAAGGCTTACCGGGGTCTTAACGGTAAATTCAAACTGATCCCCCACGGCG
>Ga0268262_10006755_pt1 | contig 10898 bp, 10 predicted proteins | sample TergutNc150P3_FD_190354 | JGI IMG/M metagenome (GOLD analysis project Ga0268262, IMG submission 190354) | Nasutitermes corniger P3 segment gut microbial community from laboratory colony in Florida, USA - Nc150 P3 (SPAdes) (version 2) | ecosystem: Host-associated > Arthropoda: Insects >...
AACGGCAGCCCTGCGTGCAACCGCGCATAACCTCTACGCAAAAGCGGTCGTGCACAAGGGGCATATTTGCTATTAAATTTTTTGTGGGCAAAAGCTCCTTAGTCATTTTCTCTATATAAACCCTTTTTACAATTTTTTCCCCTTTGTGAATGGCGGGCACATAAAAAGCCTCCAAATTCGCTATCTGCTCTAAAATTTCCGCTCGGCTCTTTTTGTTTTTTTTGGCTTCGCCAATTAAGCGCAAAACTTTTGGCGTTGCTATTTCGCCGTCTCCTATGCAGAGGCAGTCAAAAAAATCCGCTATGGGCATAGGGTTAGCCATCGCGGGGCCGCCCGCTATCACTATCGGCTCTTCCTCTTTTCTGTCTGCGGCAAAGGCGGAAATTTTCGCGAGTTCCAAAACGTAGGGTATGTTTGTGAAATTAAGCTCGGTTTGCACCGTTATGCCAACCGCATCAAAGCTGTTCACCTCGCTAAAAGAAGCGTGGGTATAAAGAGCAATGTCGTTTTGCCTCATCAGCTTTGCCATGTCGCTCCAGGGCGCAAAGGCCACTTCGCAGAGTAAGCCAGGCTCTTTGTTTATAGCGTTGTATAAAATGCGCATTCCGTTGTGCGACATTCCTATTTCATAAATATCCGGGAAAATCAAAGCCAGGCTCGCCAGAACATCGTTTTTGTCTTTTATCACGCTATTGGCTTCGCCACCGATATAACGGGCAGGGCTTTCCACAAAAGGCAAAATTTTGCCCAATTTTTCCTGTATCTGCATCTCTTGAAGATTGAAAGGTAGAAAATATTTCTACCTTTTATCCATAAAAGGAGCTATATCTATCTAACATGAAAACCCGATTTGCCCCTAGCCCAACAGGATATTTGCACAAAGGGCATATTTGGAGTGCGCTGTGCGTTTCTGCTGCGGCAAAGGCAAAAAATGCGAACATTCATTTAAGGCTGGAAAACCACGACGTGCTGAGATGCACAGAACATTTTTCTGATGTTATAAAAAAGGATTTGGAGTGGCTTGGTTTTGAATGGCAAAGCGAGAGCGTTCAAAGCGAGCGGAATGAAATTTACGAAACATATTTTAAAATTTTGCAAAAAAAAGATTTGCTATACGAAGTGTATAAAACAGAAAAGCCAAAAATTATGTTTAAAAATTCAGAGCAAGGCGAGGATTTTGCGGTAAAAGATGCTTTTGGGCAATGGACTTATATGTTTGCCGTTGTTGTAGATGATTTTGAAGAAGGGATAGATTTGATAATGCGTGGCGAGGATTTAAAAGATTCCATAGACAAGCAAATTCACTTAGCGAAGATTTTTGGCAGAAAAGAGATGCCGCAATTTTTTCACCACAGCTTAATCTATGATTCAAGCGGAAAAAAATTGAGCAAGCGAGATGGCTCTGAGGGAATTTTCAAAGAGAGGGAAGCTGGAATTTCTGCGAAAAGAATAGTTAGCGGTTTGTGCAAAACCGCTATGCCCAATGTGGAAATTCCAAACGAAATTTCCTGGGCAGAAGCAGTTGCTATTTGGAATACTTACTTTATCTTGCCTTGATAAACCGCTTTTTTGCCGAGCTGCGCTTCTATGCGAAGGAGCTGGTTGTATTTGCAAATACGGTCTGTGCGGGAAAGAGAGCCGGTTTTGATTTGGCCAGCGCCAGTGCCCACTGCAAGGTCTGCGATAAAGGAATCTTCGGTTTCGCCGGAACGGTGAGAAGCAATTACGCCATAGCCCGCTTTCTGAGCCATTTTAATCGCGTCCAAAGTTTCGGTCACTGTGCCGATTTGGTTTACCTTGATGAGGATAGCGTTGGCGGCTTGCATTTTGATGCCCTTTGCCAAACGCTCTGGGTTGGTGACAAAAAAATCGTCTCCAACGAGCTGTGTTTTAGCACCGAGTCTCTTTGTGAAGCCAACATAACCTTCCCAATCGTTTTGGTCAAGGCCGTCTTCTATGGAAATTATCGGGTATTTATTTATCCATGCGGCGTATTTATCAACCATTTCCTGAGCGGTGTGGAGTCTGTCCGGTTCGGACTTCCAGAATTTGTAGCCTTTGCGTTCACCTTCGTCAAACAACTCGGAAGAGGCGCAGTCAAGGGCTATAGAGATTTGAGAACCTGGTTTATAGCCAGCTTCGTTAATAGCTCTCATTATGTAATCCAAAGCCTCGTCGTTGGTGAGGTTGGGAGCAAAGCCACCTTCGTCTCCAACGGAGGTTGCCTGTTTGTCTTTTTTGAGCAAGCCTTTAAGCACGTGGAAAGTTTCCGTTATCCAGCGAAGACCCTCTGAGAATGTTTTTGCGCCAATGGGCATAATCATAAACTCTTGGAAATCGATTTTGTTATCAGCGTGTTTGCCGCCGTTCACTATGTTAGCCATAGGTGTTGGCAAAATGAATTTCTTTGTGCCGTGCAGTTTGCCTATGTATTTCCAAAGCGGAAGTTTTGCAGAATGAGCACCAGCAACCGTTATAGCCATAGAAGCTCCCAATATGGCATTTGCTCCAAGTTTGGTTTTGTTCTTTGTGCCGTCCAGTTTAATCATAGCCGCGTCCAGGTCTTTTTGCTTCAAAGGGTCTTTTCCTTTGAGTATCTTGGCAATGCGGGTATTGACATTTGCCACAGCTTTGAGCACGCCTTTGCCCTGGTACACTTTTTGATTGCCATCGCGCAACTCGCAGGCTTCGTATTCACCGGTGCTAGCTCCGCTAGGAACAGCAGCGCGGGCTACAAAGCCATCGGTTAGCGTTATTTCTACTTCAACAGTCGGATTGCCACGCGAATCTAAAATTTGGCGGCCAACTACAGATTTGATTTTTGCCATTTTCGCAACTCCTATTGGGATTAATAGCTGGAATATAGAAAATTATAAAGCTACCTATCAAAAATTCGGGAAAGTTGCTGCGTCAGTGGACGAGGAATCCGTTTTTAGGGGTAGGCCGCCTTTTTTATCCACTTCAATGTTAGCTGGCATATTAGGCAGGGAAACCTCGCCTTGGGATATGGTGTTTATGTAGTCTATGGAGTTCCCAAAAACGCTTTCCACTTTGCTATCTGCAAGGATTGCCGCCGCAAAACCCGACCACTGAGGCAACGCGCCAGAAGCCCCAGCCAAGCTAACGGACTTTCCCTTTAGTTTATCGTTGTCGTCAAAGCCAACATAGCTGCATATAGCTATGAGAGTGTCTAAGGGCAAGCCTCCGCAAAAGACAGCGGTGCGGTTTTCGTTTGTTGTTCCGGTTTTTCCCATGGCGGGGAAAGGGTATTTTAAGCCGGAATAAGTTATGGATAATTTGTTATATGCGCTTGCCGCCGTCCCGTATTTTATAACTGCTCTAAGCATAGCGCGCATGGGCAACACAACGTTGCTCGGCAAAACCTCGCTTGAATCAACCCCGTTTTTGAAAATCAAACGGTTATTTTTATCCCAAATTTCCTTTATTATGCAAGGCTCATTCCAATTCCCATCGTTGCATTTATATTTTTTGCCACCCAAAATATTGTTGTAGGCGGTTGCCATCTCTGCAATCGAGGCTTCATTCACGCCAAGCGGCATACTCATAACCTCTTGCAAATTGCGGTTTATTCCTATGCTTTTGATAAAACTCGCAAACTCCTTCAAGGCTATTTTTTTACGAAGCTCAGGCCATAAAAACACATCGTTGGGCAATATGCTGGCTGCCTTGTTCTGCTCCACCAAGCTGCGAACCTGCTTAAAATCAGAGACGGTAAAGTTCGGGAACAATTCTTTTTCCAACTCGGCATAGTTTTCAAAGTAGTCGGTATTTTCTGCGGCATCAGCGGCAACGGTAGAAGCATAATATTCATAGCTGTGCTGCAATAGTTTAATTCTATCGGGATATCCTTTTTGTTTTTCAACCTCTTTTTTGTTATAGCTATATTTGAGCGCTTGCAAAGAGCGTGCGCTTTCAAAACGTCCTTCCAAAATCCAATCGCTGGAGAGTTTCATCTTCGCTTTTTCAAGGGCAATATCATTTTTTGCATTTTGAGGAATGCTCACATCTAAATCATACTCATTTGCCAAATTCCTTATGTCCTCTGCGGAGAGCTTGTCCAGCAAATGTTCCAAAAGCCATATACTCGCTATATTCTCGGAGCGAACCGCTGCCCAAGCAATGCTAACCTGCGGAGCTTTATCCTGATGGTCCGGGCGTGGGAAATAAACCGTTTCTCCGTATGTGAACAAATTATATTCGTTTTCCAATTCGTCAAGAGGGTTCCAACCCAATTTAAGAGCAAGGGCAAATAGAAAAGGTTTCCAAGAAGAGCCGAATTGCCTCTCCGCTATAAACACCCTATCGTAGCCAACATTGGTTTGCCCGGATTGTGCCGCAACCACCATTCCGTTTCTCAAAGCCACAACCGCACCTTGAATAGGGTTTGCTGTATCAGCTCCTATTTTCTTTTGCAAATTGCTCAAATTTTCCACAACCGCTGCTTCCATTTTATTTTGCAACCTTGCGTCTAAGGTCGTGACTATTTTTATCTGAGCGCGCCGCCAGTCACCTACTCCAATTTTGTCAAAAATATCCGCAAAAAAATCTTCGCTCAATTCCCTGTCCACTTTATCCAAAATAAAAGACGAGTTAAATCTGAATTCGCCGTAGTTCAGTTCGGGCACTTGTGCAGAGTCGTAAGTCTCTTGGCTTATGTAATGATTTTCGAGCATTCGGCGCAAAACATATTTTGTTCTGAGTTGACCTTTTTTCAAAGCCGCTTCCGCTTTCTCAGGTGTTTTTTGCGCGCGAGGGTCGTAGTTGTAAGGCCCTTTGACAATGCCAGCTATAAAAGCGCATTGTTCAAGGCTTAGCTCTGCGAGGGGCTTATTGAAAAAATAGATAGAAGCTATAGCGGCTCCTCTGCCAGAGCCATAGACCTGAAACTGATTCAGATAAAATTCCAAAATTTCCTGTTTGCTAAAACGCTTCTCCAATTTTACGGCATCTGTCAACTCAGTCAATTTTGCTTTCATGCTTTTTTCTTCCCTGCCAAAGACATTTTTCACCGTTTGCTGGCTGAGCGTGCTGCCCCCTTGCCTAAAATTAAAATGCCTCAAGTTATTGAACATCGCGCGTGCAAAGCCGCTCAAATCAAAACCTCTGTGGTCCCAAAATTTTGAATCCTCGGCGGAGACTATTGCATCTATAAGGGTTTGGGGTATTGAATCGTAGGGCACATACAAGCGGTGGTTTGTGTCAAAGAAAGAGCCTATTACGGTAGCTCCATCGGAATAAAAAACCCTGGTTTCGCCGTTTAAGTTTTGCAAAATATTTTCCCTGGTGAATTTATTTTCCGGGTCGTCTGAGGGGACTATAAAAAGCAGCCAGCAAAAGAACAGAGCAATTGCAATCACCTTCACGATTGCAAGCACAAGCAATACGCGTAAAACTTTGCGGTTGAGAAAACGTTTCAGTTGCATTATTTGGAACGCTCTACATATTCACCGGTGCGTGTATCCACTTTTATGCGCATTCCCTGCTCTATGAAAAGCGGGATTTGCACCTCTGCGCCGGTCTCTAAAATAGCTGCGCGCATAACGTTGCCGCTCGTGTTGCCCTGAACCCCCGGTGGGGACTCCACAATCAGCAAATCCACGAAAGTAGGCGGGATAACTTCTATCGGTTTTCCATTCCACCAGGTCACCTGCACAGCCGCGCCATCTAGCAGCCAAAGCTCTGCGCCGTTGAGAGCGTCTTTTGCTATTTCCACCATTTCGCCGCTTGGGTCTAAAAAGAACCAGTTTGTGCCATCGTTGTAAGAATACGTGACCTCATTATATGTTACATCCGCTTCTTCCACCGTATCGCCGCTTTTCCAGGTGCGTTCCAAAACGCGCCCTGTGATTAAGTTTTTAACCTTGACCCTGTTGAACGCTTGCCCCTTGCCGGGCTTCACGAATTGATTTTCAACAATGATATAAGGCTGCCCATCAATCATGATTTTGAGCTTTTTACGAAATTCATTTGTGCTGACTATTCCCATAGGGGGGAATTTAGAAAATTGCAGATTCCACAAATTTCCGCACAGCGCTCTCCCTTTGCAGCAAACTGATGACCAAATAACCCTCCGGGAAATCGAACAAAAAACCCGGATGCGTTAATATGCCATATTCTTTCAGCAAACGCAGACACAATTCCTCATCGTTTGCGCCGTCAAAATAAATGCTCTGATACCACCCACCCTGTGCGGGAATGCAGTTTAGAGACGAGTTGAGAATTATCTCTCTATTTGCGTTTAATCTTTGCATAAGTTTTTCCTGAAAAGCCTTTACCTTTGGCAACGCCCTTGCGCAAAGAGCTTGGCTCAGGTAGGAGCAGTTGAGGGAAGCGTCCAAAATATATTCCAAAGCATCAAAATCCTTGAAATTGCCTTCCGTTCTAATCCAGCCCACTTTTATATGCGCAAGCCCAAGGGATTTGCTCAAGCCGTCCAGCCTGAATATAGGCACATTCGCGGAGCAATTCAACGGGAAACATTCCTCATATTTATATGCGCCAAAAACCTCGTCTATAATCAAAGCTAAATTGTGCTTTTCGCAAAAAGCCAAAATGCTCTCCCATTCCTGCTTGGAAGGCGAATGTCCTGTTGGGTTGTGCGGAGCAATCAGCAAAAGAATTTTGGCGTTCTCCGGCGCGGAGCAAAAACTGTCAAAGTCTATTTGCCAGCTCTTTCCATTTTGTTTAAGAAAATATGGGTGGCAATGCAAATCGGCGATGCCTGCGAGCGTTTCTAAGAGCGGGTAGCCTGGGCTTGGCGTTAATATGCAGTCGCCTTTTTCGCACAATAATTTAAAAAGAGTTAAATAAGATTCAGAAGAGCTTGCCGTTATCCAAACGCTCTCCACATCGCAATTATGATATTTTGCCACCGCTTCCCTCGCATAGACCTGCCCCCTCGCGTTTGGCGCGTTGTTTTGCCATTCGGGGTTTTCAGCTAAATAAAGCAGGTCTTGAGATATATCAAAAGCTATCCCGCCTTGCATGGGCGAAGAGATGGTCAAATCCAAAATTTCCTTTTTTGCAGAACCCAGCTCCAAAAGAATTTCTCTTTTTTGCAATTCAAACGGAGACGGCGAAAGTTCCAAATTGTTCATAAAGGTAAAGTATAAAATAGAGGTAAAATGACAAATCTCTTGACAAATTTGTCATTTTTTTGTATATTTTACTTTTATGCATGACCTTTAGTCTCTGAAAAAGGAAATATCGGATGTTTATGTCAAAAAAACTCGTACAGGTGGCAGCCCTTGGGCTTGCCTTGGCTTTAAATTTTTCTTGCTCGTTGTTTGACAAGGATAAGGAAGACCCGTCTATCGCCAATTTTTCTATCAGCGGAACGGGAACGGTTTATTTTGACAACAAAGCCAAAGCGGTGGTAGTCGCAGCCCAGCCGGGCAAAACCGGAGGAGCTATAACCGTTTACTATGGGAATGGATGAGATAGCGTTTGCCGGGGAAGTTACATCCGGGACTTCGTTCATTCATAACGGCTTAACCCAAGATAACATATAATTATTACTTCATAATTGCTGCCAATAGTTATGGGGAGAGCGAATATTCGGATTTCAAGGCTATAAGACTGAGCGCACTCGTAGCCCCGGCAAATTTGGAAGCCACAGTAGAAGCCTCAAACAGGATAGTCGTGAGATGGGGTGCGGTTTCAGGGGCTACGAGTTACAGGTGTGATATATATACTGATTCAACTCTCGTCAAAACAGGTAGTGTTGTCACAGGAACTTCAACTGTTTGGCAGGGTTTAGCGGGCAATACAACATATACTTTCCGCGTTGTAGCTATAAACGGTGCAGGGGAAAGCAGCTATTCAACAATATCTGCGACAACTTTTGCAACTAATTTTAATTTGGGTTTAAGTGCTAGTATAGTAGTAAATAACTTAATAAATATACAATGGAATAGAGTAACTAACGAACCCCTTGATAAATTTGATGCTTATTACTCTATTGGCTCTCCGGATAATTTTCAACTTCTCAAATATAACACGCTCATAACTAGTTATAGTTTCAATGGTTCTCCAAATACAACATATTATTTCTACATTAAATATAGGTCGTGGAGGGATGGGTATGGTAATTATGAGCACGAAGGTCATTCGGAGATAGTGTATATAACAACCGGTGCTGCCGTCTTCTCCACCGCCACAGGCAAGTGCTGGGCAAAAGCTATGCCCTCTTTGCAGCGGCAGCGGAAAATGCAACCGTTGTAAAGGGACAGGGAAGATTTAGTTTTGAGTAAACGTCTGAACAGTAAATGAACGTTCTTGATTTTTTGCTATATTTCATTATATGAAAGTATATTTGGATAATTGCTGTTATAACCGTCCGTTTGATGACCAAACTCAATTTAGGATTTCTTTGGAAACCCAGTCTAAATTATTTATACAAGCTCTTGTTGTTAAAGGAGATATTAAATTAGTTTGGTCATATATATTATCCATTGAAAATGTTAAAAATCCTTATGAGAATAAACGCTTGTCTATTTCGCGTTTTGCTGAATATGCTGAAATGAAAGTCCTTGAAAGCGAAGTTTTGCTGAAAAATGCTAATAAAATTGCAAGTAGTGGTATAAAAAATGCAGACTCGTTGCATATAGCTTGTGCAATAGAGGCATCTGTCGATTATCTCATAACTACGGATAGTCGTGTTTTGAAATATAAAACTGACGAGATAAAAATCGTTAATCCTGTTCAATTTGTTTTAACTTGGGAAGCGGAGAAAAAATGACTGATACTCTTCTTATGAAAACTGGTATGCAAACCCTTATAGATAATTTGGGTTGCGTGGATGCTGAAAAGTTTATTTTCCTTATCTTAAAAGAGCCAATGGATTATACCGAGTGGCGACAAGATAACCTCTTTAATGGAATGTCCATAGAAAGCATAAGTCGCGAAGCAATGGATTTGCATAATTCACAACTACGTGGGTGAGAGTAGATAATATTTGTAGGGGTAAAGTATAAAGTTTCCTCAATTAAGGCGGAGTGATATTCACTCCCTTAAAAGAAAATTTTTGCTTGACATTGCAAATGATGGTGCCAGGCAATAGTTGTTTTTCAAATTCTGTTCCGGCGAGCATTTTTTTAAATGCGAAAATTCCCTTGACAAAATCTTCGTTAAATGTTTCGGAACTTTTCACCTCTATTGGAGCATACATACCGTTTTGCTCGTGCAAAATATCAACCTCATTGCCTATGGAATCCCTGAAAAAATATAAAGAGGGCTTTGTTCCTCTGTTCCATTCCTGCTTAACCAAATCCATTAAAACAAAATTCTCAAAAATCAAACCCCTAAACGGATGCCTTTCCAAAGTTTGCCTATCCTTAATTCCCATTAAATAAACCGCTAAGCCAACATCGGTAAAATAGAGCTTTGGAGTTTTAACCAACCTGCGGCGAATATTGCTGTGCCAAGGCAAAAGTTCAAAAAGCAGATATAACGATTTTAGGGCATATATCCAGTTTTTAATTGTATTTTGAGAAACACCAACATCGTTGGAAAGCGAGCTGTAATCCACAAGCTGCCCTACTCTAGAAGCTAAAAGCATTAAAAATTTCTCAAATCTTGGTTTGTCGCTGATATGGACAATGCTCTGCAAATCCCTTTCCAAATATGTTGCAACGTAAGAACGGTAAAAAGATTCTGCTCTGATTTTTTGCGTTAAAAGCCTTGGGAAAAAACCGTTGAAAATCAATTCCCAAATATTTTTTGAGATACGTGGTATGCTAAGGGTTTCTTTTAGGGAAAATGGATAGAGTTCCAAAACCGCAGTTCTTCCGGCAAGGCTTTGGGCAATAGCTCCATGCAATTCCGGCTGATGGCTACCGGTTAATATAAACCTGCCATTTTTTGTGCTGTTGTCTAAAATTCCCTGCAAATAAGAAAGCAATTCCGGTACTTTTTGAATTTCGTCTAAAATAGCTCCTTTTTCATATTGCGAAAAAAATGCTCTTGGGTCGCCTAAGGCAATGCTTCTGATATCCGGGTATTCAAAAGAAATATAAGGCTTGTCTGGAAAAGTCATTTGCACAAGAACGGTTTTGCCGGATTGCCTTGGCCCAAACACCGTAACAGCGGGGAACTCCTTTGCGGCAAGCAAAAGCTCGTTTTGCAATTCTCTAATAAACTGTGCCATATTGTAAATATAGTAAAATTCGCACAAAAACGGCGTTATTTTTTGCAATTTCGCAATTTAATTGCGAATTTGCAAAAAATCCCTAACTATTCATAAGGGTAAAAGTATAAAGATTTTTTCTACATTACTTCTATGCGTAATTTTTCCTATCAAAACCCGACTAAGCTCATATTTGGCAAAAACACCATTGCTTCCCTCGCTGGCGAAATCCCGCAGAACGCAAGGGTTCTTTTAACCTATGGCGGCGGCTCAATAAAAAAGAACGGCGTTTACGAGGCGGCAAAAAAGGCGCTGGGCAGCAGGGCGGTTTTTGAATTTGGTGGCATAGAGCCAAATCCCCGCTACGAAACCTGCATTAAAACCCTTGACATAATAAAAAAAGAAGGCATAGACTTTTTGCTCTCCGTAGGTGGCGGTTCTGTTTTAGATGCAACAAAATTCATCGCGCTCGCCGCAAAATACAACGGCGCAGACCCTTGGGATTTTATGTGCGGAAAAGCGCAAACACCAAACGAGGCGTTGCCTCTTGCAGACGTGCTAACTCTCCCCGCAACGGGTTCAGAAAGCAATGCGAATTTTGTGATTTCTCGCAACTCCACGCAGGAAAAATTTGGCGGCTGGTCTCCGCTCATTTATCCCAAGTTCAGCATTTTAGACCCCGAAACCACCTACTCCTTGCCCGTTAAGCAAACCGCAAACGGCATAGTTGATGCCTTTGTGCACACAATGG
>Ga0268262_10006756_pt1 | contig 10898 bp, 5 predicted proteins | sample TergutNc150P3_FD_190354 | JGI IMG/M metagenome (GOLD analysis project Ga0268262, IMG submission 190354) | Nasutitermes corniger P3 segment gut microbial community from laboratory colony in Florida, USA - Nc150 P3 (SPAdes) (version 2) | ecosystem: Host-associated > Arthropoda: Insects > Digestive...
GCCGATCAAGGAAGCAAACCCGCGTCTGTTCATTGGGCAACCAGGACCCAAAGGCTTGATCCTGGCAAAATACGGCAAGCCTTTCTTCTTGTACAGGGAAGTATGGGAAGCGTCCTACAAAGATATGGCAAATGAAGCTATGATCGGGCAGCTTGTACGCTGCGCTTATTATCTCGAAGAAGCGGACTACCGCATATATTCGGAGCTTCTCCCGCCGCCCGACTTTGAAGAGTCCCGATACTGACCAATGACGAATTAACACATTCCTTCGCCCCAGAAAGCTACCCTACAGAACCAATAACGAAGATAGAGAGTACTGCCCAACAATCATAGTCCAAGACGACCATGAAGAGTGCAGCGTCTCCAGCTGATAGGGGAAACACATCAGTACACTGTCTTGCGTCCCAAGCAGAACCGCACCTAATAAATCGGGCAGTGGGCCAAAGGCCGATCAGGAGGAAAGGCCCTTGACAAGAACGAGCAAAAGCGTGATGCTTTGAACGAATGGGAGCTGCCCGACCTGCAAGGCAATGACGCGGGCAAGCGACGGCAAGGAGCCAGCAGCGGCTCCTTGTTTTTTTGAGAAGACAATGGCTACATCCAAAAGAAAAAGTAGGTATTTCGTATAGAAAAAGCCCACACAGCCACACATGGAGAATTCAAGCGCTCGAATCGAAGCATTTGGCAGCTCCAAAAAAAAAAGGAAGGAGTTAGCATTCAGATGCCGAGATCTCGATTAACGAGATCAAATGGCAGAAGGGAGCAACACCATGAAAAACCTTTATCGCGAAGGCCCGAAGCTCAAGAGGACTGGCTTATGGGAAGACGAAGAAGAGGAAGAAACCATTACCCAAGAACCGCAGTTAGCGGTTGCATGCTCTGTTACGTGGCTAGAAAACGTATGCAACCAGCCGCCAAAAGGTCTAGAACAGTAACAAACTATTAACATAAACAAGATAACCTGTGGACTATCGAAAAATCGACAGGGCAGGACTGGTCTACTCAAATTTAAGCTAAAAGCGACTCAGCAACACTTTGGGCAAACAAAGCTATAGCCATCTCACAAACAGGCTCACGTCAGCCCCAACGGGAATGTACCAAGTCCTTTTGGCTGAGTTCCACTTGGCTTCGAGCGACTTCGTTCTGTTCTTTTCCTTGAAGGGGACATTGAGCGGCATGATCATACGACACAGTGTAGGGAGAATCTGGGACCCGCTCCTTGACTTTAGACTCACCTTTATTGCGGCGCCAATCCAAGGCGACCTCACCGGCAGCAACCCGCTCCGTGCTTGAGCCAGTAAAAGGCCCTGGCTTCGTTTCTGCGAACCCATTCGCTACGCGCATACATTTCGGCTATCCCGGCCCTGCAAGACTTGCAGTAAATGAAATGCTGCCCAAAAACGCCAACCAGCCGCCCCCCCTGAAACCCCAAGCCGAACCCAACGCGCCCAATCCCAGGGCCGCAGGCAAACGCAGCCGCGACCCCCCACAGCCCCCCCAAGCGGCTTTCTGACCCTTCTCCCTCATCCAGCCTCCCCGCTCCTTTCTTGGGGGGCAGAAACATCTGGGCAACGCCGTCAACGGCGGACTGGGGGCAGGAGAGTTCCGCGCCGGGCGAAAGGCCATTGACAGAACAGAGAAGAAATGTGACTCTGCAATAATCTGAAGGGCGCAGAGATGCGTTTTGAAAAGGGGTTGGAAGGGGGGCCATCGCTGTGGCCCCTCGCTTTTGGCAAAACGGCTCCACCCTTGGCCGGCTGCATTGCATCAATCCTCCCCTACGGGCTTGCGACATATTCCGCAGCGGCCGGGCGCTGCTAGTCTGGGGCTGGCTTGCGCCAGCCGTGCCTGTGCAGGAGGTTGTAGGCGGTGGCCTTGGAGACCCTGCGCCCCAGGCGCTCCTCCAGCGCACTCCGTATCGCGCCGACCGCCAATGCATCCCCTTGGCGTGCGCCCTCCAGGAACGGCTCTAAGAAAGCCGCCTCCTCCGCTTCCGTCAGGTAGGCCCTGCTCCTCATCTTTGGGCGCGGCCCATCTGGTGCGCCCTTGGCCTTGATGAACCTGTTCCTGGCGTCCGTCGTCCAGCGTACGCACCTCCCTATCGCCAGCGAAGTTTCCTGGATCGACAGCCCGTGGGCCAGCGGGAGCACCACAGCTTGGAGTCTCCTCAGCTCGTTGGCGTCCGTGGTTTCCGACAGCAGCCCCTGCGCCTTTTCCAGTAAGTCGCCGCCTCCCGGCAGTCGCGCCATGATCGCCCCCCATCTCATAGCCAATTATGGCAGAAACAAATTAGAAACAGAATTGCGCGGTGCAGCGGGAAGAATCAAATCCATGGACGATGAGCTCTATTGGACGATGCAATCTTGAGTGTTCGGGAGGCCAAGTTGACCACAGATATTTCTGCGTTTGCATATTAATGTGATGATGCGTGCTTTCCCAACTTCTATTGCAAGACCCGCCGCTGGTCTTTCTTTCGATATTGCTGCAAACCAGAGATCAACTGATAGTCTAGATGCAGCGATGCGAATGTGTTTATTCCTCGCGCCGCTGCTCATCCTAGTGAAAGGGCAGACCTGTGCGATTGCATTTTTGCATTGCTCGTTGCAAAGGCAAACAATGATGGGCTGTCCAAAGGGTTCAGCTTTTCGGCGTTGCAGAAATGACAACACATTTGCAGATGTTTCATCAATTGGACATACAAAGATCTGGCGCAAGGGTTTGATGATGTGTCTCTATGCGGAATTGGAAAATGCGGATTCTGCTCTGATGCCTGTCCGCGTCCAATCGGCATTGAACGCTGTACGCCAAAGCTTTTGAAAAAGTGGAAAACTAGGTTGTTTCAAAAATCTCTTGGGACTCCGATGGATGCCAAAGACCGCCTTGCAGGGCGTTGCCCGTGGTCTCGGCCGACAACCATTTTTTTCTTGATTGCATATTTAGTCTTCATTCTGCGAGCGATGGGATTGGCAATATATCTCTCTTTGGGCATCGCCGCGAATTGGAGATAGGGTGCCTGAATTTGGGTGAGATTGAATTTGGCTATGGCCTAAAAAAATTGGTCGCTTTTTTTGTACCCTGCCAGCGCCGCCGGTATTTCGATATTGCACAAGGACAGAAAAACAATCAGAGCGCAAGGCAAATTGTTTTTACAATTGGAGCCGCATGTTTTACTGAGCGAGATAATTAGCTTCGGGGCATTTGGTTTTCGGTGGAGCTTGCAGGGAAATCTGAATTGAGACACTAACAAATTGACGTATTCGGCGGGCCGCGCACAATTATCGTGGCTGGTAGGAATTGCAGCTTTCACAAAATGCGGTGGGAACAATGGGCAATGACGCTTGTTGGAACTTGGACGCTGATTGCAACGGCAACGATCAACCCTGATTTCGGGAAATTGAGTCTATAGTTTCTTTTGCAGGCGCCGCTAAAATTATAGGCTTGGCCAATCCAATTCTTTTTTCGGCTGCGGTTGGGATTTTGGTTCCTGAGTTTTTGGCTCCTGGGATATGGGTTCCTGTATCTTGGGTTTGTCCGGGATCTTGGCGAGGATTTCTTCGATAGATCGCATCAGATGATCCAATCCCCTTGGCCCGCGAGGCGCTAAGTCCTGCGTGGCGAATAGCGGCCCCTTTATTGTCATCCGGTGGATCGTCGGCTGCCCGTTCATCAGCATTTTGAAATTCGCCGGGGTGAGCTTTTCGAGGATATTTTTCGCTGTCTGTAATCGGTTGACGGCCCTCATCGTCATCAGGAAGTTTCTGGCCTGCCCCTCCATCCCGGCAGAAATGTAATTTTGCGGGATGTTCAATTTGATGCCGGAGCGGTATTGCTCCTGAATTATTCTGCCAATGTAAATAGCCTTTGACGCAGCAATCGTTATTTTCCTTTCGAGGGATGGCATACGGGGATTTTCGCGCTGCTGCCGCAATTGGTAGAGCAGCAGGTCTTCGTGGCCCTTGAATTGCGAAAGCGTTTTTGCCAATGGGGAATTCTGCAATTCCAGAGCGTCGATTGCCAGGCGGAGGTTGTCCACTTCATCTTTTGGAATTGAGTGCCTGATCGCTATTCTCTTTTGGCTGATGATCAGGAGCGCTTCTGCAAGTTCTGAGATTTGTGCGTTTCCCGGATTCGGCGTTTTGCCCGTGGCCGTTAATAGCTCGCCGTGTGATTCTGTTATCCCCATTCTCGCAAACCTTTGGCTCGCGGCCTGTGCTTTGTTGAGCCCGGCTGCAAGCCTGATCAATGCGTTCCGTATCGTCCCTCCGGGGATGCTTTTTGGCGCTGCCCAGATAATTTGTTTCAGCGGCTTGGGCAATTTGCCTTGCGCCGGATCATAGTTCCTTTGCAGCCTAGCTGTGCCGAGTTTGGTTGACAGCGCCAGTTTCGATTCCAGCCTTTCCAGATCTCGGAGCTCCCTGCCAAGGTCGCCCTTCACATATTTCTTTTTCCAATTCGGGGCCTCATCGATATTTTGATGGTAGGCATCCTTTATTTTTTTCGTTTTTGCATGCGCCATCTCCAGCCATTTACGGTCCTGGGCGAGCATTTCCCTGGACACAGCGTTCTGCTCTTTTGAAGGTTTCGCTATTGAGTCCTGGGCTATGTGCCACGAGTCGATAACCTTGGATGTGGTCTTAGGTATTTTTTGTGGCTCGCCTTTGGACTCTTTTTCTTCAGCCCTGACTTCTTCGATATGCCGTTTCATCTCTGGAGTGATCTCTGGGTAATTTGACTGCCACGCCAGTTCGACTTTCTTCAGCTGCTCCGGCGTCGCGTTCATCTTTTCCATCCGCAGTTTGAGCTCCTGGTTTTCCATCGCTTTTGCAAATGGGTCTTTTTGGATTATCGCCAGATCGTTTTTGTCAACTGCAAGCGCCATGATGTCTGCTCGGATCTGTTTCCAGTGGGGATAAATGTCCCAGAGGATGGTTCCTTGGTCAATGAATCGCTGCGTCGGCCTGTTCTGTCCATCCAGATAGTCGTACTGCTTCAGCGTCGCCACTCTTTCTTTGATGGTGCCGAAGTTTTTTGTTTTGGGGAAGCACATCTGGAATCTGTCAAAGTCGAATGACCCGTTTGAGCTGCACTCCAATATCCTTGCGTCAATGGAGCGGAGTTCAAAAGGCTTCATCTGAATTTCGCCGGTCTTTGAGTTTTTGTATGGATATGGCGATGCGATCTCCGAAAGCAGCTGCCTTTGCATTTCCCTTTGCGAGGCTCTTGTCAATGGCCGGATTTTTTCTCCGCTCGGTTTTGTGACGGCCCATCTTCCCAAGCTGTCCTGCTCTATTCCGATTTTGAAGCGCGACTCCAACTCCATCTGGGAATGCTTTGTCCAGTGCTCCCGCATTTTCAATCCGTCCCGCGCGTTTTTGTCTGGATACCATGTCGCCGAGTTGATGCTGCGGGTTACATTTCTTTCTTTGTCAACGACATAGTGCCGGGCGACAAGCAAGTGGACGTGAAAATGCGCCTCCGGGATTTCGGAGTCGTTGCTTATGTGCATGGCGCCGACTGCGGCCACCGGCATGCCGGGGTAAACTTTTGCCAGCGCGACTTCGATTGCGGCGTTCACAGCTTGGAGCGCTTCCGGCTTCTTGTCGCGGAGGTACATCGAAAGTTCTTTCGGCAGCGTCAGGACGTGGGAGTTGTAGCCTTGGATTGCCCGGGTGATGCGCCCTTGTGCGTTGACGCCTGGGAAGGTTGCGCGGTGGAAGAGCTCCTCAAGTTCTTTGCCGGTTTTTCCTTTCAGGATTCCGTGGCCGGTGATCGGGACGACCCCTCCTTCAAGTTCCTGTTTGTAGCCGGGGTTCTCTCTCGCGATGTACTTTATGGCTTGGTCGGTTGTCTTGGCAAAGACCTTCCCCTCTCTGGTCTTTTGGATGTAGGCCATCGCCTGTCTCGCGGTCCCTTTGTGTTTGGATCCGCTGCTGCATGACTGTGTGTGCGTATAGAACTCTTTGAACATGCAATGCTTCTTTCTTGCATCTCCGACAATGGTTTTCTTTGCGTGAAAGCGGCGGTATGGGGCGTTGGAGCGATGCTCTGGCACGTTGCCGCTAGGCAGCCGACCCCGCTTGCGGGGGTGGCTGCCTAGCGGAACGGTGGTGAATCCCCCCGAACTCTGAGGGGGGATTCACCATGTTCATTGCCCCTATCATGTCTTATCGGCATCTGGGGAAGAAAACTTGAATCATTTTTGCGTGCAGGGGCCTCTGCCGATGGGCTGTCACGGCTCCAGTTCGCCGGTACAATGCGACGAGTTGGCGTGTTCCGGGCACCCGATCAAGTGTCATGCGCTCCCGCGTCTGATCATATACGATGAATGACGTTATTTATCAGAGGCCCTTCATGTACCGTAACCCCGCTCTGGGTTTCATGCATTCTTTGCTTGTGGTTCGTCAAGTCGTGTCGCCTGTTTCGTGTTCGGCGTGATGCCTTCGCATGAGGATGAATCGGGCTTTGCGGAAAAGTCTGTGCCTCGTTCCGTGCTTCCGACAACTTTTTTTCTGCAAGCCGTGAGCCCTGTTGCGGAACGGAGCGACGCCCTTGCTCGAAAATGTTTCGGGTTTTGTGAAAAACTCGGTGCCTCATTCTGAGCAGCCGACAACTTTTTTTCTGCAAGCCGTGAGCCCCGTTGCGGAACGGCACAATGCCCTTGCTCGAAAATGTTTCGGGTTTTGTGAAAAACTCGGTGCCTCATTCCGTGCAGCCGACAACATTTTTTCTGCAAGCCGAGTGCCCTGTTGCGGATCGGCACAATGCCCATGCTCGAAAATGTTTCGGGTTTTATGAAAAACTCGGTGCCTCATTCCGTGCAGCCGACAACTTTTTTTCTGCAAGCCAAGCTTCCTGTTTTGAAACTGCGTAGCATATTTACAGATTCATCGTGATTGTGTTCCTGTCGGCTGCGTTGCGGATTTCTGTCACCGCTGCGTCAGAAATGGAAGGCTCAATGGTCTGAATCATCGAAGTGCTGTTACTGTTCCAACTGCCAGTGTGGCGATTCTCAAATCCATCAGGACTGAATTTCCCCCTCGCGTATTCTCCAGCCGATATTGTATTCCAGTGTTTCAATGCTCCTGATGAGATGGCAGAATCGAAAGGAAAAATCTTGGGGGTGCATCTCGCGGTGACATTGATTTTGGTATTGCCAGCAATCGGCGCCTGGAACAAAGTGACAGGACTGCCGAAATGTGTCCGACGGTATTTCTTCCTCTTGTCTGCGTCGCGATCCTCCGATGCTGCGAAGCAGCAATGGTGCTGAACATTTCACGTCTTATGCAAACATGGTTGGCGATTGTTGTCGGACGGGCCATCCCCATTAGTTTTATTTCTGAAATCCAAAAGTAGGATGGAATAGCTGCTTCCAGCGCTGGATCATTTTTTATGGCAATCATCGGGCAGCGCCGCCGACTCGTTTATCTTTTTTGATTTTGTGGTAGCCAAATTATCGATGGCAGTGTCAAGACGCTGGGCATCGCTGGTCTTTCTGTTTTTTGGGATAGCTCTGTAGCTGTTGGTCTTGATTTTGGCCTTCCTGTTTTGTCGGTCTCTCTGTTATGGCACCGAGCATGCCTTCCCAATTCCTCTTTCTCATTTCTGAGCAATTCTGAATCTGGGCGCTATTTTGGATCTGCACATCGCTTTTCCGTCGCATCGAGAATTGCTCACAATGCGTTCTTGTGCGCTTTATGCTAATACAGGTAATCTTTCTCTGGCGATGCAAATATTGACAACGCCCTACCGGATCGGCATTGATCGAACAATGTCGGTTGTGGGGTTCCGCAAATTCCAATGCTGCCTTCCATTAAGTTCCCAAGATCAGGCCAACTGCGCGTCACTGTGATTTCGGTTCGTCATTCAGAATGCTTCCGCAATATTCTGGCGATGCGCTTCTCCACCTGAATTATGGGTTTCGGTTTTTCGCGGGTGACTATCTGCTTAGAGAAAACGCTTCCGGCTTCATGGCAATATCGTGCAGGTCTTTTTTGAAAAGTACCCAATGGCGGATGGCCGTTTTGGACTTCTTGGATTCTGGCGTGGACGATCCATTTAGTGAGTTCTCATTCCCTTGAGGATTTCTGCAAGGCTGTCATCGGTTTCCTTTTTGGCCCTAGAAGCTTTGTGTCTTGATTTGGATGCTGCTGAACGTGAATCGCATGGCGGCAGATTTCCACGGGACAATATCGCTTTCACTTTTCAGTTTCGCTTTTCAGTCCAAGCGTCTCTTGTTTTCAGGAAAGCGGAATTTGGCGATCAGTTTTGTGTTTGGGATTTCCGCTGGGCGGTTTGCAGGTGATCGTCCATCGCTGCAATTGTATTTCGTCTGGGTTCTATTGGCTGTCATTGTTTGGCCTCCCGCAAAAATGCTATCGAACTGTGCTGCTTCGTGTCAGGTGATTTCTGCTGTTTCCGCCGAAATTGCATCCTATGTCTGTACGTGACCTGTGATTGCCCTGAGTGTTTTGTGAGTATCTGGATTTGCCTGTGCGCGAGTTTCCAGGAAAGTGCGTACTGTGTTTGCGATTGCCTGCCGATGGATAACGCTGGCTATGAATGCTGGTGCTATTTGTTAGCTCCAGAAGTGCTGCCAACCCCATTGTGTCTGAATGTGCGATTTGCGTGTGGGCCTGCCCTGAATGTGATCCCATTCCCCAACGATCCTGCGATTAGGAAAATGGGAACCGGTATCCTTGGGCGGCGTTTTGCGATGCTCTGGATATTGATATTGTCAACGACCGGCTCTGGAAATGAAATAGAGCGGTCGCCGAAACATGCCTGCCGATGTCGCATCTTTTCTCAATGGTGATATTTTCTGATATTTTCAATATTGAGAGATGCGCTGACATTTTTCTATCAATGCGATTTACCGAAAGACGCTTGCTATGTTTCGCAATCCAGCGATATTTCTGGCGTGCGTGGTTATCGGTTTTGGGCAATTCTTCAATCTGGCAGTTTGGGCTGGTTGGATCTGGATAATTCATCTGTCGCTGGCGGCAGCTATTCTTGTCGGGACAATTTGCAGAATTGCTTAACCATGTGTTCGCTGTTGGATTTTTTGGGGGCACCGTGATCTGGCTAGGAATGTTTCAATGCTTTTTTGTGGAACACCTATGCCAATTCGCGTTCAAATGGCGTTGGACGTGCTTTCGCCGAAATTTTGAAAAACCGGGATGCCGAGTTGTTTCAAAAACATATTGCCATCGGATGGCGCTTCGGAGGCCAAGACTGCCATGTTGGGTGCTGATGAGGATGCTGGCTTTTCGCTGTTTTTCGACTGATTGCCAATTTTATTTTAATTCTGCGGGCGTCGATTCCAGCCGCCTCATCCCAAGTTACGTTTATCTGAACGCAACTTGGGATGAGTGGGCCACGCTGAATTTGAAGCAACCAGGCAGGAAAGTTTCTCGGCCAAAGTGGTCGATTGTATTTAGGCGTTGAGTTCAGATCGCATATTGCATCGAAGAGTGCTGTGCCTGTGTCAGCTAGACCGATGCAGTTTATTGCGGCGCTCCATTTATGTCGGAGGCCGAGTTTTTGAGTTCGTGATAAAAACAGTCTTGGCATTACCCTCTCTTGATAAGAGCACCGGAGGCACGCTCTGTTTCCGCCGCGTCTGTCTGTTAATTCGCACTAACCATTGAAAAATAAGAAGAAGGCGCGGATTCGGCGTTCCGCAGAACAATCGCTTTGTCTGCAAAAACCGCCCTCGAGATTTTAGTTTTAAGCCCGTTTGTTATTTCCATCGTGCTACGGGCAGGTCAAATGCTTCCTAGGGCAAATTTGAGCGTGGCCTGAAATGCCGCGCCAGATATAGCTTTTTCATAGGACGGAGGAATTGGATTGAGAAGGAGAACGAAATTCTCGATTCCACGGTAAACGAACAGTGGTCTTTGGAAAGCTCGGTAATTTCTGCTTGGCTACCCAACTCAAAAAAATGGGAAGCGGCTTTCTCGCATATTGTTCGATTCTAAATAGATTGTGCGTTAATTATCCCAATTGACATCATGTTCCGTTCCGTTGCGCTGCAATGCCGCATCCAACACCGACGCAACATCTTGGCCATACTGCTGCCCCCGTGACATCTCGCCACATAAGGGTAAGAAGAACATGTGCTGCCGCCGCTCGTACCGTAGGGACTTTACCATTAGGGGTGGCACCATCATCCACCGCTTCCATGCAGATCGTCCACTGCAAAATGACATCGAATGAGGTGAAAACGCGCATGGGAGCATTTCCGACCAATCTGTCGGGAAGACCAGTGAAGGACGTCTCGCGTATCCGGAGCGGAAGGCTGAATACCGAGAAGGCGAGCACAATCGGCATAGAGAGCGTCTGGGTCGCCCTGAAGAGGGGCTTCTACGGCACGCACCGCAGCTTCAGCGAATACTCCTGCAATTCTACATGGACGAATCCGTTTTCAGGTTGAATGAGGGCAACTGCGGAATAGACATCGTTGACAGGCCGGAATCGCTGGCAAAAGGATTGGGAACTACTATAGTTAATTCCACAGAATCGCCCACAAATCGCCCCACCCCCCCGCACGGGATGGGTGTTTAGCGTGATGTCAAAGTGCTATGTGCCATTGATCTCAACACAAACAATTCACAAACGCAACATCAACCATAGGAGAAAACATGGAAACAACTACACCCTACACTGACCAAAAAACGGAAAAACAGGGGCAACAAGCAAATCCGACAAAAATCGGGGATTCGACCTATGCCCTGTATTCAAAAATGCCCGACCAAGACAATTGGCGCCTCTTGGGAAGAAACCTGACACTGCAAGCAAAGTCGGACATTGCGTTAGCCGAAAAATCCAGAGGCAAAGAAGTCGCCTACCTAGACAAAACCCACACGGATGCTATCATCTATGTAATCCAAGATGCCAAC
>Ga0268262_10006757_pt1 | contig 10897 bp, 8 predicted proteins | sample TergutNc150P3_FD_190354 | JGI IMG/M metagenome (GOLD analysis project Ga0268262, IMG submission 190354) | Nasutitermes corniger P3 segment gut microbial community from laboratory colony in Florida, USA - Nc150 P3 (SPAdes) (version 2) | ecosystem: Host-associated > Arthropoda: Insects > Digestive...
CGGAAAAGTGGACTATGCCGATAAGGGAATGGGGGCAGGCTCTAAACCAGTTTGCTATTGAGTTTGGAAAAGAACGAGTTTCGTTCTTATGATATTCTGTCATTTACACAAAAAATCGGATAGGCTCTCTTTTTCAGTTTGTCATCAAAGGTATATATTTCGTCTTTCTCCGCTTCGGCATATCCCGCTAAAATGCAATCCACAAAATCAAGGGATTTTTGCCCAAAATATTCAAGACCACGCAATATTGCTTCCCTGTGAAATAAAGTACATTTAGTCTGTTCAAAAAAACGTTGAAGTTCTAAGCTGATACTTTTTCTGTCTATTCCATAATATCCGGCTAAAACATAAACTACTTCACAAAGAACTTCTATAGGAACTTCAACAATATTTTGATCAATAATTTCTTTTGCTTTAGATGATAGTTCATGATCATCGTTCAGAACATAACGAAGAACAACATTTGCGTCAATTTTTTTCATATTTTTCTTGAACAGCCCGCGCCCAAGCGCCTTTTTCACCGCGAATTTTAGATGGGTCAGCAAAACGGTTAAGGCAGCCAAAAGCAGAACTCTTTGAAGCTGTTTTTTTTGTTTCAGGGGTAATAATTAATTCTACCCTTGCTCTGCCTACAGGTATTTCAACAGGCAAAGACAATTCGAGACGGTGATCGGGTAAAATTTCAACGGTCTGTTCTATGATCATAAGACAAGTATAAAAGATTATCTTTTTTTGTCAAATGCCAGAGATATCAAAAAGTTCCGTAAAATTATATTTTATATTGCGGTAATTTACTTGAAAACTTCATTTATGAGAACGTTCAATTCCTTGTACATCGGATAATTTTCAAGACCAGTCAAGGCAGAGGAAACGCCCACATAATACCACCGAATACGTTCCTTAGTTGCATTGAATCGTTCCCAGAGTTGATCACCAACATTAGTTTTATCGCTTGACATTGAACGTATATTGGCGAGTTTATCGGCGCAGCATACTAATTTTGTTTCCAAAGAAGCGGTTTTAAGATGATCGATAGTTGCTTGTTTGCGTTCATCCCATGTTTTTGATTTGTCCTCAGATTCTGATTGAACTATTTCTAAAACTTCCTGACCGAATTTTTCGCTGATTTCATCGGACTTTGTATATGTGTCTTCCAGAGTATCGTGAAGTATACCTGCAACAATAGTTTTTTCAGAGCAATTATTGGCAGTCAATATTTGCATTACTTCCATTGGGTGAGTAATGTACGGGATATTAGTCTCTTTTCTATTTGGGTATTTTGATGCATTGTGTTTAAAGGTGGCAAAAATGATGGCTTCGTGTATTTGGTTCATGTTGGGATTATATCATGTAGAAAGAAAATTTGTAAGGGTTTTAAATATAACAATATCTTTATCTTCATTTAAATCTTCCCTGAAAAAACTTTGATATTACCTTTAATAATTGTCCGGTGAGTTTACTTATATCATCACATGAAATTACATCGGGATACATCATTTTTAATTGCTCATAGCAATTACTCTCGTCTTCATCGTCATCATCGTCATCGTTATAGGGATTCTCAAGCGCAATGGCGATGATTGGAGTACCTCGGCGGATAATTTTTTTTACGGCTTCCGCAGTGTCTTTTATTGAGACAGGAGGGACATAATCTATTGTTCCTTCGCAAGTGTGAGACGGTGCTCCGTCGGAAATCATTATGATAATTTTATATTCCGCTTGACAATTCTTTTTTAGGTGTTTTTCCGCCCAATACAGGCTAAAACCTTCCCTTGTTCCTTCATCAGCTTCTAAGCCTAAAATATTGTACGCTTCTTCTTTCTTATATTGAAAATCAACTAATATATTGTGAACAAGTTTAGGTTCTTCATAAATGGCGCGATGTTCAACAATAGAATGTTGAATATTGGTTTTCTTAAAAACTTCATGAATAATAACCATAGAAGCCATGACATTATCCATAAATTTGCCTTTCATTGAACCGGAACCGTCAATAAGAAACAAAAAACCTATATTGGGGATACCTTGATTAATTTGTTTTCTATGCCAGTATCTTTTTTTTGTATCACTAAGATTTTTTGAGCTTATTCCGCTTCCAAATAATTTTTTTTCTTCTATATCTTCTATATCCGCTTTTAAATATTGACTAATATTTGATGAATATGAATTAATTTGCAGTTGATATTTTGTTACCATGTTCTGATACGCTCTTTTTAAATTTTTATTTATTTTTGGTTTAATTACTTCTATTTTAATATTCTTATGTAAATTGGAACAATCAAAATTGGTATTGTCATATATTGTGGTAGACTTTTCATTTTTCGGCATTGCGCTTAACTTTTCTTTTTCCGATAAAAAAGACTTTATATCATTTTCAAGTTTTTCTTTTGAAGAATCAGATGAAACAGGCTCATTGTTTTTATTTTTAAATAAATTTCTGGTTACTTTGACAGTTTTACCATTGCTTGGTTTGTTGTTAATTGAAGTGTTATTATTTGCGCCTTCTCTTAAATCATCTAATAAGCCTTTAACAGAATCCGGTAAATTTAAATTTTTATCATCGGGGATAAGCGGCTCTATTATATCAAATATTTGAAAGACATATTCGTCTCGCTCATTAGCATTACCGCAAAATATTGCCTTAGAAAAAAGAGGTTTTGTTTTTTCTACATATTCAAATATCGGTTTAGGCGCTTCATCTAACTCATAAAATGGATATAAAACGAAACTTGCCATGTAATTTAAGTAAACTATCAATTTTGCAAATTTTGTATTATCGTCATTTGGCAAGGTTTCTTTTTCTTCTTTAATATTTATTTCATCTTTATTCTCTTCCTCAACTTTTTTATATGCGTCCCTTGTATCAATTTTAATTCCGACTTGCTCAAAACGCTGTTCAAGGGTATCCGGCATATCTGTTTGATGATAAAAATGTGCAATCCTGCTCCACAAGAGATAATGTTCAAGATTGTCGTAAAGACTGCATCCTGCGGCTTCAATAAATGCATCTTCTATAACATTGTGTATGTTGAATAAGACAAGAAGACGTATCTCGCTGACAGCACGAGAATCAGTAAAAAATTTATCCGAAAAATTAGTATAAATAATATGGAGCGATTCATGAATATTAGACGACCTTGTCTCCATTTGCAGAGCAAGCCAAGTATCAGAAGATATTTTATTGTTTAAATTTAAATGTTTTTCCGCATTATTCAATGCTTTTTGATCAACAAATAATTCTCTAAAAGCGGGGTCAATAGTAATATTTCTGCCATCTGTAAAACATTTGTTTTCATTAATAAAAAAAAGCCTGACATCGGATTTCTCGGTCAGTATTTGCGCAAATTGTTCTTCTGTAAGACGAATTTGCTCGCTTTGAAATTCTTTAAGTATTTCTTTTTGTTCATTGCTTAAAGGCATTTATTTTCCTTATAACCATTTATGCAGGTATATAATGCCCTTTATCGCAGACTCCAGCGCACGATCGTTTTTTGCAATGGGGATAATTGTTTTTTCCGCCGCCCTAATAAATCCTTCATGCCTCGAAAGTCTCGCCCAGTTTTCAAGATTTCTGGGTGATATAACGATTTCAAGTTCTTCGTTTTCTATCTTCTTTCTAAGTTTGTGATAAACACTAAGCATTTTTTCAATAAAAGGAATGCACTCGGGGACACGGGTAGAAAGCATTTTACGGATAGAATCGTCAGATAAAGCGGCAAGCTCTATTACCGCATTAAAACGATTAAATAAAGCCTGATTAAGTTCCTTTGTACCATAGTAACCAAGATTCATAGTTGCAAAAAAGCGAAAGTTTTGATGTCGTTTAACTATTTCTCCTGAATCAAGTCTGACAAATCCGTTATCGTCAAGCAAAGAATTCAAAAAAGCCAAATATTGCGGTTTTGCGAAATTAATTTCTTCAAAAACTACGGCTCCACCATCACGGATTGCTTTTGTCAAAAAACTCTCCAAGAAAATAATTTTATCACCTTGAGGAATATATTTTCCCAAAACATATTCGTCAAGATTTTCGGTACAGTTTATGGTATCCATTATTGGTAAGGCAATCGCCTGACATACTAGCTTACAAGCTATGGTTTTTCCTGTTCCGGCAGGTCCATGAAAAAGGACGGCACGGCAATCACCTGATTGGACGGCATTGCAAAGGCAGTATAGTTCTTTCTGTAATTCAAATTCATTTCCCATTACCGGAATATATTCTTTATACTCCGCTTTGAAACTCTTCGGCGAAAACGGAGTTATTTTAACTTCTTGTTCTTCTTGACTGCTTTTTCTATTCTCCCTTATCGCTTCATGTGTAGATATACATGAAGTATATTTTGACAGATCAAGATAAGGTGTTTCACCATAGCTAATGTAATTCTCATCAAATTTATGGTTTTGATAAAAATCTTCATTTATATTTACAAAGACATCCGCCACAGGCGATTCAATAAAATTATTTAATATGGGTGAAAAATCGCCGTTTGTTTCCATTTCTCTTGCAAGTAAAATGACAAAACACGGCAGTAATTTATAAAACTTTGTAAGGGGTTCAATTTTATCATCTATAAAGGAATCGTTTTTATCATACGCGCCCAGAAGAATATTATTTTCTTCAAGATAAATTTTGTAACTGAAAATTTCTTTGTCGATTATTCCCGCGCTATGCCAGTCTTCGGGAACTGTAAATTTTAGATAAAAACGGCTTTTGTCTTCATTGTAATAGTAATCACCGAAAGGCTCATTGTCATTTATAATCGACAAAAACAACAACGAAAAAAGAACAACCGATTCACCTATTGGTTGACAAAGCGCGGTGGTTCCCTCTGAAGATTGATTATCAGGATGAACATAATATTGGGTTACATCGGAATGATGTTTAAAACCAAACCCTTTGTAAATTTCTTTTCCGTTTACTCTGTGGATTTTAAACGCTTCTTTAAAAATATTGATTGTCATACTTCTTTTATCCGCCTCTTTATAATTTTCTGTTTCATCTTCCCAATACAGTAAGCTTGGTAATTTATAGTAGGAAAAGTAATTAAAAAATATTTCTTTTACTTCATCCATATTTTTTGCATAGTAGGTATAGTATTTATCTTCATAATTATCTTTTTCTATAATAACAGTTAACACTATACTGATTTCACCTGTTTTCATATCTTTACAGTATTGTAATTGAAGATATCTACTACCATCAATATTTTCTGACGGAAACAATGTAAGTACCGGATCTTCCTGATCCGGATCCAATGAATCAAGAGCCGCCGCAATTGAACGGAGAGTTGGGTGGTCATCTTCAATATCAGGTTCTTTTATCAGTTTAAAATCCATTTATCTTAAAACCTAACCCTTTTAAGTTGTTTATTATGCTCATTGTATATTGCCTTATATATTTTAACCCTCTTTTTTCTAGGGATGTAATTTTTTCTTCTACATTTTCAATCCATTCAGTAGAACCGCTCATTCTTCCCAATATATCCAGTAATTCATTATTATTCACTAATTTTAATTCTGCTAAAATATTTTCAGGGCTGTCCTGCCCATACATTAAAATATTGTTGTATACAAACAGCGGATAAACATGAGTTGCGATTCCAAGCTGCGGCAATATAAACATTGGATCACGGTTTGTTTCCTTTGCCTCAATTAACAATTCAAGTTCAGACTTCGGAGTGTCTTTTTTTCTTTTTTCAACTTCATGATACAGAAACTCTATCAAATCATCGATTTCTTTGTCCCAGGGAATTGAATCAAATTGTAATAATCCTTGATAATACGGTGTACTTGGAAGCCCAAATATTTCCAATAGTTCGTCTTCTTTTTGCAAAATATTTTCAAACAGTTTTCCGGATTTTGTAGCTCCTCCTTTTTTTGCAAGCTCAATATCCAGTTCTGCAAGTTCTTTAATCCTTTGTCGTATTTCTACTTTATCCATAATAATTAAAAAACCCCTAAAAATTGTAAAGGATTTTCTTAATATTGAACAATACTACAAGATGTATTTTTAGTAATATTTCCAACTAATATAGGAAAAACAAGAAGGTTTTTATGCAATAAAACCCATTGTTTCTAGCTTATTTAGTCGAATTTTCCCTTGACAAACTTGTTTTTTTGGTATATCTTTAAGGTAGAAAGTCCACGAAGGATTCGCTTGCTTCTGTTGCAGAAGCCTTACAAAGTCAGTTTGTATGATGCGCTTCGGGGCTTTTTTTATGTCCAGCCTTCCGGCCACCACTTGAATGATTGGGGCTCATTATCCGATGAAATCGCTTTTATGCCGTACCCGCCTATCTTATTGTTGGATGATTTTCTAATTTGATGTTTTATATTCTCCAAATAGGCTGGTTCATAATTTCCAAATCTGTCCGGTATCATGGCAGCGCCCAGAATACCGGCATATATATCGGCAAGTTGTATGCCGGAATTAGAATCAGCGGAAATCCATTTAGGCTGATCCAGCAATCTGTTGTAATTACATAGACGCCAATCCCTATTTCTAAAATAATCAAATGTTGTTGAGTGATTAAAGCCGCGAACATGACCAAAACGGACACAGACTTTTGTGTCTAATTTTTCTGTATGTTTGAGTATCCGTTCCAGAGTAAAAGCGGCTACTATATTATAAAATTTTGCATGGTCTTCCGGAACTTTCTTTTTATCCGAAATTATATAAATAACTGTGATTTCCTCTAATTTTGCAATCTCTCCTGTTGTATATTTCCTGACATCATGTTTGCGGCAATGATTTCTCCAATGGATAGGATTCTTTAAATCTACCCCTAATCTTATTTTTATGTTTGCTATGCAATCTTTAACTTTTTGTTGAGATGAGATCGGAAAAAGTACCGCAGACATCGCAAAATATTCAGAGGATTTTCTGCTGTGGCCTCTGTCTCCAATTTCATCAACAAAGGCAAGTAAAGTCTCTTTATCCAAGTTTGTTCTCCAAAATTATACTTGAAACTTATTATGGCAGAATCGGTATTTTAAAACAAGGAAAAAAATCAATAAAACTTATTTGAAAATTGCACGTTTTACTTATATATTATTTTTTTTCGGTCTTACCCTTGAATACAGAATAACAGGAGTTTACTTACTGATACTCCTTGTTATTCAAAAAAACATTCAAGGAGAAAGGTTATGGACGAATTTATCTTAGAAGAGAGCGTTTATTTGCGGATTAGCGAATTGAAAAAAGGGAGTATCCAATTTACCGACTCTACCAACGCCGAAAGGCTTTTAAGGGAACATAAGCGGGATATTCGTTATTTTACCGCTTGGAAAAAATGGCTTGTGTGGAACGGTACGAACTGGAAAACCGATGAGGGCGGGGCTTTGATTCATGAAAAAGGGCTTGAAACCGTGCGGAATATTTATGACGAACTGTCAAAAACTGACGATTATCGGGAAAGGATCGAGATTGAGAATTTCGCAAGGATTAGCGAAAGTATCAGACGGCGTGAAGCGATGATTAAAACGGCTCAATATATTCAGGAAATAAATATTACGGCTGATGATCTTGACTGTAATCCGTGGCTTTTGAATCTCCGTAACGGCACTATAGACGTATTAACAGGAGAATTCAGAGAACACAGGCAGGAAGATATGATTACTAAACTCGCGAATGCTGAATATGATCCTGCCGCCGATTGTCCGCTTTGGAAACAATTTATCCGTGAAATTATGGACTATAAACCTGAATTAATAAATTTCCTTCAAACCGCTATGGGGTGGGCTTTGACGGGGGATAATTCGGAACAAACTATGTTTATTCTGTATGGGAGCGGCGCTAACGGAAAAACAACTTTTTTGAATACAATACAATATTTGTTAGGTGATTACGCTACTTCTACGCCTACGGAAAGTTTTATGAAAAAGAACACGGATCAATATACTAACGATATAGCCCGATTGCGTGGTACTCGTTTTGTATCAACTACGGAGGCGGAACAGGGGCGGCGGCTCTCTGAACCGCTGATTAAAAAGATTACAGGCAATGACCAGATTACGGCTCGTTTTCTGTATGGAGAATATTTTAATTTTACTCCTAATTTCAAAATTTTTATGGCGACTAACCATAAGCCTGTGATTAAAGGGACTGATCATGGCATTTGGCGGCGTATTAAATTAATTCCTTTTACTACTACGATTGCACAGGATAAACAGGATAAGAACCTTGAAGCAAAATTGAAACAAGAGGCAAGCGGTATTCTTAATTGGCTTTTGGAAGGGACGGCTCGGTGGAAACGTGAGGGGTTAATCGCTCCTTCTGATATTCTTAACGCTACTGACGAATACAGGGGAGAAATGGACGTTATCGGCAATTTCATTAAAGAGCGGTGTGTAAAGGACAGCGATATTACGATACGGATTAGGGAGTTGTATAAAGCCTATGCCGATTGGTGCGATGAAAATAAGGAACACGCTGTAAGCGAAAGATTTTTTACGATGAGGCTTAAAGAGATGGGATTTGTTCAGGGAAGGACGGCGGAAATGCGGTTTTGGGTGGGGATTGGGCTTGTGTAGCGTAGCGGTTTATTTTTTTTGTCCTTTTGGGCTGTGTGCGCGGCGCGGACGGCAAGATAAATCTTGCCTCATTTTTTGGTCATGGTGATTTTTATTGTTCCGGAACGTTTAGCATATTTCATCAAGAGGGGAACCTTCGACCTGCGGTCTCGGTTGAGGTTCTACAACCTTCGGTTGCGGGCTGTGTTCCCCCGTGCGCCCCTTTAATTGGGTAAACAAACAGGCGAATAATCGACGTTTTTTGACAGGAAAAAATTTGCTATTAACAAAAAATAGCAAATTTGGGGGCGCACGCTCCCCCTTGATAAAAAAACTCTCGGGCTTGTGAAACAATGACCAAATATGAATGTCAAAATGACGGCAATTTTGTCAGGAAATCGACGCAATTTGTTTTATCAAAATTACGTTTTATTTACTTATCATAAATATATATTATTTATATATATTTATTTAATGTCATAATGACTAATATATATAATAATAAATTTATATTAATAAGGGCTATAGGGAGATGTTAAAAACGGATAATTGTGTCGGTCATCAGGTCATTCAGTCATCGGTTATTAACTATCAATGCCCCTGCAAATGTCCAGCCGAAAACTGATTTGTTTTTTAAGTACGATTATTTTTTATTACTGAATGATGTTGCAATTACAAGTAGCACGGTGTAACCGTGCGGTATTGGCTGGTCTTTTGCAGGGGACTTTTGAATAAATGCCTTTGCGTTACCAATGCCAGCCGACCTGTAAGGGTGGCTGGTTTTACGGAATTATCAAGAGGGAGTTATACTCTTGGTTTTGAATAAAGTCATATTGTGCGATTGGGTATGCTTCACTTGCCGAGCCTTCCGACAGTCCGCTTGCGGTCTGGCGGTCTTGGCGGATTTAATTTTCACTACGGATTTATTTGCGAAGGGGTTATTACTTGCGCTAGCCGTGTGGTGGACTTCGCTGTGCTTGATGTAAGACGGAAATTTGGGTGGGCGTACTGCGCCCCGATGTAGCGTAAAAGCGGTGGGGCGGCATGGACGCCGCCTATTTCAGAAAAAAATTGCAAACAGGAAGTTTGCAATTTTTTTCTTCCCTACGGCACACGACCAACGGGAGTGGGCTGTCCCCCCTTTTTTCTTGATAGTGGGGGAAGCCCGGCGGCGAGGGGGAGGGACAATATAGTCCGCCGATGCGGAACCGCCGAATTACTCTGTGCTTGTAGGTTGGGCGGTATTGGGTGGGTGAATTACGCTTTGCTCCACACGGTTTTTTTTACTTTCGGGCGAAGCCCGAACTGCCGAAGGCAGTTAATCCAAGCGATTTTTGATATACATTATGCGACATTTATTTTAAAACGCAAAAAACGGCTTTAGAAGGGCTTTTTAGGGTTAAATGGTGAAAAATGATACGGCAATGAGTTTTGAAGTTGTTCTAGGGGCTTCTACGAGCGAAATTCGGAGTATTTTTTATGGGGTCTGTGATGTGAAAAATTGAGGATTTATAAAAACGTTATGCGAAACTAAATAAAAAAGTTATCAATTTTTACGAATACTGGTGATACCTGATGATATAAAAAAGCATACTCAAGGCCGAGATGCCTCAAATTAAAATGTTACCGAAAAGACCTGTTGCCTCATTTAGAAAATGTTACCGAAGCTGTGAATCCCCTTTGGAAATGATCCGGTTCGATTGGGCGAGCCTCTGCCTAAGACGGATAATAGCCTTGTTGACATTGTGCTGAAGCTCTACAGGATTGTAAAGAGAAATTTGCGCTTTAAGGGTATCAATTGTTTGCCGCGGCGTTTGCGAAGATTCTATAAGCCGCTGAAACGGACTTTTTGGAGCATCGTAAACCTTTATCTCCTTGGAACCGACTCTGGTTTTGCTTTTAAGCTTTTGTGTAGGCATGAAGAAATTAAGTAAAGGAACCAGCGGCTTATAAAAGGCGGCGAGGAAGGTTTGTTCTTCAATCCCCTCAAGGCGGTCATAGCCGACATACTCACGGACAATCGCACCGTTTTTCTGTTCGACAAAACAGTTATCGTTTTTCTTACGGTCGCGGCTTCTTGTAAAAGGGATGCCTGTATCTTTGCACCAGATTTCCGTAGCGTTGTTGATAAATTCCGAACCGTTATCACTGTGAAACTCCAGGACAGGGATTATGGTTGATGTTTTGATATGCGATAAAGCCTCAAAAATCCACTTGTGAGCGTTATTCAGGAGTGAACACAGTTCTATCCAGCCTGACGAGACGTCAGTGGCTGTCAAAGTATGCAGATACTGACCTGAAGTTGCCTGACCGCAATGATGAACGGTATCAATTTGCCAGAAACCCGGTTTTTTACGTTCTTCACTCGTGTAGAAGGTACGGATTG
>Ga0268262_10006758_pt1 | contig 10896 bp, 7 predicted proteins | sample TergutNc150P3_FD_190354 | JGI IMG/M metagenome (GOLD analysis project Ga0268262, IMG submission 190354) | Nasutitermes corniger P3 segment gut microbial community from laboratory colony in Florida, USA - Nc150 P3 (SPAdes) (version 2) | ecosystem: Host-associated > Arthropoda: Insects > Digestive...
GCGGCTTGCCGCGTATATCTGCCCGCTGTCGATTCTTGTGTCGGCGGAAAACAAGTCGTGGCGGACGCGCAGACCCATGACCAGTTCTTCAAGAGACGCGTTTCCCGCCCTCTCGCCGATTCCGTTAATCGTACACTCAACCTGATCCGCGCCGTTCGCGATGGCGGCGATACTGTTCGCCACCGCCAGCCCCAGATCGTTGTGGCAATGCACAGACAGTACCACCTTTTCCATGTGCGGAGTATGTTCTTTTATATAGCGGACACGCTCGCCGAATTCGGCGGGCATTGCGTAGCCGACAGTGTCCGGAAAATTTACCGTAAGAGCGCCCACTTCAATTACCGCGCCGAAGACTTTGCAGACAAAATCGGGATCGCTTCGAAAAGCGTCTTCCGCTGAAAACTCAATGTCGTTGCAGAATTTTTTTGCGTATTTTACGGAAGAAACCGCCTGTTCCAGCACCTGTTCAGGCGTCATCTTGAGTTTGAACTCCATGTGAACGGGCGATGTCGCGAGGAATATGTGAACACGTGGGCTTGCCGCTTTTGCCAACGCTTCTTTTGCTGCGTCAATGTCGCTTTCGCGGCTGCGGCAGAGTCCCGCAACGGAGCAGTTGGTAATAATACCCGCAATGGCTTTTACTGATTCAAGATCGCCGGGGCTTGAGATTGGAAAGCCAGCTTCGATAATATCTACCCCAAGTTTTTCCAGTCGTTTTGCGACTTCAAGCTTTTCCGTCAGATTCATACTGCAGCCGGGAGCCTGCTCTCCGTCCCTCAGTGTTGTGTCAAAAACTTTTATCTGCCGTTTTTCTTTTTCTGACATCGTTGTCCCTTGTATTTAGTAGTGCTTTGCCGCGTATTCTACCCAGCCGCCTGCTTCCACTAAAGCTTTTTCAAAGTTTTTCAAAGTGAAAGAAACTGTTTTTTCTTTTACGCCTGCTTTGAAACTCAAGCTGCCCCTGGTTGTGTCCACTGTCAATGTTGTTTTTTCGTTGGCGAATTCCTTGAACAGTTCATCCAACTCGGCGACTGATAATTCGCAGGCGATCATGCCGCAGTTGTACATGTTCTGCCTGAAGATACGGGCAAAACTTTCTGCGACAACGATATTGATGCCGTTCACTTCAAGCGCCCACGGAGCGTGTTCCCTCGAAGAGCCGCAGCCGAAGTTTGCCCGCGCCAGCACCGCGCCCTTTCCTGGAATGTCCTTTGTTGGGCTAAAGCCTTTTAATTTTAAGTCTTCCAGAAGATGGGGCTTTAAAGCTATTCTTGTGTCCTCGGTTAAATATTTCGCCGGAATAATTTCGTCGGTGTTAATGTCGCTTCGATCAAGAAATAAAACCTCTCCGCCAAATATTTTCATGCCGATCTCCCTGCGACAATCTCGCCAGCGACAGCCGCCGTCGCTGCCGATGCGGGACTCATAAGGTGAACCATACCACCGGAACCCATGCGTCCGTAAAAATTGCGGTTGGTAGTGGAAGCGCAAACCTCACCTTCGGCAAGCACGCCGTTGGACATTCCAAGGCATGCGCCGCAGGTGGCGTTTGTCACACAACAGCCAGCGTCAAGAAAAGTCTGTATCAGCCCCTCTTTGAGAGCCTGCGCGTAAATGTCTGTGGTAGCGGGCGCGATAATTGCGCGTACCGAGTCTGCGATTTTTTTGCCGCGCAGTACATCCGCGGCGGCGCGCAGGTCTTCGATTCTGCCGTTGGTACAGGAACCGATGTACACCTGATCGATTTTTGTTCCCGCAAGTTCCCGCACAGGTTTTACTTCGTCCGGCTTGTAGCCGACTGTAGCAAGCGGCTCCAGTTTTGAGCAGTCAATATCGACAACGCCAGAATACTCCGCGTTGTCATCGCTTGTCCACTTTGAAAAACCCGCCAATGCTTCTTCTTTGGTTGAATAAGATTTATCGCCATTGTGTCCGATGAACGGCCACAGGTAATTTACTGTAGTCATATCCGGCATACATACGCCGCTAGTCGCTCCCGCTTCGACTGCCATGTTGCAGATTGTCATTCTGCCTTCCATGCTCATGGCGGAAATTACCGGCCCGCGCAATTCCATAACTTTTCCCGAAGCGCCTGAAACGCTTATTTTTGAAATGATTGCGAGGATTACGTCTTTCGGAAAGACGCCCTGTGGCAGTTCTCCAAGCAGATTAATTCGCAAAGTTTCCGGTCTGCCGAAGGCACAGACACCCTTCAGTATCCCCACCTCAAGATCGGTAGTTCCGACACCAGCGGCAAAAGCGCCGAATGCCCCGTGGGTACAGGTGTGGCTGTCGCCCATTATTATCGTAAAGCCGGGGCGGACAAATCCTTTTTCGGGGAAAATCGCGTGGCAAACACCGTTGCGCCCAATGTCAAAAAAGTCTTTAATGTTGTGCCGCCGAACCCAGCCCCGCAAAGTTTTTCCCTGCTGCGCCGTTTGCGAGTCCTTTGCCGGCGACACGTGATCTATCACCGCCTTGATTTTTGACGGATCAAAAACCTTGTCCATTTTTTTTGAAACCAGATCGCTTATCGCAGACGGAGTCGTAATCTCATGACAAAATACCCTGTCCAGCCGAAGTACAAAGATGCCTTCAAATGGCTGATCCACAGTATGAGTGTCAAAAATTTTTTGAGTCAGTGTTTTTCCCATAATTTAGCCGTGATTGCATTGTATGAATTTTTGATAATGGTGGCAAGCATTTCGGGGACAAAGCCCGGCAAACTCCTAAAACCCTTCAAAAATCCCGTCTCTCAGAGCCCTCATAAATTCCGCCTTCTGCGATGCCGAAGGGCTGGCCGGAAGGCTAGCCTGAAGGCTTAAACTTTTCTCCCATACCACAACGCCCCTCCCGTTATCGTAAAGTTCGCACGATACAAGACCATCTTCCCCCGATGAGTCAAGGGTAAGGGTATAGCGCGGCGATTCGGTGCGGGCTGTTTCAAGCCCCGCAGATTTGGCCGCCTCTCTAAAAAATTTCTCGATTCCATAGAGGCGATTCCCCTGTGAATTGACGCGGAGCTGAACCGGAAGGGCGATGCCGTTTTGAAGCAGAGCCCCACGGTTTATGGCAAAAAGCCTTTCTGCCGCATCCTGCCTTTCGATCTTTTTCCCGATTAAAGCCAGTTCCGCATAAACATTGGCAATCATGTCACGTTCCCAAATAGGATCGAATTCGCCAAGGCACTTTTCTAGGATTTTTCTGTTTTTCAGGAGACTGCCTTCTTCAAAATCGTAAGAAGGAACCGAAAGCGGAATGAGTGGTTCTTCATAACTCCTGGCCTGTCTTAGATAAGTCAAGGCACGGCGCGGATAATTTTCAAAAGCGTTGTAATACTGTTTTAACTGCTCAAGTCGGGAATCGTCGTTTTGGTCAGAAACCCCTTCGGGCCAGTCAAAAGCGTCCGCCGAAAGAAGACAGTATTTATGGAACAAATGCGTGTGCAGGGCGAAACGGAATCGATATGATATATTACGGAACAGGCTCTGTACTTTCTCCTTTAAACTGCCCGGGCATGAAAAGGCCTCGGCTTTTAAAAGGCCTTTATAGGTATCTTTCAGAATTTCATGAATGTCCCGCTTATAACGGACAGGATCGATGCCGTAATTCATCATCCAGGAATTGTCTCCTGCCTTTAGGCAGTCGTTGGCGTAAGCGGCGGCCTCGGGCAAACGTCCACCGATCTGGAACACCTGGGCAAGGTTCAGTTTTGAAAGAGGGGAGCTGTCTGTTTGGTAGGCTTCCTGGTAATCGGCGAGGGCGCGGGATAATTCCAGCCGCGCAAGGTACAGCTCGCCCCTGGCAAGCCTGCCGGAAGCGCGATCCATCGCTGCAAGGGATGCGTTGGTACAATCAAAGGCAAGGGCGAACTGATAAAATCTGGTCTCTAGAATGGAGAGGTTGTAATAGGATAAGGCCGCATAAAGTCTGTCCCCGACGGCTTCAGCGTCCTGGATGGCTTTTTGGTATGCGTTTTTGGATTCCGCATAACGGAACATTCCTGAATAAACGGTTCCCAAAGTCATGGCGAAATCCATATCTTCGCCTAAGTAATCCATTGCGTCCAGCAAAAGCCGCTCACCCTCCTGAAGGCGGTGGAGCTTAAAGTACATCCACGCAAGACTGCCGACGGCTTCCCTGTTGTCAGGATCAAAAGCCAGAAGGCGTTCATAATACGAAGCGGAAACTTCGTTTCTGTTAAGGTAGCCTGCGGTATTTGCAAGCTTTAAAAGTAAATCCGTTTCCCAGGAGATAATTTTTTCGGCCCGGCGGTACTCATCCCAGGCTAGGTTGTAAAGCCTGCGATAATAGTAGAGGTTTCCCAAAGACCAGGGGAAACGAAAATCGTCAGGATAGAGTTTCGCCCCTTCATTAAAAAGCTCTATGGCTCGTTCCCAATTTTCCGCCCTTTGAGCGGCCGTTGCGCTTTCAAAAATAAAATCAGAGCCCCTTTCCAATAACGGGGGATTCAGGTCAGTCTGTGCCACGGTATCCATACGGAACAAGAAAATAAAAACAACGATGAGAACAGCGCTTAAAATTTTTGTACCGTAAGATGATCGCCGTTTCGTTTGTCTCAGGGCCAGAGCCAATGGCGGCAAGAGGCAAGCCAAAAGCCTACGCCAAAGCACAACGGCCTTTTTGTATTCATCATTGAAAAGACGGTAGTGCGCTTCCATTTTTTTGCTGTCGTCAAAAACAAAACCAGGGGCAAAGCGAGCGGCGGCGGCATCCAAATAAAGCGAATAAAATCCGCCGCAAAAGCCGTCGTTGGCTTTTGCCCACTCGGCAACGCCAGCGGCATCGGGTTTCCTAAAGCCGGCGAGGGCCATGCGGCGTTTTACATGGGCCCATAGATAAAGCGCTTTTTTTCGGGGCTTTTTTCTAATCGAGTAAAGCCAAAAAAAGCCGAAACGTATGGACAGGAATAAAAGTAAAAGCAACGCCACAGCGAGGATAGGCCCTTTTTTTCTTATAAAATTTAAAGCAGACCTGCCAAGAGAAGCCAAATTCCCCTTTTCGCTTTCAGGTTCTTCTCCTTCTTTTGCCTTCAGGCGCATACGGTTGTCCAGTATCTCTTTCATCAGCCGTTCAAAAAGCTCAGGAGGCGTCCCGCTTGAAAAACGGAATTCCTCCCCTTCCGCCAGGTTTTCCGTAGTTGGGTCGTATTCAATCCAGCCGTATCCGGGGAACCACACCTCCGCCCAGGCGTGTGCCATGTCCGCTCTGACAGGATAATAGCCAAAGGCCTCGGTTGAGGGATCGACAAAAAAACCGGCTGCAACCCGGCAGGGAATCCCTAAAGAACGGAGCATCAGCGTAAATGCAAAAGCATAGTAGGAGCAGTAGCCTTTTTTGGAGTTAAAAAGAAAATGCTTTAGCTGATCCCCATCGACGGCTATTCCAGGCTTGAGGCTGTAGCGGTATTCGCCGAACTTAAGCCTGTCGTAAATCATCTGAACCTGTTCCCAATAAGACGGGGAATTTTCTGTCCGTCCCGAAAACCTCGACACCGAGCTGCCGATAATTTCTCTGGCAAAAGCCGCTATCGCCTCATCGCCGCCATAGTCGGTGTACAAGGCGTACTCTTCCGGATTCAAGCCGAGGCTTTCTGACCAGTCGTTGCCGCGCACAGAGCGTATAAGCTCGTAAGGGAAAGCTTCGCTGGTAAAACTGACGACAGAGTATGCAGAGTTGAAAGAAGAAGCGTCCCAGGTTTCAAAAGGGATTATTTCCACAGGCATATTCATCCCGATAAAGGCAGAAGAATCAAAGTTGACGATGTAATACTCCTGCTCGCTTACGCTGAAATTATTAATTTCTTCGGTTTTCAATAAAGTGCGGCGGCTCGGCAAATTTTGGGGATGAGCAGCCTCGTCCACATCGCCAAGCCGAAAAAAGCCTTGCTTGGGACTGTAAGCAGATAGCGTATAACGGCGTAGCAGGATATGGGAATCATAAGGATCTTTTTTTACGATCAGCACCAGATCGTCGTTTACGCTGATCTCGCTTTCCAGCCTGATGACCTGGGAAAAATCAAAGCGGAAAAGCTTTGGTTCCAGAAGGCCGCCGCCCCTGTCCACTGCCTTTTCCTGAAAAGGCCGGATAAAAAATGTTCCGCCAAAAAACACCAAAAGGAAAAGTGCCAGAGCCGCAACAGACCCTTCCTTCTTGCGAAGCTTGAATTCCGGCGGCGCGGAAAAAACCAGAGCAAGTATTTGAAGAAAGAACGCAAGGGCAAAAAGCCCAATCATTAAAACAGGCCAGCGGTAAGCTTTAATTGAAAAAGGAGACACGATGCTGAAAAGAACCAGAAAAAAGGTGTCGGCGGCAATTATATCAGCCCTGAGAAAATGTCTGCTCCTGCCAGAGAAATAGGTAGTAAAGGCAATCCAATAAAAGGGAAGAAGCGTCGTAAAATAATTGCGATCCAAATTTAAAAGCAGGGAATCAAGGATTACTGCCGGGCCTGAAATGTCGGAGACAAACCAGCGAGGCAGGGCAATGAAAAGGCGGATTACCCAGGGGACAAGGGCAATGACAATGACGGCCTGGAAGGGACGAACAGAATAGCCGAAAACTTTTTCCTGGATTTTTTGATTGAGGAAAAACGCAACCGCCAGGGCTCCAGCCAGAGACACAATAAAAAACGGAGTGTCCGCCAGGTCTGTTGCAAGAAGCCTTATCTGGTAAATAAAAACCAAAAGCGCCAGGGTCCGCAAAGCTAAAGCCGCGGAATGGGTCTTGCGATTTCCGGTAGCGCTATTCATTTCATTACTCCGGTAGCGTGTACGCCGGATTTACCGGAATAAAAACTGATACAGCGAGCGGCCTCTTGTTCTATTTCCACCGCTTTTCTGCCATCAGCGTTGTAAATAAAAACTATGTCCGTTTCTTGTTGCCGCTTGTTAAGAAACTTGTTCAAAGCGGATTGGGAAGTAAATGTTTCGCCTGCGACTTTCCTTGGAAGGGCAAGGACAAGGATGCCTGTTTCGCCCGGTGCTTGGGGGAGCTCGCCTGAAGAAGCAGGCCAGTTTATCGCGGCGGGCCAGGCCAACGCGGCGGCAAGCTGGCTTGAATCCAGGGGGGCGCTTTCCTCGCCACCGCCCATTATCCCGCCGCCGGTATAACCGATAAGCATATCCATGCCCCTGGAAGAAAATCCCAGCGCCGATGCCAGAGCGCTTTCACATAACAGGTCTACCGCCCGGCGTCCTTCGTCAAGGGAATAGAGAGAGCTGTCGGCCTCGGTGTCAATCAAAATGAGAAGGCGGGAACATGGCGGCGGCTCGCTTTCACCCTCGCGCACAAAAAGCTCCCCTGACGCGACATGGCTGTAAAGCTTCCAGTTAATGCGCCGTGGATCATCGCCTGGAACATAGGGCCGGTGGTTTATCAATTCATTGTTCTTGCGGTAATGGGGTTCGTTGCGCTCTTCAGTTCCGCCAGATCTTAAAAAAAGCGGAATGGCTTCTTCAGCCGGGTACGGAAGTGCCAAAAGACGCGGATCCTCGTTTTGTTGGCTCTCGTTTTGATAGATCGAAAAGCCAAGGGAGAAAAACCCCGGTGCGTCAAAAATCACGAGCCTGTCGCGTTTGCCTGAATAAGCGCCCCTCTCCCCCACAGGAAAACTGCTGAAGTTTTCGGTAGCCGGATTTACAAAGTGGCGTATAACGCGGCCGTCTCTGGTTTCAAGGCAAAGCTCGCAACGGATGAGCACAGCGGGGAAGTTCCAAAAGCGTTTCCCGCTCGAAGGCGCACCGAACGCGATGGCGAGTTCTCCTTCCCCGCCAACTGGCACAGTTTTGGAAGCGATTACCATCGAAAGGGACAAAGCCTTGCGGCGGTTGACAACGCCAGAAAAAAAGACAGCGACGAAACAATAGGCCAGGACAACAAGAAAAATCGTTCCCAACAAAATTAGCACAGGCTCGCTTCTGATTCGGCCTGCCGTGAATGCCAAAAATGTCAGTAAAATAACAAAGGAACCCAGGCTCCGAGGCCGTGGCAAAAAGGCGGCCAATACGGCAAGGCCTGCTTTTTTAGGATTTGATTCCATTGATCTCAGCAAGGCAAATTTCCCTGATGAGCCTGTCTCCTTGAGCCCTTGCGTCCCGAAGCCTTATGCGGTGGCTCAAAACAGGAGCGGCCAAAATCAGGAGATCTTCATCAATAACGTACTCCCTGCCCCGCACCAGGGCCAGGGCTTTAACAGCCCCAAGAAAGTGCAAAGCCGCCCTGGGAGAAGCGCCAAGCGCAAAGCTCCGGTGGCTGCGGGTCTCCCTTACAATATCCGCCACAGCTTCTTTCAGGCTTTGATGGCAGTACACTTCCGAAGCGGCGGAGCGGACGGCTAGAAACTCTGCCTCAGTCAAGACCGGCTTTAGCTCGGCAAGGGCTTTCACCGCCGGGTTTTCGTCCAAAATGGAAAGCTCCGACTCCCTGTCAGGATAGCCCAGAGAAAGGCGCATCATGAACCTGTCAAGCTGCGCCGCAGGCAAGGGAAAGGTCCCCTCGCTTTCAATTGGGTTCTCGGTTGCAATAACAAAGAAAGGCTCAGGCGGCCTGTGAACCGCGGAACCGACGGTAACCTGCCGCTCGGCCATTACTTCCAGAAGCGCGGATTGTACCTTTGGAGTGGTGCGGTTTATTTCATCCGCCAAAACGATATTCGCAAGCACAGGGCCGGGTACAAAACGAAACGAGCGGGTTTCAGGATCGAATACATCAACCCCGGTAATGTCGTACGGAAGCAAGTCCGGGGTGAACTGAATCCGCTTGAAGCACAGGGGGTTACCGTCCGGGCCGGCAATAAGAGCGGCAAAGGTTTTTGCCACCGTGGTTTTGCCTAGCCCAGGATTGTCCTCCAAAAGCACATGCCCGCCCGCCAGAATTCCGGCTGTAAGCAGCTCAAGGAATTCTCTTTTTCCTTTTATTACCTGTTCTGCCCCGTGGATTAAGGCTGCCGCAGTTTCGCTTTGCACACTCATCCAGATCAGAATAATAAAAAAAATAACTCTCGCCAAGGCGCATCGGACTAAAGTCCGCAGGCGCAAAGTAGATTTATTAAGAATTTAACCACCCCTGCGATACGAGTGTTTATTTGTTTTCGGAAAACTGGTATACTTTAAAATCAGGAGGTATACCATGTCCATTCATATTGCGGCGAAGGCCGGAGAAATAGCCGAAGTCATTCTGCTTCCGGGGGATCCCCTGCGGGCTAAATTTATCGCGGAGAATTTTTTGGAAAAAGCCAAGCAGTACACTGATGTCCGGGGCATACTGGGATTTACCGGAACTTACAAGGGCAAGCAGGTTTCCGTGCAGGGTACGGGGATGGGTATTCCTTCCATTTCGATTTACGTGAACGAACTTTTCAGGGACTACGGCGTCAAGCGGGCCATAAGGATCGGTACCGCAGGCTCTATACAGGAGAACCTGAAACTACGCGACCTGGTAATCGCTATGACTGCCTGTACCGATTCGGGAGCCAACCGCATCCGTTTCGGCGGACGGGATTTTGCGCCGACTGCGACCTTTTCGCTGGTAAAGAAGGCCTATGACACAGCCCTTGAAAAAGGCTGGCAGGCGGCGGTTGGCTCGGTGATTTCCACTGATATGTTCTACTCGGAAGACCCGGATGAATGGAAGCTCTGGGCGAAGTTCGGTGTCCTGGCAATAGAAATGGAAACTTCGGAGTTGTTCACCCTGGCGGCCAAATACAAGCGGGAATGTCTTTCCCTTCTGACAATTTCCGACCACCTTATAAGCCACGAAGTAACCAGCGCGGAAGAACGTCAGACCACTTTTACCAGAATGATGGAAGTAGCTCTGGAGACAGCGATAGCGTAAACCTGGAATAGAACGCCGGGTCTGTTACAGCAACAGACCGACTTCTTCATCACCGTGAACGCCTACCAATTTTTGGTTATTGGGATCCACCATAAGGTCCATATACTCAAGAGGTATAACACCTAAAAGGATTCTTCCAGCGCTTACAACCCAAGGTTGGCAGATCATAGAACGGTTTTTCCAGTGAATCTCTACCGTTTCGGCTATTTTTACCGTTTTTTTAGTACTGTCAGCCAGGGTTACTTGTCTTTCCCCCGCTAACCCAAGCCCCAACTGCTGTCTCAGTTGCTCATTGATAACCAGGTTCATTGCTCCGGTATCAACCACGGCTTGTACTGTGGTTTGGCGGACTTCAAACTCTTTAATGTACCCTTCTTCGGCTTTCATTTTGTCTTTGACGTTTTTCAAGGTAATTTCCTCTTGAACAATTCCCATTCCTGTCTCCTTCGTTATTAATACTATACTGATACGGTACGGGTATGCAAATCACTTCAAATTTTATGACAAGTGTACTACAGAACCGGAAAAACCACGGATTTGGTAAGATTTTCTATATTTTCAAGCAGACAAGGTAAGGTCTAGACCGAGGGCAGACGATACCTTTTCCAGGTATCAATGAAGGGGTCTGTTTGGACATTACACTGCAATTTCGTGGCTTTCAATTATTATCATTGGCAGCCCGCTAGGCTCTTCAGTTGAATATTCAGGAATGAAATTATTATTGTTGCCAAAATCGTCAAATAATAATTGTTCAATAGGTCTATCACTATTTAGAGAGTAATAAGGGAGAGAAGATTTTATGTCCAGCAGGGCTTCAAAAACCCATTTATGGGCCTTGTTGAGCGTCGGGCGCAGCTCTACCCAGCCTGAATATACGCCTGTGGCGGCAAGGGTGAGGCATCGGACTAAAGTCCGCACTCTCCTGAATCCGATGTCCCGCAGTGGTGGACCGTGTCAATTTCAAAAAAGCCGGGCTTTTTGTCGGCATCGGCGTAGTACGTGCGGACGGGAATCTGCTTTTTAAGGATTTTTCCGCACCTG
>Ga0268262_10006759_pt1 | contig 10896 bp, 11 predicted proteins | sample TergutNc150P3_FD_190354 | JGI IMG/M metagenome (GOLD analysis project Ga0268262, IMG submission 190354) | Nasutitermes corniger P3 segment gut microbial community from laboratory colony in Florida, USA - Nc150 P3 (SPAdes) (version 2) | ecosystem: Host-associated > Arthropoda: Insects >...
TTCTTTGATTGCGAATATGGCCGGAATTTTTCCAGGATCAGTGATATGTACTTTGAGAAAATAGATACAGAATCCTATGACGAAAAGTTCTGCCAAATGGAATGGTTTACCCCATTAAAAAAAATCAAAAATGATGCAAAATGTTAATTTTTTATTTGTCCAATATGTTATTATTAATAAATCAAGGAGCATTTATGTCTGTTAAATTTAGACGCTATAAATTATTAGCCGATTTCGACAAAGTCAATAAGTACCTGACTGATGTTTTTAATTTAGAAACATTAAATGGTTATTTACTTCCCCAGTATTTTGAGTATGTCCACACTCATCCGTCATTTATTTTTAAACTGACACATAGATTTGGCTTATGGGAATACGAGAATGAGCTTGTTGGAATAGCTTGTTATGATATGTATCCCGGCGAGTGTTTTATAAGTGTAAAAAACAATTTTACCTCATTATTGTCCGAAATGATAAGTTATTCGGAAGAATATTTATCTGAAAAAGACAACGGTAAAACATCTTTAGCAATATCAATTATTGATAAAGAAATTGAAAAGAAAGAATTGTTGGAAAAGTCCGGCTATAAAAGAATTCACTCTGAACCGGTAAATGTATTTTCATATGAAAACCCATTTCCAAACCAAATTCTTCCCGAAGGGTTTTCGGCTATATCATTGGAAGATGGAATTGATTTTATGAAAATAAACGATTGTCTGTGGTATGGATTTGATCACGGTCCGGAACCCGATCCTGATAACGATATTGACTGTCGAATATTAATGCAAAGCGGACCAAATTTCCGTAAAGACCTGACTACAATAATAAAAGCTCCAAATGGCGAATACGCATGTTACGCCGGAATGTGGATTGACAGACAAAATAACTACGCGTATTTGGAACCATTAGCGACAGTACCCAAATACCGGCGCATGGGGCTGGCAACGGCGGCATTGGTTGAAGGAATGAAAAAGACAAAAAGGCTGGGTGCAAAATATTGCTTTGGAGGAGTGGGAGAGTTTTATCACAGCATTGGTTTTAAGGAAATTTCAAACCGTGAATTATGGAAAAGGGAATGGTGACAAAATGACAAAAGTAAAAACAAATTGGTTTATAGTTGTTACACTATGGCTTGCTGGAATAGCGGCAGCTATGCAATTTGCGAAATTTTCTTTTGCCTTTGATTTTCTTAAAACCCAATATAATGTCAGCTCTTTCTGGATCGGCTTGTCTTTATCTATTGTGGGCTTAATTGGCTTAATCTTTGGAATCACGATAAGCATATACAGCTCTAAAATTACGCAAAATAAGATACTCCTGATCAGCTTGTCATTAGGTGTCCTTATTTCTTTAATACAAGCGATGAATCCAATTTTTCCAATAATATTCATTTCCAGAGTGTTGGAAGGCATATCCCATTTGGGAATTGTAGTTTCAGCCCCGATAATAATGATATTGTTATCTTCAGAAAAACACCATTCAATCGTAATGGGCTTGTGGAGCAGCTTTTTTGGTATTGCGTTTTCTGTTACAGCATGGGCAGGTAAACCGATCATAGAATTATATTCCGTTTCCGGGCTGTTTTTATTTCACGCGATATTGTTATTTGTAATATTCTTAATCTTGTTTCTTTCAATAAGAAAACTGAATGTTCCGCATAATGAAAACAGCAAAATACCATTTTTAACAGCGCATATAAAAGTTTACTCAAATTGGAAAGCGGTTTCTCCGGGTATACTCTTTTTCTTTCATACCTTTATGTATATCGCGTTATTCACGTTTTTACCAAGATTATCCGAAAATGAGAACACAAAAAATTTATTACTGGTTGTTTTGCCCTTACTCAGTATTATTGGTACGATGATTGCCGGAATAATATCGCAATATTTTGTGTCTCCCTCAAAATTAAGCGTTATCGCCTATTTATCGGTATTGCTATTGATTTTCGCGGTTAAATTATCATTCAATTATAATACATTGTTTATCGCCGCATCAATGGCATTGATTTTATTTTCCGGCATAATCCAAGGCTCGGTATTTTCACTGATACCGAATATTTCGCCAATAATGGAAGATCAAACAAACGCAAACGGCGCTGTCGCCCAGTTGGGAAATTTGGGGTCTACTTTGGGTTCGCCGATATTTTCATATTTTTTAACATTTGGAAGAGACAGTATAATTATTATTGTAATGACATTCAGTTTATTGGGAGCAATAAGCGGGATATTAATTACAAGAAAAATAAAAAACCAGTCGTCATCAATCCCTTCTGTCCTATAAACAATTTATAATTCCGTAGTTTTAAAAATTCCATAAGCTACAAAGGCGGAAATTATCAGCATAAACATACTGAAAATGAAGCCAAAAAACAAAAACAATATATATTGATTGGAGAAATATTGTAGAGCTCTTTCGACAGATACATTTAAACTGGTTTTTTCAGATAAAAATACAAAAAGGAGAATTATAATATATAGAGGCATTGTTATAAATATAAATGATTTAGAAAAACCAATTTTATAATAGATTGGATACGAAATGCTTACCGCGAAACTATAATAGCAGAAAGCCAGGGTTATTGACAGGAACAATGTAGTATTGTCAATTTGTTGTTTAGAGAGTATTGCTATCATATACGCCAATACTATTGAAATTATCAAATTTGCCATTCCTGAAATAAATCCATATAAATACCTCCCCGCGATAATTTCCCTTCTGCGAATCGGCAATATTCCATATATTTTTTCACAATTATTTTTCTCAATAATTGAAAATGTTAGTCCGCTAAACGACACACTGAAAAACATAATCATAATTATTGGCATTATAGGCTGGGTTAATAGCCCAAGCAGTATTGATATAAAGTATACCATAATTATTCTGGAATAGGATGTTTTAACAATACAATAATCTAACTTTAAAACCAGAAGTATTCTATTCATTTTTAAGAATTCCCTTGCTTATATAAATGAGTATTTCATCAATACTCGGTATTCCACTTACAATTTCTTTAGGAATATTTTGTAACATGGAAGATTCTACCATACCGACAAATACAGATTGGTTTAATGTTAGCCCAATAATATTATTTTTTAACTCGGCAGATAAAATATCAGGGCTTCCTCTTACTATTGAATAACTATTTATAAGATCCCTGGTATTGCCTGAATAAAATATCCTTCCGTTATCAATTAGTGTAATATAATCGGCGGCTTTTTCCAAATCGGATGTGATATGAGTGGAAAATAAAATACTCCTCTCCCCGTTTGCAATATATTCTTTAAAAATGTCCAAAAGTTCATTTCTGGCAACAGGGTCAAGTCCGCTGGTTGGCTCGTCAAGAATAAGAAATTTAGCGTTATGAGACATTGCCACAGCAAGCATTAATTTAACCTTCATTCCCCTTGATAGATCCTTTATTTTTTTACTGAAAGGCAGATGAAACCTGTCTAAATATTGCCTGTATAATTTACTGTCCCAGGAAAAGTAAAATGGTTTTATTGAATCTTCTACGTCTTTAATTTTCCACATTTCAATGAAAAAAAGATCGTCAAATATTATTCCCAAATTCTGTTTTATTTCCAGTTCATTTTTTATATTATCCAAGGCGAATACCTTGATTTCACCGTTATCCCTTTTTAACATATTCAATATCAAACGAATTGTCGTTGTTTTTCCGGCGCCGTTTTGCCCGACAAACCCCATTATAGTTCCGGATGGCACATTAAAAGAAATCGAGTCTATTGAAAACCCTTTAAATATCTTGGTCAAATTATTTACTTCAAGAACATTTTTCATTTTACCTTTTCGCTCTTTTGTTGTTTCTTATTCCCGAAATATTTTGTCAATTTAAACGTTAACACACCCCATAAAAAACCGCCTGCTAAAGACATTGAATAATTTATTAATGCAACTTTTAAATCAAATGGGATGTTTAAGAGTAATGTCATAATTGTCGCGAAAAATATACCCCAGCCTAACATCCCCGCAAATATAGAAAATTTGAGTAAGGAAAATTTTATTTTCTTTTTTTCAATTTGCCATGTAATATTATACAAAATAAACATTACAATATATATTAAGACAATTCTTAAGACGCTTATGTTTATTTTAAGCAAAAATATAAATACTAAAATCAATAAAGTAGTTAATGATAACCCCAGTAACATTCTTTTTAACCAGGGTAAAAAATTATTCATCTCAAAGTCTCCAAAAAAATATATTGTCAAGCATTTCCGTAAAAGCGCCGCCTTTCAGCCCACAGGCCCAGGGCAGGATTGGGGACAAAGAAGATTCGCTCCCCGTCGGGCATGGTGTTCCACCCCATGGAGAGCTTCTTCACATCGTATCGGACTGTTACCTCATCCAGGCTGCCCCATTCGTAACCCACGGATTCTATCTCGGCGCGGCTCACTCTAGGGCCTGGGCAATAATGGACGGCAAATCTTTCTTCGCTGGAACCGTGGATGAGGTGCGCGGCGACGCTCAGGTTTTCGGCGATTTCCTTTTCTTTTTTCAGCTCTTCAAGTATCACTTTGCTGGGCCGGTAACCAAATTTGCGGATAAGCTTGTCTACACCCATGTCTTCGCCGAAACGCTCAAGCCCCGGAGCGAGGATCAAAAGCTCCCCTCCGTCGGCCATGGCCATCCTTGTGCGATAAACGGCTTTATTCCCAAGCCAGGTGGTGCGAAATTCTTCCGGCTCAAGGTATACAACGGCTTTCCTAATGGGTTCATCCAGGATGTCCACGTTTACCTGTTGGGCAAGAGTCGCGGCGTTTGTAAAACATTCCCTTCCAAACCCGACATAGAGACCGCGTACCGCAAGCGATCCGCGCGGCTTGCCGACCTTGGTGGCTTCGCTGTCGCTCCTTGGGCTTACGACGGTGAGGGCAAACAGAACAGGCGGAAGCCGATTCCCAAAACGCCTGAACCCCTCGTCAAAAAGCGCACGCACCGGTGTGTCGATTCTGCCCATCATGCGTTCCATGCCGTAGGAAGCTCCCATAAAGTGGCTTTTGTCGATGGCCTCCTTGCCGCCGGTTCCCACAAAAATATTTTTAGTATGGTTTGCCATGCCGATCACTTCGTGCGGAACCACCTGCCCAAGCGAAATTGCCATGGAAAATTCGCCCTCAAGGAGGATTTTGTTTACCTGCACAGGCCAGTCGTACCTGATTTTTCCTTCGGTCGCTTTTTCGAGCCAGCTCTCCTCAATGCGTCCCAGAGTGACAACATCATTGCGCCAGTCGTGGACGAGAAACTTAACAGCGGGAACTTCGGGGAACATACGGCCAATTTCCGCCGCGGTCATCGCCATGTGGGTTCCCAGGGCGGGAAGCACTGCCCCAAGCCTGTCAGACAGCACACGGGCGGCGATGCCGGTTAAGTAGCCAGCGCGGGAATGAAAGCGGGTTATGTCCGGCGGCAGAATAATTACCGGCCCCGATCCATTCTGATCCGCAATGGCCTTTGACAAAGCTCCAGAAAAAAGTTCGTCCAGTTCCCCGTCGGAAAGATCCAGCGCAGGGCCGCCTTTGGCAACGTAGGTTTTTTCCATCATAAGTTGTAGTATACTACAGATAGCGTAAAGCATAAGGGGAGAAAAATGAAGAACGCGGACATAGGCTTAATCGGGTTAGCGGTAATGGGAGAAAACCTGGTCCTCAACATGGAAAGCAAAGGCTTTCATGTCGCGGTTTACAATCGGACAACAACCAAAGTGGATGATTTTATAAGGGGTCGCGGCGCGGGAAAAAATATCACCGGCTGTTATAACATAGCGGAACTTGCCACAGCTTTAAGCAAACCCCGCAAGGTTATGATCATGGTAAAGGCCGGCCAGGCTGTTGACGATACGATTGAGCAGCTTCTTGGCGTTCTTGAACAGGGAGATATTATCATCGACGGCGGCAATTCCAATTATCAGGACACGATCCGCCGCACCGCGTTTGTTGAATCAAAAGGGCTTTTGTACATCGGAACCGGAGTTTCAGGCGGAGAGGAAGGGGCGTTAATTGGCCCTTCGATTATGCCGGGCGGTTCCCCGGCGGCGTGGCCGACAGTAAAGTCTATTTTGCAGGCTATTTCCGCCAAGGTGAAGCAGGAAGGAGTCGGAGACGTTCCGTGCTGCGACTGGGTTGGCGAAAACGGCGCGGGCCACTTTGTAAAGATGGTTCACAACGGGATTGAATACGGCGATATGCAGCTAATCTGCGAGACCTACGATTTATTGAAAAATGTCCTCGGCCTTTCGTATGATGAAATGGGCGATGTGTTTGATGAATGGAACCGTGGATCGCTCGGAAGTTACCTCATTGAAATAACGAAGGACATACTTCGTTATAAAGACGAAGACGGCAAACCGCTGGTGGAAAAAATCCTGGACACTGCGGGCCAAAAGGGAACAGGCAAATGGACGGGCATTGCGGCTCTTGAATTCGGCGTGCCCCTCACCCTGATTGGCGAGGCAGTTTTTGGCCGCTGCCTTTCCGCCGCTAAAGACGAGCGTGTTCGCGCGGCGAAGGTTTTTTCAAGCCCGAAAGCGGCGCCTCAGACTGACAAAGCGGCCTTCATAAAAGATTTGGAAAAAGCCCTGTACGCCTCCAAGCTGGTTTCTTACGCACAGGGTTATCTTTTAATGCGTGAAGCCGCCAAAGAGTACAAGTGGAATCTGAACTACGGTGGCATCGCCCTGATGTGGCGCGGCGGCTGCATTATCCGCTCTGTCTTTTTGGGCAAAATAAAAGAAGCCTTTGACAAAAAGCCGGATTTGGAAAACCTACTGCTTGATCCTTTCTTTGCCGGTGTTATCGAGGATGCCCAAGGATCGTGGCGCAGGGTTGTTGCCACAACGGTGCAAAGCGGCGTCCCCTCCCCGGCTTTTTCCAGCGCGCTGGCCTACTTTGACGGTTATCGCAGCGAGCGCCTTCCCGCAAACCTGCTCCAGGCCCAGCGGGACTACTTCGGCGCTCACACTTATGAGCGCCTTGATAAAAAGCGCGGCGAGTTCTTTCACACCAACTGGACGGGGCACGGCGGGACAACGAGCGCATCGACGTATACTGTGTAGGTAGAAGACACACAGCTGTTAGCTTTCTTGTAAAACCTGATAGACGCATGATACCATTCTGTAAGGGAATCTCCAATGAAAAAATGCCCCTACCTTATTATTGCCTACGCCTTGTTAGCCATATCCTGCGTAACTCAAGAGCAAAAAATTACTCAGGAATCGGCTAACGTTCAGGAATCTGCCATTGCTGAAACCGGCATTCCGCTTGATAAAGTTTTATCGGACATTGTTTCGTATTATGTAGAAAACCTTCCCGCGAATACGAAAATCGCGCTTATAAAGTTTGATGCTGAGGCACAGCTTCTATCCGATTATATTTTTGAGGAACTCTGGATTCATTTTGAAGATAGCCGCTCTTTTGTCCTGGTTGACCGTAAAAACCTGGAACTCATATAAAAAGAAATGGACTACCAGTATTCCGGTATGGTGAGCGACTAGTCAATGCAATCTCTTGGGCATCAATTGGGGGCGCAGATCCTTGTCTATGGCAATATAACCACAATCGGTAGTGAATACCGGCTTGTCGTTCGCGCTACGGATGTTGAAAAGGCTGTTACCAGTATCCGTTCGGCAATTGTGAAAGCGGATCGGCGTTTTGCGAGGTTGCTGGAAAACAAGAGCGATAAGGGTAGCAGGATTGAGGAAAGCATGGCAAATGCCCTTTATTCCGGCCTGGACAACCCGTGGCGGTTTACGGTACAGACAGACAAAGCAAGCGGTGATTACCATGATGGCGAATATATGACCATGCGCATCTATTCCGAAAAGGACGCATGGTTCAAAATTACTCATATCGATGTAAACGGAAACGCGCAGGTGATTTACCCGGTTTCGCCTAATGACAATAACTCTATCAGAGCCGGACAGACACGGCAGGTTCCCGATAACACGCGGTACAGGATGACCAAGCCGTACGGCGAAGAAATGATACTGGTTGGCGCTTATGAAAAGCCGTTTGTCATACAGCGGAATTTAACCGAGCCGCTTTCTAACAACCTGCTTGTCCGCAGCATAACAGCAGAAAGCGAAGATTCTCGGACAGAAATGCGCCCAGTTGCCACCGCTAAATTTATTTACAATATTGGACCGTGATATAAATAGAAATTTGCAAGGCAGGAGGAAATCAGGTTGAAAAAGCTGTTTGTGGTTCTGTTCTTTTTAGCGGCTGCTATTTCTTTCGCTCAGCAGAAATATGCTTTGGTAATCGGCAATGGAAACTATACCGGCTTAAGCAAACTTAGCAATCCGGTGAACGACGCCAATGATATGACCGCTGCCTTGCAGGGCCTGGGCTTTACCGTGGACAAGGTGCTGGACGGCAACCTTGACCAGATCGAAAACGCCATTATAAGGCTGAAGAACCGGCTCTCTGTTTCAAAAAATTCTTACGGCTTTTTCTTTTACGCTGGTCACGGAGTGCAATCCAATGGCGTAAATTACCTGATACCGGTAGGCGCCAGTATATCTACCGAAAACTCTCTGCGCGACCGGGCGGTCTCGGTTCAGTGGGCGCTGAGCGAACTAAACGACGCTGGCAATGAGCTCAACGTTGTGGTGCTGGACGCCTGCCGCGATAACCCCTTTGCTTGGGCACGGAGCGGCAGCCGGGGCCTTTCGGTCATATCGAACCTGCCGGCGGACAGCATTGTCGTATATGCTACAAGCGCCGGTTCCACCGCGGCGGACGGGACAGGCAGGAACGGCCTTTTTACCGCCCAGCTTCTCAAAAATATTAATACCCCTGGCCTGGAAGTAAAAGAAATATTCAACCGTACCGGTGCGGATGTGGCACAGGCCAGCAACAGGCAGCAAATACCCGCCGTGTATAACCAGTTCTTCGGTAACGCTTACTTGGGTTCTGCGCCTGTCGTTTCTGCACCGTCTCCCCAATCTTCTGTTGCTGTAGGCAGCATCACCGTAACTTCGGCAATTGCGGGAGAAATACTCATAGACGGAAAGGGCACCGGAATAAATGTAAAAGATGGCGGAACGGCAACCATTACCAACGTCAGTACCGGAAACACCGAAGTCGCTATAAAAGAGCCCAACGACGCGATAACCAAAGCAGCGCAAATGGTCATGGTACAGCAAGGCCAAACCACAACCGCAAGGATAGAACGCCCCGCTTCCACGGCTGTTCAGCCTACACCCTCGCCACAGCCAACGCCGCAGCCTACGCCCGTCCCGGAGATTCAACCGGCAGCCCAGCCATTCGCCACGCCGGAACGTGTAGTTGCGCCTGAAATGGTTCGCATAAACGGAGGCACTTTCATGATGGGCAGCCCCAAAAATGAAGCGGGACGCTATGATAATGAAGTACAGCACAGCGTAACGGTTGGCTCTTTTTACATGGGTAAGTACGAAGTTACTCAAAAAGAATATCAGGCAGTCATGGGTACAAACCCAAGTGGCTTCAAGGGCGATAACCTTCCGGTAGAGCAGGTAAGCTGGTATGACGCTGTAAACTACTGCAACCGCCTAAGCCAAAGGGAAGGTCTTACGCCAGCTTATACTGTAAACGGAGAAAATGTAACCTGGAACCAAAACGCAAATGGCTATCGCCTTCCTACAGAAGCTGAATGGGAGTACGCTTGCCGTGCAGGGACTACAACGCCTTACAGCACGGGGAAAAGCATTACCTCAAGCCAGGCCAACTATGGAGATTCAAAAACCACAGCAGTAGGGAGTTTTACACCGAATCCCTGGGGCTTGTACGACATGCACGGGAACGTGTGGGAATGGTGCTGGGATTGGTATGATAATTACGTTGCCCAGTCGCGTGAGGAAAAAGAATCCGGGTATTCTATATATCTGGCTGGAGGCGGACGGCAATCATCCTCCGGGTCTGGTTCTGGAGCTTCTTCGGGGACTAATTCGGGCGCTCAGACAAACCCGATGGGCGCGTCTTCGGGGCTTTCCGCGTGATGCGCGGCGGTTGCTGGCACCTCAGCGCTCAGAGCTTGCGTTCCGCGAACCGGAACGGCAGCAGCCCGTCTATCCGGTACAGCAACATCGGCTTCCGCATTGCGCGAAATGGGTAGGAAACAAATAGCAAATAGCAAAGAGAAGAGAGCAGGGAGCAGTGAGGCCACGAGGAAGGGCATGAACCGATAACGGCTACGGCTTCCTCCCTTCAAGCCATCTGACTTTAGTAAAGATCGGAATGGGTTCCGAGTCTGGAAAAGGTAACTTTATTCTCATCAACTTCATAAAGTAGTAAAACATCGTTAAGAGCGTGGCATTCAGTGTATTTCGTAAGATTACCGGAAAGTCTGTGAGGGCGGCAATGATCCGGTAAGGGCATTTCAAAGATTATGTCAATTATTACATCATAAACGGCGTCCATATCATGGCGGCGTTTTTGTGCCTGTTTCATATCTTTTTTGAATTGGTTGATAAAATAAAAGTCAAGCATAGGTTAAGAGCCGAGTATTTTTTTCAGCTCTTCTTTTGCACTTGTTTTCGTTTCATCTGGTTTAAAACGGTTCCATTTAACCTTTTTCTTGTCACTCATAATATCGCTTGTCTCTTGCAAGGCTGCCATAGTTACGGCGTTATAAGCCCTTTCCTGGGGTTCGGCGCAGCCGCCGCCAGATGGAGCCGATTTTGCTAAAATGGGCGTTGTCTGCTTATCCATACCCTCAATATACCCATTTTTGGGAGAAAATACAAGCATCACGCAGCAATTTTACATTTAGGCCAAATACCGATAATCAATTACCGCAGAGCAGAGCTCTGCGGTATGTTTGTATTAGCGAGCTAGTCGAATAATTCCAGCTGTCTGTCTTCATGTATTTTTTTATACTCGTCTGGATTCCTCCCCT
>Ga0268262_10006761_pt1 | contig 10894 bp, 8 predicted proteins | sample TergutNc150P3_FD_190354 | JGI IMG/M metagenome (GOLD analysis project Ga0268262, IMG submission 190354) | Nasutitermes corniger P3 segment gut microbial community from laboratory colony in Florida, USA - Nc150 P3 (SPAdes) (version 2) | ecosystem: Host-associated > Arthropoda: Insects > Digestive...
AATGATAATCTATGCGTGTTGGTCCAGTAGCTCAGTGGATAGAGCGGCCGCCTCCTAAGCGGCAGGTCGGCCGTTCGATTCGGCCTTGGATCATTGCCAAAAGCCTGCGGCTTTTGGCTTGCAGTTTTGCACAAGCGCGAAACTGCCTAAATTGTCTTTGTTTTTGGTAAGATTGCGGCCGTCGTATAACGGTATTACCCTAGCTTCCCAAGCTCGTGACGCGGGTTCGACTCCCGTCGGCCGCTTTTTGAATAAATTGGAAAAAAACTGTTACTAGTTTTTAGTTTTGATGATTTTACTAAAAAGTGTAAGACGGGAGTCGAGGAATTTTTGGCTTTTCACTACGGAATCTGCGGTTGTTGCGTACCTCCGTCTGACCGCAGCGCGGACGGCGAGCTAAAGCTCGCCTCATTTGTTCATCTTGAAAGAGTACGCCCACAGAAGATGCTAAAGCATCTTCTGCTTTGTTCATCTTAGAGGATTTTTTTGGGGCTTACGGCGTGTTAAATTTTCTAAAAAACACCCTTCGGGTGCTGCTGATTGCCGTGACGCTGGAACGTTTGGATTTTGTTCATCTACGCCCCTGACGGGGCGCGGGAGAGTGTTCCCGGCCGCTACTATTCTCTACGGATTCCACTATAATAATGTATAATAAGAAAGGGAGGAATTTATATGGCTGAAAAAAATAGTGATTGTAAGTGTCCGTATGGGTGTGCGCGGCATGGGGACTGTAAGGCTTGTCAGGAGTACCACAGGAAAGACGGTTCCAGCACAAATTGCGGTAAGACCGGAAACGAAAACAAGAAGTAGAGGGAAATGATATGAGCCGAATGCGCGGAATAAATATTGGCGGCTGGTTAAGCCAAATTGACGCTATTCAGGAAAAAGACCCTGATAAATTTCCGGGCATAGACAAACACATGGAGACTTTCATCACAGCCGGTGATTTTGCCAATGTTAAAAATTGGGGCTTCGATCATGTGCGGATTCCTGTTGATTCTTACCTGTTTTTTACTGAGGAAGAACATCCTGTTGAAAACAGGTTTGTCCGTCTTGATAACGCCGTGGAGTACGCGAAGCAAGACGGCCTTAAAATGATATTAGACCTGCATGAGTGTCCGGGGCACGATTTTTCAGAAGCGGCAAAAACTCCCGTTCAAAAACTTTTTTCCGGCGATGATACCTATATCAGAAAAACCGAGAAAATCTGGGCTTGCCTTGCGGAGCGTTATGCGCATAACGAGCATGTTCTTTTTGAGACGCTCAACGAGCCTGTCGCTCCCACTCCTGAGATTTGGAATAATGTAAAGGACAGGCTCTGCCGCGAAATACGCAGCCACGCGCCGAAGTCTGCGATAATTACCGGCTCCAATATGTGGAACGTTCCGGGTACATTCGACTCCCTTACTCCCTTTGACGACGACAACATGATCTACTGTGTGCATTTTTACGAGCCGCTTCTTTTTACGCATCAGAACGCGCCGTGGATTGACAATCCTGAAATTAAAATAGCAAGACCTTACCCCGGCGATTACGGCCCTGGCCTTGTCCGCAAATTCGGACATGCGCATTCGGAAGGCGTTTGGGATAGACAGCGGCTTGTAAATGAATTTACGCCTGTTAACACATTCAGAAAAAAATACAACGCGCGGGTAATCTGTAACGAGTTCGGGGTTTACACGCCCGTCGAGCTTCAATCCCAGCTGCGCTGGTATAATGACATTCTTTCGGTACTTAAGGAGATGGAGATCGGTTTCACATACTGGAACTATAAAAACCTTGACTTTGGTATAATCTCCGTAGGAGAGGCGCTACATGAAAACCTCCCTCAGTACAACAACAGCGAGCGGATAAATCATCCTGTTCTTGATGTGTTAAGAAAGTATTGAGATAAAATGAAAAGAATAAACAAGCTATTCGGACTTGCTGCGATAATATTCTGCTTCGCGGCCTGTCCCACTGCCGACAGCCCGCCCCCCGATAACGTTTATAAGCCAAATCCTAAGCCGTCTGCCGGGGATTTTATTATCAGTAACCTGTATCAGGTAAAAAATAATGTTAATCCGGTAATTATAATTCCAAAACCAGGAAAATCAGGAGGCGCAATAACCATTTATTATAAAGGAAAAGACGCCACAATTTACGCGAAAAGTAAAATTGTCCCGCAGGCAGCCGGCTCATACACTGTAACCTTTGACGTAGCGGCATATGAGCCCAACTGGGGAGCGGTAACCGGCTTGTCCGCCGGAACGCTTGAAGTCCGCGACTACAGTGAATCAGAAAGTGTTTATTATGATTTTTGCAGTACTTTAGACAGTCTGCCCGTCAACACCCCCGATAAACCTCATACAATTTCGCTTAACTTGAAAAGCGAGAGTATTCTGAGCGATATTTTGGCAAAAATAAAGTCCGCCGGTAAATATATCATCCTCGATCTTTCCGGCAGCACCATAACAACCATACCGAAGGATGCTTTTAAGAATTGCACTAATCTTGTTGGCGTAATCATATCAGACAGCATTGCCGGCATTGGGGCTGTTGCTTTTTATGGTTGTACCAGTCTTGCCGTCGTAACCATACCCAACAGCGTTACAAGTATTGGGAATGAGGCTTTTTACGGCTGCACCGGCCTTACCGTCGTAAACATAGGGAGCGGCGTTACCAGCATTGGAGAACGGGCTTTTTACAGTTGTACCGGCCTTACCGGCGTAAACATAGAGAGCGGCGTTACCAGCATTAAAAGCGGCGCTTTTAGCTATTGTACCGGTCTTACCGGCATAACTATACCCAACAGCGTTACAAGTATTGGGGAGGAGGCTTTTTTCAATTGTACCGGCCTTACCGGCGTAACCATAGGAAGCGGCGTTACCAGCATTGGGGAACGGGCTTTTTTCTATTGTACCGATCTTACCGGCATAACCATACCCAACAGCGTTACCAGCATAAAGAGCGCCGTCTTTTCCTATTGCACAAGCCTTACCGCAATAAATGTTGACGGCGGTAATAGCGTGTACGCTTCAGAGGACGGCGTACTATATAAAAAAAATAAAAATGAATTAATACAATATCCGATAGGAAAAAAAGAGACCGCTTTTACAATACCAAACAGTGTTATTAAAATTGAAGAAAGAGCTTTTGCAAATTGCGCCGGTCTTACCGGCATAACCATACCAAACGGCGTTACCGGCATTGGAGAACGGGCTTTTTTCTATTGCGCCGGCCTTGCAAACATAACAATACCAAACAGCGTTATCAGTATTGAGAATGAGGCTTTTGCCGGTTGTACCGGCCTTACAAACATAACCATACCAAACAGCGTTACCGGCATTGAAGAATATACTTTTGCCGATTGCACCGGTCTTACCGGTATAACCATACCGGACAGTGTTACCATAATTAAAGAAAGAGCTTTTGCTTATTGCTCCGGTCTTATCAGCGTAAACATACCGGGCAGTGTTGCCGGTATTGGGAATTTTACTTTTTATGGCTGCAGCGACCTTACCACCGTAACCTTTCAAGGGACGATTAATCAAAGCAGCTTTTCTGCCTATAGTTCTTTTCCGGGAGACTTGCGTAACAAGTTTTACGCGGCGGACTCAACCTATGGAACGCCGGGAACGTATACCAGATCAACAGGGTCAGATACATGGGTGATGAATTAAGATAAATGCCTTATTTTTTTACATCCTTCCTGTAATACTTTCGCATTTTAACGATTGATCTTTTAACAGCGGGGCGGACTGCTTCTTCTATTGACTTGATAAACGCCTCATCCACATCGTCCAAATACTTGGCGATTGCCGCCGAAACATCGTCCCGAATGCTCTGTTCCGGCTTAAAAAGTTCATAAATTTCAATTTTCAGGGTTTTGGCTATTTGTGACAGGGTTTGAGCGGAAACCCATTTTTTTCCGTTTTCAATATCGCTGAGAAACGCAATGGAAATTCCCAGTTCAAGAGCCAGGTGAAGCTGCGACAGGCCAAGGCGGTTGCGGTATCGCCTGATATTCCGGCTTAAAAGTTCCCGGCATTTTTTTTCGTCTTTACTTATCAATATTATCTCTCACTCTCTGTAGGAAAAAACAGGGATACTTAAGCATGAAGAAAACTTGACAATTTCTCAAAAAGCCAATAGTATAATAAAAATAGTTAATCTAATAGCTAATTGATATCAGGTTTTTATGAATTTTAGGAAATAAATATTGCAAATTATGGAATAGAAAAGGAGAATAAAATTGAGTTTCTTTACACGGCAAAGATGGATTTTTTTTCTGGCGGCGGTAATGGCAATTGCGATACCGGGGATTTCCTACGCGCAGTTGGACATAAAGGGAAGGGCGATTGAGAAGCTTACCAATGGGGTTATGAAAGAGCTTGATAAGAAATTCGCGGAATTGGTCGCAAAAGAGGCTCTGTCGGCGGCGGTCAAGGCAAAAATCGTAAATGATCTCTCTGAAATGTCCAGGCCAATGGTAAAAAATTTCATTGACGGCGCCGCGTCGGGCAAGCTGCCCAATGTAGCGGCGGTTGTGAATTCGGTTATGATAGATATTACGCCGCGCGCGAAGGAACTTGTAGCCGCCTCTTTAAAGGGAGGCATAACCGATGCTGTGACGGAGGTTGCGGGACAGGTGCCAACAACCGATGGCGGCGCTGCAGCGGTACTCCCGCAAATAACCAGCCCGCCCGCCATTAACATAGCCGATATACAAGGCTTAACAGTTCCTGACATCGGCAGTAAACCGGTAACAGCAATTACCGAAACGGCGCAGTACATTGGAAACATAACATGGTCTCCGGCGGTACCAGGAACCTTCGAGGTAAATACCCAGTACACCGCGGTTATTACGTTGACCCCAAAAACCGGCTATTCATTTGAAAGGGTAGCGGCTAACTTTTTTAAGGTTGAGGGAGCCGAGTCGGTACGTAACGACGCAGGTTCAGGCGTTGTAACGGCGGTATTCCCGGCTACGATGACAGTAAGCATTCCTTCCATTTCCGGCGTTAAAGTACCGGTAACCGGAGCGCGTCCGGTAAACTCAATTCTTGAAACGGCGCAGTACCATGGGACTGTAACGTGGTCTCCCGAAGTAGAAGAATTTTTCGAGATAGATACCCGGTACACCGCAACTATTACGCTGACTCCAAAAACCGGCCGCACATTTGTGGGGGTAAAGGAAAATTTCTTTTCCGTACCCGGGGCTGAAACTGTAAGCAATAACGCCAACGCCGGCGTTATCACAGCTGAATTTCCGCAAACCAAAGAAGAAAAGACCATTCATCCTGAAGACAGGAAGCTTTGGTCGATTGGCGCATCTGTGGGTTCTTCGTTTGCCGCGCCCTTGGCTATCGGCACAATACACGGGACTCTTGCGCCATTCAATGGCTCGTTCATAGAAATAGGCGCGGACGCGGGCTATGGAATTATCAATGACAACATTAGTTATTATTCCCTGTATCCCTTTGTTAATTTCGCGTTATTCGTACCATTTCCGCGTTTGTCGGCCGGGAAAAGAGGGGGCTGGTATATCGGCGCCGGTTTCGGCGCAATGTTTGCGAATTACACGTTTGAAATCGCGGGCTCAATTTTGGAAACTACACCAGCCATGAACATTATTACCGGTTTTAACTTATTTAATATGATAGATATTTCCTACACCCTGCGGACAAACTTTAAATCGGCAAATAGTAAGCTGTCGTTTGGATATGTGTACAGGTTTAAATAGAGGAGTTTCATTATGCGAAAGAATTTATTAATTGCGTTAGCCGTTTTTACCGGTTTGGTAATTTCATTGACTTCCTGTCTGTTGGAAGACATTGAAACAGTTGAGCAAGATGCATTAAAAGCCAATTTTGGATTAACGGCGGTAAACATTGCCGACATACAGGGCGTGACAGCCCTGGCAGACAATACCCCGGTTAAAAATATTGACAGCGAGCAGTACACGGGAACGGTTAAATGGTCGCCCGAAAATGAAACCTTTAAAATGAACACTAAGTACACGGCGACTATTACCCTTACGCCTAAATCCAATTATACTTTTAAATCGGTAAAAGCCAACTTTTTTAAAGTTGGCGGGGCTGAATCGGCGGCTAACAGCAAAAATTCCGGCGTTATTACCGCGGTGTTCCCCCCTGCCAAATACGGCATCAATATAGCCGCTATAGAAGGAATTACTGCGTTACCCGGCGATTACCCGAAAACGGTAATTACCGGAAACGCTCAATACAGCGGAACCGTAACATGGTCTCCTGAAGGATACTTTGAAAAAGATGTCAAGTATACCGCGACTATTACGCTGACCCCAAAACCTGACTACACATTGCAGGGAGTTGCGGCTAACTTCTTTACGGTTGCCGGTGCGGAATCGGTGACTAACAAAGCAAATTCCGGCGTTATTACAGCGGTAGTTACAGCGGGATTCCCTTCGGCGTCGTCGACCTGGCTTACCGAAGGCGTATGGGCTGATGGTAATATTTCTACAAACGGAGAGCAATGGTTCAAGTTTACCGCAACCTCAAGTACGCAGTACATACACGCAAGTTTCGGTACGTTAAATTCTTCGACTGGTATTAAAGTTGAGGTATCGAACGATAGTATGCGCTTCTCGACAAGCTTACGCAATGGCGACAACAACGCATACACCACACTACCGTCGTTATCAGGCGGGCGAACGTACTATATAAAAGTAAGTTACGCCGGCTCCAGTGGCACATACCAGATTACGTTCAATCAATCCAGAACCCCGCCGCCGCTTCCAATTCCAAGTAATATCATCGCTACGGCGACCACGCTTACTGCCGGTGTCTGGGCAGATGGCACTATTTCCGCAAACGGAGAGCAGTGGTTCAAGTTTACCGCAACCTCAAGCACACATTACATACACGCAAGTTTCGGTACATTGAGTTCTTCGTCTGGTATTTATGTTCAGGTGTATAGCTCGACAGGCAGTACGATCGGAAACCAGACAGGCTTATACAGCTACAGCAGTAATAAATATACCCAACTGTCGTTAACAATCGGGCAAACGTACTATATAAAAGTAACGTCGCCGTACGGTTCCAATTCCATCAGCACATACCAGATTGCGTTTAATACGTCCAATACCCCGCCTTCCACCAGTATCACGCTTACCGCAGATACATGGGCAAACGGTTCTGTTTCCGCAAACGGCGAACAATGGTTTAAGTTTATCGCTACGGCAAGCGTTCAATACATACATGTAAATTTCGCTCCGTTAAATTCTTCGACTGGCATATACGTTCAGTTATATGACTCAACCGTCGTTAATGCGATCGGAAGTCAGACAAGATTAAACAGTAGCAATACATCCACCCCGCTGTCGGTAACAAGCGGGCAGGTATACTACATAAAAGTAACGCCTTCCCTTTCCGGCAACAGTAACGCTTTCTGGATTACATTTAGCGCGTCATCTATCGAGCCTTCCTCCAAATTCAATCTTACTGCCGGTGTCTGGGCAGATGGCAATATTTCCGCAAACGGTGAGCAGTGGTTCAAATTTTCCGCAACTGCGTATACGCAGTACATACACGTCGCTTTTGGCACGAATACTTCGGAGTTGAACATTCAGGTGTATGACTCAAACGGCTATACGGTCGGAAGTCAGACAACTCTATACAGTTGGAACAGCTACACTTCAATGTCGGTAACAAGCGGACAAACGTACTATATAAAGGTAACGACGCCGTACGGTTCCAGTTCCAATTCCATCGGCACATATCAGATTGCGTTCAATACGTCCTATACCCCGCCTCTTCCGGGCAATAGCGCTACAGCGACTGAGCTTACTGCCGATACATGGGGAAACGGCAATATAACTTCATCAAGCGGTGAGCAGTGGTTCAAGTTTACCGCAACCTCAAGCAATACGCATTACATACACGCAAGTTTCGGTACGTTGAATGGAATGTACGTTCAGTTATATGACTCGACCGGTAGTTCGTCTGGAAGCCAGTCGTTAAATAGCAGTAACAAATACACTTCACTGTGGGTAACAAGCGGACAAACGTACTATATAAAGGTGAGCGCTTCCGGTGGTAACGGCACATACCAGATTGCGTTTAATACAACATTTACACCGCCCGGCACACCCACACTTACTGCCAATACATGGGTCGATGGCAATATAACTTCATCAAGCGGTGAGCAGTGGTTCAAGTTTACCGCAACCGAGTATACGCATTACATACACGTAAGTTTTGGCACACTGAATGATTTGTACGTTCAAGTATATAGCTCGACTGGCATTACAATCGGAAGCCAGATAAATATGTATGGCTCTACCAAATACACATCACTGTCGGTAACAAGCGGGCAAACGTACTATTTAAAGGTAACGCCATTCGGTTCCAACACCGGCAATTACAAGGTTGCGATTAACACATCCTCAACGCCGCCGTCGCCGTAGTACAGAGGACACAGAGGGACACGGAGTTTTGGTTCAAATATCAATTTTACTCCGTTCTCTCCGTGTCCTTCCAACACCCACTCAACACCCACTCAGCACCCACTCAGCACCCACCCAAGCAGCATATAAAGTAGTTGTTGGGTAGTTGTGGGGTAGGTGTTGGGTGGGAGGAAAGTGGGTGTTGAGTCGGAGGAAGTAATAGATTCGAATATCAATTTCTCTTCCGTAATTAGTTCACAGCACTTTCATTTTTAACCGGGCGCTTTCCAGCAGTTCCTCAACATTCGCGCAGCCAAATTTTTCCGCCGCCATTTGCACCAGTTTTCCGCAGGCCATTGCGTCTTCAAGAGCGTTGTGCGCCTCATAAACAATGCCGAATTCTTCCCGCGAAAGTAATGCAAAATACATCTGCGATCATATATAAGGGTAGAACTTTCTTTTGAAGGTTTTAAATCTTTCTTTGCGAGGCGCTTATGAAAAAAATTAATTCTCAGGGGAATTCCAAGGAAAATTCCCCGAATGTAAACAGGGAACATAAAGCCAGTATGTTTTCTTCCCTCTTCGGCAACCCGGACGTGCTTAGGGAACTTTATTCGGCGATAGAGGGCATTCCCATCCCGCCGGACATTCCAATCGAAATTAACACGCTTTCAGACGTACTTTATAAGGACAAAATCAACGACCTGTCCTTCCTTATCGACAACCGTCTTGTTGTGTTAATAGAACACCAGTCGACTATTAACAACAATATCCCTCTTAGACTGCTTATATACATAGCCTATATTTACAAAATGATTGTAAAAAAGGAAAATTTGTTCCAAACAAAACTTGAAAAAATCCCATTCCCTGAATTTATAGTTTTATACAACGGAAAAGCCAAGTATCCCGATCAAAAGGAAATGAGACTGTCCGATGCGTTTAAGGACATAAAAGACTTAAAAATGATAGATGCCATACCGCTTGAATTAAAAGTACAGGTATATAACATCAATCATGGGCATAATTCTAAAATACTGGAAAAGTGCAAAACACTGGATAATTACAGTTTTTTTATTGACAAAATCAGGGAATATCAAAAAGATGGAATAAAGCTTGAAAAAGCGATAAATAATGCGATAGAATATTGTATAGAAAACAACATATTGAAGAAATATTTGAAAAAACACGGCTCGGAGGTATTTAATATGATATTTGCGGAATGGAATTGGGATACCGCGCTGAAAGTTGCGCGTGAAGAGGGGCGTGAAGAAGGCTCGGAAGATAATCGGCAATATGTTCTTGATATGATAAATAATGGTTTATCAATAGAGGAGATTAAACAGCGTCTTAACCAGAAAGAAGCTGCTTTTTGTAAATAACTCTTCGTAAGCATATAACATGATAATTTCGGACTAGTCGTTATTCATGAAAATTCGCGTTGATTTGAAGGATAATTCTTCCCCTTTTCGTGTTGGTTCGTGGTAAAAAATTCTTCCCCTATTCATGTAATTAATTTACAGCACTTTCATTTTTAACCGGGCGCTTTCCAGCAGTTCCTCAACATTCGCGCAGCCAAATTTCTCCGCCGCCATAAGCGCCAGTTTTCCGCAGGCCATTGCGTCCTCAAGCGCGTTGTGCGCCTCATAAACAATGCCGAAATAATTGGCAAGATTTGTAAGTGAATATGATTTTAATCCCACCCATGTGTTACGCGCAAGATTGCACGTGCAAAAATAAGGCAGTTTTGGTATGTCCAATTCGTACCATTCAAGAACGGCGCCAAGTACGCCCATGTCAAACGCGGCGTTATGCGCCGCCAGCGGAAAATCGCCGATAAACGGCTTTACTTCGCTGTCCCAGATGTTTATGAATGTGGGAGCGTCCCTTACGTCGTCAACAGTCAGCCCGTGAATCTCGGTAAAGTCGGGGCGTATGTAAAGCTTAGGCGGCCTAATCAGCGAATAGTAAGTGTCCGCGGCTTTTCCGTCCTGAAATTTTACAAGGCCGACAGAACAGGCGCTCTCTTGTGAGTATTTTGCGGTTTCAAAGTCGATTGTTACAAAGTTCATCAACTCAAAAGAGAGCGCGTTTTTTAAGCAAGAAGTTCTTGCGCTTTTTTTACAAGGCTTCCAACGTCAAGGCCGAAACGGTCAACAAGATAATCCTGCGTGCCCACTTCGCCGAACTCATCGCGGATGCCGATGCGCGCGAACTTGCACTTGCACCCGTTCTCCGCGAGGATTTCCGCCACCGCGCTTCCTAGCCCTCCCGCTATTTGGGCGTTCTCCGCGCTTATTACGGCGCGCGCTTTGCCCGCCTGTTCAAGTATCGCGTCACGGTCAATCGGCTTAAGAGTGAGTATGTCCAGCACTCCCGCGCTTATGCCGCTTGCGGCAAGGGTTTCGGCGGCTTTCAGCGACTGGTTCACCATAAGGCTTCCGAGCGCCATAAAGCAAACGTCTTTTCCTTCTTTTAAAACTTTAGCCT
>Ga0268262_10006762_pt1 | contig 10894 bp, 9 predicted proteins | sample TergutNc150P3_FD_190354 | JGI IMG/M metagenome (GOLD analysis project Ga0268262, IMG submission 190354) | Nasutitermes corniger P3 segment gut microbial community from laboratory colony in Florida, USA - Nc150 P3 (SPAdes) (version 2) | ecosystem: Host-associated > Arthropoda: Insects > Digestive...
AGAAGAATATAACAAACGACGAAGAAGCGGATATAAAAGAATTTCTTGATGGGTTAATTGTTGTTCCCCTTGATAAAGAGATTGAGGAAAAAGCCATTGAAATTCGCCGTTCTACCGCCCTCAAATTGCCGGATTCCATTATTGTCGCTACCTCCATAATCTTAAACGCCATTCTTCTGAGTGATGACCATCATTTGCTTAACCTTTCCTGGCCTGGTCTTCAGACACAAAATATTTTCTGACAACTCTCCCTCTCACCGCTGTCCGCCCATTTCGGTGCCGTCGCTTGCGCGCAGTATTGGATGACGCATACCAACTGTGGTGGAGAAAATCCAGTCATCTTCAGAGAAACCCAGGCCTTTCCAGAAATCCGGGTTGCGGAAATCGATATTGTTGGCATTTGCGCCGTCTTTTGTGGCGGCTCCCACAGTCGGGGTAACAGCAGACCATGACGCGCTTTGAGATGTACGTGTTGAGAGCGTCATATCGCTGTAAGCGTAGTTGTTAGATAGGGAACCGCCGCTTACACGCCCACCGACCCGCCCGATGTATTTGGTACCGGAGCCGGTAACCGTAACGCTTGCGCCTAAAGCAACATTATTTTGACAATAAACAGAGAGTCCAGCAGAAAAACCACCTGCTGTGGTAATGCCTGTACTATTCCAAACAGTTACCGCGCCCATAGAAAAGTTATGTTTAGCATCATAACTACTATTACTTACAAAACCTCCGACAGCAACAGAGTTATTACCATTTGAATCGACAAATACATTCCCCAGAGAATAACAGTTTGTAAATGAATATGCATTGGATGAAGCCATAAACCCCCCAACGCTGACCGAGATATCAACGTCATTCATTGATAACACGCTCACATTTCCCGAGGCATAACAGTTTTTAAAACTGTCACCATACATCGTACCCCCAAAACCACCAACATAAGAATTAACGGGAGTTTGGACACTTACATCACCTTTTGAATAACAGTATGAAATATTGCTTGAACCCCAACCGACAAAACCTCCTATATAAACAGCAGACTCATCCGACGAATAATATAGTTTTCTCATCGTTACCGGGTTATCTGAATAACAATTATTAATCTCTCCTCCGAAAATTATTTGACCTGCGAAACCTCCAACAACAATATAATTACATACGTCTGTTATGATTTCAAAGGTTCTGGACATAGCGGAACAATTGGTTATATTTGAAACTGCACTGTACCCAACGGCGCCTCCTAAAGAGGTGCTTCCAAAAAGCAAATTTACAGTAATATTCCCCTGTCGGTAATGGGAATCAATCAGTTCAGCTTCGATAAGCTGACCCACAAGCCCGCCTACGATAAGACCACGGTTATCATCATCTCCAACATAAAGGAAGGTTTTGGCAGTAATGCTAATATTTCCTGTAACTGTTACTTTCTCAACTTTTACTTTATTGCCTATGGGATCATTATAGAATACTCCCGCTATACCGCCCATATTTCCACTTATACCGCCTATGCAAACGGAGGTTCCGGTTCTGCCCCAGGGGTCATTGGTGATGGTATCGGTGTTGGGGTGATCCACCGTAAGATCAAGACCGCCGTATGCGTTTTGTATGCTTGCCGTGCCGGTCATTTTTCCCGCTATGCCACCAACTTCCATATTATTATCAGTGTTTACGGTAACTGAAACATTACCTTTAACCAGAACATTTTCCATCTTCGCAGTGCCTTTCATCGTGCCAACTATGCCGCCGAAGCGGGTTTCGCCGGAACGGGTTACACTGCCCGAATACTGCACCGTAAGGTCGCGGATATAGCCGTTATCAACTACTCCGAACAGCCCAATATCAGCGGTAACGTTATTTGGGACAGTAAAGCCGCCAATGCTCACGGTATTCCCGTTACCATAAAATTTGCCGGTAAAGTTCCCCAGAGCAGATGGATTCCAGTTGGAGAGCGTAACATCCTGCGTCAGGACAAAGTTCTTGCCATTGCTCATTGCTAATTGTTCACTGCTCATTGAATCATCAAAAATAACGGTGTTGTTCTGGTCTACAAACATGTCCTCAATATTCCAAACGGAAAGCGTCTGCGCCGCCGCCCTGCCTGCAGCATTGTACGCTGCCACGCTTATGTCGTAGCGCGTAACATTACCGACCGCCTGCCCGTCTCTCACGCCGGATTTGTTTATCACCGGAACAGTAAAGCGATGGGTTTTTGAACCTGCGCCGTTAATGACATTCTCTACGCCGTTTACATACACATACGCGCCGGTCATTTCGTTCGGCGTAGTCCAGCTTACCGTTATCGAGTTTCCGGCGGTATTACAAACTGCCTGAAGGCCGCTGACAGCGGTAATTGTCGCCGTCGAATACTTTACTATAAGGCCTGAGTCCTTCCAGTCAAAGGATATGTTTCCCATACTGTCTTCAAACTTTACATACACCCGATAACCGCCGATATCGGTTAAGTTGGTTATTCCGGCGGGACTCCATGTTTTATTCAGCGTTAAGCCCTCGTACACATTAAGCCTTTCGCTTGTTTTTTTCTCCGGTTGATTATCTTCCCCGATGCGGACATACCAGTACAAATTGCTCATTTCGTCCATCGTCCACGGGAGGCCCCATGCCTGCGCCGCCAGTATGCCGCCGTGCGTTCCGTTATCCGCAAGATTTTCCAGGCCGTCAATGGTTAAGGTTATCCCGGCGCCGGCGCCGTATACATGGATGGTTTTATTGTCTCTTATTTCAGTCGAGGACGGAGTGTTCAGCTTCGCGTTCAGAATGTTTACGTCCGGAGCGGAGAGGTCCATTACTACCGTCACATATTGGCCCGCCGCCGCCGCTTCATTTGCCTGTAAGGGCATGATGGGGGCGGAGGCGTCGTCGTACCAGGGTAACACTAAAATTTGGATTATGCCGGAGCCCGCGGTTTGTAAATTATGGGTAATGGTGTATACGCCGCCCGACGGGGTGACGCCTGAGTACTCCTCTTCGCATGATTGGCCGGCGGCGTTAAAGCCGCGCAGGTCGTAGGACAGTTTTTCAACAATCTTTATTTTGTTCGGCACCGAGGGCGCGCCTTCAGGCGGGGAAACGGAAAATTTTATATGTACACTATTTTTATCGCTTTGGTTAAAGCGCCGGTCTATCGAAGGGCTGTTCCACGGGTAATCGGCGGTGTCCCCGAACCAGCTTGTCCCGTTACGGCTTGCCGTTATGTATTCGGCGCGGTAGGCTTTTTGCGCTTCCTTTGAGTCCGTCTGGTAGCTGATGGTCTCCGCCTGCGCCATGGTGACGCCGTTCGCGTTTTGCACGTCCGGCCCCACGGTTATGCTGATTGATAGCAGGGCAAGTTCGTTTGCGGTTTCCTCTACCGGCACAAGGGTTACGCGGTTAGCCGCCGGAAACGAAAGCGTGAAATAAGATGATAAATCGCCGTTTCCCTTAAAGGGCTGGCCGCGTTCATTGTTCCCGACAGCGCTTGCGTATAAGCCGGTAACGGTGATAGTTTCGCCTAACACGGCTGTTTCAGATTTTATATTCATGTTGAACCAGATGTTTACCGTTTGGTTATACGGGAAGGGCGTCAGTATGGGATTAAGCGGCGGGTTGGTTTGCTGGGTCAGGCGGGGACGTGAGTCGCACCAGGGTACCAGCGTAACCGGCTCGGTAATACTGATTTTTACCTTCGCGGTTTTCGCTCCGGTATTGCTCGTACTTTCGGTAATCGTTACCCCGTTGTCGTTAAGGGAAGAACCTTCAACTTCACTTGAGCTTACATTTTTATTCAGAGCGGCATAATCGGCGGTTTTAAAAGCAAGCCATTTTTCAAAGCCGTAGCCGGACAGGGGAGTAAACTCCACGTCGAACTCGTAACCCAGGCGCGTATCGCCGCATTTGCCTTCTCCGCTTTGCGGGCTGTTTCCCCATTCGGGAGGATACGCTACGGTTACGGTCAATTTTAAGGCATGAGCCCAATCTACCTCGTCGCCGATTTGCTTAAACAGATCGGTCTTCGGCCCGGTAAAAAGATCACAGGAAATTAAGCAAAGAGCAAAAATCAGAGGGAAGAGGGAACCCGTCTGTGTTTTTTTTATAACCCACCACCTTTATCAATACCAAAACCCGGCAAAAACTGATTGTTTTGTATGGAGTTAATGTATCATTTTTATTAAGTAATTACAAGCGTTTCCACTGTTTTACCATTTACGTACAGTTCCTCGCAGGCTAAATCTATATCTTCGTTCCAGTATATGCCATATCCGCCGCCTGCAATCTTGACCTGATTAAAAAGTCCATGTGTTAACAGAAATGACTGAAACGGCTCATATTTTTCAAACAGTGGATGTATGTCGTATATTTTTTTCTCGCCGGTACGGAATAAAACCAGCAGGTGAAAATCCGGCAACGCTTTGACCGATTCAACAGTATGAAACATATATTCCTTACTCCAGCGGCGGCAGTTTTTGGAGTTGCTGATTATTCCACATATCATGCAATTCATTTTTATGCAAATCAAACCATTCTTTTACAAGCTTATAAGCCTTCACCGGTAAATCGCCCTCCATCATTTCTCCGTTTTGCAGGTCAATAAGTCCGGCATAATCGCCATAGGAAACATGAATATGCGGCGGATTATGCTCCGTATTACGGAAAAACATCTTAATAACCATTCCGTAAAACCTTGTTATTTCCGGCACAACTTCCTCCATATTCATCATACTACAAACTCCCTTGCTTGTAAAATGGTGATTAGTAAGCGCATAATATACTGGTTGTTTCAAAGTATCCGTGTAGCACACATCCGCCAAATACAGTATAATCATCACATGAACCTTAATGAGCTTGCCATTAGTATGGGCAAGGCCATGCCCCTGGGAGCTTCATTAAACGAAGAAGGGGTGAACTTTGCTATTTTCTCACGTCATGCCACATTGGTTACCCTTGTTCTTTTTGAATCCACCGCGCAGGACAGCCCTTACCGGGAGATTCCTCTGGATAAAAAGGGAAACAAAACCGGTGATATCTGGCATTGTTTGGTAAAGGGCCTGAAACCGGGAGCCTGTTACCTGTACCGGGTAGACGGCCCCTATCTGCCGGAACGGGGACTGCGTTTTAATCCTCACAAGGCTCTTATAGATCCCTATGCCAAAGCCCTCACCAAACTTGACAAATGGGACTTAAAAACATGCGCGGGTTTTGATCCCGACGCGCCAGCGGGCGATCTGTCATTTTCCAGTGAAGAAAACCTGACCAGTCTTCCCCGGTGCATCGTAATAGATAATAATGATTTTGATTGGCAGGGAGACGCTCCCCTGAATTACCCGTTGCGCTTTAGTATATTATACGAAACACATGTTAAGGGGTTAACCTCCCATCCCAATTCGGGAGTAAAGCATCCGGGAACCTTTTTGGGCGTTATCGAAAAGATTCCCTACTTTAAGGAACTGGGTATTACCAGCCTGGAATTCCTCCCGATACACGAATTCAACGAGCATGAATTTCCCCGTATCAATCCCCGTACCGGCAATCCGTTGACCAACTATTGGGGTTACTCCACCGTGGCTTTTTTTGCCCCCAAAGAATCCTATGCCGTTGACCACAGCCCCGGAGCCCAGGTAAAAGAATTTAAAACAATGGTGCGGGAACTGCACAAGGCGGGAATAGAGGTAATTTTAGACATTGTATTTAACCATACCGCCGAAGGTAATGAATGGGGGCCGACTTTTTCTTTTCGGGGTCTGGACAATCCCATTTATTACATATTGAGCGATAACAAGCGCTACTATCAAAACTACTCCGGCTGCGGCAATACGGTCAACTGTAATCATCCCGTTGTCCGCAGCTTTATCATGCACTGCCTTCATTATTGGGTCGTTGAAATGCACGTTGACGGGTTTCGTTTTGACCTGGGTTCAATTTTGGGGCGGGATCAACATGGCCGCCTGATGGAATCTCCGCCAATGCTGGAGCGGATCGCCGAAGACCCCATTTTAAGTTCCGCCAAGATAATCGCCGAGGCGTGGGATGCCGGGGGCGCGTATCAGGTAGGCTGGTTTCCCGGCGGACGGTGGGCGGAATGGAATGACCGTTACCGCGATAATGTTCGTAAATACTGGCGCGGGGATCCCAAAGAAACCCGGTATCTTGCCACGCGGCTTTCGGGCAGTTCAGACCTCTACCTCCGTGACGGACGCAAGCCTTTCCACTCGATAAATTTCATCACCAGCCATGATGGTTTTACCCTTAAAGACCTGGTTACCTATAACGAAAAGCATAACGAAGACAACGGCGAAGAAAACCACGATGGGAATGACAACAACTACAGTTATAATTACGGCGCGGAAGGCCCGACAATGGACCCGATACTGGAGGGAATCCGGGAACATCAGCTTAAAAACTTCTTTACTACGCTGTTGATTTCTCTGGGAACGCCCATGATCCTGGGCGGCGATGAAATGGGACGCACCCAGAACGGTAATAATAATGCCTATTGTCAGGATAATGAAATTTCATGGTATGACTGGTCCCTGCTGGAAAAAAATAAGGATCTGTTTCGCTTTGTCAAAGAAATGATTGCCTTCCGCCTGCGGCATCCGGGGTTTATGCGCCCTGAATTTTACTCCGGGCGCGAAGGCGACTACAGCGCAACACCGGACATCAGTTGGTACAATGAAAAAGGCGCAAACCCCGACTGGGACAAGGCAAGTAACAGCCTGGCTTTACAGGTAAACGGCAGCCGCGCCGACACCGCGCTGGACAAGGATAACAATGACTTTTACATCATGTTTAATGCCGGTGTCGATCCGGTGATATTTTCCATTCCGCCCACCGCCAGTCCCGGGCATAAACGCTGGTATCGGGCGGTTGATACCAGTATGCATTCCCCCAAAGATATACTACCCGCCGGCAACGAAGAAGCGCTTGATCTGCCGTATAAGTACATAGTAAAGGCCCGCAGCGTGGTTATTCTTATCTCAAAAAGCGCGACATAAGGTTGATGTATGAACGATAATATTTTTATTTTAGGTGTTGATCTGGACGGTGTAGTAGGGGACTTTTACGGGGCAGTACGGAAAATTGCCGCCGAGTGGCTGAACAAGCCGCTGGAAACCCTTACCACCGAGGTGACATTCGGCCTTGACGAATGGGGCCTCGCCGAATTCGGCGGCTATGACCGCCTGCACCGTTTTGCCGTTACCCAGCGGAACATTTTCCGCGACATGGAACCCATAGAAAACGCCCCGGCAATTCTCCGAAAACTCTCCAGCCAGGGAATCCGCATCCGTATAATCACCCATCGGCTGTTTCTTAAATTTTCCCACCGTACCACCATTACCCAGACCGTTGACTGGCTGGACAACTACGACATCCCCTACTGGGACATCTGTTTTATGAATGACAAGGGCGCAGTTGGGGCCCACATCTATGTTGACGATGCCCCGGAAAATATCATCAATTTGCGTAATCAGGGCTGTAAAACCATTGTTTTTAGCAATTCCACCAACCGGGACTTGCCCGGCCCCCGTGCCAATAACTGGTTTGAAGTTGAACGCCTGATCATGGAAGCCAGAGAAGAATGGCGAACCGGCACGGTTGACCTGTTTAAGGACTAATGTTTCACGTGAAACAATCCCATCTGCCTGCTATACTTGTCCCATGAAAAAGAAGGGTATTTTCGTTCTTATTACCGGGTTGGTTCTGATTGCGTCCTGCATAGACCTGGATAAAATCACCATTAATTCACCGGATTTAAGCCAGATTGCCGATGGTACTTATCAGGGAAAGTCCAGGGTAGGGCCGGTTCGGGTTACTTTGGACGTAACCGTTAAGGACAGAACAATGTCCTCAATCAAAATAATCAAGCATTTTAACGGACGGGGTAAACGGGCGGAGGCAATTGTGCCTGCGGTAATCGAGGCTCAAAGCCTGAATGTTGACGTAGTAAGCGGCGCCACCGGCAGCAGTAAAGCCATTCTAAAAGCGATAGAAAACGCCCTTACTAAATGATCTGCAAATTGTTCTTCATTGCTTTTTTCTTCTTCCTCCGTGGTAAAAATTCTTCTTTACTTAACTTACAACCGAAACCCGGGCAAACCCTTACTTTCAACATAAAGACTGCCGCTTATGGGGTAACGAGGGGGTATGTTTACTCCCGTTTCCTCCGCATCTTCCGTCTGCTCCAGCAAATAAGACGCAAAATTGCCAATGATGCCCGCCGTGTCGCCAATGGGGTCTTTGCTTTTTTCAGCGCCTTTTTGTCCCGGTAACAAAAAGGAATATATTGGATGCGTAAAGGAAAAATCCTGATAATCCAGGGGGCCGGCCCCCTGAATGGCGGCAATGGCAACGCGGCCCAAACCGGAACGCATAGAATCAAAAACCGCCTGATAAGGTTTTTGCCCTTTGGGATCCAAAGCCCTGCCGGAAACAAGATACAAAACCGGAAGTCCGCGAAATGAAATTCCCGCGCCGGGCAAAGGCCCGCTGCGGCTGACCCGCTGTGGCAGTAAATTAATTAAGCGGCTTTCAATGTTCGCCCATTGACGCAAAATCACTCCCCCGCCAACCGGAACAGCGGGAACAGCGGAAGATTCGGGAAGGTATGAAGACCACAGGCGGCATTCAATAGCGATTATTCCCAGTACGTTGTTATACTGCGATATAAAGTCTCTTTCCCCGGCCATATAGGCGAGGACAGAGCCGCCCGCGTTATATCCTGCCAGCAGAAGCGGCGGCAGCTTACCCTTTCCGGTATCATCCAGTAAAGCGGGAAGCTGCGTCAGCAGAAATTCAATGTCTGTCCGCCGTTCATTTTCCAATGCTTTTCCCTGTTCATTGACGGAGGCAAGAGCGGCAGCCCTTCGGTAGATACGCCAGTACCTCAACAATTTTACCGGGAAAACAGGCTGTTTGCGGAAGGAATAAATATCTTCATAAAAATAGGTGACAACGGTGAAATTCTTTTTGTACAGTTCAGAACACACCATATCCACCGAAGCGGCGGAACCGGCTTCCGGCGGCACAAGAAAAATAAGGGGGCGGTTTTTCTGAACAGGGCCATAAATCCGCAGGGAATAATTCCGGTAAGGCATACCGATTATATTCACCATTCTATTACTGACTGTTAGTTCTTTAACGGATTCGACCTCCCCTTCCGGCTTTTCATAAACCCGGGAAGGAAAAGCAAACAGGGGAACAGCGGCAGCGCCCAGCAGAACAAACGCGCATACGGTAGACAAAAGCCCCCGGTCACGGAACGAATCATCGGGGCGGGAGACGATACTTGAAACAAGGGAAGATAAATTTGCAAAATTGTAAACAAAGGCAAAAACCAGTATAGGAAGACATTCGGGACGGAATCCGTAAGCAGGAAAAATTCCGATTGCTATACCCAGCGCGATCAGCGGCAGCCAGACCAAGCCATCCAAAGGCCACAATATTTTGACAAAAGGCCTGAAAAGCGGTAAAGCCAGAAAAAGAACAACCATCGCCTCCGGCACCCAAATTTCAATCATAGAAGTACTATATGTCATTGACTAACACTTGAATAGTTGGTATGCCTCTTGATAAGTCATACAAAAACGTATTACACTAAAGTATGGCAACAAGAGACTTTGAAATTGACCCGGAGAAAGCATCTACAAACTGGATCAAACACAAAGTCCGCCTGGAAACTGCTGCTCTGGTTTTTGTCGATCCATTACGGATAGAACGCCGTGATGATAGCGAAGAAAACACAGAAGGAGAAGAACGATGGCAAACTCTCGGCAAAGTAGACAAGCTGTTGTTTGTTGTTTATACGGAACGTGGAGAAAAAACACGCTTAATATCAGCAAGAGCCGCAGATAAAGCGGAAAAAAGGAGTTATTATGGACATGATACACATAACCGTAAAGGATGGACAAAAGCCGACTAAAGAGCAGTTAAAGGAAATCAGGGCAGCAGCGAAAGCCCCCATAACGTATACTGCAGATTGCCCAAAAACAACACCGGAGGGACTTGCAGAATTCGCGGCAAAAGCACGGGAACTCCGGCAGCGTATGAAGCATACAAAACCTGCTGTTACTATCCGCATAACGCCGGATTGTCTGGCAAAATATAAAGCATTGGGACACGGATATTCAGGCATCATGGCCGACGTACTGAATTATGTCGCAAATAACCCGGAAATACTTTCAAAAGCCCACCCGGTATAAACAACAAAAAAAGCCGATTGATGGACGATACTGGGATTGAACCAGTGACTTCTACCGTGTGAAGGTAGCACTCTCCCGCTGAGTTAATCGTCCAAATAACAGCGCCGCTACAAATAACGGCCTTAGCTGTTCTTTTACTAAAAAATACTAACATTCCGTGTAAGGGCCTGTCAATGTAGGTTATGAAGCGGAGTGGGAAGCCCGTACCGGACGAAGTTGGGCTTCGGTGACTTTGGACGGATCATCCATGCCGGGGGGCAGTTCGCGGCCTTCTTCGGTTTCCACGTCTTCTTCGTCCCACAAACCCTGCTGGGGCGGCTCTTCATCAACTTGCGCCAATTCCCCGTGTTCAAGCCGTACCGAAATAAGTTTGGTAACGCCGGATTCTTCCATGGTAACGCCCAGAAGCGTACCGGCGCCGGTAACGGTTTTTTTGTTGTGGGTAATGACAATGAATTGACTTGTACCGCCAAATTCCCGCAGAAGCTGCACAAAGCGGCCTACGTTGGCTTCGTCCAGCGCGGCGTCAATTTCGTCTAACAGACAGAAGGGGCTGGGTTTTACCATGTAGGTCGCAAACAGCAGGGCAACGGCGGTCATGGAACGCTCGCCGCCGGAAAGCAGGGAAATATGTTCCAGCTTTTTGCCGGGCGGCTGGGCGAAAATTTCAATGCCTGATTCAAGAACATGGTTGATGTCGGAAA
>Ga0268262_10006763_pt1 | contig 10893 bp, 8 predicted proteins | sample TergutNc150P3_FD_190354 | JGI IMG/M metagenome (GOLD analysis project Ga0268262, IMG submission 190354) | Nasutitermes corniger P3 segment gut microbial community from laboratory colony in Florida, USA - Nc150 P3 (SPAdes) (version 2) | ecosystem: Host-associated > Arthropoda: Insects > Digestive...
CAAGAAATTTATCAGGCATACATCTTCAAGCGCATTTTAAAAAATTTATGTTTGATACCATGCGCTACCTAAATTATAAGTATTAGGCAACTGTTTAAAATAAACGTCCGTTTATTTTGAACAATTAAAAGAGTTTTCCCTTATGTAAAAAACTTTTAATAAATGAAAAACATTATATATTTTTGTGATTTTTATTGACAAAAAAAACCGATTTTGCTATTATTTTAAGACATTGCTATTTATCGTATATTTATAAAAGTGCTTAATTTAAACGGATGTTTTTATTAGGCAACTATCAATAAAAGGAGAACCAAAATGAAAAAAATCCTAACAGTAGTACTGCTATGGACGGCACTATACGGGACAGCATTCTCGCAAAACGCAAGCGATTTTACGGTGAATGACAAGGGCGTTATTACCAAGTACACCGGATTTGACACAGTTGTCGTAATTCCGGCAGTTATCGGCGGAAAAAACATTACGGGTATCGGCAAGGAAGCTTTCCTAAGAGCCGACCTTACTAAGGTTACCATCCCAGAAGGCGTTACGTGGATCGGAGAAAGTGCGTTTAGTGGAAACAAACTAACCAGTGTTACAATCCCCGGTTCTGTAAAGATAATAGATGATTTTGCGTTCAACGGTAATACTGCTCTTGCCAAAATCATCATTCCAGAAGGAGTGATATATATTGGGATAGAAGCGTTTGCCAGTACAAAATGCACTAGCGTTAGTCTACCTTCAACGATCACTTTAATATTACCAAATGCATTTGATTTAAGCGCAAAACCGTCCTTTACTCTTGCCGCAAACATTCCTGCAACCTTTGATAAAATCCCAGCGTTTTACAGCTATATTGCCAATGACCGCAAAGCGGGAACCTACGCTTTTAATTTGCCTTTGGTCGAAAAGAAAACAGATGATTATAGATATTACGAGACCCGTTACGGAGCAGTGTTATTAAGCTACTTAGGAGATTCTACTCGTGTCCGCATTCCTGCCACTATTGGCGGAGTTGCGGTAAAGGCTCTGTATGGAAGAGTATATAATGATAATAGTATAAATGGAACTTTTGAAAATAGAAAAATTGCGGCAGTCCAGATTCCAGAAAGAATTACCTATATTGGTGAAAGTGCGTTCAGTGAAAATGATCTGGTAAATGTTACCATACCCAATAGCGTTACCGTTATTGGTAATAACGCTTTTAGAGATTGCAAAAGCCTTACCAGTGTAACAATACCCGACGGAGTTACCAGCATTAGGGATTCGTCTTTTCTTGGTTGCATCAGTCTTACCAGCGTAACTATACCCGACAATGTTACCAGTATTAGGTATGGCGCTTTTGATTGTACTAGCCTTACTAGCGTAACATTTCAAGGTACTATTACTTCGGAAAATTTTGATGAATATGCATTTTATAGAAGAGGTTACATCCTCACCGACTTGCGCGAAAAGTATCTTGCCGGAGGCGTAGGAACATATACAAGACCAAACAGCGATAGTAGAACATGGACGAAGCAGTAGTAAGCGCAAACGGTGTCCGACACCAAAAAAGGAGGAATAAATAAACAGTGGGTAGTGGATAGAGTAACGCAAAGGTATTAGACACAAATTTTTAAAATGCGTCTAAGATGTATGCCGAATAAAATACTTGAGGGGTGGCGCAGAAAAAAGTGCCGCGCCCCGTCGCGGTGCTTTTTTCCGCGTCAGGACCCCAAAGAAAATCTTTAGGCATACATCTTGCTCCCACTTTATAAATAATCAATCTTACCGTAAGCGCAAGGTATTAAAACTCTTTCCACAAATTATCCATCTGCGGTGGATCCGCTGTTACGTGAATTATTTCACTCCTGTTCAAAGGATCGGGGAATGAAAGCGATCTTGCGTGAAGGCGGATGCCGCCGCCTTTTTCACTGCGTTTTGCTCCATATTTGAGATCGCCTTTTATATGAAGACCCTCGGCGGCAAATTGCGCGCGTATCTGATGATGTCTGCCTGAAAGCAGTTGTACTTCCACAAAAAGATAATTCCGTCCTTCGCCTGTTACCCTGTAACGCAGAGACGCTTTTTTACGGCCCGGACCGTCTTTTTTATGCGCGAATGATTTGTTCTTTCCGGTGACAGTTTCTATATAGTGGATAAATTCGCCGCTTTCAGGCAGGGGGCGGGAAGGCTTTTCTATTACAGCCCAGTAAGTTTTTTCGACAGGGGAGGGGAGTGCGCTATCTCCCGCAAAGGCGGCGTTTAAAAAAGAAAGGGCAGCTTTAGTTAAGGCAAAAAGAGCGCACCCCGTTACAGGCACATCAAGCCGATGTACAGCTTCGATAACTTCCCCGCTCTTTGCTAATTGCTCATTGCTAATTGCTAATTGTTCACTGTTACCTGTTATCTGTTCACTGTTAATTACTACACTCAGTTCTTTGGGCAAATCCGCCATGCCGCCTGTCGCTCCTTCTACAGCCTCGCCTATTAATTTGTTTACGACAATGCATGCCGCGCTTTGATAAAGGATGCGGGATTTAACAGGAAGTAGAAAATTACTCTCCATCAATCAATCCTATTCTTAACTTTTCATAAATAATCCTTTGAGCCGCATCCTGTAGCCTGCTGCGTGGAAGCCGTCCGTCTTCAAGCGCGTTAATTATTGTCTGATGGGTTTTTGGCAGATTGTCAGGCCAGACAAGAATCATATCAGAACCGGCGGCGATTGAAAGGACGGCCGCTTCTTCGGGACTGGTATTGCCTGCGGCGGCCATTATAAAATCATCGCTTATAATAATTCCGTCAAAGCCCAAATCGCCCCTTAGCCAATTTCCCATAATGACGGAAGAAAGACTGGCTATTTTATCGTCAATAGCGGGGGCAAGGGTGTGGGCGGCCATTATTGCCCTTGCCCCATTTTTAATTACATAGGCAAAAGGTGAAACCAGATTATCAAGGGCGGCTCTGTCCATATACAGAATGGACGGTGAACGGTGGGGATCGGGACCAGCGCTTGCAGGAAAGTGTTTGACTACGCACAAAACTCCCGCCTGTTCCATTCCGTGTATAAAGGCTTCGGCGGCTTGTGCGGTAAAAAACGCGTCCGGTCCGTAAGAACGCCTTGAAAGGAATTCGCGGTTGCCGTCAAAAAGATACTCCGCGACGGGGGCAAAGTTCATGGTAAAGCCCAAATTATGAATCTCTCTACCCGCTCTTAAACTGTCGGCTTTTATTGCCGCCAGCGTTTTTGCTCTTCCATCTGATATTTGTCCGTAATAAGTGGAAGCCGCGAGCAGGGTTGCCACGCCGCGCCTGAAACGGTTTACGGTTCCCCCCTCGTGATCTACGGCAATAAAAGGGGGAATATTAGACTTGCTTCTGATTAGCTTTTTAAATTGAGCAAGATGGGTTTGAATAGTGTCATTATCAGTATTGAGGTTGAATCTGAATAGCATAATCCCGCCTGTGGGTATCGCGGTAAATAACTCAATCATCTTGACTGACATACCCTCGTTGCCTTCTATGCCGCTTATGAGTACCTGAGAGACAAGAAGCCGGTTATCTAAAGAAGATGCTATTTCCTGCGCCCTGACGCGAAGCGGGTCGTCAATTACGACTTCAGTAATCGGTGTTACCAAGCGCCCAACACAGGAAGATAAGAGGAAAACCAGTAATAAACATAAAAATCGCATTAAAAACAGTATACATCGAAAATTTTATCTCGCAAAGGCGGATCGAACCTTTGGTTCGCGGACGCAGAGTTTTTGTCCGAAAGCTCATTATTGATCAAGATATATGATTCTGAGTACAAATCTTGAAGGAAAAAACGACAAGCACACGAACAACAACCTTTGCGCCTCTGCGTGAGGTCTTTTCGTATTTACCCCCGCTTGACTTTTTTTTTCCCTATGTGTAATTTGTTAATATCAGTTAAGGAGAACAGTAATGATAAACTTTTTGAAAAGTATTGTGGACAGTTTTGGTATACTGAATATGACGCCGCAACAGGGGATAATGATAATTGTTGCGTTGTTTTTTTTATACCTTTCTGTTGCTAAAAAAATTGAACCGCTTCTTTTGCTTGGGCTTGCATTTGGAATGTTGATCGCCAATCTTCCCAGTTCAATTACAATGGGCGTGGATTTAAATGTTCTTTCGGAAGAAGCAAGGAAAGCGGCAAATGCGGCTCCTCTTTCTTCGTATTATATTAATCCGGTAAGCGGTAATCCCGGACTTTTGAATATTATTTATAAAGGTATAAAGCTGGTTGTTTTCCCGCCGATGATTTTCCTTTGCATAGGAAGTATGACGGACTTCGGACCGCTTATAGCTTCCCCAAAAAGCTTTCTTATCGGTCTTGGCGCGCAGTTTGGAATATTTGTATCGATGGGAATTTCCTATTTTGCGGGAAAATATCTTTCACCGTATATTCCCGGTTTAGATGAGTTTAAGATTTGGGAATGCGCCGCTATCGGTATAATCGGGGGCGCGGACGGTCCTACCGCCGTATATACGTCGATAATGCTCGCTCCTAAATTATTGCCCGCTATCAGTATAGCCGCCTTCTCATACATGGCACTTGTTCCTTTTATCCAGCCGCCTTTTATGAGGCTGCTTACAACCAAAAAAGAACGCGTAATTGTAATGCCCGAACCAAAAGCGGTTACGCAAAGTCAAAAGATAATGTTCCCGATTATATTGGCTATCATCGTATTATTGCTGATCCCCGCCGCCGGCGCGTTAATCGCGATGCTATGTCTTGGAAACCTGATTAAGGAAAGCGGCGCGGTGGATCGTATCGCAAGGGCGCTTCAGGGTGATTTTTTAAGTATCGTTACTCTATTTGTAGGGTTTTCAATCGGATCTTCAGCCACGGCGGAAATCTTCCTTACATTCCAGACAATAATTATTCTTCTCTGCGGCGTTATAGCGTTCGCCTTTGGAACGGTCGGAGGCATCGTTATTGCCAAGATTCTTAATGTAATAACAGGCGGAAAGGTCAATCCGCTTATCGGTAACGCGGGCGTTTCCGCAATGCCTATGGCGGCGCGTATTTCACAGAAAATGGGCATAAAGTACAACCCCGACAATTACCTTTTAATGCACGCGATGGGGCCGCTTGTTTCCGGCGTAATTGGGTCTGCTATTTGTTCCGGCATATTTATTACATACTTTGTGCCGTTAATGAATATGGCTAAATAAAAAGTATACGCCATTAAAACGGCGTATACTTTTTCGATAAGCGACATAGCACTGCAAAGCAGTGCTTTAAACGTCGCTTATCGAAGCGGTTTACGGTCTGACCACTTGTAAGTGGTCAGACATACATTCCACCCTCGGTGGAACGTCGTAAACCGCCATAGTAGAGAAAATACTTGAAAAGCGGGTCTTAACGATCCGCTTTTTTTTATATGTGTGCCATACATCGTGTAACGGGGATAGACATTGGATATACTCCCTATATCACTATATATGTATGTGAGATACGCGTTTTGCTTGACCGAAATTGAAAAAAATTTTTTTTATTGGCAGATATCATTGTTTTTTTTTATTAAAAACAAGTACAATTAAAACAAGGAGTGACTTATGCCTACTAAAGTACACATGAAAAAAACAAAAAAAAGTGCTCTAAGACCTGTTAAAAAGACAGTAAAAAAAACCGCGAAAAATACGGTTAAAAGGATAACACAGACTGATATAGAGGAAAATTTTGTCCGAATACAGAAAACTCAAGACGAGGCATGGGCAGCCATACGAGAAACTCAACAGGCCCACAAAGAAACAGAAAAAGCCATTAGAGAAACTGAAAAAGCTATAAGGGAAACACAGAAAAATGTCGGAGGACTTAACAACTCATTAGGCTCCCTTGTTGAGCATATATTGACTCCCGGCCTCCCCAAAAAATTTAAAAAATTAGGCTACAGCTTTAATCGAATAGCCACTTATAAATATGCAGAAGGCGTCTACGCCCAAATTGACGGTATGCTTGAAAACGGAGAACAGGCGGTTGCGGTGGAAGTAAAAGTCACAATGCGACAAATGGACATAGACGACCATCTGTTACGCATGGAAAAGATACGCAAATATGCCGATGAACACGGCGACAAAAGGCAGTTCATGGGAGCTATGGCAGCCACCATCACCGATGAATCTACAAGAAACTATGCCCTGAATAAAGGCCTATTTGTCATAGAGCCAAGCGGTGAAGATGTAAAGGTTACCAAACCTGCGGTGGAACCACGGGTTTGGTAAAGGTTGAATGACACCGGGGCGTGTACCCGAAATATATTATATTTCTTATTCAAAATCAGCAGCTGTTTTTAATATCACGGTTTCTCTACCACTTAAATGGTGTTATCACACACGATTCGCTTTTTTTTCAAAATGTGAAAATTGAAGAGAGAAGCTTGCCCTGCCCTGCGATACGCTGCGAAGGCTTGTCATAAAACCGAACATCTTCTCCATCGGCGCCTGCGCTTTTATTTCGTCAACATCGGATTTTGAATTCATGCTGATTATCTGCCCGCCCCTTTGAGTGACAAGACTCATTACTTCGCCGACAAAATCATGCGGGGTATTTAAATCGACGGCCATTATCGGTTCAAGTAGGATTGGGCTTGCGTTTCTGCACGCTTCGTCAAAAGCCATGCTGGCGCATGCTTCAAACGCGAAAGCGGTGCCTGTCTGTTCGGAATACTGAATGTTAGTAACTGTCGCTTTTATATCGATACAGGGGTATCCCATTACTATGCCGGAAGAAAACGCCCCGTTAACTCCGCGCTCAACAGCTTCGATGATTTCCTGAGGAATTTCGCTTTTGCCGGAAGACGTTTTTGCCGCATAGAAGTATTTATTGCCGCTGCCGCGCTGCGCGGACTCTACCCGCAGAGTAAGACTTGCGGCATTTTCTTTTCCTGCGATAATTTTTGAAAAACTTTCGCTGTGTTCGTTCACCGCGCTGATCGATTCGCGGTATGTCACCTGCGGATTGCCTACTTTCGCGCCAAGTTTGTACTCTCTTAATATGCGCGTAACAAGAACATCTAGGTGCAATTCTCCCATGCCGGAAATAATTAATTGCCCTGTTTCTTCATTTTCTCTTGTGGTAAAAGTCGGGTCTTCTTTGGAAAGGATCGCAAGAATATCTTTTAATTTATCCTGATCAGAAATTGTTTTTGGCTCAATGGAAATTGAAATTACAGGTTCGGGAAACTGCATTTTTTCCAGTACTACAGGCCATCCTTCGCTGCCTATTGTGTCCCCCGTCTGGGCAAGTTTCATTCCGATAATAACGCCGATGTCTCCCGCGTTAAGGCTGTCAATTGGCTCAGATTTATTCGAATGCATTCTTAGGATTCTGTTCGCCCTCTCGCGTTTCTTCTTGCCGACATTGTAAACGGAACTGCCCGACTTAAAAGAACCTGAGTAAACTCTCACATAACAAAGGCTTCCGGCTTCACGGTCGTTCTGAATCTTAAAAACAAGACCGAGCGGATTCCCGTTGGGATTACATGGAATATTTATGTCTTCCTCTTTTTTTAAATTATGCCCAACCTCCGGCGCGCACTCGTCGGGCGCGGGAAGGTAATCGACAACCGCGTCAATAACAGGCTGAACGCCCAAATTGCGCCTTGATGCGCCGGCAAACATCGGAAGTATGTCGCGGTTAATGACCGCTTTGCGGATTACGCTCTTTATCAAGGAAACCTCTATTTCTTCACCGGCAAGGTATTTTTCCGTTATAACATCGGAAAAACCCGACAGCGTATCAATTAATTTTTCTCTCCATTGTTTTGCCGCGTCCTGCCGCAGGGGCGCTATCGGCGAAAAAGTCATATCTTCGCCGTTGTTATCCCAGCGTATCTCTTTCATTTCTATCAAATCAATGACGCCCTCAAAAGAACTTTCTTTTCCGATTGGTATTTGCAGGGCAAGCGTGTTGATTTTTAATTTGTTTTTAACGTCTTCAATAACGGTAAAAAAATCAGCCCCCGCGCGATCCATTTTATTTACATAACCAACGCATGGGACATTATATCTGCAAGCCTGCCGCCATACGGTTTCTGTTTGAGGCTCAACTCCATGAACGGCGTCAAAAATAGCGATAGCCCCGTCCAAAACGCGAAGGGAGCGTTCAACTTCCGCGGTAAAATCGACATGTCCGGGAGTGTCAATAATATTGATTTGGAAACCTTTCCAATAAGCGGTAGTGGCGGCGCTTTGAATTGTAATACCGCGTTCCTGCTCCTGATCCATCCAGTCCATGATCGCCTCGCCGTCGTCAACTTCGCCGATACGGTGGCTTTTTCCGGTATAAAAAAGAATCCTTTCCGTGGTAGTCGTTTTACCGGCATCAATATGCGCCATTATGCCGATGTTTCGCATTGTTGAAAGCATAGGTAATTTTAGACAAGAAATAAAATTTATTCAACTTATTGGGAGAATCTTAAAATATTAGTTTGTAATAGTTTCCTGACATACAGTTGCTTATTATTAAAAAATAATGTAAAATTATTTAAATATGAGTATAGGTTTGTCTTATGTTCTTGTGACCCCGTATACTGTCGCTAAAAGCAGAACAGGCGGCGTACTTTCGCGTCTTTTAACGCGTACCGATTTAGAGTTGGCAGGCGCGCAGATATTCGCGGCGGATCAAAAATTTGCTGAAAAGTACGCGCTTTCTCTAAAAGAGAGGGCTCCTCAGAATCAGCTTGTTCTTTTGGCGGATTATGTTAAACAGTATTTTGGTCCGTCAGGCGGTCGTCCGCACAGAACGCTTTTTCTTTTATTTAAGGGAGAAAATCCCTGCGAAAAACTTTTAAACGTATGCGGCCATTTATACACCCAGCATGTTGAAGTTGACGCTCTTGCGGGAGAGACAATCCGCGATACGTATTCAGATTTAATTTTTTACGATGAAAACTCCGAAGAGGTTCGTTATTTTGAACCTGCCGTTCTTACTCCCAGATCGCAGGAAGAGGCAAATTACGATCTGAAAATGTTCGTTGATTTTCTTGACGGCAAGGAAAACCTTGTTCAAAATGTCGTGTATCCCGATCCTTCAAAAATTGAAAGAACTCTTGTAATTATAAAACCTGATAACTGGAAACACAATTCTTCACGTCCCGGCGCGATTATTGACATGTTCTCCCGTACAGGCCTTCGCATAATTGGAATTAAAGTTCACCGTTTTTCACTTGCGCAGGCTCTTGATTTTTACGGCCCTGTTGAGGATGTGCTAAAGAAAAATTTAGCTCCTAATTTCGGCAAAAGGGCAATTGAACTTTTAGAAAAAGAATTTCATTTTACAATCAGTAATGAATTATCGGATGTTTTAGGGGCGGGATTTGGCGCTGAATGCGCAAGAGATCAATTTTACAGTATTGTAGAGTTTATGTCGGGAAGACGTCCTTACGGTTATTTGCCTGAAGATATGGAAAAACCCGGCGACGTTAAGTGCATGATCATTGTTTACGAAGGCGAGAACGCGATAAAAAAAATAAGGGATGTCCTAGGACCTACGGATCCCCTCAAAGCTCCCGACGGCACTGTCCGCCGCGAGTTTGGCAGCAACGTAATGGTTAATACCGCGCACGCTTCTGATTCTGCTGAAAGTTATGAGAGAGAACAAAAAATAGTAAGGATTAATAATAATTCGGTAGTATCAATTATCAAAGAACACATTGGCTAAAAGCCTTCCAAAAACCAAACAAAGGCTTTTAGAAGTTCCAATTATTGACTCTAAAAACTTAAATTGCTATATTTAGGAGAGGCCCCTTCGTCTATCGGTTAGGACATGAGATTCTCAATCTTAAAAGAGGAGTTCGATTCTCCTAGGGGCTAATTCGCCAAAGACTTCACACAAAGATCACAAAGGTACAAAGAGGGGAGAGGGGGTTTTTGTCCTAAGGCTAAACTTGAGCTTCACTATAAAATTACGAACAAGAACCCTTTATTCTATCTTTGTGTAAAACTTTTCGGAAAAAAATTTACTCAGCGTTATAACTTATCAAAGTAGTAACTGGAGTGGGAGCCAGTATTTTGCCGTAATTAAGGAAGGGCAGTCCCACAATGCCGAAAAATTCCGGTACTATCGCGCCGCCTTCGATTAACAGGGAGCGGGCGGCGTTTAGTGTGCCGCCTGTCGCGATAAGATCGTCGGTAATAAGTATGCGCTTTCCCTTTGGCACGTCGGTTACATGAACTTCAATCTCGGCCTGGGCGTACTCAAGATCGTATTTTTTGGAGAGGGTAACGCCGGGAAGTTTGCCTTTTTTGCGGATTGGTATTACGGGAATACTGTTGTGATATCCATAAGCGGCGGCAAATAAAAAACCTCTGGCTTCTATCGCGGCTATAGCGTCAATGTTTTGCCCTTTGTAGATTTCCGTCATTTTATCGATACAGTACCTGAACGCTTTGGGAGTTGCCAGGATGCTTGTTATATCATAAAAAAGAATGCCTTTTTTGGGGAAATCCGGTACCTTTCTAATGTAATCATCAAGATTTAATGTGTCCATTATTTTAATAATCCTTTAATCCATTTATCCATATCAGATTGTTGATAGCCGCCGTCGGTGGAAAGCATAGTTTCGCCCAAAGACGCTTCGCAGTCTTTTAAAATATTACTTAAGTACTTTAACGCTTTTTGGTTAACTGAGAAAATACCGCATTTTCTTGACGCAAGGTTGATGTGAGACAGCATTTCTTCAAGATAAGCAAACGAAGGCACGGAAGGTTTTTCGCAGCCGATGAAAAATATATCGGCGGGGAGTAAATCAGTTCCCTCAAATTTATCAGCATGTTTGATTTTTACGTCAAAACCGGCAAGGGCGTTTTTAATCGGCTCCGCTAATGAATTAATTGATTCAGTTCCGTCGGTTATAATTAATGCTTTTTTGCTCACTATATTAT
>Ga0268262_10006764_pt1 | contig 10891 bp, 5 predicted proteins | sample TergutNc150P3_FD_190354 | JGI IMG/M metagenome (GOLD analysis project Ga0268262, IMG submission 190354) | Nasutitermes corniger P3 segment gut microbial community from laboratory colony in Florida, USA - Nc150 P3 (SPAdes) (version 2) | ecosystem: Host-associated > Arthropoda: Insects > Digestive...
TGGCGCTTGAGCCTGATAATTACTGGATTCTTGTAGATCACGGAACGCTGTTAATGGAAATGGATCGCAAAAAAGAAGCGCTGGCTGATTTTAACCGGGCAATCAATATTGCTCCTGATATTTTTATCGCGTATGTATACAGCGCCGGAATAAAAAATGAATTCGGCGATTATTCGGGAGCGGAACGGGATTACGCGAAGATGTCAAAAATCAGGCCGGATTATTATTTTGCGTTTGAGGGACTCGGCCTTATTAAAATGAAAAACAAACAATGGGCACAGGCAAGGGATGCTTTTCTTGACGCCTACAAACAGGCTCCCAAAGAATTTTCCTATGCCCTTCTGGCTGCGGTAAACTGGATGCATGCGGGCAAGCAAACCGACCCGAAACAATTTTTGGCGCAAGTTCTTAAAACAGCGCCCCGTGATTCAATTGAATATACAATGTTAAGGCTCTTTCATGATCTGTCAGGCGATGCCGATGTTGCCGAAAAGATAGAAAGAGAGACAAATATTTATTCAAAGTCCAGAATGCTTTTTTATCTTGCGTGTTATTATGATATAAGGGGAAATGTGTCATTGGCAAACAGGTATTATATAATGGTACAGGAACTTGACGCAGTCGCAAGTATAGAATGGCGTTTAAATGAATGGATACTGGAAGAAAGAGGCATCGGCTTAAGGACAGGAAAATGAGCGGCAGCAACGTAATAGTTACACATAATGGAAGGGATTTTAAACTGATAGGTACTGCTCATGTTTCACGGGAAAGTATAGAAGAAGTCAAGAACATTATCCGTGAAGAAAAGCCTGACATGGTCTGTGTCGAGCTTGATCAGGGACGGTACAATTCCATAGCTAAAAATGATAATTGGGAAAAACTGAACTTATCCAAAGTTTTCAGAGAAGGCAAGGGTTTTTTATTAATCGCTAACCTTGTTCTGGGAAGTTTTCAAAAACGTCTGGGCAACGAACTGGGAGTAAAACCCGGCGAAGAAATGATAGCGGCGATACAAACAGCTCAGGAGCTGGGGCTTCCGTACAGTCTTTGCGACCGTGAGGTGCAAACAACGCTACGCCGGGCATGGTCATCCTGCGGTTTCTTGAGCAAGTCAAAACTTTTAGCTTCTCTTCTAGCAAGCGCTTTTACAACCGAAAAACTCAGCGAACAGGAAATAGAAAGCTTAAAAGACAAGAACGAGCTTGACGGTATGATGAGCGAACTTGCCTATTACCTTCCGGGCGTTAAAAAAACCCTGATTGATGAAAGGGACCGCTATCTTGCCGCAAAGATTTGGACTTCTACGCCTGTTGCCGTAAAAAACGCCGAAGGGGAGGCAAACAAGAAAATTGTAGCGGTAGTAGGAGCGGGGCATATACAGGGGATAGTAAGCCATCTTGAAAAGCTGGAAAAGGGCGAAGAAACTTCTGATATAAATGAACTTGATGTTATTCCGCCGTCAGGCTTTTTTTCAAAAGCTCTGCGTTTTGTAATACCCGCCGCCATTATCGCCCTTGTAGCCGCCGGATTTATCCGGGCGGGAAGCTCAACAGGTTTTTCCATGATGCTGCAATGGGTTTTGTGGAATGGTTCCCTTGCCGCCGCAGGGGCAATTATTGCCCTTGCGCATCCGCTTGCGATTTTAATTTCGTTCATTGGAGCGCCGATAACGTCTCTTAATCCTTTTATAGGAATAGGCATACTTTCAGGCATTGTTCAGGTAACATTCAAAAAACCGCGCGTCTCGGATGTGCAAAGTATTACAGAAGATGCTGTAAACCTTAAAGGCATTTACCGTAACAGAATCTCAAGAGCGTTACTGGTATTTTTTCTCTCCAGCCTCGGAAGCTCTATCGGCACATTTGTCTCAATACCGGCGATTGTAGGGCGGCTGGCAGGGTAGGGGAGAGCTTTGTTGCGCCTATGCAATTAAACGCTTCGGTGCTCATTTTAAAAGTTTCTTCAGTCTTTCCAATTACATTTGCAGGTACTCCTGCTCGATACGGAATGAGCGGTTTTGACTGTTTCAAAGTGCTTTCAAGGCTTGTGCATAAAAAGAACTATTTATACTAATTTCATAGTAAATACTTCCGGCGGGAATATGCATAATCGTGAAATCTTATGTTTCTTCAACGGAGTTGATATATTTTTTTGTTCACTTCTTTTATTGCATTTCAAGTAACTTTATATCCGGAATATTTGCGCCAATACCCTGTAGATCTCCGCACATTCCTGATAAATTCTTTACAAATCTTTCAACTTGCTTTTCTCTTTTTGCCCATGATCTTTCCATCATTCTTTTTTCAGTCTCAATATCATTATTCATTTCTACATATGCTTCTAAAATAGATTCAACCCTTTGCTTGAATTGCGTTCCTGTTAAATAATTGAATATCATTTCTGCCTTATCGTCTTTTCCTGAATTCGCTATCCTAATCATAGCAGCATTTATTAAATTTTCTCTTAAAACAGTTGAAAGTCCTAATGCGAATTTTAAATCGGTAATCCATACACCGCTTTCTATTCCGAAATTTTTAATTTCAGTTGGTATAACTTCAGAAGCTATTACAGCTAATTCAGCTTTTGCGTTACGCTGATCATCCTTTAGTTTCTGTATCCATGTTGATTGCCAATTCTTTGTTCTTTTTGTTTCCCATAATATTGTTCCGGCGATTTTCCCTGAAGGAAGTTTAACTATTTGCATTATATCTCCTCCTTTTTTCCCCGGCGCAACAGGTTTTATTTCATCAATCGGAAAGTAATCCCTTAATAATTCTTCCAACTCCAATTCAAGGATTTCTCCCTGTAATTTCATTGAACCTTGTTCAGCTTTTCTTTGCCCCTCTTTCATTTGTTTATTTAGATCGTCAATTATTTTCTCTTTTTCCTTTATCTTTAATTCAAATTCTTCATTTATCTTTTCCTGTGCGGTTGCATAGGCTTTTTTATATTCATTTGTTAATTTTTCCTGATATTCTATTTCCATATCATGTTTTTGCTCTTCCAACATTCTTTCTTTCTTTAATAATATAGTTTCTTTTTTCTTGTAGGATTCCAATTTTTTGTTAACTTCTTCTATCTCTTCCTGTTTTTCTTTCAGTTCTAAACCTAACTCCCTTTTTGCTCTTTTAATCGCAGATTCACGTAATTTATTTGACTCTTCCTCCAATAATTTTTCATATTGTTTTTCATATCTTTGTGACAATTTTTTTTCTAATTCTTCTTTTTGGCTTTCCAGCGCTTCATTCTTTTCTGCTTTTATTATTTCTATTTGTTCTTGAAAATCAGTTTTTAATTCATTCTCAATTTGAGTTTTGATCGCGTCAGTCAATTGAAATTCTTTATGACAAAATGGACATATGATATTGTTTGTTTTTTTCATCAGTTACTCCTTATGACATTTTATTTTTTTCCCAAACTAATAAATTAATTCTTTAATATGAAAGGCGTTGTAATTTCATAATCATTTGGATATTGACTAATTTTATCTAACTGAATTAGCAAAGTACTTCCTGCCAATATATTAAAAACAACTTTTATGTTTATATCCAGAAACCCTTGTTTTACTTCATTATAAATTGAATTTCGTTCTTCTTTACTAAATACTTCATACATCTCTTTAAGATGAAAATCATTTATTCTATATTTTTTTGTTAAAACAAATGAATAAATTAAAAAATAAATATCATCTATAATGTTTTCATAAGTAGGTATTATTCGTAAGATTTCTTTTTCTTTATCAAACATCTTCAAAGTAAGACAAGGACGGTTATTCTCTGATAAAGTAATATAATGAGTTGGAATAATACCTCCATGGTAAATATTTGGAGTACCTATAAAAATAAATGCGGTTAAAGACGCCATATTAACTCCTTAAAATATGTTAATTTAGGAACTAAATAAAATCAACGATTTTTATCTGATAGAAAATATAATTATTGATTCACAAAAATCCAGAAATTGACTAAGAAAAATTAGAAATTTTTAAAGCTGTTTGTTCGTTCATTCATGCGTCCCCCATATATGTAATAATGGCTGGAAATATGGAAACTTAACGTTTTTTAGTGAAAAAGGTCAAAATATTTTCTCTTTTTTTGTGGTGGAAAGGAAATAAACCATGGGATTACCCTATGTCCTAAAAATATTGAAAATAACAGAAAACAGTGCAAATAATACACTAAATTCCAAAGAATTCTGTGCTAATTTAACACCAAATTCTTGATAAAGTACATAATTATGCTATAATTTAGATAAATCACTTAGAAATGAGGTAAAATGTACCGTTCTGTTATTGAAAAATTGGAAAAGTGGAAAAACTCGAAAGATCGTAAACCGCTGGTTATTTATGGGGCAAGGCAGGTTGGTAAAACCTGGCTTATGAAAGAATTTGGAGTGAAAAATTACGATTCTTCCGCCTATATCACTTTTGATCTGAACAACCTTTTTAAAGGTATTTTTGAAAACGATTTTAATATTCCTCGCATTATTAATGAGATTTCTATTGCAACGGGCGTAAAAATTACGCCGGATACTCTCATTATTTTTGATGAGGTTCAGGAATGTCCGCGCGCGCTTACATCGTTAAAGTATTTTAATGAAAACGCGCCTGAGTACCGGATTATCGCCGCAGGCAGTCTGCTTGGCGTTATGTCGTTTGAGGGCTCCGGCTTTCCGGTGGGTAAGGTTGACATTATTACAATGTACCCAATGTCGTTTTACGAATTTTTGGAAGCGGTAGAGCCGCGTTTTGCGCAAATTGTCAAAACGCTGGATTTCTCTGCAATTTCAACATTCCATGATGCTATAACGGGGTTATTAAAACAGTATTTTTATACCGGCGGAATGCCTGAGGCTGTAAAAAAATATTGCGAAACCCGCAATTTCGGAGAAGTGCGTGATGTGCAAAAAACAATTCTCGACTCTTATTATGCCGATTTTGCAAAACATATTCCATCGGCTTATATCGCGCGGACACGGGATATTTGGGATTCAGTTCCTACTCAGCTTGGCAGAGAAAACAAGCGCTTTCTGTACTCCGGTATGAAAGAAGGTTCTCGGGGGCGTAATTATGAGTTGGCTCTTAACTGGCTTTCAAATACCAACCTGATCCACAAACTGTGTCGTGTAAGTTTGCCAAATATGCCGCTGATCGGGTATAAAGAGCCGTCGATTTTTAAACTTTATATGAACGATGTAGGGCTTCTTTCAGCGAGAGCCGGGCTTGATATTAAACTCTACATTGATGACAACGAAAAAACTTTTTCACACTATAAAGGAGGGCTTGCGGAACAATTTATCTTGCAGGAACTTATTACAGCTAATGATAAACTTCCGATTTACTACTGGGCGGCTGATAAAAACACTGCCGAAATTGAGTTTGTTATACAATACAATAATGAAATAATTCCGCTGGAAGTAAAATCAGGCAAGAATGTTAAATCCCAAAGTTTAAAGGTATACAGAAATGAATATGCTCCTACTCGCGCAATTCGTACCTCACTAAAAAATTATGGCGTTATAGACGGGTTTTATTCCGTGCCTCTCTATTTAATAGGCAGTTTAGCCGGAATTTTGGGGTGATTATCACTATGTGTTTAACTTGTCTATTCGATCCTTTTTATGCGCGCTCCAAGCGATGAAAGCCTTTCCTCGAGATGCTCATAACCTCTTTCAATCTGATATATATTGCGAATAACGCTGTTTCCTTCCGCGCACATTGCAGCAATGAGCATCGCCATTCCCGCGCGTACATCGGGGCTAATAAGCTCTGTGCCGTGCAGTTTTGAAGGCCCTGAAATAACGGCGCGGTGGGGATCGCATAACACGATTCTTGCGCCCATGCCAATAAGTTTGTCTACAAAGAACATCCGTGACTCGTACATTTTTTCGTGAACAAGGACGGTTCCCTTTATCTGAGTAGCGACTACAATAATAATACTGATAAGATCAGGCGGGAATCCCGGCCAGGGAGCATCGTCTATTTTTGGAATCATTCCGCCGAAATCGTGATTCACTTCCATGCTTTGGTTCTTAGGCACATGGATAACTGTTCCCTCATGCGCCCAGACAATCCCCAATTTACCGAGTGCGATTTTAGCGGGTCTCATATCTTCATGCCGCGCGCCCTCAATATGAAGATCGCCTCCTGTTACCGCGGCAAGGCCGATAAAGGAACCTACTTCCATGAAGTCCGCTCCGATTTCAAACTCGCAGCCGGATAATTTTTTTACCCCTGTAATTGTTAGAATATTGGAACCAATGCCTTCTATCTGCGCTCCCATTTTTATCAGCATTCTGCAAAGATCCTGAACATGAGGCTCGCTTGCGGCATTTGTTAAAATTGTTTTTCCTTTCGCAAGGACAGCCGCCATTACCGCGTTTTCCGTTGCCGTAACAGACGCTTCATCAAGAAAAATATCCGCGCCTGTAAGGGTTTTTGCGGTAAATGTAAAGTTGTCGCCTATTTTTACTTTTGAACCCAATTCCGTAAGTACCAGAAAATGAGTATCAAGCCTTCTTCTTCCGATGACATCGCCGCCGGGGGGCGGGAGGATTACCTTCCCCGATCTTGCAAGAAGCGAACCGGCGAAAAGAATTGAAGCTCTTATTTTTTTTGCCTGTTCCTGAGGTATTTCCGCGGCTTTAATGTTAATAAGGCGGAGTTTCAGGGTATTGGGGGAAAGCGTTTCAACTTCTCCGCCAAGAGCGGTAAACACTTCAAGCATGACATGGACATCTTCAATGTCGGGAATATTCTTTAAAATAACAGGCTCATCTGTAAGAAGAGCGGCGGCTATGCAGGGAAGAGCGGCGTTTTTGTTGCCGCTGACTTTAATTGTTCCGTTTAAGGGAACGCCGCCGTTGATGTGATACTCGCCCATATCATGACTGTACATTTATTGTTGTATGACTGTCAATTACAGGTACGCAAATATATGTTATAATTTCTACGGAGTTAATAATAATGAGAAAATTTTACATAATAATTTTACTTTTTACAGCAGGTTTTTGCATTGGCTGTAAGAAAAACAATGTTAAAGAAATTCCCGCTTTGCCAATGAATGTGGACGATTATATTCTGGATGGTTCGCAATCAAGGCCGTTGGTGAATAACGCGGCTATTGAAGCCGCATTTACGCTTGATTACCGCCCTTTAAAAGCGGAAGCGGAAAACGAAGTTGAGTTATTAAAAATTCAAGCCCAGCCCGGTGCGGCATCTGCAAACTCACAGGGAAACGTTATAGGCGGGGGTTTAAGGAAATTATCTGAATATAAAACTGTTTATTTTGATCCGGCGCGTGAAAGCGCCAGGATACAGGAGATTCGTCTTGCTCAGGAAGCTGCTCTGCGTGAAGGGCAGGTTTCTTCTTCCAATACGGAGCCGCTTACTGTTATTGACTGGGGGCCGAGAGGGGATTATTCTTCCGCAATTCAACGTCCGTCAATCTATGTTGTTTTTTCCCAGCCGATGATTCCTCTCACTAGTCTTGGCGAACAGAGCCCGACATCAACTGTGGTAAGCATAAGTCCTTCCGTTAAAGGTTCGTTTCGCTGGTACGGAACAGGTTTTCTAAGTTTTGAGGGAGAAGAACCTTGTCAGGCGCAGCAGATCTATACAATCACAGTTGCAAATAACGCAGCGTCTGTTTACGGGAATAAAATTTCCGGTGTAAAATCTTTTTCTTTTTATACGGAAACTTTAAGAATAAAATATATTACTCCCGGCGAGGAATTCAAAAAAAACACAAATATGCGTTTTGACAATAACAATGTGCCGCCGCAGGCCGCAAAGCAGATTGGTCTCGAATTTAACTATCCTGTGCAGGCTGCGGATATAAGTCAATATTTGCAAATAACAGCGGGGGGAACTCAAAAAAAGTATAACCTTAAACAGGAAAATGAATATAAAATTACGGCTGAGATTCAGGACAATATAGACTTTAATACGCAGGTAAGTATTGTCTTAAAACAGGGCGCTAGATCAAAAGGGGGGAGCAGGGGAACCGAAGCGGATCAGGTATTCAATTTTTCAACTCCCGGTCCTTTCAAGGTAACGGAACACGAAAGAAGAACAGGTTACGGTAAATACAGTAATCTTGTGGAAGTATATTTCAGCCATTCGCTTAATGAAAATAATGTGCGTAACAATATCAGCATTGAGCCTGCGATGGCTTTCGGCAATGATAATATTGAAGTGTCCGGAAACATACTGCGGATTTACAATCTGCCGGTAACTTATAAAGACCGTTTTATATTAAAAATCGGTACTGGTATAGAAGACGTATTCGGCAGAAAATTAAGCGAGCCTTATTCCTGCAATATTGTAGTACCTGATGAGCCGCTGCCGCAGGGTGATTTAACATTTCCGGATTACAGACAGCAGGTTATGCTGGAAGCGCAGTTTCCGCCGTTTTATCTTTTTGAATATAAAAATATAACAGAAAATTCAAGTTATATGCTGCAAGCGAAGCAAAACCCCTGGTCAAAGAATTGGGATAACGCTTCGTATATTAATTTAACTCCCGGAAAAACCAACACAAGACAATTTGAATTAATTGATCTTTCGCCGTATCTTAATGAAAAAGGCAGGGGCTTTGTCGGCTTTAACTCTCAAATTGAGCTTCTCACTGTTGAATGGCAAAGAGACGGCACAACTCGCGCGGGAACAAGAAGAACAAATAACAGCTATAATATTCAGGTTACAGATCTCGGAATGACTGTACGATACGGATTTAACAAAGCTGTTGTTCTTGTTACAAGCCTGTCTACGGGCAAGCCTGTTGAAAGCGCCGTTGTCAAACTGTTTCCTAATAATAATGTTAATAACGGCCAATATTTATCTGCCATTAGCAGTTATACTGAGGCAGTAACTGATAAAAACGGCCTTGCGGTGCTTAAAATGGAACCTTCAATTTTGCGTAACAATACGGAGAACAAAAAAAACTGGCAGGGATTTGATACGCCGTTTGTATATGCTGAAAAGGACGGAGACAGGGCAATATTTAATCCAACTTCGCATAACAACTGGAGATTTGGGGTTTCATCCGCTGCTCCTCAGCGCGCGGAAGAAATTACCCCGGCGGCTTTTATGTTTTCCGATCGGGGTCTTTACAAGCCGGGAGAAGTTTTTACATTCCGCGGCGTTGACCGTTCAAAAGCGCTGAGCATGTATACAATATACAAGGGAAATTACAATGTTGTACTGGAAGAAGATACCTACAAACCCAGGAAAGTTGTTTCTTCTTCCGGAATCACAACCGATTCGGGAAGTTTTCACGGTCAGCTTTCCATTCCCGAAGATACTGTTCCGGGTTCCTACAGGCTTGTGTACAGGAGAGGAACTGAGCAGGAAGGTGAAATAATCGCCAATGCTCCCATAACGGTTGCGTTCTTTGAACGACTGAAATTTCAGGCTGTTCTTTCATCTCCGTCTGCGTCTGTTATTATGGGAGATGACGTAAATTTAAATTTACAGGCAACTTACCTTTCAGGCGGCAGTCTTTCAGGCGCTTTATGGGAGGGCGCGTGGTTTGAGGAAATGACAGTTTTCCATCCGCGGAACGCTGAAACAAAGGGATATGTTTTTGGTCCCCGCAGCGACTGGGACAGTAAGCGGTATACAGGTTCTCAAAGCGGAATGTTAAGCGGACAGGGAACAGCAAGCCTGAGCCAGAAAACAGGCGGCGGTAAAATTATAGGCGCTCCGTATATTTATCAGGCTGAAGCGAGAGTTACTGATATAAGCAATCAAATGGTTACGGCCTACAGGTCTGTAATTGTGCATCCCGCAAGTTTTTATATCGGTCTTTACAGAAGCTCAGGCGGGTTTAGCCGAGCGGGGCAGGAAGTTTCCGTTGATTACATTACAGTAAACGTAAACGGGGAGAAAACATCGAATAACGAATTATTTTTACAGAGCGGAGAAGGAGCGGGACAGTTAAAAGTTGAGCTTCTGCGCGAAGAATGGCGGCGTATCCAGCAAAGGGGTGTAAACGGCTATATTTATGACGAGTATATTTCCCAGCAGGTAGCTGACGGCGTTCAAACGGTAAATATCCGCAATAACGGCGGTTCTTTAAAAATTAAGCCTTCAAAGGCGGGTTTTCATATTCTTCGCGTAACATCACGGGACAGGGAAGGAAGAACGGCCCTTACGGAACTTACTTTTTATGTTACAGGTTCAGGCGGTTACTGGAATATGAGCAGCCCTCAGGAGATTAAGCTTACTCCCGATAAGGATGTCTATGAACCGGGCGATACCGCGAAAGTACTGCTTCAAAGTTCACTGCCTGAAGGCTCTTACCTTATTACCGTAGAAAGGGACGGCATATATACGGAAGAAGTGCGTTATTTAAATGAATCCGTTACGGTTTTGGATATTCCGATTGCGCGTAACTATGTACCTGTAGTTTATCTGGCTGTTTCATCTTATTCTGTGCGTTCAGGCGCTCCGTCTCATGAATACGGAAGCCCCGATTTGGACAAGCCGAAGGGATATTATGGCGTAACGCAGTTAAGCGTAAATCCGCGTACAAAGGCTTTTTCCGTACAGGTTGAAAGCGACAAGAAAACCTACCGTCCGGGCGATGAAGTTACAATGACATTAACCGCGAAAAGGGACGGAATGCCCCTGCCGAATGCCGAACTTACCCTTATGGCGGTAGATCGAGGAGTGCTTGATCTTATAAATTACCATGTGCCGGACCCGATAGATTATTTTTATTCGGAGAGCAATTTCAGGCTTTATGCCGCAGGCGGCGATTCCCGCGCTATGTTAATGGACCCTGTTACCTACAGCGTCAAAAATCTTGCGGGCGGAGACGCTGAAAGCGACAGTAAAATAGAAGAACGCAAAGATTTTAACCCCACCGCTGTTTTTGAGCCTATGCTT
>Ga0268262_10006765_pt1 | contig 10890 bp, 10 predicted proteins | sample TergutNc150P3_FD_190354 | JGI IMG/M metagenome (GOLD analysis project Ga0268262, IMG submission 190354) | Nasutitermes corniger P3 segment gut microbial community from laboratory colony in Florida, USA - Nc150 P3 (SPAdes) (version 2) | ecosystem: Host-associated > Arthropoda: Insects >...
TGCTGGTGCAAAAAACCGGCTACGCCAGCATAAAGAAATCGGACGACATAACTGGCAATAGCGACGGCAATTACATAACCCACGAAAACACCTTCCCCATATATTTATACCCAAAGAACGCCACCGTTGACGGCTATCTCTTCTACAAAACCAAGGAAGATGCCAGCAAGCAAAAACCAGCAACCGGAGCAAAGGTGGAGCTTCAACTTGCCGGCTCGGACTTTTTGGACAGGGTTTACACCGCGGAGGTGGATGCGAATGGCAAATACTCCTTCCCCGAACTCCCAGCCGTGGGCACCCAGTACTCCCTTGTCGGTTTGGCGTGGAATTTGGATGGCGTAGCCTTTGGCGGAGTCACTATATGCAACCCCTGCGCAGCTTTGAAATCCGGCGTCCCGGCGCACATCCTATCAGCACCCGCTTATGATGTTGACGGGCTATTCAAGGTAAAGGACTACAACCTAAGGATAGGCCCAAAAACGCCGATTGTGTTCACATTCAGCGACGAGCTAAACTTGGCGGATTTGAGCAAACGCTCCGCATCGGTTCCCGCCACAGAGGTTGCAAACTTCGCATGGACGGCAACCACCCTCACGGTCACGCCTGTAACCGAATGGAAGGCAGGCTCCTTTGATGTTACCATCGCAGCGGAATCCGTCAGGGGAGTCCAATTAACCGGAGGAGCTTACACGATAACCGTAGTAACGCCGGATACGGATTTGAGCAAGGTAACTATGTCCCCTCCTACTTTCATCCCAAAAACGTCAGACGATGACTCCTTGAAATGGAACAAGCCTACCGGTGGTGCCACCGTGACTAACTATGAGGTATGGTATAAAAATTCCACCGAGAAGTATTACATCCTTTACACCAAATGCACTGTTGATGCTTCCTCTGGTCTTGTCACTGGATGTTCTAACAGCGTTCCTAATGAACCAGACAAACTCACAGCCACGTCAATCGTCACAGCATTCTACTTATCCACAGGCAAGTATAATTTTATAGTTCGTGCAATAAACAACTACTCGCAAACAGCTTTCTCTAACCCCATAGAAGTAACGATACCATAGACACCACGCATCAATAACGATGCAAGCCTAGCCAAACTTTATTCCCCGTAGTTTGGCTAGGGTAAAAACAAAGGGGGAAAGGAGTCCAAACAATGAGAAAAGAACTCTCAAAACTCGCACTCACGGCAAACCTCGTGCTTGCTATGGCATTAACTCTCTCGCTAGCGGCCTGCGGTGGCGGCGGAAGCGACTTACCCGCAAACAAATACTTCGGCAAGTTACCGCAGATAGACGATAGTTGGCGGATAGAAAATAAAGCTGCCAAAGATAAATACGAAAAAGATGACAGCAAGAATGCCTGGGATAAATACGAAAAAAACAAAAAAGAACTCCGGGAAAAGTATGAAGCTGATAGCAAAGCGGAGACCGCATCGTTAGCGGGCAAGGAAATTCCTGTTTCTTATACCGATGAGTTCAAAGCCAGCGAAGCTGGCCAAACTTACGAAATAGGAAAGGTGAAAATCAAAAATAAGGATGGCTACTGCGTTTTGGAGATTCCCGTAACGGCAAAGAAGGATTTCACTATGCCGAATGCTATGAATTCCAGCAAATGGAATGCTATGACCCTTAATATGTTGTATATGACGGAAGACGGGCGGAAGGCTGTAGGGTGGCTATTAACGCCAGAGTTCAAAACTGGCCCTGTCACGGCTGGCACTTCGGTTACCGGAGAAAGGAATTGCTGTGGTGACAGAAAAGGCTGTGCATATTTTAGCGGCATAAAACTCCACACTATGGACGAAAAGCAACCAGAAGATTGGAAAGAGGCAGAGGACAAAAAATAAAATGTCTGAACCAGAATTCCCAGAATTCACAAAATTCCCAGAATGTACGGGCGTATTGCATACGCCCAATAATCCTGCCTATTCCAAATCTGTCGGAATTTCTCCCTTATGCCTAACCGTGTCTCAATGCTCTAACTTGTTCGCGAGGGAGATTTGTTGCTTTAAGCACATCGGCAACAGAAAATCCCTTTGCAAACATATTACGGGCAGTTTTCATAACGCCTTTCTTCTCAGCATAAGCAAGACACGCTCTCTGGTCATATTCATTTCTCATAATAGCCTCATACCTATAAAGCTCACTCTCCGTGAAATTAGAAATTCTTGCTTATTGTCTGAACCCCGATTGGCCAGGATTCAAGGATTTTCAGGATTATGCAACGTGAGATGCAATTCTGTCAAGCCTCTAATTGAGGGTCGGGGTTTTAACATAAATTCTCTTAAATTCCAACTTGTTTGCTCCAAAATTTATCAGAAGTCCAACTTGCATTTTATATGCTTCCAAATAGTTTTTTGCTTGTGCCAAATGTACATTTTCAAGAGCAATCAACGCTTTAAGCTCTACCATAATCAGATTTTCAACAAAAAAATCAACCCTGCGAGTTCCAATTTGAATGTTTCTGTAAAAAATAGGCATTTCCATTTCTCTAGCAAAATTCAAACTAGCTTGCTGCATTTCAATTTCCAATGCTCGCTGGTAAATAACTTCTTGAAAACCATTTCCAAGAGTGCTATGAACCTTCATAGCACAACCAATAATTTTGCGAGTAATCATTTCATATTGCATAATCCTGTTAATCCTCTAATCGGGGGTATCGTGGTTCAGACGTTTTTTAGACATAATAATCCTCGTGGAAAAAATTGGGAATTATATAGATATGTTACTACACCCTCCTTCCCAATATCTATAACATATAAACTTCCGTAAAAAACCAACACTAAAAAATAGGTTAGAACCTTTCCAAGCGATCCAAGACAGCACTGGAAGAAAGACCAACACACCAAAACAAAATGTCTCTCAAACATAACGGCGGGTTAGGCTTTCACAAAAAAAGAATTGCATTGAAGGCTCTGAGCAGCCTGATAGCGCAAGCATTGCATAAGCGGAGATCCACCGATTCCCGCAATGGCTGCACGTATGCCAAAAAAGCATATATAGCGTGCGCAACCTATGCGGCTGCTATATGTAGCAGGGCAATGCCGCAGGTGATGGGATAGCGATCCAAATCGGTATGCATCATGGACAGAAAATCACCCATTGCCGCCGCCAACTGCCAACCCACCGAAATAAGCGTGGATTACTTCTATAGCAAATTCCGCATGGAAGACGAAAAGGAAACCGAAGATAAAACAGAGGAAGGAGCCGAGAATAAGCCCAAGAAGAGAACCCCTCTGGAACACCTGGAGGAGGCAAGGTGGCACGGCTGCCCCCAGTGCCCCCACTGCGGCTACGCGAGCGTGGGCACTTGGAACCGCAAGAACTGGTACCGCTGCAACAGCCACAAGTGCAACAAGCCGTTCAACGCCAAGACGAAGACGATTTTTGAGCGCACCAAGGTGCCTCTGCTGAAATGGTTCCTTGCCTGCTACTACATGATGCAGTTCGAGGGGATGTCCTCCGTCAAGCTGGCGAAAACGCTCGGGGTAATGCAGAATACGGCGTGGCTGATGATGCATAAGATACGCGAGGCGATGGCGAGCGGCAAGGAAGGCTTGATGCTGAAAGGGATAGTTGAGGTTGATGAGGCATACTTGGGCGGGAAGGAAAGGAACAAGCACCATAAAAAGCGGCTGTTCCCCGGTGGCGGGGTCGGCGGGAAAATGGGCGTGCTGGGCATGGCAGAGAGGGGCGGCAAAGCAATCTCCCAGCTTCTCCCCGACAAAGACGATTGCAAGACCAACTTCAGGGGCGAGCCGATAAGCATTCCCGACACCGAAGAGGAAACGATGCAGGGCATTATATGCGGGCGTGTTGGGAAAGGCTCCAGTGTTTACGCGGACGGGCACAGGTCATACAAAGGGCTGGACAAACGCGGCTATGTCTATGATGCGGTTGACCACTCGGCGCATAAATATGTTGCCGGCAGCGTCCACACGAACACGATAGAGAGCAGATGGAACATACTGAAAACCGAGTACCGCTGCCACAGATGGTACAAGCGGGAGTATGCGCAGCGTTACCTAGACGAATCGGATTTCAGATGGAACGAAATGCGGGTGCTCAAAATGAGGAACGGCACCCTCAAATTTGTCGGCAGGGCGCCGACCGAGGCGGCATTCGATGCGTTCATAAAAGGGAGCATCGGGAAAGCGCTGCCGTGTAATAAGCTGGCAGCGGCATAGCATTATAAACTACCTGCATGATGGCTGACAAAATCAAAATGCTCCGCGCGTTTGCCGAATCGCTTGAATCCAATGACGCTTTGCTCAAATCATCCATCCTTGAAGGCATAGATGCCTGCGCCGATAGCGTTGGCAGCGAATGCGGGAGCGAGCCTGGCATAAATGTGAAAGAAGCCCGCCAAAATCTGGAAGCGTTGGCTGGCGAGGTTTTCAGCAGCCATGACATACTGGAATGCAGGACTGTGTGTGAATTTTTGATTGAGGGGCAGATGCCCGTTGACACGGGCAGCAAGTTTGAGTACATACCCGATGGCTTTGTTGAAAAAGTCAATGATGTTCTCGGCAGGGCGGAAGATGTGGAGCATTTTGATGAAGCCTACTATCTGGACGATGGGATGCTGACTTTGCGATTCAAAGGACATTTGTCCAGCGCCAATGCAGGGGAGCTTGTGGTTTCCTTGAAGCGCGCCAAGGACATAGTTGACGGGCTGGCGAAGCAGGAAAAATTACAGAGCAGATAGCCTAGGCGCTACTGTCGGCTTGTGCCCAGGGCAGGGAATTCAAATTGGCTTTGAGTTTCTGGCTTTGAGATCCGCCCGAAGCCGTTCCAGTGTCTTGATTTGATATGGTGTCCAGATGCCTGTTTCATAGATTTTTGGGAATCCAGCCGGCTCGTTGAGCGCTACATTTTTTTAATTCGGAATCGGAAAAATAGCGGAGCATCGCCATGATGTCAAGTTTTGCCATAGCTTATTCCCCGTTGTCATCGTTGCTTGAGGCCTTATCGCCATCGAGAATATCCATTGCTTCGAGTATCGCAGCCCGCATAGCCTCCGTGCCATCATTGGCGGTTTCCAGTTCTGACACAAAATCGCGGAGCTGATTGAAATTATTGTTTGCCATATCGGGTAGTTTATATTCTCTTGAGTATCAGCTATGGGATTGCTTGCCAAGGAACTTGCTCCCCTCTTTTTCTGGCTCATCCGTTTCAGATTTCACATCTCCCGATGCGTTCGTCACGAATCCCACTTTGTTTTTCTTGAATATATAGTAGGTGTCGCCCATGCTGTTTCTGAGCGTGACCTGCATCTCGCTTGCCTCTTCATCTTCGACCAATGCCTTCAGACTGTCAAGCAGCACTTCCCAATGGATTTCAACGCCCGCTATGTCGTTTTGGTGGGTTGCCGGCTTGCCGCCATTCGGGTCGCTTGCAAGGGGGTTCTCATCGCCATCCGAAGCATCCTCGCTGTCTTCAAAGGCATCCAGTGCTTCCAGTATCGCGTTTTGCGTGCCGGCATCGTCTGTTTCCAGGGATGACACAAAAGCGCGCAGCAGATTGATTTTATCGGTATTCATGCAGGGTAGTTTATAAAGGGCGGCTGCCGATCCAAAACGGAATACATAGCAAACGATAGGAGGCGGTATGCCAAATCACGAAAATATATACGATGTTGTGAAGAGGAGTGGACGGTGGTCCGTGGATAAAAGGATAGGCAAAAGTTGGGTATTCGTGGCGAGATTCGGAACGAGGAAAGAGGCTTTGGCTTATGTCACGGGCAAGGGAGGCGTTGTTTTATAAATAAAAGGCAATATGCCGAAGTATTGATGCTCTTGATCTTGACGCCGACTCGCCGCAGCATCGCACCTTCATCGGCATAGCGGAAGAGGCAACTTATAATGTATCAAATATCTGTATTAAATCCTTAATGCTCTTGGTATTGTCAATTGAATGCTTTATCGAGCCATTCAAAGTACCTTCTCTGATTTCAATTGTAGATGTCTTATGATCATATCTAAAAGCATATTTAGCTCCGTTGATATGAACCCACAGCATATTTGCCGGACTACCATTATATTCCCGAACTTCAATATCAGAAGTTGGATCAAAGCGAGAAACAATTAAACAAAGTAATGGATAAATTACTTCTGTTACCCCAGGCGCATGATGTTCAGCTCTTTCAATGACACCATTAAAATACTGCTGAAGACGTTTTACAGAATCCATAGTTAATGCCATTTTTTCTCCTATTTTAGTTTAATATACAATCTGTATCTAAATATACATTATTTTTTCAAAATGATACAAAAATCTCTACCGTAACAACAAACGGCATACTCACAATCGTCCTGCGAAGGGAAACCCCCGCCCGAACGCTAAACAGCTCCGGCTTTCATCCCCCTTTCCGCCTCAACCATATCCACTATTTTGCCATACAGCCCCAGGCTCGCCTCGTCCATCGCCATCGCCTGCCCCGCCGCCCTCAGCACCGCGATGCCGTCAACGCCTGAATACATGGCATCAATTGTTTTGCATATCGTGCCTTTGATGGCCTGGCTTCCCTCGCAGTTGGAGACGAAATCGCGCAGTATGTTTAGTGATTGCATGGAAAGCTCCTGTTGCTGTTGTTCCGTTTTCAGTTTATAAACTCAACTTTCAACTCTACCCGTGGATGGTAGAAACTGTTCCACCTTTAGTTTATAAACAACAGACATACTTTCAACTCTACCCGTGGGGGTAGAAACTAACTGCTCTGTAAGGTTTATCCACGAACCGTTCTTTCAACTCTACCTATGAGGTAGAAACTGGCTTTTCTAATGCCATCACTATCAATGCCAAACAACTCAAAACCTTCTAGCGGCTCTGCTTCCATATCCCCTAACTTGGATCGCTATTATATGCAATATATAATATCCATATCGCTGCCCAGAATATAAACTACGGACATAGGAGGCTCCCTTATGAACACCAAAGCAAAAGTCGAATCCACGCATCTTGGCTACGACAGCCGCCTCGGGACGGCAAGCATCTACCTTGAATTGTCAGGCGATGGATTTCCCCGGCAGAGATTCGGCGGGACGTTCGGCGATGACGCGCTTCGGGTTGCAGGCAGGCTCATCTCCATTTGCAAAGCGAGGCATTGGGAGGATGTTGCGGGGAAGGAAATAATTGCCGATGCCGAGGAGGGGAAGGTAGTCGATATCTCAGACCCTGGCGGAAGCGCATGGTTCGGGCGCCTCAAGCACGTATCCGTGCCAGATCTGGCAGTATTCGAAAGGTATCTGTGATATGCGCAGAGTGACAGCCGGGACATTCCAGATGGCAGCCCTCCCGTGGACAGGAAAAAGGGAGTTCCTCGACCGCGAGCTTGGGATAAACCTGACCGAGTTCAGGGCGGATATGCTTGATTGGCGCAACAACAAGTGGAAAGACTCGCCCTCAAGACCCGCATCCAACTGGCGGCAGTACCTTCTGTATTACCAATACGGCGCAGCGGCGGATTCCGCTCAGGGCACCGAGTGGCAGCTTCACCGCACCATACCCACCCTCGAATTCCTGCGCTATGACGGCGGGATATGCACGCTGGACAAATGCGGCAAGATTCATCTCAACGATGGCACTGGGTCAAGCGGCGCAAAGACGATTGGCTACAACCCCTGGAACCTCATCAATCATTCAATGCTCCCGATTGGCGGCGGCATCCTCATAGACAACGTGCAGGACGCCCTCGATGCCCTCGCCGGGGCGGTAAGCCGGCTTGGCGGCGGGCTGCGGAACATAATGGATGTCGACAAGGACGAGCTAAACAACATGGCTCTCCGCGGGACGGTGGCCACGGCTGCCTGGCGTTCCCCGGGCAGGCAGGAATTGGCAAGCACGTTCCACAATCCGTGGCTTCCGAGGAACAGCGCCATCTTCGGGGATGAGCACGACATATTCCGGGGCGAGAACCTGCTTGTTTACGGCAAGGGGAATGTAATAGGCAACAACGCCTTCACGGAAACGGCCTGCTCCCTCATCGCGGGCTTGGAGAACAAAGTCCTGTGCCGCAAGGAATCGGCAACCGAGGGTCTTGCATACAATCTCACGAATAGCATATTGGCTGGGCAGCATAACGAGACCATGAACGCTGTTTCCGCGTCCGTCATATGCGGCTATGAGAACCGCGTGGGGGATTGGGCATTGGAGGAAGAGGAGGAGGAGGAGGAAGAAGAAGGCGAGGAAGATGACGGCGAGGAAGGCGAATCCCTCGGCGTGTCGGGGTTGCTCGTTGCCGGCGGCAGGCACAGGGTATTCAACGCGAGGCATTCAATCGTTGCCGGATACGGGAACCTGCTCGCGGGCGGCAGCGATTGCTCCGCCATCTTCGGGCAGGGCAGCAAGGCAATCGATGGCTCGGTAGGCTTGCTTGTGGCGGGCGAGGGGAATCTGGCGGCGGGCACGGGTCTTTCCGTGATAGGGGGCACGGGGAACAAGCTGACGGACGGCAGCTGGCACTCGGCAATCTTCGGCGCGGGGAACGGGATACACAACTATTCCGTGCAGTCATTCATAGCGGGGTCAGGGAACATGATAACGGATGGCAGCGTCCATTCGGCAATCTTCGGCGCGGGGAACGGTATACACAACTGTTCCGTGCAGTCATTCATAGCGGGGTCAGGGAACGGGATAACGGGCGGCAGCGTCAGCTCGGCGATATTCGGAGCCGGGAACAAGATTGCCAACTTCTCGGCCATGTCGTTCATCGCAGGCGCCGGGAACGACATCAACAGCGGCAGCGCGCACTCCGCGATTTTCGGGACGGGGAACCAAATCACCAATGCCTCGGTGATGTCGTTCATCGCAGGGGCGGGGAACGCCATAGCCGAGGGCAGCGCCCACTCAGCGGCGTTTGGCGCGGGGAACAGGATTTCCGGCCGGTCGGTCCAGTCATTCATCGCGGGCAATGCGAATGCCATGAGCGGCAGCGACAATTCCGCGGCGTTCGGCAGGGACTGCATAGCATCCCATTCCAAGCAGTCCTTCATGGCGGGCCTTGGAAACCGCATATCCGATTCGGACCTGTCATTCGCGGGCGGGCTGTGCAACCGCATATCGGGCGGCAGCGTCCAGTCAGCGGCATTCGGGGAAGGGAATGCGGTATACCGCTCCCCTGCATCGTTCGCGGCGGGCACGGGCAACATCATAGCCGACCGTAGCGCCCATTCCGCCGTGCTCGGCTCCGCCAACGGGATATATGACGGCTCCGCGGCGTCATTCATCGCGGGCACGGGCAGCCGCATAACCGGGGGCAGCGTTTTCTCGGCAATCTTCGGCGCGGGCAACGGGATACACAACCAGTCCACGCAGTCGTTCATAGCGGGGACGGGCAACCTGATTGCCACGGGCAGCGTCCATTCGGCGATATTCGGCGCGGGGAACAAGATAACCGAGGCATCCAGCCAGTCGTTCATAGCGGGAGGGGGGAATCTGGCAACGCAATCGGAAGCGGCGGCGATATTCGGGCGCGACAACAAAATAGCCGGATATTCAGATTATTCCTTCATCGGCGGCTATCGCAACAGCATAGACAACAATTCGGGCTATTCCTCGATACTGGGCGGCAGCGGCAACAGCATAGACGGCTACTCATACCATTCCGCCATACTGGGCGGCAGCGGCAACGCCATAATCAACGCCCGCCATGCCGCAATCCTCGGGGGGCACGGGCTGAGGCCCGTCGCAGACTGCTTCGCGGTCGCGGACAGGCTGGCTATAAACAGCCGCCTGCTGCTGCTGGGCGATGGCGCGGGCGATCCTCCCGGCGAGGGCGATGTTCTAATGGTTGAGGGCTTGGAGAACCTGGCTGCCGCGGATGGCGGGACGGTGGCTGTCCCAAGGGTCAAATGGGGCGGCGCATCGGGCGGCATGGGGCTGGGTTTATACCACAACCAATCCATTGACGGGGCCCTCGGCACGGGCGATGACAGGAGGGCAGGGGCATTCGCCTGGGATGCGTTCGCGGCAGGCATGCCTCGCAACCCCGATGGGGGAGGCGATGCGGTCAACACCCCCAACTACATCCAGAACAGCGCCATAGTGGTCAAAAACGGAGCCAACAACCTAACCGCGCTTCTACAGTGCGTGAACGGGGAAGCCTGGCTGGGCGTCCATAATGACGGCACGGTGAACAACGATGGCACCCCGCGGCATTCGTGGGAAGAAAAGGATTTCAGGAGGATTGCGACCGAGGATGATGTGGCGTCAGCCTTGATGTCGGTCGAGGAAAGAATCCCCGGTACCTGGGCGGAGCCGTTTTCGCCTTCCAATCTAGCCTCCACTCAATACAGCACGACCCGGGTTGGGCTTTTCAGCATGATAGGCAGCATGGACGGCGGCAGCCATGTCGCCATGGGCGGCTACATACGATTCAATTCTGCATGCACCCTACCCTCCATAGCCGACCCTGCCATAGCCCAAATCAGCGAAGAAAGATTAAAGCCGCTCGTGCCGTTTGGGGAACAGGTCGGGGCATACGCCCCCGCCGCCATCGTCAGCGCAAATGGGGCAAGCAGCGTGGCGGGGATATTCATTGATAGGGACGGCTATATCCGCCTGGCCATCCCTGCCGACATTGCCGTCAATGCCAACGCGAGGATTTATTTCAGCCTATCATATGTCACAAGTTAAGCCGTTCCTGCCCATTTCGCCGGAAACATCGCGCTTTATATATTGAAAAGCAGCAACAGCCAAAAGGAGTTTCTATATGATGTTTACACGCGATGTTCAACAAACATACCTCGTCACATTTTCCGATGGCAGGAAGATTACGGTGCATTACTGGCTGAATGACTACGGCTTCCCCCAGACGGTAGAGCGATATAAAAGGATGGGGGAACTGATGGTGGTGTCAATAGACGGCGGAAAAATAATGCAA
>Ga0268262_10006766_pt1 | contig 10888 bp, 7 predicted proteins | sample TergutNc150P3_FD_190354 | JGI IMG/M metagenome (GOLD analysis project Ga0268262, IMG submission 190354) | Nasutitermes corniger P3 segment gut microbial community from laboratory colony in Florida, USA - Nc150 P3 (SPAdes) (version 2) | ecosystem: Host-associated > Arthropoda: Insects > Digestive...
AAAGTGGTGTCTTTGGCGGCGCGGCAGGTCTTTACAAAAGAAATAGTATTCCGTCTTGAAAATCAGTAAGCTGATAACCCGTTTCGTTTCCTGACATGAAACCGCTTGTTTTTATCCTCTTTGGTCCTACTGCATCGGGCAAGACCGCCCTTTTACATCTGCTGGACAAAAACATTGAAATAATCTCCGCCGACTCCATGCAGGTCTACCGGGGCATGGATATCGGTACCGCCAAGCCAACGCCTGCAGAACGCGCAAAAACGCCCCACCACCTTATAGACATCAGAAACCCCGACGAGCAGTTTAACGTCGGGGATTTTGTGCGCCTTGCCGAAGAAGCCTGCCTTTCTGCGCTGGCACGGGGAGCCCTGCCTGTGGTCTCTGGCGGAACGGGGTTTTACATAAAGAACCTGGTCATGGGCCTCAGCGAAGCCCCTCCCTCGGATCAGAGTCTGCGCCTTGAGCTAAAAAAAGAACTCGCCCTAAGGGGGGCTTCTTCTCTTATGGAAGAACTCGCTAAGGCCGACCCTGTTAGCGCCGGGCGCATCCACATCAACGACGAGTATCGGCTTCTCCGCGCCCTGGAAGTTTTCAGGCTAACGGGTCGGCAATTGAGCTCGTATGCTTCTCCGTGGAACTTGCCGTCTGCGGACTCTACGGAAAATTCGCCCTTTCGCTTTTTGCTAGTCGGCTTAAGGAGAAGCCGGGAAGAGCTTTACCGCCGTATAAACACACGTACGACGGCAATGTTCAGGGCCGGTCTTGCCTCGGAAGTACGGCGCCTTTACGACGCAGGCTTCACCCCGGAAAATCCCGGCCTCAGGGCGATAGGCTACCGCGAGTTCTTTGTGCGCGATCCCGGCGGTGCGTGGCGGCTTTCCGAAGACCTTGCCGGTCTTGAAGCCCTTGTCGCCCAAAACAGCAGACGTTATGCGAAACGGCAGATGACTTTTTTCGCGTCAATTCCCGGCGTAAAGTGGCTTGACTGTGAGGAGCTTGATGTAACTGCCAGAGAAATAAGCCGCATTCTTGAGGAATCTTTAATTTAGGAATTATTTCAAAATATCTCTCACGGAGGCACAGAGCTCACAAAGAACACAGAGCAAGATAAAATTTTCGTTTTTCCTTTGTGGCCTCTGTGCGCTCCGTGCCTCTGTGAGATGAATTCTTGATGTTTGTTTAAGGACAGGAATTTAGCTTTTCAACTCTTTCGCAGTAGTTAAATTCCGCGAAGCGCTTCGCGCATTCCTCGAACCCTGCCTTAATCTTGCCCGTCAATGGTTTGCCGTTTTCCGTCCAGACCTTGTTAATTAGAATCGCTCTGCCCCTGCGCGTTATGTCAACACGTCCAACAAAATTATCGCCGTATAAAAACGGCAGGGTGTAAGGACCGTATTTTCGTTTTTCTTGCGGCGTGTATATCTCCCATCTGTACTCGAATCCGAAAAGCGCTGAGATTAGCCGCCTGTCCCATAGAAGGTTGTCCAGAGGCGCGATGAACTCAGGCCTTGCCTGGTAGTCCGCACCGGAAAGGACTTCCTCAAGCGCAGGGCGCTCGTCTTCGCGGACATAGAACGGCTCTTTTATGTCCTGTACGCTGACCTCGAAGATATCGCCGTCTGCAAGCAGTTTCCCGAATGCAGTCGTGCGCTGGGCCGGTTTCAACCTTAGCCCCAAGAACGCGTCGCTTGACCTGTTCCATAACATTCCGACAGCGCCTATACGGCGTTTCACATACCACGCCTGCCGCTCCTCCGCTGTCTTGAAAGGCTCCGGAGCGTTCAAAACTTCCGCAGGCAAAAGATCTTTTGCGAAGGCGTAACTCTTGTTCGTGCCTGTCTTGTGGTGGATGACGAGTTCCCCGCGAAAGTACATCGACTCAAGCGCGGCCCTCGGAAGCGAGGCAATTGTGCCCCAGTGCCAGATAATTTTATCGTCAACATCGACATCTTTCGCGCTGATATTTCCCCGTTCTGCGATTAACTGCCGGATGTGGGGCTTGATCTGCTGTACCGCTTCGCCGCCCCGTGCGTCGTAAGCTTCCGCGTATCCGCCGCTTGGCTTCTCGCTCACGAATACCGGAAAATCCTCGACAGGGAAAATTGACAAGTTCTTGTCGAAGTAGTCGATGAGACGCCGCTCCTTATAAAGCAGTTCTTCAAGCATCTCTTTTGTATAGCCTGAAACACGCGAATTCAGGGCGATGTCGGCGTTTCTGCCGCATAAGTCCACGGGGTCGAACTGCAAACAGCCGACGCGCCTGATGAACTCCATTACGCCCTCTTTGCCTTTGAAAACGCGTTCCCCGATTAGACCATGGCGGCGCAGAATAAATTGCCGCGCCTGTTTGTTTGTGAGCTGCATAGCTTAATATGTAGTATAATGAAAACAATGAAAAAGTGGCGCTGTTTTGGAACGATACGCATGAAACTCATTTTACCCATTTTTTGCGCTGTCATTATGGGCGGGCTTATAATGGCGTACATAGGCAGCCGCATTACTTCCAACGCCATTACCGACATAGCTGTCTCCGAGGGCTTAAATGCCGCCCAAAGCCTGGGCGAGTACATAGGCCTTGTTATTTCTACCGCGAAATTGGATTTGTCCGCCGTTGTGCTTCATCCTTCCGTAAAGCCTGTTTTGCTTGGGCTGACGCCCCCCGGCGAGCTTGAGGACTATATGGCCGCCTTGATAAAGCGGTATCCCATATACAACAACATACTTGCCCTGAACAGCTCCGGCATCGTGGTGGCCAATACTACGTCCGGCAGCATGGGTAGAAATAATTCCGACAGGGAATATTTCAATGCGGGCATGAGGGGTGAAGATTACATCTCCGAAATCGAAGTAAGCCGTTCCACAGGACATCTTGTCTCGTTTATATCCGTTCCGGTATTTGACGGGGAAAAGGTTATTGGCGTGATCATGGCCAGCGTACTGATCCATGAGATCAGCCACCGTTACGTTGCCCCCGTGGAGCTCCTGGGAGGGTATGGCTATGCCATGATCGTAAACTCAGCCGGTACTATTATCGGTTATAAGAACGACGATTTGCTCGGGAAGAAGATCCCGGAGAATTTGCTGGAGCGTATTATGGCCCTGGGCATGGGGCGCTTCGCCTTTCAGGAAACGGTCAACGGGGTTCCGTCCATGCTATTTATTGAACGCCACAACTCCATAGACTGGTTCCCCATAGTTATTGCCTCGCTCAGTGACTTTTCCTCCCCTTCCAATTTTGTGACCCATGCAATCATCATCCTTGCTGCCGGTGTCATCCTCCTGCTTACTTTTATAGTTCTCTTTACGGTAAACGGCGTTACCAAAGCGCTAAGCACCACGATACGTTACGCCGAAACTGTCTCTCGCGGCAATCTGGAAGCCGAACTTACTGTCCGGCGCGCGGATGAGATTGGCGTACTGGCCGTATCCTTGCACGATATGGTGGTTTCGTTAAAACATATGATATTTGTCGCTATGCAGAAAACCCGCGAAGCGGAAGAAGCGACAAAAACGATTATTGAGGGTATTAATTATGCCAGCAAGATCCAGCGCGACTTGCTGCCCAGGAATTATGCCTTTGACAAGGCGTTTCCGGACTATTGCATTATCTGGAAACCCCGCGACATAGTAGGCGGCGATATATTCTGGCTGAAGAATTTCGAGCGGGGTACTATCCTGTGTGTCTGCGATTGTACAGGCCATGGAACCTCCGGCGCCATGCTTACCATGCTTGTGGTTTCGGCGCTGGAATCCTGCGTTTGGCCGAGCAACTGCCATGACACCGCCGGACTCATATGGCAAATAGAACAAAAGCTTGTCAGCAATTTCAGTGTAAATGCCGGTGCTCAAAATCTGGACGAAATTCAGGATGGCTGTGACCTGGCGGTTTTGTTTATCGCCAGAGACGGAAGCATCAGCGTCTCTTCCGGGCATATTCCCGTCTTTGTCTGCGATGGCAAAGAGGTTCATCAGATCAAGGGGCAGAGGATAGCAGTGGGAGAAGGCAAGCTTAAGAATAAGGATGAAATAAATGTGGTGCATATTGAAGCAAACCAGAATAATACGTTCTATATCGCTTCGGACGGTTTATTCGATCAGCCGGGGGGCCCTTTATCCACTCCTTTCGGATACAGGACATTTAAACGGATCATTTTAGAAAGCCACGGTGAAAAGCTTTCCGTTATTTCTGATAAAATATGGAACGCTTTTGAGGAATTCCGTGGGGAGGAGACGCGTGTAGATGATATACAATTGATATCTTTCAAACCTTAGGGTTCTCTGGGAAACAAAACATAAAGGAGAGTAATACTTTGGACTTATTTGAAAACGAGCAAAAGATATTTGACGATGCCACAAAACGTGTTGAGGAAGCCCGAAAAGGCGGTTCTTTCGACTTTCAGGAATACGAGTCCCTTGCAAATGAATACGGGAAGCTGTTGAAGCAGCTCCGCAAAAGTATACATTTCGCCGACAGGATTTCAAACGGCTTATTCAGAAGCAACCTGAATTTGGATGATAAAGTTCATTTTGACGCCTTGACCGGTATATATAACCGGCGTTTTATGGATGACAATTTAAAACGGGTTATTAAATCCCTGTCCCGCAGCAACGGAATAATAAGTGTCATGATGCTGGACATTGATTTTTTTAAAAAATACAACGATACCTATGGCCATGGCATGGGCGATGTATGCCTACAGGCTGTCGCAAAAGCGCTTTATGAGACCGCACGGGCAGACGACTGTGTGGTACGCTATGGCGGCGAGGAATTCGTTGCCTTATTGCCAAACACCGACGAGACGGGCGCGGGAATAATGGCGCTAAGGCTTCTTAATAACATAAGATCCCTTCATATTCCTCATGTAAGCAGCGAAATTGCGGACTACGTAACCATTTCGATTGGAGCAACGACGGTAAAAGTCAGGCAAAACCATCAATACATGAATTACATAGAACGCGCCGATGAGGCGCTGTATATGTCAAAAGATGCCGGGCGCGACAGGTACACCCATCTTGAATACCATGATAAAGAGGGAGATGACGACAATGAGGCTTAATATTATGGAGTACAGCAAACTGTTGGCAGAGCATAATATCAGCATCATCTATAGCGGTCCTTTATGGGCGGAAGGCATTGACGGCATGGCCGAGTTTCTGCAAAAAAGGCTTGATATGGACGACATGTCCCTAAGCGTCTCTCAGGCTGTCTTTTCGGTGTTTGTGGAGCAAATGAACAATATGCTGATGTACTCTGCCGAAAAGGAGAGGCGCGAACGCCCTGAAACAGGGGCTGTAGAAACGTCCAGCGGTATTTTTGTCCTGGGCAGTTGCGATAAATCGTATTATGTGCAGACAGGAAATGTAATAAAAAACAGCAGCGTGGGGCTTCTAAAAGACAGGATAGACTATCTCAACACGATGGACAAGAAAGAGTTGCGGGAATTCTACAAGGAGCAGATGAAAACCGAAAACGACAATCCGGAAAGCAAGGGCGCGGGGCTCGGGCTTACGGAAATAGCGAGGCGGGCTACTTCAAAAATCGAATACGAGTTTACTCCCTATGGCGAAGGTTTGTCGTATTTTACAATGTACGTAACGGTATAGACGCTTTACTGGCTTAGAAGGTACAATAAGGGGAAAGACATGGCATACCGTTTGGAAAAAGAAAAAACAACTTCAACTCCGTACATATTGATTGATGAAGAAAAGAGCTATATGAGGTTCGAGGGCCGGAGTTTTCACGAAAACGTTGTGGAATTTTTCAAGGACGTGAATGACTGGCTGGACACTTATCTGGTTAAGGATTTCGGCACCTTTACCTTCGATTTTGAGATGAACTATTTCAACAGCTCAACCTCAAAACTGCTTCATAATATGTTGACCAAAATGGACAAGTATGCCTCCGATGAAAAAAAGATGATCGTAAACTGGATAACTACCGAAGACAACGATATTATTATTGAGTGCGGCGAAGACTTTCAGGAAGATTTCAGCAATTTATTGTTTAATATGATTATAAAATAGATGCTGTAGATTTGCGCTTTTTTCTTGACAAAACCGTTCACGCGTAAACATAATATACACTTGAAGTCATAGCATAGCATGGAGGAAAAAAAATGAAGCGAATTCTTGCGTTATTATTCACCCTGGCCATTCTGGCAGTACCGACACTTGTTTTCGCAAACGGAGGCTGGGAAAGAGATTATGTGCCTGGCAAGCCGGCTGCGGAAACCCCGCCCCCGACTAGTGTCAGCGTTCCCGCGGAAACCCCGCCCCAGACGATTGTCAGCGTTCCCGTGGAAACCCCGCCCCCGGCAATTGCCGATGTTCCCACATATATATGGAAAATTGACAGTACGAATGCGGATATGAGCATCACAGGCACTGACAACCATGTGATGAAGTTAAGCAACATAGGTATAGAAGCGAGTGTACTGCGCCGCGTCGATACCGCCGTTTTGAGCTTTAACTTCCGCGTGCCGCACAATTCCACCAGACGAATTCTGGCGTGGACCGACTTATCCGGAGACGCTGGTGAAATAGCCGATATTTCTTTTGCTACATCGGCAAGACTGGCCAGCGGCAAAATTGCGCTGTCGGATGCCCTGGGGAGCGGAACAAGCGCCGCGAACATCAAGATTCCAAAAGCCCTGCTCTGCGATGACGCTACAGGCAATGTCGCGAGTGAAATATATATCCTTTTTACAGTTGACGCCGGACCCGACGGGGGAGCCAACAGGTATACACAGGCTGGCGAAAACAGGGGCGGCACCGCGCGAAATGGCGTAAACGGAATAAACCTGGCAAAAGAATTCGACATATTTGACACCGTAAAATTGGCTGTAGAGCTTGAGCCGACTATATTTGTCTGGAAATCCTATCCCGCCGAAGCGAATGTCAGCATTATTGGCACTGACAACCACGTACTCAAATTGAGCGGTATCGGTGTTGACGCGGTAATACTCCGTGGCAGTAAGGGCGGTTCCTTGAATTTCACCTACCGCGTGGCGCACAATTCCACCAGACGAATTGTTGCGTGGACCGACTTGTCCGGAAACGCTGGGGAAATAGCGGATATTTCTTTTGCTACATCGGCAAGACTGGCTGCCGGCAAGATTGTGCTGTCGGATGCCCTTGGGAGCGGAACCAACACCGCAAGTGTCAAGCTTCCAAAAGCCCTGCTCTGCGATGACGCTACAGGCAAGGTGGCGAATGAAATATACATTCTTTTTACAGTTGACGCCGGACCCGACGGGGGAGCCGACAGGTACACCCAGACTGGCGAAAACAGGGGCGGTACCGCGCGAAACGGCGTAAACGGAATAAACCTGGCAAAAGAATTCGATATATTTAACACCGTTAAATTAGCGGTAAATTATGTAACCTTCGCGACTCACATCAGTCTTGCCCCCGGCGCCGACGAGACAAAGATGAATTTCGCGTGGCTGACCGAGAAGGGAACAGCCAGCAACGCCGTAGTCCAATTGGCGAAAAAGGCTGATGTTGTCAACGATGTAATGCCCCGGAACGCGGTTCAATTCACCGGCATAACCAGCGCCGGCACGTCTGTTTATGACAGCAACAAGGCCACCGTAACCGGACTTACTGCGAATACCGAATACGCCTACCGGGTGGGCGACGGCTCTGAGTGGAGCCCGGTCTACACCTTCAAGACAGCCAATCCGAACGGCGCATACACCGTTATAGCGGTCGGCGACCCGCAGCTGCTAAACGCCAGAGAAGGCGAGGCCTGGAAGAAAACGCTTGAAAGGGCGACCGCCAAAGCGGGAAACCCGAGCTTTTTGCTAAGCGCGGGCGACCAGGCGGATAAAAGCAACAACATGGAACAGTGGGATTTTGTAATGGCGCCCAAGACTTTGAGAAGTCTTCCCGTCGCCGCCGCGATAGGAAACCACGACACCTTTGACTTCATTGGCGAGCCGGTCGAGCAGGTCGCCTTAATGCCCCTGCATTATAACTGGCCCAATTACTATGAGCTGACCGTGGACAAAAGCGACGATCTGTATGTGCGCGCCGGCGGCAACTATTACTTCAGCTACGGCAACACGCTGTATATATGCCTCAATTCCAATGTCAAGGGCATCGAGCCGCACAGGGATTTCATGAAGCAAGCCGTCGCCTCCTATCCGGACGCGGTATGGAAAATAGCGCTGTTTCACCATGATATTTACGGAACCGGCGATCACGCGGGAACCGCGTTTCAGGACGCGCAAAAAATGCAGCCCGATTGGTCCCCGTTCCTCGATGAGTTTGGAATCGACCTTGCCATCAACGGGCATGACCACGTTTATGGGCGTTCGATGTTTATGAAGGGAAACAAGATACAGAGCGCTCAAATGTCCGCCAATCTGGATCCGTTGGGAGCCAATATCGTCAAGCAGAACCCCGGCGTGTATGTGCTGCCGCAAGGCATACTGTATATGGCGCTGTCCGGATCGGCTACCGAAAAAATGTACGCGCCTGAAACCCAGGAATGGGTCGCGTATACACACGGCTTGATCGGCGTACCGGAGTATTCGGTGATAACCATCGACGGCGACACGCTTACCTTTGTATGTTACCGTTCCGATACCGACGCGGTAACCGACAGCATCACCCTGCGCAAGGCAGCCACACGCGCCGATTTGGAGAAGCTGATTCCGGACTGCGAGGCTGTGAAACAGACTGTCAACATCACAGGAGGCTGGTATGTCTTCCAGAACGCGATTGTCGCGGCGAAAGACGCGCTCTCCGGCTCACCCGCCAACATCAATGCAGCTTATGTCGCTCTGTATAACGCCTATTATTCCATTACGGTAAACACCAACAAAACTGCCCTGAAAGCCCTGATCGACGATGTTAAGAATACGCTGGCTTCAGCCGTCGAGGGTATGTGGGAAGGCCAGTACCCCACCGGTTCTAAAGCCGCTTTGAAGGACGTTCTGGACAAGGAATCGCTATCCTATATAGACAGGTTGTCTACGCAGGCCGCGACCGACACGTCGGTGACTATTCTGTCCGCGGCGTTAAACGCGTTCAGGGGATCGGTAAGCCATATCCCCATACCGTGGGTCGATGTCCATAATATTTCGTCTGCGGGTGTCAACCAGGTCGAACTCGTTGGCTGGAAGAAAGGGGATATGTACTACGCGTATCTGGTCAAACAGGAATTTGCCAAAAATAACCTTGGCGGCAAGCGCAGCGATCCCGCCAACGGTCCGGCTAACGGTCTCGGAGGGCGCGGGCCCAGCGAGTCGTATATCACAAGGACGCACATCGGCGAATGGATACGTTACGACCTGAACGTGGAAAGGGCGGGCACATACAAAGCAGTGCTGGGTGCCGTGAACAACAGCGGGAAGGCTCAGACGATCCTGTTGAGAGACGCGGATTACAATATACTGTGTACCTTTGTCGTACCGGCGGACGCAGTCCTTCCGGCAAGCGGCTGGAAAGATGCCCCGATGGTTTCTGCCGACAAGGATTTCTACCTGCCCGCGGGTAATTATTACGTCGAGCTGTTCTTTATCAACGACGGCGTGGGTGTCAATGTTCCATCCGGTTCAAATGTTGCCTACCCGAACGACGCCGGTAACCGCCTCTATCCGGACGGCGCGGATGTTGACATTTTGACGCTTGAGCGCGTCGGCGACGGAACGCCTCCGGTTATTCAAAAGGACCCGAGCATTTACGTTCTTCCTCTGCCGCCGAACTCCATTCAGGGAGCGCCTGCCCGTCAAAAAGGCTGGGCAAGCGAAGGCTATGTGGACGATCAGGGAAACGTCGCCACGGGAATAAGTCTTGAAACCTTTATGGCGGCGACAACGCTTGTGCTGGAAGTAGCCTCAAAACCGGCCGCAACAAACATCCAAATGCACCTTATACCCGAAGGGGACGGCACTACCTGGGCGGCACATGAAGCTACATCCGCCAATACTCCGGCCCTGGTGATTGACACTTTGTACAGGGACGGGAAACTGGTATTCCCGCTGAACGAGATGCTTGGCTACGAAGCCTGGAGCAAATCACAGATAATGTGTATGATTGACGTCAGTTATTACAACTACTGCTGGGACGAGTTGAATGTCATGAAGGCGTACCTGATCCTTGATTTGTCAAAGCTAAACAAGTAAACGCAAATTAGACCAACATGCCTCGCCCTCAGGGCGGGGTATGTCGGGTCGCTATTGTGCCACTTGACCTTATTTTACGTTTTGGTTAATACTATCTATACATACCTGCTGAACAGGAACCATTTTTTGGCATCTAGCCCAAGGAGTCCATAGTGCCCTGCGGAAGAAAACGCAAGCTACGGAAAATTGCGACCCACAAACGCAAGAAGAAGCTCAGAAAAAATAGACACAAGAACAAATAGGCTTTAGGCCGCCATTTGGACTGAAAACAGGCTGTTTTGTAATGCAGGAGCAAAAGCCTCTTTTACCGGAAATAAATTCTCCCAGAGACCTTAAAACCTTAAGTTACAGGGGCTTGGATCGTCTTGCCGCCGAAATAAGGGATTTGATCATTTCCACCGTAAGCCAAAACGGCGGTCATTTGGCTTCCAACCTGGGGGTGGTGGAGCTAACGATTGCTTTGCACCGCGTTTATGATTCCCCGGCGGACAAGATCATCTGGGATGTTGGGCATCAGTGCTATGCCCATAAACTCCTCACCGGAAGATACGCTTATTTTCCGTCCCTTCGCAAATCAGGCGGCATAGCCGGTTTCCCCAAGGTTTCCGAGAGCCCCCACGACGCTTTTAATACGGGCCACTCGTCAACGTCAATTTCGGCGGCTTTGGGTATGCTGGCGGCGGAAAAGCTCCTGGGTAAAGCGACTCGGGCTGCGGCGGTGATTGGCGACGGGGCTTTGTCCGGCGGCCTTGCCT